>Ga0180301_10003034_pt1 | contig 13157 bp, 21 predicted proteins | sample GuaBasSediGuay16_FD_121797 | JGI IMG/M metagenome (GOLD analysis project Ga0180301, IMG submission 121797) | Subseafloor sediment microbial communities from Guaymas Basin, Gulf of California, Mexico - Guay16, Core 4569-2, 12-15 cm | ecosystem: Environmental > Aquatic > Marine > Hydrothermal...
ATGTTGTGCCGCGCCCGGGCTGTGGCCTTCCGAATGGCATCCGGCACACCCCGCGCCTTGCCGACTCCCATGCCCACGTTTCCACGATTGTCGCCTACCACCGCTACCACGCGGAAATTGAAGCGCCGTCCACCTTTGACGACGTTCGCGACTCGCGTGATATCCACGATCCGCTCGTCCAGTTCCTCCCGCTCTTCGAAGACCTCGTGATCCCGTCTACTGGCCATTCTGCCTCCGTTGCGTTATGGCGCTCACCACCTGGCAATGCGCCGCCATACAATTCCATTCTCACTTCTACTCTTGCCGCTAAAACTGAAGCCCACCCTCGCGGGCTGCTTGCGCCAAGGCCTTCACCCGACCGTGATACTTGTACCCACCCCGGTCGAAGACCACTTTCTCGATCCCTTGAGCCAGCGCTCGCTTCGCCAAAACCTTGCCCACCACCTTCGCCTGCTCTGTCTTAGTCAACCCATCGATCTGCGCCGCCACCTCCGGATCAATAGTCGAGGCGGAAACCAGGGTGTGCCCGTGGCTATCGTCTATCACGTGGGCATATATGTGACGCAGACTGCGGAACACGTTTAAACGTGGTCGTTCCGCCGTTCCGGTCACCCGCTTGCGTATCCGGCGGTGTCTCCGCAAACGCGCTGTTCTACGATCAGTCTCTGCCATAATCCCAACCTCACACCCTAACCTCAATGTATTCTCGTCGAATTTTCATTAGACAATCTTGCCAGCTTTGCCGGCCTTCTGACGAACGTGTTCACCAACGTAACGGATCCCCTTGCCTTTATAGGGTTCCGGTGGCCGCCAGGCACGGATCGCCGCCGCCGTTTGCCCGACCAACTCCTTATCAATCCCGCTTACTGTGATCACCTTGGTGCGAGCTTCAACCTCAAACTGGATTCCGTCAGGCGGGGCGACGCGCACCGGATGGGAAAACCCCAATTGCAGCAGGAGACTCCCATCTCCCTGCAAGTCCACTCGATACCCTACGCCGTGGACCTCTAACTGTTTTTGGAAACCATCCGTCACACCGATGACCATATTATTCAGCAGTGCCCGCGTCAGGCCATGCAGTGCTCTGTGATGCCGTTGGTCAGTCGGACGCTTCACCTTCAACATTCCATCCTCCAGCTCGATCGTCATATCTGGATGAAATTCGCGGCTGAGACTTCCCTTCGGCCCGGTCACCGCTACCTGGCTACCTTTAATATCAACCCTCACCCCCTCGGGGAGAGGAATAGGCATACGACCAATCCGTGACACAACTTGCCTCCCCTCAACACCTACCACACGTAGCACAACACTTCGCCGCCCACACCCAATCGGCGGGCCTGCTGGCCCGTCACAACACCCTTGGGCGTGGTGAGAACAGCGATACCCATACCGCTCCGCACCCACGGTATCTCCGACGCCCGCGTGTACACCCGGCGCCCCGGTTTGCTCACTCGCTTCAATCCCGTTATAACCGGGCGGCGGTCTCTTCTCTCGCCCACGTACTTCAGCTCGACGATCAGTTGGGGTTGAGGACGGTCCGCAGTCACGCGATAGTCTTCAATAAATCCCTCTTCCTTCAAGATTTTGGCAATGGCCACTTTTATCTTGGAAGCAGGTATACTCACACTCGGATGTCCCGCCATCTGAGCGTTACGAATGCGGGCCAACATATCAGCTATCGGATCAGACATTGTCATTGAACAGGACCTCTCGTCACTCGATCACCAACTTGCCTTCACTACGCCGGGGATCTCTCCCCTCAAAGCCAGTTCTCGAAAACAAATACGGCATAGCTGGAAACGCCGCATGTACCCTCGCGGGCGACCGCATACCTTACACCGGTTCCGCACCTGTGTCTCGTGTTTACGCCGTTTCTCTCGCTCGATCAGACATTTTCTCGTCATACTTACTTCTCCAATCTAAACTAGCGCCCTCGCCGGCGGAATGGCATCCCCAGTAGCTCCAACAGTCGTCGCCCCTCCTCGTCTGTTTCGGCTGTGGTCACGATGCTGATCTCCATGCCCCGTATCTTATCAATTGAGTCGTAGTCCACTTCGGGGAACACCAGTTGCTCGTTTAATCCCAGGGTAAAGTTTCCGTGCCCGTCGAGGGTATCCGGTACACCGCGAAAGTCACGCTGACGCGGCAGCGCCACGTTGCACAAGCGATCCAGAAATGCCCACATACGTTCGCGTCGCAGCGTCACCTTGACACCGATGGCCCGGCCCTCTCGCAACTTGAAACCGGCAATGGATTTACGCGACCGCGTAACGACGGGCTGCTGACCCGTGATCGTCGCTATGTCCTGCACAGTGTGATCCAAAGCCTTGGCGTTTTCCAATGCTTCACCCACTCCCACGTTGACCACGATCTTGCGCACCTGTGGCACCTCCATCACGTTCTGGTAGCCAAACTCTTCCATCAACGCGGGGCGGACTTCTTCACGATAGAGTTTCTGCAAACGTTGCATCAATGTGCCTTCCTACAAGATGTTATAAAAACGTAACGATCACTCGATAATTTCACCGCACTGCTTGCACACGCGTACTTTGCGCCCATCTTCCTGGCGGACAAACCCCACCCGTGTTCGTTGATCGCACTGCGGACACACCAACATCACGTTGGAGATATGAATGGGGGCCTCAAATTCGATGATACCCGCCTGTACCTGACCGCGTCCAGCCCGTATAGGACGTTGGTGTTTCTTGACGATGTTGACGCCGGAGACGACGACCCGATCCGTCTTCGGCAACACCCATTGCACTATCCCCCGCATGTACCGATCGTTACCGGAAATAACCTCTACAGTGTCGCCTTTCCTGATTTTAGTCACTCTGACACACTCCTCCAATCACTGTCCCGACCTGCTCCTAAAGCACCTCAGGAGCCAGTGACACGATCTTCATAAAACCTTTCTGTCGTAATTCGCGGGCCACCGGACCGAAGATGCGCGTCCCTTTGGGGTTCGTACTCGTCCCATCCAGGAGCACGGCTGCGTTATCGTCGAAACGAATACTGGAGCCATCTTCACGCCGGTACTCCTTTGCCGTACGCACGATCACCGCCCGTACCACTTCTCCCGACTTCACCTGCGCTTTGGGAGTTGCCTGTTTCACAGTCGCCACCACAATATCGCCTACCCGGCCATACCTCCGCTTGGAGCCGCCCAACACCCGGATCACCAGAACCTCTCGTGCCCCGGTGTTGTCGGCCACTTGCAGACGACTTTCTTGCTGAATCATAGCTCAACCTCCACCGCCGGCAAAGCCTCTTCCTGTCTAATAATTTCCTCCACCACCCATCGCTTCTCACGGCTCAGAGGACGCGATTCAACGATCCGCACTCTATCGCCAACGCGGCAGGCGTTGTTCTCGTCGTGAGCCTTGTACTTCTTCACCTGGCGTAACACTTTGCCGTAGCGGGGATGGCGCATAGTCCGCTCCACACACACTACCACTGTTTTGTCCATCTTATTGCTCACCACGTCGCCCACGAGCTGTTTCCGTTGTCCTCTCACTGTACCGCCTCCTCCATCATCTCAGCGATCAACTCACGCTCACGAAGGATTGTCTTCATCCGGGCGATGTCGCGCTTAGTCGTCTTCAGTTGACTGTGATCTTCCAGGCGCCCCATAGAAAGTTGATGACGCAGAGCGAAGAGCTCACGGTAAGCGTCCTCTATCCGCTCGTGCAATTCCTCCGTCGTCCAAGTTCGAATCTCTCGTGCTTTCATGTTCCTACTCCCCGGAAGAGATTTCCCCCCGCTTCACGAACTGACATTTGATCGGTAATTTATGAGCTGCCAGACGCATGGCCTCGCGTGCCATTTCCTCGGATACACCGCTCAACTCAAACATAATGCGCCCCGGCTTGACCACCGCCACGTAGTGATCCACCGCTCCTTTACCTTTGCCCATGCGCGTCTCGGCCGGTTTGGCGGTGACCGGTTTATCGGGAAAGATGCGGATCCAATATTTGCCCCGCCGTCGCACGTGGCGTACAATCGCTCGCCGCGCTGCCTCGATCTGCCGCGACGTGATCCAGGCCGGCTCCAGGGCCTGCAAACCATATTCCCCAAACGCAACCGTGACACCGCGTGTCGCCTTACCCTTCATTCGACCACGCATCTGTTTGCGATACTTCGCTCGTTTCGGCATCAACATTGTTCGTCCCTCCGACGTATGCTAGAACCCCACAGTATTAGACGTCGCCCCCCCCATCCTCTGAGCTAACCCATTTGTCCTCATCAAAGAGCTCAAACAATGAGGGGTTCCTCGGGTGTCTTTGCCTCAGGCAATACCTCTCCCTTGTAGATCCACACCTTGACTCCAATACGACCATAGGTTGTGTGGGCCTCTTCTTGAGCATAGTCAATATCAGCGCGCAGTGTTTGCAGGGGCACCCGGCCCTCGCGCACCCACGCCTGACGGGCCATCTCGGCCCCATGCAGACGCCCCTTGCACATCACCCTGACGCCCTGGGCGCCGGCCCGCATCGTCCCCTGCACCGCTCGCTTCATGGCCCGACTATGAGAGATGCGCCGTTCCAACTGGGCGACGATGTTTTCCGCCACCAATTTGGCGTCCAGTTCGGGCTGCTCCACCTCTCGCACGTCCACAGAGACCCGTTTGCCGGTCATGGCCTCCAACTCGCGGCGCAATATCTTCACCGCAGCCCCTTTGCGTCCGATGACCACGCCCGGCTTCGCCGTCCACACCGTCACCGTCACCTGATTCGGAAAACGCTCCACTTCAACACACGATATACCAGCGAGCCCCAGGCTTTCGTGGATGAACCGTCGAATGCTCAGGTCCTCGTGCAACAGCCTGGCGTAGTCATCGCCCTCCGCGTACCAGCGTGCTCTCCAGTCGCGGATCACGCCCAGTCGAAAACCATAAGGATGAACTTTGCGCCCCAACTTCCTCTTCTCCTCAGTCTGTTTCTTCTACCCTCTCCTCCAGCACTACCGTGATGTGCGAGGAGCGTTTGCGGATCGGGCGCCAGCGACCGCGTGCACCGTAGCGGCGCCGCCATCCCTTGCCGGGCATCACGCCCGGTCCATCATCGGCTACAATGTGCGCTACGTACAGATCGTTGCGCGGGATACCAAAGTTTTCCTCCGCATTCGCGATAGCGGAGTGAATCAGCTTCGCCACCGGGCGTGCTGCCGCATGGGGTAGAAAATGCAATACCTCCAACGCTTCGTCGGCGTGCAACCCCCGTACTTGATCTATCACGCGCCGCACCTTGCGCGCCGGCATCGGCACGTGTCTCGCCCGGGCCGTTACTTCAGTCGCCATACCTACTCCTCTCTCCTCACTCGCCCTTTCTTCTCTTTAACGATGTGTCCTCGGAAGGTACGGGTGGGAGCGAATTCCCCCAGCTTATGCCCTACCATGTCCTCCGTGATGTAGATAGGCACGTGCCTTCGTCCATCGTGAACGGCGATGGTATGACCAATCATATGGGGGAAGATCGTGGAAGCCCGCGACCACGTTCGGATCAATTGCTTTTCCCCCAACTTATTCAGTCGCTCAATCTTCCGCAATAGTTTCGGGTCTACGTACGGTATAGGTCGCTTTAATGGTGATCGTGACATTGCCACCTCCTCCTGATTTCCCTACCTACGGGAAACCGTTCTGATCTATCTCCGTTTGCCACGTCGGCGCACGATGTACTTATCGGTAGCCTTGTTGTAGCGGGTCTTCTTACCCAGCGTCTTCTTTCCCCAAGGCGATTTAGGGCTGGGCATGCCGATCGGTGTGCGCCCCTCACCCCCACCGTGGGGATGATCGCGGGGTGACATCGCCGATCCACGCACTGCCGGCCGCCACCCCTGGTGGCGCTTTCGACCGGCCTTGCCCAACTTGATGTTACCGTGATCCACGTTGCCTACCTGACCGATGGTGGCCATACATTCCTTGCGCACCAGACGAATCTCGCCACTGGGGAGCCGCAACGTCACGTAATCCCCCTCTTTGGCCATTATCTGCGCCGAGGTGCCGGCCGAACGAACCATCTGTCCCCCTCGGCCCGGATACAACTCGATGTTGTGCACCAGCGTGCCCAGGGGAATACTTTCCAACGGAAGCGCGTTGCCGACGCGGATCTCCGCCTCTTCGCCGCTCATCACCGTGTCTCCCACCTGCAATCCGAGCGGAGCGATGATATATCGCTTCTCGCCGTCGGCGTAGACGAGCAACGCTATACGCGCCGAACGGTTGGGATCGTACTCGATGCTCCGCACCCGCGCCGGCACGTCTACTTTATCACGTTTGAAATCAATCAACCGATACCGCCGCTTGTGCCCGCCACCTCGATGCCGCACCGTGATCCGCCCATGCACGTTACGACCGGATCGCTTGTGCAAGGGACGCAACAGGCTGCGCTCCGGTTCCGTGTGCGTGATCTCCTCAAAGGTCGAAGCGGACATTCCCCTCCGCCCCGGTGAGGTCGGTTTGTACTTCTTTACCGGCATGTTACACTCCCTCAAACACGTCTAGTCTCTGACCCTCTGCTATCGTGACCAAGGCCTTTTTCCAGGGTGAATGGCGCATCGTCCGCCGACGCCCGCCTATCTTAGCCGGCATAATCATCGTATTGACTTTCACGACGTCGACGTCGTAGATCGCCTCGATCGCTTGCTTTACTTCGATCTTATTTGCACCCGGGTGCACCTCAAAGGCGTACTGGTCCAACTCCGAGGCCTGATAGCGTGTTTTCTCTGTATCAACCGGACGGATGATGATCTCGTAGGGATTCATAATTTCTACCCCAGAATGCTCTCTATCACCTGCAACGCCTCCATAGGCATCAGCACGTAATCGTATCCCAGCAGGTCACGGATGTTCAAGTAGCTGGCCCGTAACGTCTTCACGTGGGGAAGGTTGCGTGCAGATTTCTCCACCGATTCGTTCCGCTCCGGTAACAGAACCAGCACGCTTTGATCCAGCCCCAGTTTCTCCAATACCGCCGCCATCTCCCTGGTCTTGGGCACGTCCATCTCCAAAGCGTCCAGCACGACGATCTGGTTATCTTTGGCCTTAACCGATAACGCCGAGCGTACAGCAGCGCGACGCATCTTGCGCGGCATCTTCTTGGTGTACTTACGCGGCTTGGGTCCATGGGCCACGCCGCCACCGACGAACAAGTTGGCGTTACGGCTGCCGTGGCGCGCTCGCCCGGTGCCTTTTTGCCGATACCACTTGGCCTTCGTGCGATTCACCTCGCTGCGCGTCTGAGTGCTATGCGATCCCAGGCGGGCATTCGCTCTCTGGCGGACGAAAGCCTGATGCATCAGAGGCACGTGGATGGTAGCTTCAAATATATCAGGGCGCAACTCCACCTGACCAACCTCTTCGCCTTTCATATTGTACAATGGAACAACCATCATAACTCTCTCCCAACCACCTGCAAAAACTCGACCATCCACCGCCGGTTTCTACTCACCCCGGCGCTTTGCCAATTCGCGACTCTTGCGGGCCTGCTTGATCATCAACAAGCCCCCTTTGGCTCCCGGCACACTTCCGCGCACGGCCAAGAGATTCCGCTCCGGGTCCACCACTTCTACTCGCAAGTTCTGCGCCGTCACTCGGGCTCCTCCCATACGGCCGGGCATGCGCTTACCTTTCCACACCCGACCAGGATCGGCAGTGGCGCCAATGGAGCCCGGCGCCCGGTGCCGATCCGATTGACCGTGCGTTTTGGGGCCGCCTCGAAAGCCGTATCGCTTAACTGCTCCGGCGAACCCACGCCCTTTCGAGAACCCCACCACGTCTACCTGGTCGCCTACTTCAAAGACGTCCACCAGGATGCGCTGCCCTTCCTCGATCTCCTCGTCCGGTCGCAGGAGGAACTCTCGCAGATTACGTAACGCCGGCAGTTTGCTACGCTTCAAATGCCCTCTCTCGCCTCCACTCAACCGCTGAGGCTTCACCTCCTCGAAACCCAATTGCACCGCATCGTAACCATCCTTCTCGAGCGTCTTCACCTGGGTTACGTAACACGGACCGGCCTCGATCACGGTGACAGGGATGGCTTCTCCATTTTCGTTGAATACCTGCGTCATGCCAGCTTTTTTACCCAAGATTGCCTTCACACCCACACCTCCCCAGGGAATCGGCCCCTGGGCAACAGTACGCGACCTCGGAGGTCGCCCTCACTCCATTCCAGGGACAGCCTGGAGGAGAGAGAAGGTCTCCCTTCTCCCTCCTCCACCGTGTCCGCCCCCTATTTCTCGCTCCTACAGCTTGATCTCGATATCTACACCGGCTGGCAGATTCAACCGCATCAGCGAGTCAATGGTCTTGTTATCGGGCTCGACAACGTCAATCAGCCGCTTGTGCGTGCGGATCTCGAAATGTTCGTGCGAGTCCTTGTCAATGAAAGTCGAGCGACGAACAGTAAAGCGTTCTATTTTGGTCGGAAGAGGCACTGGACCTACTACCGTAGCGCCCGTACGTTCCGCTGTTTCAACGATGCGTTTAGCCGACTCGTCGAGCACGCGATGATCGTAGGCCTTCAGCCGAATGCGGATCTTCTGCTTTGCCATACTGGGTCACCTAATCCAGGATCTCCGTGATCACACCTGCGCCGACGGTCAATCCACCTTCACGGATAGCGAAACGTGAGCCTTTCTCGATGGCCACCGGTTCGATCAGGTTCACCTCCAGATTGACGCTGTCGCCCGGCATGACCATCTCCACGCCCTCCGGCAGGGTGATCTCCCCCGTCACGTCCATGGTTCGGATGTAGAATTGGGGACGATAGCCGTTGAAGAAGGCCTTATGACGGCCCCCCTCTTCCTTTTGCAACACGTACACCTCACTCATGAAACGCTTGTGAGGTTTAATGCTGCCCGGGAGTGCAATTACCTGACCGCGTTGCACCTCGTCTCGATCTATGCCTCGCAGCAGCAGCCCGGCGTTATCGCCGGCCACCACTTTATCCAACTTCTTGCGGAACATCTCCATATCCGTGACGACGGTCTTGGTGGGCTCGTCCTGCAAGCCGACGATCTCCACCTCGGTCATCGGCACCAACGTTCCTCGCTCAACGCGGCCGGTCACGACTGTGCCTCGTCCTTTGATCGAGAATACGTCCTCGACAGACATCAGGAAAGGCTTGTCCTCGTCACGCTCCGGAGTGGGAATGTAGTCGTCAACTACGCGCATCAACTCCCAAACGCACTCGTACTCTGACGCCTCTGGATCATCGCTCTCGCTCTGCAACGCGTGGAGAGCGCTTCCGCGCACGATGGGCGTCTCGTCGCCGGGGAAACCGTAGCCATCGAGCAGTTCCCGCAACTCCAGCTCGACCAGTTCCAGCAACTCTGGATCGTCCATCAAATCTACCTTGTTTAAGAAAACCACGATAGCGGGCACGTTCACCTGACGCGCCAGGAGGACGTGCTCGCGGGTCTGTGGCATTGGGCCATCGGCGGCCGAAACGACCAGGATCGCTCCATCCATCTGCGCTGCCCCGGTGATCATGTTCTTGATGTAATCCCGGTGACCTGGGCAGTCAATGTGAGCGTAGTGTCGTTTGTCCGTTTCGTACTCGACGTGGGCGATGGCCACGGTCAAGATCTTGGTCGCGTCGCGGCGGAACATCTTCGCGTCCGCCTTTGCCACCTCATCATACGCCTGATAATCGGCGTATCCTTTGAGAGCAAGCACTTTCGTGATAGCCGCAGTAAGGGTGGTCTTACCGTGGTCAATGTGCCCGATAGTGCCTACGTTGACGTGCGGCTTTGTTCGTTCAAATTTCTCCTTTGCCATTATCTCACTCCTTTCGGACGATTTTAAGACCTACCAGCCGCCATTCACAATGACGTCCATCCGCTGCTGGTCTACCTCCGCGTAATGATGAAATTCCATCGTAAACGTACCCCGGCCCTGCGTCAGACTGCGCAGGTCGGTTGCATACCCAAACATTTTTGCCATAGGAACAAAAGCGCGTATTGCCTGTATCCCTCCTGCTCGGGAAGTCACCTTTCTGATCTCGGCTCCTCGAGCGTTCAAATCTCCCATAACCTCACCCGTGTAAGCATCCGGCACAACCGCCTCCAGGTCCATCACCGGTTCCAACAAAGTCGGCCCCGCTTCCTCCATCGCTCGATTGAAGGCCAGCGCTCCCGCTACTCTAAAACCCAGCTCAGAGGATGTTTCCTCATCCAATCCCACGTCGAGCAATCGAACTTTGACATCCACCACCGGGTAGCCGGCCAACACGCCGCTTTCCCTCGCCTCACGACATCCTCGCTCGATCGCTTCCGCGAACTGGGGGGGGAATTCCGTAACCCGGGCCACGTTCTCGAACTGGAATCCCTCCCCGCCCGGCAACGGTTCTACCTCCAGACGCACTTGAGCAAAGTGCAATCGCCCCCCCGTCTGCTGTTCAAACGTGGCGTCGCCTTCAGCGCGATGTGTAATGGTCTCGCGGTAACTGACCCGGGGACGACTCACCCGCCCGCTGACGCCGAACTCCCGCGTCAACCGGTCGGTCAGAATCTCCAGATGCAACTCCCCCATTCCAGCGATGAGCGTCTGACCGGTATTCTCGTCCACTCGCACTACAAAAGTGGGATCTTCTTCGGCCAACCGGCGTAACCCCTCCTCCAACCGATCCTCGTCAACCGCGCTGCGCGGCTCAATCGCCACCGAGATAACCGGTTCCGGGAAAGAGATAGATTCCAAGACGATCGGCCCATCTGGCGCACACAACGTCTCGCCGGTGAATGTATCTTTCAGACCCACCGTTGCGCCGACGTCTCCCGCGCTCAACTCCTGGATTTCCTCCCGGTGGTCAGCGTACATGCGGAGCAATTTACCGATACGCTCCCTGCGTTGCTTGACGGAGTTGATAACCCTCGATCCTACCTTCACCTTCCCCGAGTAAACTCGAAAGTAGGCCAGCCGTCCCACGTAGGGATCACTCGCGATTTTAAAGACCAAAGCCGCCAACGGCTCGTTCGGATCCGCAGGACGCGTTTCCACCTTCTGGGTGTAAGGATTCACCCCCTCCACCGGCGGGACCTCCAGTGGAGATGGCAGGTAATCCACTACTGCGTCCAGTAGCGGTTGGATACCCTTGTTACGCAACGCCGAACCGCATAGGACGGGGTTCAACCGACCGGTTACAGTCGCCTGGCGCAACGCCCGTCGTAGCTGAGCAACCGACAGATCCTGCTCTTCCAGGTAGAGGGTCATGAGTTCGTCATCCGTCTCGACTATCTGCTCTACCATCTGCTCGCGCGCTTCGAGCGTTACCTCTTTCAGATCAGGCGGTATCTCCACTACCTGAGGCGACGCTCCCAGTTCGTCCGTCCACACGACAGCCCGCATCTCCAACAGGTCTACCACTCCCTGAAAACGGTCTTCAGCACCGATAGGCCATTGAAGGATGACCGGGTGGGCGGGCAATCGCTCGCGGATCGTCTCGACCGCGTGGGCGAAGTCAGCCCCCAACTTATCCATCTTGTTAACGAAAGCGACCAGGGGGACCCGAAACTGCTGTGCCTGTCTCCAAACCGTCTCCGACTGCGGCTCCACTCCGGCGACCGCGTCGAAGACGACGACGCCCCCATCGAGAACGCGCAGGCTGCGCTGCACTTCCGCCGTGAAGTCAATGTGCCCGGGTGTATCAATGATGTTAATCTGAAAATTACGCCAGGAACAGGTCACTGCCGCAGCAGTGATGGTAATACCCCGTTCCCGCTCCTGCGCCATCCAGTCGGTGACCGTCGTTCCCTCATCAACGTTGCCCATGCGGTGAGTGCGACCGGTGTAAAACAGGATGCGCTCGGTGGTGGTCGTTTTGCCCGCATCAATGTGAGCAACGATGCCAATATTTCGAATCCGATTCAGTGGGTTCTGCATGGCTCCCGCCCGCCCATCCGCTCGTCAGTCTCCCCCACTCACTCGAACAACCTACGACGGTCGGTTACTACTACTACCACCGATAGTGAGCAAAGGCCCGGTTGGCTTGGGCCATCCTATGGGTGTCCTCTTTCTTCTTGACGGCCGCTCCGGTTCCACTGGCCGCGTCCATCAACTCACTCGCCAGCTTTTCCGCCATAGACCTGCCAGGACGATTGCGTGCGGCGGCCAATAGCCAGCGTAGAGCCAGGCTACGCTGACGATCGGGAGGCACCTCGACCGGGATCTGATACGTGGAACCTCCCACACGACGAGGTTTGACCTCCAGAGTAGGCGAGACGTTATTTACCGCCTCTTCTACTATTTCCAGGGGTGGTCGCTTGCCTCGTTCTTCTATGATATCCAGCGCTTCGTACATAATCCGCATTGCCAGGCTCTTCTTACCCTGCTTCATGATCCGGTTGATAAACTGAGCAACCAGCACGCTGTTATAACGCACGTCAGGATCGATCTCCCGCTTTGGTGGACGGTACCGTCGAGGCATAACACACCTACCTTGATTTTACTGCTTGGGACGCTTGGTCCCGTATTTGGAACGCCCTTGCACGCGGGATTCCACACCTCCCGAATCGAGAGCGCCCCGTACAACGTGATAGCGTACGCCGGGCAAGTCTTTCACACGTCCCCCTCGCACCAGCACAACTGAGTGCTCTTGCAATGTGTGACCTTCACCGGGTATATAAGCGGTCACCTCAATACCATTAGTCAAACGTACCCGCGCGATCTTCCGCAGAGCTGAATTCGGTTTCTTGGGCGTCATAGTGCGCACCTGCGTGCATACTCCTCGCTTCTGCGGTGCCCCCTTGGGACGCCGGCTACGCCGCTGGGTGAAGGAATTAAACGTGTACTGTAACGCTGGCGCCTTGGACTTGCGTGGCTTAGATTGTCTTCCTTTACGAACCAATTGATTGATAGTAGGCACTTTTCTCTCTCTCGAACTCAGTAAAGAAGGCCATCCACCATACTGATGGCCTTTTTACTCTTATCCAAGTCGTTCTTGATTACCTGATTACCTGTTGTCAATCAGGCAGCAGGGGCTCTGGCTGCTGCCTTCTCTAATGAGCGCTTATTTTACCACGAATCTACCAAAAGTCAAACGGGTGTGTTTCATTTCAGTTGAGAACACATCGCTGGCACGGTCAGGAGACCGGCCAGAGCGCTCTTTTTTGCCCGCTGGGACCGGTCTCCCGACCGCGCCCAACTCATTTGAAACACACCC
>Ga0180301_10003035_pt1 | contig 13156 bp, 13 predicted proteins | sample GuaBasSediGuay16_FD_121797 | JGI IMG/M metagenome (GOLD analysis project Ga0180301, IMG submission 121797) | Subseafloor sediment microbial communities from Guaymas Basin, Gulf of California, Mexico - Guay16, Core 4569-2, 12-15 cm | ecosystem: Environmental > Aquatic > Marine > Hydrothermal...
CTCTTTGCACCGAAAATAAACTTGGATCTATTAAACCATTCCAATCAATAGGATCCCCAGATCCAATTTTTATTTGATTTATATACCTTAAACCAACTCTATTGGTAATTCTTACTGGATACAAATCCACAAGAGTTTCAAAAATTAATTTCACATCTCGAAATAAATCATCAAAATGTTCGTATTTTAGATATTCAACAAAAACAAAATCTGAATCGACAAATACTCTTTTTGTCTTTTCTTTATTGGAAAATTCCCATGATACTTTTTTCTCAGTTTCAACACAATCTAACGCCTTTTTAAATTGATATTTCTGAATTTCCCCTTCGACCTCTTTTACTATCGGATATTTATCACTAATTTTTTCTTGGAATTTACTTGGAGGTTTTTGTTCAGTAAGTTCTAAAATTTTGGGAAAATCGACTCTAAAAAGGACGTTTGTAAGAAAATGTGATTTATAAACTCTTTTTACAGATTTTTGTTCTGCCATAATATTCTCTGAATTCTATACTTTACTCCAAGTTTATTATTTACTTAAATGTAATTAGTAAGCAGGTCTATTTTAATTTATCTATTCGTAGCTGCATATCACATTACTCTAACATCCAATCGATTTATCAACATGGTCTTTTAAGAGGTTCGTGCCCCTATTTTAGATTCACAAACGGTTACACTGGTTCCAGAATTTCTAACGATGCACATGCCCCTATCGCGAACAGTTGACCATACCCCGTACTTAATAGGGACAGGGCTTGTTAGCGTTTTTGGCGTATAAGGGTTTCGTTTTTATTTTGTCTTGTGCAGAGATATATTTTTCAACTATGCTGCTTACAATGTATGCCAGCAGCTTCGTTGTGATTGAGACTCTTCCTTTTATCTTACTTGTGTCTTCTTTTCTTCTATGAATCCCGATGACAGGAGTGCTGCGCCGACAGCCCCGATGAACTGCGAATTGGGTGGTACGTGGACATCTACGCGGAGTAGTTCTTCCATCGCTTTCGGGAGACCTTCTATCAGGGATGACCCGCCGACCATCAGTACTGGTTCTTTGACCTCTACTTCCTGGAGTTGTTGTTCAAATACTTGCTCTGAGACGCTGTGGCATGCTGCGGCTGCAACATCTTCTGGTTGTGCGCCTGTCGATAGCGAGTTCACGAGTGACTGTATCCCGAAGACTATGCAGTAGCTGTTCATTGCGATCTTTCTGGCGTCACCTTTGACTGCGAGTGCTCCAAGTTCAGTGATCTCAACGCCGAGTCTTCGTGCGGTTAGTTCGAGGAATCTGCCAGATGCGCCTGCGCAGATTCCGCCGAGTGTGAACATTCCGGGTATTCCGTTGTGAACCGAGATCGCTTTGTTGTCCATGCCGCCTATATCGATCACTGTTGCGTCTCCCTTCTGTTTATCGGCGAGGAAGACCGCGCCCTTGCTGTTGACGGTTACTTCTTCTTGGACAAGGTCTGCTTTGAATCGGTCGCCTGCAAGGAATCGACCATAGCCTGTGGTGCCGATTGCTTCAAGCTCGTTCTCACTTACGCCAGCATCTTCAACTGCTTCTTCAAAGGCTTTTTCAACGCTCTGGAGTACCTTTGTGGTTGGAACCCAACCAGTGCCTATGATCTCATTATCCCTCATTACCACGCACTTTGTGGTCGTTGAGCCTGAGTCGATGCCTGCTGTGAGTCCGGTCTGACGCTCTCGCACAAGCAGGCTTTTTCTGAGAGCCATCGTTGTGAGGGCTTCCATGCGCGTGAGCAGTGTTGTGGCGGTTGTTCGCTCGGTGAAGGAATAACTTATCACTGGAAGCCCTGTCGTCTCATAAATGTACCTGCGAAGTTCGCTTCTGACAAGGGCTGCTTCGGCACACCTGAAGCACGTGCCTATGAATACAGCATCCACGTCAAACATTCCGTCCACAACAGCTTTTGCTCGTGCCATCATCAACTTGAGATCGGGGCTTGCAACCCTGAGTCCAAAGTCGTCTTCGATCCTACGAATGTCACCAGCGTCAACGTCTGGAAAGACCATCTCTGCACCAACAGTCCGGGCTGCTTCATCGATCTCTTGCTGGATTCCACTGTACTCTGAGCCACAGGACAATTGTGCAATTCTAACAATTTCGCTCATTTTTCATTCCCCAACGATTTTAAGAATTCAGCAACCCTCACCACAAAATCTCTGGCATTATCCTCGGTTGAAGGATATTTCACTTCGAGCAAAGGTATCTTCTTTGCGCGGATGAGGAAGTTCACAAGCTCGTTTGTTCGTGCACAGCCCATACACCCGAATGTTGGATCAGGGTCGTGGACGACAATTGCAGCCTCAGCCTCTTCGATCAGAGGGCCGAGTAGTGCCATCCTCCCGCGAACGCCAGACGGAACTTCAACAGCGGCATATCTCAAGCCAATCTTCGGATCTTCAGGCGTGATATTAAGCGGCGGCGAATCAAGCCCGGGGGCGCTGATCTTCTCCCTAACCTCTTGCTGGACAGAGAGCGGCTCATGCCCGAACCTGTCAACAAGATCCGCGAGTATTAAGCTGTTTGCAGGATAAACCAAGACTTTAACCATCATCAACCCTCACAGAATCATATTATTCACATCTTCATATCTTTAAGAGTATCCTCAATTATCTCCTTAAACCTATCTACGCCAAGCGCTCCAACCTCTTCACGCCTCACGCCCAGAGCACCCATATCATACTCCGAAAGTGCCTTTGCAATCAAAGGAAGCCTTTCAGCCTCCAACTCGATCTGATGAAACCCCGGGCGTGCACCACCGCGAGTAGCTCTGCACCTTCGAGGGTCGCCTGGTAAGAAACCCCGTTCCTTCACAAAAATCCCGTATGGATCAAGACTCCGAACCTCTCGCACAACCTGTTCAACATCGCCCTTCTTACCAGAGACCTCAGCCCCAAAACACGTCTCTTTAACGATCAAATCCTTCTTCAACGAATATATCCTGGACAACAACTCACCAGGCATAACACGCCTCGAAGAAAGGATTATAAGCTTCGTTACAACACCATCAACATCCGATCTCATAACGCTTCCTCAAACACCAGACCACAACCTCAATAGATCATCGCACGATATATACCTAACGTGTTGAAACATCCGATCAACGTATAAAACTCGTTTTCGAAAGACTTTTGTCCTAGCAAGATTCACACCCATGGGTTCAGTGGGACTGCTCGCGATCTGTAACTCCTATCGCGCAGAGCCTCTGTAGCGTTAATGGGTAATTATGGGTCGGGCTATAAAATTAAAAATGTTGGAGGGGGATGGCCTATCCCGCGTGGTGTCTTTATTTGTTCTCCTCATCCACTTCTTCGTAGTCGACGTCAACCACTTCTTCTTCGCCGCCTGTTGTGGTGCCCTCCTCGGTTTCTGGTTGTTGTGTCTGTTGCTGTTGTTGTGCTTGTTGGTAGAGTATCTGGCTCAGTGCGTGCATCTGTTTTGTGAGCTCTTCTGTTGCTGATTTTATCGTGTTTATGTCATCGCTCTTGATGGCATCCTTGACTTTCTGTACTGCCTCTTCTGCATTCTTCTTCTGGTCAGCACTTACTTTATCACCGAGTTCTTTCAATGTTTTTTCTGTTGTGTATGCGAGGGCATCTGCCTGGTTTTTGGCTTCTATCAGTTCTTTTCTCTTTTCATCTTCCTTGGCGTGTTCTTCTGCGTCTTTCACCTTTTGTTTGATCTCGTCCTCTGGCATCTTCAGTGGCGCTGTAATTGTCATGTCCTGTGATTTGCCTGTGCCGAGGTCTTTTGCTGTCACGTGGAGTATGCCGTTTGAGTCGATGTCGAATGTGACCTCTATCTGCGGCATGCCTCTTGGCGCCATTGGTATGTCTACGAGTGTGAATCGTCCGAGTGATACGTTGTCTACTGCCATGGTTCGTTCGCCCTGGAGTACGTGGATCTCCACGCTTGTCTGGTTGTCTGCTGCTGTTGAGAATATTTCGCTCTTCTTTGTTGGTATGGTGGTGTTTCGATCTATCAGTTTTGTCATGACTCCACCAAGTGTCTCGATTCCGAGTGTGAGTGGGGTTACGTCAAGGAGCAGTATGTCTTTCACTTCTCCAGCAAGAACTCCGCCTTGGATGGCTGCTCCGACAGCGACGCATTCCATTGGGTCCACACCGTGTTCGATCGGTTTGCCTATGATTTTTTCTACGAATTTTTGTACTGTTGGCATGCGGGTTGGTCCGCCGACCATGATGATTTTATCGATTTCTGCTGGTTGTAGCTTGGCATCGTCGAGTGCTTGTTTGATGGATTTTCTACATCGTTCTACTACGGGTTTCACGATCTCTTCGAGTTTTGCTCTTGTGAGCTCCATCTCAAGGTGTTTGGGTCCCTGTGCGTCTGCTGTTACGAAGGGCAGATTGATGTTTGTGCTCATTGTTGTTGAGAGTTCTATCTTTGCTTTTTCTGCAGCGTCCTGCAGCCTCTGTTTTGCCATTTTGTCTTCTCGTAGGTCGATTCCATGGTCTTTCTTGAATTCCTCTGCGATGTAGTCAACAAGGTCGTTGTCCATGTCTGTTCCGCCTAGTTGTGTGTCACCAGCGGTTGATCTTACTTCAAATACGCCATCGCCCAGATCCATCACTGTCACGTCGAGCGTCCCACCACCAAAGTCGAAGACGAGTATCTTCAGTTCGCCTTCTTTATCCAATCCGTAGGCAAGGGATGCTGCTGTTGGTTCGTTGATGATCCTTACGACGTTAAGCCCTGCGATGCTGCCAGCATCTTTGGTTGCCTGGCGTTGGTTGTCGTTGAAGTACGCGGGGACCGTGACGACGGCTTCTTCGACTTTTTCCCCGAGAAATGCTTCAGCGTCCTTTTTTATCTTCTGAAGGATGAACGCTGATATTTCTTGGGGCGTGTATTCTTTGTCATCGATCTGTATTTTGTGGTCTGTCCCCATCTTTCTTTTGATGGCTGTAATAGTGCGTTCTGGGTTGCTCACTGCCTGACGGCGTGCTGGCTCTCCAACGAGGCGTTCTCCCTTCTTTGTGAAGGCAACGACCGATGGAAAGGCCTTCCCCCCACCGACTGTTGTGCCCTCCGCACTTGGTATGATCGTTGCTTTGCCGCCGATCAGTGCAGCGGCTGCCGAGTTGCTTGTTCCCAAATCAATTCCTATTATCTTAGACATATTTTATCACCTATTCTATTTTATATTTATTATATTATTATTTTATTTGATTTCTGGTTCTTTGGCGATGCGCACCTTTGAATGGCACAGTACCTTTCCATGAAGCAGGTATCCACGCTGCAGTTCCTCCAGCACAGTATCCTCTGGCACCTCGTCCGTCTCTGTCTGCATCACTGCCTCATGCATATTGTGGTCGAACTGTTTACCCTCTGCCTTTATCCTCTTCACACCAGCATCGGAAAGTATGTCGAGCACCTGTCTGTGTATCATTCTAACGCCTTTTACAAGTTCTGTACCATCACCTTCACCACAGTTTTCAAGACCTCTCTCAAGGTTCTCACAGACGTCTATCAACTTCAAAATAAGTTTTTCGTTGGCATACCTGACGAATTCTTCTTTTTCACGTTCGACTCTCTTCCTGTAATTTTCAAACTCGGCTTGAAGCCTTTTAACGTCCTCGATATACTCTTCCATCTTTTTCTCTGTGGCTTCGAGTTTCTCCTCTATCTCTAACATCTCTTCATCCACTGCAGAGAGTTTTTTGCTTAAAACTTTTCCTCCATGACGCCCGATGTATCGCCTCATAATCACTATCCTATAAACCAGAACATAATAACCTTGTTTGTAATTCTATAAATACTTTTCTATCGTGTGGTTGTGGGAACAGAGTTGGACGGGTGTGAGTTTAACAGATTATGTCGGACATCGTGCAGGCTAAAGCAGTGCTGATTTATCATCCTTTGGTGCTTAATCTTTATCCAAACACCTTCGTATTTGCTGGAAATTCAGATTCGGAATGGATAGTCTTTCAACATCTTTACTGCCAAATGTTGATACGGGATGTTGATACGGGACAGTTGAGAAGTTGGGGAGTTGTTGATTATAGAAAACCCTATATAGCATTGGTAGAAATGTGCACCTTTGAGTGCAGTTGGTGTTGTTTTGGCGTTGCTCTGTGTTTTGTCGTTTTTGTAGGTGAGGTAGATTGAATAGGGAATATATCCTGTTGGATAGTGGTGTTGTGGCGTTTCTTGATAGGTGTTCGGCTCTGCTTGATAGGGAGCTTGCCGGGCTTACTCTGAAGATCAAGCCAAAGGAGCTTTCTGATGCGGTTTCTTATGGGCTTGAGTCGAGGGGGAAGCGTATCAGGCCTGCCGTTGCCATGCTATCCTGTCTTGCTGTCGGGGGTTCTCTTGGTGATGCTAAGAAGGTTGCTGTCTCTGCCGAGCTTGTGCATACTTCATCTCTGGTGCTTGATGATGTGATCGATAAGGCTGAGAAGCGGAGGGGGCGAGAAACTATTCATACTATCTGGGGCGAGAATATTGCTCTCTTAACGATCGAGTTGTTGATTTCGCTTGCTTTGCATGCTGCTCTTGGGGATGTGCGTCTTACACAAGCGATTTCTAAATCTCTTTTCTTCATGGGTGAAGGTGAGGCGATAGAGCTTGTCAATGTTCCTGCGGATGAGGAGAGTTATCTTGATCTTGCTTTGAGGAAAACTGGTGCGCTCTTTGGTGCTTCGGCTTTCATGGGTGCTGTTGTAGGTGGGGGTGATGATGACTCGATTGAGAGTCTTGAGCAGTTCGGGAATCATTTTGGGATAGCATTCCAGATTCAGGATGATATTCTTGACTGTGTCTCAAGCGAAGAGGATCTTGGAAAGCCTGTTAGACAGGATCTGTTTATGGGCAGGCCCTCAATCGTGCTGATCGACGCAGTGAACAGGGAGATAGATACTGGTTCCATGCTTCTCTGTAACAATGGCGAGTTGATGGATCTTGTGTCTGATTCTATTGAGTATGCGCGGGGTCTTGCAGCCCGGGAGATAGCGATTGCCAGGGAGTATCTTCATAGGGTTGATGATAGCGGGTCGCGGGGGCAGCTTGAGAGCCTCTGTGATTATATCTTGAATAGAGAGAGATGACCCCGGCGGGTTTCAAAGATTCCCTGGTTCATTCGTCTGATTACGAGCTTGAGCCTGTGATCGATAAGGTTCTTGCAGGTCGTCCACTCGAGTTCGAGGACGGTCTCATGGTCCTTGAGTCGAAGAACCTCTCACTACTCGGTGCTCTTGCAGACCATATCTGCCTTCAAAGGACAAAAGGATATGTGTTTTTTGCCGTAAACAGGCACATCAATTATACCAATATCTGTGATTCAAAGTGCAACTTCTGTGCCTACTATAGAGGAGAGGGAGATCGCGATGCCTATACCATGAGCCTTGCTGAAATACTCGCTCTCGCGGACGAAGCCAGTCGGATGGGCGTGAGAGAGCTTCACATCGTAGGCGCTCTCAACCCGAGCCTTGAGTTATCTTTCTTTGAAGAGATGCTTGAAGAGATCAGCACACGCTACCCTGAAATGGGTATTAAGGCGTTCACCGCGGTTGAAATCGCATACATGGCAGAGCAGGAGGGTGTTTCTACACATGATGTCCTCGCGCGATTGAAGAGAGCCGGGCTTACCTCTATGCCTGGTGGCGGGGCTGAGATATTGGACGAGCGTGTGAGAAAAATACTCTGTCCCGAGAAGATCTTGGGTGAGACGTGGCTCTCGATCATGGAAGAAGCACACGGACTTGGGATTCCAAGTAATGCCACGATGCTCTATGGGCATATCGAGACCTATCCTGATATAGTTGATCACCTCTTGCGGTTGAGAGATCTTCAGAGGAGGACTCACGGGTTTCAGGCGTTCATACCGCTCAGCTTCCACCCGGAGAACACAAGACTTGCAGGTGTGCGCGGGCCAACAGGTTTTGATGATCTGAAGATCATAATCCTATCCCGACTGATCTTTGCAGGTGAGATAGATAACATCAAGGCTTACTGGGTGATGCTCGGGCCGAAGCTTGCACAGATAGCACTCAGAAACGGCGCCAATGACTTTGACGGGACAGTTATCGAGGAGCGGATAACACATGCTGCTGGTGCCCAAACGCCCCCACGCCTATCACAGGAAGATCTGATCAACCTTATAAAAGACGCTGGCAGAATACCTGTTGAGCGGACAAGCACGTACGAGATCGTGAAAGTGTATGATTAAACTTGGAAAGATCGGGTTTGCCAACTGTGACTTCCCGTATTATGCGATAGAAGCTGGAATAATACCCACACGCGGTGTTGAAGTCGTTGAATCACACCCAGTCGATCTTGCACGGATGATTGCGGCATGCAACCTTGATCTCACACCGATCTCATCCATAATGTACCCACAGATAGAGGGCCTCCTGGTACTGCCAGGTATCTGCATCGCATCAGATGACTTCACACGAAGCGTGCTCGTATGCTCAAACGGGATAACCAGTCTTGAAGAGCTTGAGGGGCGGACACTCTGCCTACCCGATGTCAGTGCAAGCTCAAGCACCCTTATCCAGATAATACTCCATGTTAAGGGCATAGTGGACGTGGATATCAGGACGTGCGCGGGTCAGAAGAGTGTTGAGATGCTGGAGCTTGGTGATGCAGCCCTCTTCATAGGCGACCAAGCGTTGATCGCATCGCACGAGTGCAACGTTGTCGCTGATCTTGGAAGAGAGTGGCGCAACCTCACAGGAGCGAAGATGGTCTATGCCGTGTGGGTTGTTCGAAGAGAATTTGCAGAAGAAGAACCTGACCGCGTACGATACATCCACTCAAAACTATTGGAATCCAAAGAGTATGGTTATCGACACAGGGAAGAGATAGCAAAAGTGATCAGTGAAAAGAAAGGGTTCGATGAAGAGATGATGAAAGACTATCTCCACACACTCAACTACGAGCTTGACGAGAAGAGCATCGAAAGCCTCAACACCTACTTCAAATATGCAGAAGAGTGCGGGTTCATCGCCGAGAGAAAGAGCATAGTATTGTTTGAAGGATGAAAAGCACAACTCAAGATCTTCATTTCTTGAAAGGAAGTTTGGCTTCTGGATAACATTCTCTTCTCTGGGCTATCTACTACTCATCTACTCCTCTTAATATGCATACAAGTCCCCGTATGGTCTGCTAGAGACTGGGAGCAAATTGACGAATGGTTCTTTCATGATCTCTTCGAGGTCAAATCCGAAGTGCTTGCAGAACTCGGAGAGATGTTTCTTCAGCAGTTTCGTGTCTTTCTCATCCACATCAAGCACGCTCACTTCTTTGCCCATGGTGTGCTCATCGACTTCGCCTCTGATGTAGATTACGCCGCCGTGCATGCCTGTTCCGAGGTAGTCTCCCGCAATCGGCGTGTTCTTATTCCTATTTAATCCGAGTAGGATCAGGATGCCTCCTGCCATGTATTCGCCGCAGAAATCTCCGGCAACGCCGCCTGCTATTACTACTGGCACCTGTCTTTTGTATTCTTTCATGTGTATTCCGGTGCGGTATCCGACGTTCTCTTTGATGTACAGTTTTCCGCCGCGCATGCCGTAGCCCATGACGTCTCCTGCGCTTCCGTGGACGATGACTTCGCCTGCGTTCATGGTATTTGCAGCGCCGTCCTGTGCGTTGGCGTTGACGATGATTGAGGGTCCGTTCATGAACATGGCAAGATCGTTTCCTGGAACACCGTTCACGGTGATCTTGATCTTTTCATTAATGCCGTTTCCTATATAGCGTTGTCCGTTTGCATTGTCAAGTATGAACTCGGTCTCGCCTTCTTTTGCGGCATCGCGGATGATCTTGTTCTGTTTTCGGTAGTATACTTTGCAATCGATTCTCATCGCCATTTACCTCACCACACTCGTTTTATTGTCCGATTCCTGCCGGTTTTACTCCGAGCAGCTTCAATGTCTGTTCGTCTAGTCCCACGCCGCGCAGTCGTTCGCGGCTGCCGCGCAGGGATTCTATGGAGTTTACACATAGCGAGCCAAGGATCTCTTTTAACTCTAGGCCCCATGCTGCAAGGAGGTTTGAGAGCCGCATGGCACCTATCTGTGGATCCAGTCGGCGCACGAGTTCGGGTTTCTGGGTGGCGATTCCCCATGCGCAGTTTCCTGTGTAGCACTTCTGGCAGATGCGGCAGCCGAGTGCAACGAGGGCGGCGGTTCCAATGACTGTTGCATCAGCGCCGAGTGCGATTGCCTTTGCCACGTCGCCGCTGTTCCTGATTCCTCCTGCACAGATGAGCGAGGCGTGGTTTCTTATTCCTTCATCGCGCAGACGTTGGTCGACTGCTGCGAGTGCAAGTTCGATCGGTATTCCTACATAGTCTCTTATGACCATGGGCGTTGCACCTGTTCCGCCGCGGAACCCGTCTATTGTTACGACGTCAGCCCCTGCACGAACGATCCCGCTTGCAATTGCAGCCACGTTGTGTACTGCAGAGATCTTGACAGAGACTGGTTTTCTGTAATCGGTTGCTTCCTTTATGGCGTAGATGAGTTGTGAGAGATCTTCAATCGAATAGATATCATGATGTGGTGCTGGTGAGAGGGCATCGGTTCCAACAGGTATAAGTGTTTGATCTTCGAAGTTCCTTTGTATTCGAGTCCTGCGCTTCCAAGTACCTGGTTCACCTCACTACGAAGTTCTGCATTCAGGTTGAGTGCAGATGCCGCTGATTTTAAAGTGCTGTAACAACCGTTGCACGGTGTCACAAGATCCATCCCCATATTCTCTACCAGGCAGAGGTTTCTTGCCGCTGTGACATACCATGCAAACTCATCCCCTATTTTGATCATCTTTGTAGGACAGCAGGTGACGCCATCTATCTCGCAGAGTCTGGCGCCCAGCCTGTCCATGACGAGCTTTGCTGATTTCTCCATGAATGGAAACCGTGCCTGGATGGTACAGCCCCAGAAGACTGCATAATCGGCCATTTTATCGTGTTTGAATGACACCCATACCACATGGCAAAAGGTAACCTCTTGACCACGTACTGATATATAAATTTATTTGTTGGTGGAGGCTGTCACATTATGTGGTGTTGGTGTGTCTGACCAAACTTCGCAGTCCAATACTCCATCTTCCCGGCAAGATATGCCAGTATCCCAAGACATGTCTTGTATTTGTGATTTATCGTATCAGGATCGGTTTGCCGATAATAATTCTCTCGCGTTGATTGCTTGTCCGTGCGATCAAACACGCGATCAGCCTATCGAAGTCCGGAATAATCTTTTTCCATGATGCACTTCTGTAAAATGGATGGAATTGCATCAAAATCATTTGACAACGTTTCAAACAGTTTTATAGCGATTTTTTCATCGTAGACTCTGAATATGTTTTTAATATCGGTGAAATGCATGCATAATCTGATTTATCTCTGTATAATACTTCTTTCGACTTCAGAATACTGTAAACATCATCTCCAATCAATTTGAAGAAATGAAATATGCAAAGCTGGTGTAAAGCCCTAACTTATTAATTATCGGATTATACATCCTTATATGATCTGTTGTTATCGCATACAGAGCTTTTCCGTACAAAAATCGCTTTAGAAATGAAAATATTGTACCATACTTTAAATTATCGGATATTTCCTCAGAAACAGAAATGTTAAGCATCGAATCATACAAGGTCAAACAATAGCATTTATGATCATTGATTCTAATATATTCCTCATCGTAGCAGTAATATCCAGAATAAGACGATGTTTTATTCTTGATCAATGTTTCATTTAGATTATTGTCCCAAGAATATACGGAGTTCTTCTGCTGTTTTTTTAATGAGTGGTATTCTATGCCAATTATAGATGCTGCACCGTCTTTAAATACAGAAACATATCGATATTTTGGATTTACTACTGAATTTAAAGAAATTATGAACTTTTTATTGCATTTTTTACACAAATACCTTCTTAAATATATTTTCTGTGGTCCGAACTCACCTAATATTGGATTCCGCTCATAATATTCCTGTTTTATTGCATGATTCGATCCACAGGACGGACAAATAGGTCTTACAAGCTCGAAATGGTTTCCTATGAGGAATACAAGTCCCTTATTTATGTTGTGTGGTTGTATTTTCTTAGTAAATCTCTCTGTTATGATTTTACCGGGTTCCAGTTCGCTTTTTGAAAAATCGGAAAATTTAAGTTGTGTGTGGTAGATACACCTTTCGAGGACAGATAAGACTTTATTCATCATTATAAAGTGACTGTTCTCACTATATTTATGTTTTTTGGTTTATTTCTGAATATAGAGTTGAAACGCAGGTTTGTTTTTGATTTGGAGATACAACACGAGAGTTAGAATGGCATATCATCTGCAACACCAGATGGCGTGACAGTCTCGCCTTCAGACATAATTAATGTGCCGCTCCTGTTGCGGTAAGTCGGTTATTATCATAAATGCTATATGAGGTTATTGCGACTTTGTAGAGTGAAACCAGAGAATTGCTAAAAATCAGGGTGATAAAAAATATATGATACATTATATTAAAATTATACTAAACCCCAATTTGACAATTCCTATAGCAGCAACACGTCCTTAACAACCAGAATGGTTGCAACTCCTAACAGAACCACTCCAAATATTAATCTGACCGACTCCGGTTTTAATTTTGTTACCATCAATCTCGAACCTATCTGGCTGCCTGTAAATACCGAAATTGCGCAAAGCATCCATAAGAGCCAATCCGGTTTTGCAGCCGTTGCGATGTGTGAAACAAAACTCGAAGTTCCGGAAAAATTCACGACCATAGCAGAGGTGGCAGCTGCCATCTTCATGTCCAATCCCGCAATATACAGAAGAGGGACAACAAAACTGCCCCCTCCCCTTCCAATCAATCCTGCAAAGAATCCCAGCACGCTGCCTGCAAAAATGCCCAGGATGACCCGTTCGCGTGCAGACAGACTACCCTTCTTGGGTTTCCATCCGCTGAGCATCAATAGAGCAGCAGCAGTGGTAAACAGGGCAAATATCAAGATTACCGGTTTTGTTGGCAGATTTACATTCGCCAGTGTCGCCACTGGGGCAAAGATTACCATGGCTATGCCAAAAGGAGTTGCCACTCTCCAATCGATGAGTTTTCTCCGTCCATAAGTCCATGCTGCCGAAGAGCTATTTACCACATTCAGTAACATAC
>Ga0180301_10003036_pt1 | contig 13154 bp, 10 predicted proteins | sample GuaBasSediGuay16_FD_121797 | JGI IMG/M metagenome (GOLD analysis project Ga0180301, IMG submission 121797) | Subseafloor sediment microbial communities from Guaymas Basin, Gulf of California, Mexico - Guay16, Core 4569-2, 12-15 cm | ecosystem: Environmental > Aquatic > Marine > Hydrothermal...
ATTTTGCCAACCTGTAAGAAACAGACTCTGCCGGGGTTGCTTCAAGGTTGTACAAATTCCCTGTTTCTTTTTGGTATTCTTTCAGTTTTTCTCTCATAAATTTCAAAACCTTTATTGTAAACTTTTTTCCTTCTTTTGTTCCTATGTTTTTTCCAAGGAAATTAACGCAGGCTTCGTTCATTCCAACCAAGCCAATGGTAGAGAAGTGGTATTTTAAAGTTCCAAGATATTTTTTAGTAAAAGGCAATAAGCCTGAATTCATGTTTTTCAAAACAAGTTTTCTTTTTATTTCAAGACTCTCTTTTGCCAAATTCATAAGCCCTGATAATTTTTCAAAGAATTCATCTTCATTCTTTGAAATATATCCTATTCTTGGCATGTTTATAGTCACCACACCAACAGACCCTGTTTTATCCGCATAGCCAAAATAACCACCCACTCGTTTATATTTTAATTTTGTAAGGTCAAGTCGAAGATGACAACACATTGACCTGACAGCATGTGGGTCAAGATTGGACCTGACAAAATTCTGAAAATACGGGATTCCGTACTTTGCTGTCATTTCAAACATTAAACTGCTTGTTTCCGAATCCCAGTCAAAATCTTTCGTGATGTTGTAAGTAGGTATGGGGAAGGTAAAGGCTCTCTTGTGCCTGTCTCCTTCTAACATAACTTCCATAAACGCCTTATTGATCATATCCGCTTCGTCTTGAAAATCTCTAAAACATTCTTTCTTCGCTTTACCTCCAATAATTACAGCCTTGTCTTCTAAATCCTTTGGAACCTTCAAGTCAAATGTAAGGTTTGTAAAAGGAGTCTGACCGCCCCATCTTGCCGGATAGTTAAGGTTATAAATAAACCCTTGAACGGCTTGTTTAACCTCTTTATAAGAAAGCCTGTCATTTTTTACAAAAGGCGCAAGAAACACATCAAGAGAATTTAATGCCTGAGCGCCAGACCATTCATTGGAAACTATACCAAAAAAATTAACTATTTGGTTTAGAGCTGAATCAAAATGTTTTGCCGGGGAAGACATTATTTGCCATGGAACACCAACCCCTTTCATTAAAATATCCTGAATACTCCAACCACAACAATATCCAACCATGCCCATGTAAAGATTATGAATATGCAAATCGCCTTTAATATGAGCTGAAGAAATTCTTTTTGGGTAAATTTCTGAAAGCATGTATTTTGCCGTAACTTCTCCGGACAGCCTCCAAGCAACAGAAGAAAAGGAGAATCTTTGATTAGAATTCTCCTTAACTTTCCATGTTTTTTTATCTATATAATCCTCCACTGCCTTTTTTATATTTAATGTTTCTGTCATTCCATATCAAGCTCCTTTTTAATCTCTTTTATCTCAGCTTCTGTTTCTATAATTTTTTCCTCATAGTCCTGCATAAGTTTATTAAATGTTTTTTCATCTATTGTTCTCCTGTAATACTGTTGCTCCGCAAGTTCTTTTGCCTTGTATAAATTTTCAAGTTTTGTTTCCAGGGCTTCCAGTTTTTGTTCCATTCTTGTTACAGGGTCTATATCTGTTTCTGGTTTTGGAACAGGTTTGTAAACAATTTCCCTGATTCTTTCCTTTACAGGAAGCCTTATTATTTTTTCCTGAACCTGAACAATTGGTTGTTTTTTCTCATTCTTATACATATACCAACCTATAATAAGGATAACAACACCAAGCCCGGCTATAAACAACCATTCCCATCTGAATTCGCCCTGACCGACAATCAAATCAATTTTCTTTTGCACACTGTTGCCATCTGCATCCAGCGCGTTCAAAACCATTATGCTTGCCCCGGAACCCGTAGGGATAAAGTTTATTTTATAGAAACCGGGCAGGTCAGCGGGCTTAAGAACAACCGTTTTATTGCCGATTGAAAGATTGGCTGTTGCATTAATAACGGGTTTGCCGTCAGGATATGTAAGTTTTATTGTGAATTCTGTAGATTCGCCTTGTTTTAACGATATGGTGTCTCCTACAGAAATGGGATTAACTATGTAAAGCATAAGCTTCATTGGCTTTACATTTATATTGATATAATTACCGCCTTTTTTTTCGCCCTTTACAGCATCGCACGAAATGCTTAGAAGTCCTGTTTTTGTTTTCTCCGGTATTTTGTAATTTTTTGAATAGAACCCGTCGTTTTCTTCAAGTTCAATTATATCACCTGAACTTGTCTTGCATTCAACTTTCGCGCCTGAAACAAAAACATTGTTTTCAACAACCTTTGTTTTTATCTCTATGTTCTGGCATCTGGTATAACTTGTCACATTATAAGGTTCAGGTGAAACAAACATCAAAAGCAATTGAGTAGGTACAGATATAATTTCTGTTTGCATATTCACTTTGCCTTTGTTCCCGTACCCGTCTTCTGCTGTGATGCTTATATTCCATACGCCGTCCGGGTCGCCAAACAATATCTTGTATCTGTATTCAAAATCCCCTGTTTTTGTTTTAAGGGTTTCAGAATATTTCCAAGAACCAGAAGAGAGCAAAACCTTTAGCGTTGCAGGGCTGTTTTTCCCGTCTTTTAACACAGTCCCTTTTATTTTTATTTCCTCGCCTTTTTTGTATTCGCTTTTAGCCAAAACAGCTGTTACATTAAGTTCGGATTTCACTTCAATGTTTGTTGTTTTTATAGTCTTTTCGTCAATCTCGAAAACAACCTTGTGTTTGCCTTCCTTTGCTGTTAAAGGTATTGTTGTTTTGCCGAAATATATACCGTCGCCAAGGCTTTCAAGAACAAAACCAAACAAAGAACTCTTAACAAAAACATTTGCATTCTCAAGCGGAGCATTGTTTTTTGTTACCTTGATTTTGAGTTCTATTTCATCGCCTTTTTTAAAAACTGCTCCTTCTTTGGGTGAAAGCAAAACCGCCTCAAACTCTTTCTCATTTACTTGCACGGTTTTTGCAAACTCGTCTTTCCCGTCTCCTTCGGTTTCAGCAAAAAGCCTTATTATGTATGTTCCTGTTTCTCTGAATTCAACGTGCCAAGCAAACTCTTTCTCTTCATTTTCATCTAAATAAAAACTAACAGGATTGGTATTTTCTGTTGCAACCGGCGTTTGTTTCGATAAATTGACCCAAGTTTGAGATTCGTTTGTTTGCAGATATATTTTTGTGTTTCCGCAAACACCGTCAAAACATTTAAGCTTTGCTTTTATTTCTGCTCCTTCATCCCTTTCGAATTCTTTGTTAAAATCTTCAACAATTAAAGAAATCTGCGGTTCCAAAACCATCTGAGGCTTTATTACCCGCAACCAGGAACTGCTTGTTCCATTGTTTATATTTTCATCAGAAACCGCTACAATAGAAAGTATGTATGTTCCGTTTTTGTTTGCTGTAACATCCCAAGAAACATCACAGGGAAAACTTTCGCAATGAACAGGGTTTGCGTTGTTGGTAAATATATCAGGATTTTCATTCCCTACAAGCTCTCCTGTATCCTTTTCCAGATAAACCCACACGTCTCCGCAATATTCTTCAGAACATTCAACTTTACCAGAAACTGTTGCTCTTCCGCTTACGTTTATGGTTTCTGGCTCTATGGTTTCTGTTACCGAGAGATTGCCTATTTTTTTGTTTACGGTTACTTTTACAGGTGAAGAAACAACAGACCAAACTTCACTATCATCGCTCACAACAGCAACAGTTATTTCGTTTTCGCTTGCGCTGTTTCCTGTTAGAGTCCAAGAAACCAAACACGCATCACCGCTTCTCATGGATTGACAAGCATCAGGAGATAAAGGATTTTCGCTTTCTGTAATAATATTTCCTGTTTTTCCAACCTGAATGCCGTTATTCTTTGCGGTCAGGGTTATTGAACCGCAATATCCGCCATTGCAGCCAACGCTTGCTGAAAGAACAAGAGAATCTCCCTCTGTTATTTCGTTTTTGTCTGCCCATATATTTACAGAAAGTGTGCCTGTTTTTATTTCCACGCTCTTGTCCTCAGAATTCACGTCATTCACACCCTCTGAATCGCTGTCTGCGAACAAATCTATGTAATAATTTCCTTTTTCAGTTCCGTACGCGGTCCAAGCAGGTTTACATATGTTATTATAGTTTTCTGTCATTTCACCGCAGTTAAAGGGGTTTGAATCTGTATACATAGGCAGAGCTGAATAAGATGTGTCAACATTGCAATATTCTGAATCGCTGCTGTATCTTAAAAACACATTTACGTTCCCGCAGTACCCTTCTGTGCATTTCACAGTTCCGTTCACAACAAAAGCAGAGTATTTATCCATAAGCAGCGAGTTTTCAGGATAATCTATATTTACAGAAAGCCTGCCGGAAATTATGCTGCAACTACCGTTCACACAATCCTGCCAGTTTTCGCAAACCTTATCACACTTTCCGCAATTGTTGCTGTCAGTTAACAAGTCAACTTCGCACCCGTTGCTCCAGTCTCCGTCACAGTTGTCATATCCTGTGTAACATGTGCAGTCTCCATTATCAGGATATGCATTAGCGCCGCACGCAACTGTCAAATAAACTGTGCAATCCACACTGCCCCCGGGTCCTGTAAAATGGAAAACACATCCTCCTGAACCAGTTTCCTCCACTGGGTCTGACCAGGTGCCATCAAAATTAACATCCAAATCACCGCTTGCCCCAAACAAAGTTTCCAGCAGACCCCAGCAATCATACGTAAGTGAATCAGCGTTTGTGCTTGACCATTTATAGAAGAAGCTCTCTCCTTTGTTGATGGTGAGGCTTGTGGTATATTCTGGGTCGCTTTCGCTTTTTAATTCTACATCACAGGTAGGAGGGTTGGGCAGTGTCACCACAAAATCATAACCGCTGTCAGAATCCCGGTCATGGTCTTTTTCTTCATCTGTACAGTCGCATTCATTACTTTGGGCGCAGTGAATGCCGGCTTTTTGCCACTCGTAATTAGGAGTGTGGCTTGTCCATCCGGGAACAACAGAATCAAGAGAGCTGTTATCAATTCTGACACAGAAACCTTGACATTTGTTTACAGTTTTTGACCAGTAACCGTTTGAATTGGTTGTTGCACTCATATCATAGCAAAGATCCAATCTGACACCTGACAATGGGTTGTCGTTGTTGTCTCTGACAGTGCCGGAAATCAAGACTGTCTCCGGAACAAAAACTGTCCCCGGAACAACTTCCTTGTACCTGAAATTAAAACTAAAATAATCATTATCACCAGTGTCTTTGAAATCATACAGCCAGGCAACGCCGGTAAAAATCTTATTTGCTCCAATTTTAAAGGTTCCGGAATCAGTCGTGTCCATCTGGCCTTCTCCAATTATAGCAGCCCAATTAGTAATGCACCATCCGGGCATTTTAGGATTAGTGCCGTTTCTGACATCATTGCCCTCTATACGATATGGATTACATTGCCAATCTCCTCCTGAACTGTCCAAACTTCCGCACTTGTATGAAAAGGCAAAACCATCCTCATCGGTCTTACCATTTCTAACTCTTGCAAACCTGAATCCTTTTAAAAATTCATCCTGAGGGCATTCAAATTCAATGGTGTCATGAGGATCTTCAGGACAAAAATCGTAACACTTGTATCCTTCTCCTTTGCTTTCAATTACTTCTCTTTCGGTAAAATTAACAGTATTAAATATCGGGGCAATCCAGTGCACCTCTCTCTCAGTAAACAAAGAGTGTTGTTTGTCCATCCATATCCTTAAACCAGTGATTCCTTTGTTATCTCTTGTAACAATTACCCTGTTATCAACACATTCCTTTATTTTCCCATACCATCCTGTCCAAGTGTCCCCAGTTAAATAAGAGTCAAAATCAGAAAACTCATTTCTGTCCGGACAACCAGCAAAAGCCAAACAGGGCATGAAAGCAAGCCAAACTATAAAAAGGGCAATCCCAAAAACCAAAACTCTCGAAAATTTCTGGAAACCCATATATAATTATTAGTTGGTTTTTCATTAAATATAATATGCAGAAAAAACTTCAGGCTTCTATTGAGTTTATGGCTGTTTTTATTGTGCTAATGGCTGCTTTCGGGGTAATGATTTATGCTGCTCTTGGAAATATGACAGAAATCTCAAAAACCAAGAAGGATTTGGAAGCTGAAAAAACGCTTTCAATGGTTTCCGGAAACATTAATACAGCTGTTCTTGAAGGCGATGGGTTTTCAGTAAACCCGACGCTTCCTGAAAAAATCCTCGGTCTTGGCTATTCCTTTTCTCTGGATTCCAATTATCTTGTTTTAAACCTGTCTAACAGTTTTTACCACAGAGTTTTGCTCACAAAAAATATAACAGGCTTACCCTTACCTGGAAAAAACCTTATTTACAACAATAAAGGAGAAATCATAATCTTGCAGGTGTGAAAATGAAGGCGCAAGCGTGGTCAACCGATTTCGTTGTGTCAGCGGTAATATTTGTTTTAATCTTTGCACTTGTTCTTTTCACATGGAACCAGACGCTGTATCAAACACAGCAGAAAATTACGCTCTCAAAAATGCAAACACTTGTGTCTGAAATTTCTGATTCCTTGATAAGAACGCCCGGTTTTCCTGAAAACTGGAACCAGACAAATGTTGAGAGTTTGGGTTTTGCAGAAGAGGAAAACGTTCTCAATGCAACGAAAATAGGCGTGTTTCTTTCCATGGATAATGACACAATAAAATCTGTTCTTGGGATAGAAAATTATGATTTTTTCTTTGAAATTGTTTACCCTAACGGAAGCGTTGGGGAAATAAACGGCACGCCTGTAATAAAAGGGAATCAGCCTGTAAACGCTGCTGTTCTTGTGCCTGTTGAAAGATATGTAATGTTTGAAAACACTCCGGCAAAAATGAGATTTATTCTTTGGTATTAGGTTTTTTCAGGAGCTAAACATGGCAGAGAATCAGTTGCAGTTAATTTTTTAAATTTATTTAACAAAACTGATTAAATGAAACGAGAATTGTTATCTGTGCTGGCGTGCCCTAAATGCTATGGTGATGTGAAATTAAAAGATATGTTTTTAGTTTGTAATAAATGCAAACTCGCATTTCCCGTTATTGATGATATACCTGATATGCTTTTGGAAGATGCATGGCCTTTAGAAAAAGCTGAAAAATCATGTTTTAAACACAAATTATAGTTCCTCACAGAATAATTGCAAAGCCTGAGACAATCAGTAAAGACACTTTTCTAATTAATTATCCCTTTGCTGAACGGTTTCCTTGTTTCTGGCAGATGAAGGATTAGCTCCTGCATTCTTTCTGAACAATGCTCTAACCAGCATTTAATAGAGGGCTCAGGGTTTATACCTATAAGATATTCTTTCGATTCCGAAGTTTTTGAGTTCCTCTTTGAACCCGGTAAGAGTATTCTTGAACTCTTTTAGAAGCTCCTTATCAGAGGATGTGAATATAACAGAAGAAGAAAAAGGAAAGCTAAAGTTGTAGAAGGTACGCAGGTCCTCAGCAGCTTCTTTTGGATCTTTTGTTCCAGTACAGTAACCCACACTTTTATACCAAGGATAATCATCGGGGTATTTACTCGGTAGTGTAAACTCTATTATCCCAGACCATACTCTTTTGACTCCAATTTCTACCTCTGAATACATCTTCATAATTTATTTATATCTCTGAAAAAATTTATTTTTTACTTCTGAGATTAAACAGAAGTGGACACTTTTGCATACAGACTATAGCTCTCCTTCCTGGATTATACTGTGTTTTCTGGAAATTAAGGGCATAGAAGTTCATGTGCTTGCAAGAATATGCAAGCACATGGTATATCCCACAAGCATATACTTCGGCAAGGTATCACCTGATAAAGCTGTATCAGGTGTATGACAGAGTGAAGGGATTTCCTTCTTGCAGACAGGCGGCATGATGTGAACGGGTTTGCAGAATTGTGTAAAAGAAGGGAACATACCTTGATCAAACCATAGAGAACCCGAGGAGGGAATGCTGGAGAATAAGGGCGGGAGTGTTCAGGGGAGAGGAAGGGAGAATTGATGTTCGGTTCTTTAACGAATGAATTCGGTGACAGGTTGAAGACCATCCTTTGGGAAACGAGTATAACAAGGATTGGGAGTGCGGGTTTGTGGTTTATTCGGCTAAGTTATGTGTAAGGAAGAATTGTACCGAGAAGGTATGGATTGGTGTTATTGTGTGGAGTTATTAGACACGCTTTCCGTTTGCCATAAAGATTTAAATCCTTTTTAATATATTATTTTTGAGCCGGGGTGGCGGAACGGTTTAACGCGCCAGACTTGAGTTCCAGATATAATGATGCCCGAATGGGTAATGATTTATTGGCTTGACTCCGAAACGGCGGCAAATGTGGAGAAAAGATATCTGGTGTCCGGTAAACCGGTTGCTAAACGATTAAATGATTGCTTGGCTAACCAAGCAATCTTATCGCAAAATAGCAACGGTTCGAAGGACGTGCAGGTTCAAAACAAGCTTTTCCTCAAGGCAAAAGCTTGACCAAAACAGGAGGCTTCCGCCTTCCAAACAGGTTTGCTTGAAAGAAGTTGTCGGAAGCGAGCGGAGTGAAACGGAGCGAAGCTCCTTCTTGATCAACCAAGAAACCTTTGGCTCAAGCCTTTTTAAAAGGCTTGTTTGAAAGAAGGTTGTGGTTTGTGAAAATCCTGCCCCCGGCGTTAAAAACCAAAAAAATTAAAACAAGCCTTTCTCTCCTTAAAAATATCAATTTGTCCCTTTATCAGACACTCTGCATCCGAGTTGTTCATAAATTGGGTTTGTTGAACAAAAGAAGCCAGCCTGCCCATCCATACAAGCCTTAAGCTTCTCAAAACGCTTTCTATATCCAGAGTTTTAACATAATAGTCAAACGCATCAAAAAGAGCATCGCACCATACATTCACAGAAACCATTTCTTTATTATTAATAATTTCTTTGAGGTGTTCTTTTGTTTTTTGTGAAAAAACATTAGAATTAAGAATTTTTGGAGTCTCTTCTAAAAATTTCTGATAAAGTTCTTTATGATCTATTACAGATTCATTCACGGGAATATCATCGATGTTGCCAAACCTTGTAACTTTTTCTATATCTGAAATGTTTTTTATTTTTTCTTTATTATACAGAGTAAGTTCAAAAAGCGTGCTTACAACTTGGTCAAACATAGGAAGAAGTGATTTCTCAAAATTCTTATAGCCTTGTGTACTTGCGTGGTTTTTCACTCCGAGTGTGCTTTCAGCAACCCGCATGTTGTCAGCAAGAGCAGACGTGGTTATAAATATATCTATTCCAAACCCGGACGGGAATTTCGGATGCTTTATTAACTTTTCAACCAGTCTTCTGGACAAAGCGAACTCTCCTCCTACAGGCTGTCTTATTTCTTTCCCGTACATACACGCAACAAACGGATAAAGTACATGGTTTGTTATAACAGAGTCGTATTTATGCCTTTTATAATACGGGACAACAAGCTCAAATCCCTTCTCCAGAGGCTCAATCAAAGCTTTTATCCATTCCGGTTTTATACTCAAAAGGTCCCCGTCAATAAGAGCGAGTTTATTTGCCTCTGATTTCAAAACAAATTTAAAAATGGTTTTCACACCGTTCCCCTTTCCCGGCCCGCCTTCTTGCCTTCTGAAAACAACAGGTGTAACTGTTTTGGTTTTTTTAACCATTTTTTCTGTGGAATCTTCAGAAAAATCAGAAACCAGAATTACAGAGTTTTTTTCTGGAAAAAAACCCCTCAAGCCTTCATCAACGTTTTTAAGAACATTTTGAATAGTATCTTCACAATTTTTTGTGCAGATACCAACCACAATTTCAGGCTCTTTACTCATGAATATCTTAATTATCCTTTTTATCTGAAAACCTTTAAATTATTATCTCAAAATTCTTTTTTCATCTGTTGTGAGCTCTATCACAGTAGAAGGAGTGCCTCTGAGTTTCCCGTCATAAACAACATAATCCACATGTTCCCATATGCTTTTTGGTGTTTCATTTATTCGTGTAATTGGGTTTTCTCCAGAAACATTAACAGAGGTTGTTATAAAAGGAACACCAGATTCCTGGATTATTTGCGTGAAAGGATGGTCTGGTATCCTTACGCCAAGACTGTCAAAAGCTGATGCTTCCTTTAAAAACTCCGGTTCTTTTTTCTTTAAAATAAATGTAAATGGTCCTGGCAGTTTGTTCAAATACTCAGGATAATCTACAACCAGATTTTTTTCTATCCAGTCAACTGAAGGAGCGATTACAGAAAAAGGGTGTTTGGCGTGTTTTAAAGCTCTGATTTTATTCACAGAATCAGGATTTAACGCGTTGCAGCCTAATCCGTAAATAGTGTCTGTAGGGTATATAAATATGAATCCCTGTTTTATCGCATTAATTACCTCGGCCTTTATTTCAGCGTTGCTAAGTATTTCATTCACTTTGAAGCTTTTCATTTTTCACCTTTGCTGCGTACCGGTCAGCCAACCTTATGGGTTCAGGAATCCTGTGGATTATGGTATGCAAAACCAACTCTCTGGATGTTTTTAGAGATATTTTTTGTCCGGGTGAAATAAAAACCTTTCGTTTGCCTTTTCTTATCACCCAACCAACTTGTTTTCCGTTTAAAAACAGCTTGTCATCTTTTATAACACCTGTTAGTATAGATTTTGCAATTCCTATCGTGGGTTTGTCCAGAATCAAACCAACATATGACGCGAGACCAATCCCCCTAGGATGTGAAATACCATGACCGTCAATAAAAATAACATCAGGATTATTTTTTAAACTTCTGTAAACAGATATAATTCCTTGCCCTTCTCTATAAGAAAGAAACCCCGGGACATACGGAAATGTTTCTTTCCCTGTTACGGTTTTCATTTCTATTGTTTCCAAGGTTTTATAATCCAGCACAACGCCAGCGCATATTTGGTTATTCCCTCTGTAACAACAATCAAAACCAGCAACAGTTTTTACAGGTTTTTTGAAACAGTCCTTTAATATGATTTTTTTGCTCATTTCATTCTGCTCTTTAATAAGCGATTCGAAATCCATATTTATTCCAATTTAACATTTAATAATAAATATGAAAGGTCCTGATTTTTCCAAACGAATAAAAAAACTCAGGTCCCTGCTTCAGGATAATAACCTTGATTCTGCTCTCATTACAGACAGACACGATATACGATATTATACAGGCTGTACAATAACAGGTCCGGGTTTTCTAATTATTGGCAAACAAAAACCAAAGCTTTTTCTCTCTTCAATTGATAACCACATTAGAACAAAGCAAGCGGATGTTCTGTTTTTTAAGGATTTAAAAGAAATCAAATCCCATCTAAAGCAATACAAAAAAACAGGATTTGACGAATACAACATGAAAGCTTACACATTCATTAAGCTTAAAAACAAAAACCTTGTTCCTGCTGGAAAAATTATAAAATTTCCCAGAATGGTGAAAGATGAGTGGGAAATGAAACAGATAAAAAAATCCATAAAAATTACTGCAAAGATTTTTGAAACACTTGAGGTTAACGGAAAAAAAGAGAAAGAGATAGCTAGAGAAATAGAAATTCTTTCCTTAAAACTCAATACAGAAAAAGCCTTTCCACCTATTGTTGCAACGGGAAAAAACACGGGCTTTATTCATCACATTCCAACCAACGCTGTGGTTTTGAAAGGCTTAACAATTATTGACATGGGTGTAAAGTTTAATGGTTACTGTTCTGATATAACAAGAATGTTTTATTCCAAAATAACTCAAAAGGGGAAAAAACTAATTGAAGATGTAAAGGAAATCCAAGAAACAATTATTGATGAAATAAGAGAAGGGGTAACATTTTCTGAAATTGAGAAGTTTTATGAAAAACTTATGAAAAGAAAGGGTTACAAGGTTTATCATTCCTTTGGACACGGGGTTGGTTTGGAAGTGCATGAAGGTCCGTCAAAAACAGACATATTAAGAAAAGGGATGGTTGTCACTGTAGAACCCGGTGTTTATAAGAAAGGGATTGGGTGCAGAATAGAGGACATGATAAAGATTGAAAAAATGAAGGCAAAACCGCTTTCTAAGTTTATCCCTCTGTAACCTTCTCTGCTTCTTCTGACACTGGCGAAGATATATGTTTTATTATCACAACGTCGCCGATTGCCTCTACCATAGGGAACGGTATTATCAGTCCTCTTTTGTTTCCTAACATTTTTGAGAGATAAGAACCTTTTACAGCAGTTATAACCAGAGATCTTAACTTGAATCTTTTAAGGTCACACTCAACGTCCTCTACTTTCCCGCAATACATTCCTTTATCAGTAAAAACATCTTTTCCCCATGTCTGAGACACGCTTGCTATTCTTATCGCCATGCGACACCTCCATTTTTATAAAACTATTAAATTTTTTAATTATTAAAAGAAAGACTTATAAAGTTTGTGGAATGCTGAGGTGGCCGAGTGGTTTAAGGCGCAGGTTTGCTAAACCTGTGGGCTCTGCCCTCGAGGGTTCGAATCCCTCCCTCAGCGTGATGCGACTGTAGTCTAATGGCAGGACGTGGGCTTCCCAAGCCTAAAATCCGGGTTCGAAACAAGCTCTTTTCAAAAAAGAGCTTGAGCAGAAAGGAAAAACCCGGCTGCTCAACCTTTCGGTTGATTCCAGAGTTTCACATGCTCTGAAAGAACGTCAAGCGAAGGCAAGCTAACCGCTTCCTCAAAAATCGTTAGCACACGGTTTTGGTCAATGTTTCCGAGTTTCTAGAAGCTGGAAATTCACACCATGTTTAATAATATTGCCTTTCAATTCCGCGAAAATCCCGGCAGTCGCATCGTATTAATTTAAAAATTGTTTCAATTAATTATTAATGGGCCGGTAGTCTAGTGGTTATGACGCTGCCCTTACAAGGCAGAGGTCGGGAGTTCGAAACAAACCAGCTTTTTTCAAGAAAAAGCTGGAGCAATTGTCTGGAAGGACGCTCTGAAAGAGCGTCAATCGAAGGTTCAGCTTCACTTCGCTGACGCTTCGTATCGCTTCCACAAAAACGGTGAAGCAAAACATGAATCAATATGCTTATAATGTTGGAAGCAATAACCGTCTTTAGATTGACGCTCTGAAAGGGCGTCTTCCAAACAATTGGTCAAGCTTTTGCCTTGAGGAAAAGCTTGCTGGAAGCGAGCGGAACGAAGTGGAGTGAAGCTCCTGTTTTGGTCAAGCTTTTGCCTTGAGGAAAAGCTTGTGTGA
>Ga0180301_10003037_pt1 | contig 13153 bp, 11 predicted proteins | sample GuaBasSediGuay16_FD_121797 | JGI IMG/M metagenome (GOLD analysis project Ga0180301, IMG submission 121797) | Subseafloor sediment microbial communities from Guaymas Basin, Gulf of California, Mexico - Guay16, Core 4569-2, 12-15 cm | ecosystem: Environmental > Aquatic > Marine > Hydrothermal...
ACCTGGTATAGATCTGAGCTTTTCCTGCTTTTTATCCATCTTAGGTATTGATTCCAGTAATCCCCTGGTATATGGATGAACGGGATTTTTGAAAATGATATCAATTGGTGCTGTCTCCACCACAGTTCCTGCATACATCACGACTACCCTATCACAGAGCTGAGCCACGACACCGAGATCATGCGTTATGAATATAACTGACATGTCATGTTTACTCTGCATTTCCTTTATTATCGCAAGAATCTGTGCTTGAATTGTAACATCCAGTGCTGTTGTTGGTTCATCCGCTATGAGTATCTCTGGATTGCATGAAAGGGCCATGGCTATCATGACTCTCTGCCTCATACCACCTGAAAGTTCATGAGGATATTTTTTCATTATGAGCTCTGGATCCTGCATTTTGACATCTTCTAAGGCTTTCAAAGCGATTTCTTTCGCTTCTTCTCTACTGACTTTTCTGTGAAGGAGTATGACATCCATAAGCTGCTTTCCCACAGTGAAGACAGGATTCAAAGAAGTCATGGGTTCTTGGAATATCATGGCTATCTCCTTTCCCCTTATTTTCCTCAACTCCTCTTCATCCAATTTCAAAAGATCTTTACCCTTATATATGACCTCCCCCGACACTATCCTTGCAGGAGGCATGGGGAGAAGCTTTAAGACCGTGTACACGGTGACAGACTTTCCACAACCAGTTTCTCCGACTATTCCCAGTATTTCTCCTTTTTTTAAACTGAAAGAAACTCCGTTCAGAGCTTTGACAATACCTTCCTCTGTATCGAATTCAACAAACAGGTTCCTGACGTCGAGTATCGTTTTCACTCCCATCACCTATCTTTCAAACGTGGATTCAGAGCATCGTTCAAACCATCTCCCAAAAAGTTGAATCCCATCACGATGAGAAAAACTGCAAGCCCTGGAAATATACCTGTATGGGGCGCTATTTGAAGGTAAGTTCTAGCTTGGCTCAGATCCGTTCCCCATTCGGGAGTTGGTGGTTGTATTCCAAGTCCAAGAAATCCCAATCCTGCTACACTTAGGATTGCCCTGGCCATTCTGAGAGTTGCCTGAACGAGTATCGGTGAAATGCTGTTTGGAAGCACGTATCGAAACAGCATGGAGAGGCTACTCTCCCCAACAGCTCTTGCAGATTCAACGTATTCTTTCTTCCTTTCAACAAGGACCGCGCTTCTGGCGACCCTCGCAAATTGGGGCATGGAATATATGGATATTGCAAGAACAAGATTGAAAGTACCAGGTCCTAAAGCGGCAACTATGGCTATTGCAAGCAGTATATCAGGTATTGCAAGGAAAACATCCATTATCCTCATTATCACCTCATCAACTACTCCTCCGTAAAAACCAGAGATCGCCCCTAAAGTTACACCAAGAACTACTGCTATTGCAACGGCTTCCACGGATATGGTTAAAGAAACCCTTGCACCCCAAATAACCCTGCTCAATATATCTCTTCCGAAAAAATCCACTCCGAAGGGATGTTTCAGGGAGGGGCCTTGAAGACTCGCCAGAAGATCTTGTTCGTTAGGATCATAGGGCGATATCCAAGGAGCGGCTATAGCTAAAAAAGTGAAGACGACTATGATCCAAAATCCTATGACCGCAAATCTATTCCTTTTGAACCTTCTCCACACTACCCATAATGTCTTTCTACTCTTTTTCATCTTCTCACCCTCGTCTTATTCTGGGATCCAAGAAAGCATAGATTAAGTCGACAAGGAGATTGATTATGACGAAGGTTGCGGATATAACCATGATTCCGACCTGAACCACTGTGTAGTCCCTTGCAAATATCGCTTCAACAACGTATCTTCCTATACCCGGCCAACCGAAGACACTTTCAGTCAGAACAGCTCCTCCCATTAGATAACCAAATTGAAGACCTATTATGGTCACTATGGGAATCATGACATTTTTGAGAGCATACCTGTAAATCACAGTTTTTCTCGGAAATCCGTAAGCAATAGCTGTTCTTATATAGTCTTGACTCAGAACGTCCAGCATTAAAGCTCTTGTCATTCTAGCTATGAAAGCTGCTATCGCAAGCCCTATGGTTAAAGATGGAAGAACAAGCGAGCTAAGACCTTCCTTACCACCTGAGGGGAACCATCCAAGGTACACCGAAAAGAAAAGTATGAGCAGTATTCCCAGCCAAAAGATCGGCATTGAAACTCCAAAAAGAGAGACTGCCATGACCAAATTGTCTATTATGGAATTTCTGTGGACAGCTGCCACAACACCAAAGAGAATTCCTAGAATGCTAGCTATGAGCACACTACTGAATGCTAGTTGAATGGTGTTCAAATATCTGGGGAAGAGCTCTTCAAAGACTGGAACATCTGACCTTAAAGATTTAACTTCTCCTTTAAAAAGATTTTCCATGAATATCAAATATTGTATCACCAACGGCTTATCGAGACCATACTTAACTCTTATCATCTCTATTTCTTCCTCACTAGCATCCTCTCCTGCTATGAGCCTTGCAGGATCTCCTGGCAGGAGATGCATTATCAAAAATATCAGAACGGACACACCTATGAGTATAGGCATTAGAAGCAGAACCCTTCTTAAGACAAAACGCCCCATAAGAACACCTCAACAAAGGGGGAGGACCCCCCTTGTTTCATTCCTCTAACCAAGCGTCTTTTACGAGTACTATCTCTATTGGGAGTGCTACATCTCCTTTAACTTTCTTAGATTTTGCATAGACCTGATCCAAGACATACAGGAATATCCAAGGAGCATCATCCACGATTTTTTCTTGGAGTATCTTGTAAAGCTCCTTTCTCTTTTCAGGATCAACTTCTCTACTCGCTTTAACTATCAATTCATCCACTTCTGGATTCGAATAGAGAGCTCTATTTGAAATAGATCCAGTAGAGAATAAGGGTCTTAGGACCCAATCTGCTTCTCCTGTTGAAGGAGCCCATCCCAAGAGGAACATCTGGTATCTCTTATCCGGGTTTTTAACGTTCACGTATGCTAGGTACGTTGCCCATTCCATCGGAACAACTTTTACCTTTACTCCAACCTTCGCGAGCTGAGCTTGAACGGCCACTGCTGTTTCGTAGTCCTGAAGATACCTTCCCTTAGGAGTTGCAAGCTCTGCTTCGAAACCATTGGGATAACCCGCTTCAGCAAGAAGTTTCTTTGCCTTTTCAGGATCGTATGGATATTTTCCTGTTGAGTAATATCCCCAAATAGCCGGTGCTAGCGGGGAATCAGCCGGTTTTGCAAGACCTCCCATGATGGTTTTACAGAGTGTTTCCTTATCTATTGCGTAATTAAGAGCTCTTCTTATCCTAACATCATCGAAGGGTTTTTTCTGTGTGTTCATTCCTATATAAAGAACCCTGAGACTTGGCCCTATGACGACATCGATCCTCGGATCTTTCTTCAACTTTTCAACAAAAACAGGTGGTATCTTCAACGCAAGGTGAGCGTCTCCTGCTTGAAGTTGCAAGGCTCTTGTTACAGCTTCTGGTATCACTCTAAACACGATCTTGTCCAGATACGGCTTCCCTTTTTGCCAGTAGTTCTCATTTTTGACAAGAACTATCTTTTCACCTTTTTTCCATTCAGCTAACTTAAACGGTCCTGTTCCAACAGGATGCTTTCCAAGAACACCAGGATCATCTCCGTACTCATCTATTGCTTTGGGTGATACGATCAGCCCAGCACCATGAGCAAGATAGTTTAAAAACGGCCCAAATGGATGTTTCAAAACGAATTGAACTGTATAATCGTCTATCACTTTTATTTCCTTGATGTAAGGTTCATATAGCTTTGTTCTTTTTAGATCGTGTGTGAGAACGTATTCAAAATATTTCTTCACTGCGTAGGCATTAAAAGGTGTTCCATCTTGGAATTTGACGCCTTTTCTCAAATAGAAGGTGTAAACTGTTCCATCCTTTGATATTTCCCATCTCTCGGCTAAAGCTGGATTGATGTTGAGTTTTTCATCGAATTCAACAAGACCCTCAAAAATATGCCTACACACCATCTCAGATGGATTGTCCGTCATATTACCTGGAAGCAATGTAACGGCATCAACCCCCATAACGTAAACCAATGTTCCTCCGTACCTGACAGAGAACATGAGGATAGGTATAAGAGATACGATAAGTACTATCAAGAACTTCCTCATGATCTTGTCGTGCTTATGTGAAATCTAAAGGGATGAAATGTATTTTTCCACTGCATTCAAAGCAACACCTGTTTCCCAAGCGTTTTTTTCTTCTTCTCTACATAAAAAGTTTATTCTTCCAACAACACCGCTTCTATACCTTTCCTTGATGAATTTTTCAATTTCCTTCACCATCCAACTTTTGATACCTTCTCCATAGAAAACCACTTTCTCAGGAAAAAAGAGCATTATGAGATTCCCCACAGCCATTGAGAGATATTTCAATGAGGGCATGTAATACTCTTTAACCACATCTGGATCTTTTGCCAACTTTCTCAAATGTTCTAGGTCTTTTCTAAATCTTTCTTCCTCGAACTCAATGAATTCCTTTATAGAAAAATCCTCCTTCAAAAATTCTTTCAAAACAGCATATTCAGACGCATATATCTCAAGACAACCTCTTTGACCGCAATAACACTCTTCCCCATCACCAACTATTATGTGACCAAGCTCCAGGATGCTTCTTCCATTCTCCAATATGAAGATAGAATTTTCATCAAAAAAGCTTGCTCCTATTCCCACACCGTAACTTATGACGAGAAACCTTTTCCCCCCATAGAAGTACTTTTCAAAGTAAGCGAGTGAATCCACATCGTTCATTAGCGTTATCAAGATGGGTCCGAGTTTCTCCTCAATCTTTTTCTTCAAATGTAAATCCCAAACGTTCAAAATAGGGGAATTTATTATTCTTTCAGAATCGACCTCACCTGAAGAAGAAATACCGATGGCTTTAACGTTATTTCGATGAAGATCTTCCAATACCTTGAAAACAGCGAATGTGTATCCATTGTTGTTTCGCATTTCTTTGGTTATATGAACCTCTACTTCATCGATCATTTCCATACGTGCATTGAATAAGACTCCTTTGACAGATTCTCTTCCAATTTTCAAACCTATACTATACCAAGCATCTTCCCTTAACCGAATTACCTCATATGGCCTTCCTCTCCGCTTTTTTCTCACAAAGGAAATTTCCACAAAACCTTCCTCGATCATTTCTGATATCAAATAACTGACAGTGGAATCAACTACACCCAAAGATTCTTTTATGTCTCTTCGTGACATCCCTTTTCCACTGAAGAGTCTCAGAAGAAGTTTTTTCTTGTTCTTACTCCTCGTTGCTCTCCCCCCTACAACACTTCCTTGAATACCTTAAGATATCTCATTAGATGAGATGTTATCAAAAATTTTTCTTTCACTTTTTCTTTTGCCTTTTTTCCCATATAGTACCTTTTTTCATCATTCTGAAGAAGATCCAAGGCTTTTGCAGCGAGTTCATCGACATCCCACACGAGGTAGCCATTTACACCATCATCTACTTGTATTTTTACACCACCTGCTGGTCTTCCAACAACCGGTTTCTCCTTCCACATTATCTCTGATATGACGAGTCCAAAACCCTCTCTGGTTGCCGTATGAAGACCTAGATCTGCGATCCTCTGGAATACGTTAACCTCGATATCTCCAACTCCTTTGATGTTGGTCAGAAAGTGAATATCTTCATCTTCTCCCGCATGCCTTGCCACCTTCTCAAAAAATATCCACCCTTCTGGATCATCGCTAGCCATGGCGGAGACTATCAAAAGTTGAACATCCACTTTTTCCTTGACTGATCTATACACATCTATTGCTCCTATCAGATCCTTCCAAGGATCGAATCTTGCGACGACTGTTATAGTTTTCTTATCCCTCTTGATACCGTATTTTTCCAGGACATGAGAAATCGTCTTTTCTTCTATTTCCTTATTCTTATCACTTATCGGATCTATACTGGGAGGAAAAATCCTGGATATATGAGCAAATTCTTCCTTTATGTAATCCTTCAAATGAAAAAGCATCCTATCGTACTTTACTAGATATCCTTTAAACCTTTCCCACAAATCTTTGTTGGGGTTTGAGAGATCTATATGACACCTCCAAATCCATTTTCCTCCATTATCCAGAAAACACGGTATCATAGCAGGTTGCGGATCATGAATTATCACGACATCAGCCGAAAGATCCAACATCTTCGCGTTCTTCTCATTCACCTTTTCATACAAGCTCCATTCTTCTTCGGTGATCGTAACTTCACCACCTTGAAGACCGTTGTGAATCTTTTTGGTCACGTTGAAGAATTCATCAGGCGCTTCTATAACCTCCCATTCAGCTTTCAGACCCAAAGATCTCATCAAAGGAACCAAACTCTTCAAAAGCTCTGCCACACCTCCACCATAAGCTGTTGAATTGACATGGATCACTTTCAAACCTTTAAGATCCCTCGCTTCCTCCCTCAGTGCATCCACGTATTCTCCGACAACTTTCCTGTATGCCTCAACGCTTTTTTCCGGTAGTTTCACTCTCAACTTTTTCCCCTCCTTTTGCTTTTACTTCATAGCCCAACCTATCATTCCCTTGACATAGTATTTCTGAAGGAATACGTAAACAAGGATAGGAACTATCATGACAGTTATGGCGGCAGCAGATAATAATCCCCAATCCACGTGGTACACTCCTCTCATCAGGGGTATTCTCTGAGTTGCAAGAAGTTTGTCAGGAGAGTATATAGTTATGAGGGCCAGGAAGAAATCACTCCAAACCCAATTGAATTGAAGTGCCGCAGCAGAGCCCAAGGCAGGTAAAGACAAGGGAAGGATTATCTTCAGAAATATTTTGAAATCTGACGCCCCATCTATTCTTGCCGCCTCCTCTATGGAAACAGGAATCGTGATAAAAAAGTTTCTCATGAAAAACGTTATCCAAGGTATACCCCATGCAGTATGGAGGAGTATCAAGCCTATGTAGCTATCTACCAACCCCATGGAACTCAACATCTGAAAAACAGGAACGGCTATCATTTGTTGAGGGAGTGCTAGTGTGAGTATTATGGTCGTGAAGAGTATCTTTTTGAAAGGAAACCTGTATCTTGAAAAATAATATCCCGCCATCGTTGCAAGGATTATCGGGAACACCGTGGAAGGTATAGCTACTTTCAAAGAGTTTACAATTCCTTTACTTAAAGGCGCTGTTGAATGGTTCCAGGAAGCCGAGAAATTTCTTAACGTAAAATGAACACTTTCAAAGTTCCACCAACCGTGGAGGAGTTCATCTAAAGGTCTTATGGCCGTCATGAGAACTCCTATGAAAGGTACTAGCCACACAAGGCCTATTAGCCAAGCTATAAGATTCATAACAATATTTCTTCTCTTCACCGTAGCTCACCTGCGCTTTTGGTTAGTGGAATGCTGGCAAGAAGGGTGGAGGCGGTTAATATAACAGCGACAACCGATGCCTTCCCGTAGTTCAATTCTCTGAAGGCATACGTATACATCTGAAGTGCAAGAACATTCGAGGCTCCGCCTGGCCCTCCCATGGTCGCAACGTACACGATATCGAAGATCTTCAATTCCCAAAGCAAGGTCATTATCGTCACGACGACCGTCACTGGTTTCAAAAGAGGTATCGTTATTTTGAAAAAGATCTTTAAAGGTGTTGCACCATCAATAGCAGCAGCTTCATAAAAATCTCTGGGGATAGTTTCAAGACCCGCTGAGTAGAGAACCATGCTGAAACCTGTCCAGAGCCATACAGAACCAAATATCAGAGAGAGAAGAGCTGTATCTGGGTAAGCTGTCCATGTTCTACCCTCGATACCGAAGATTCTGAGAACCCCGTTCACCACCCCAACGCTTCCATCGAACATGAATCTCACCATAACTCCTCCGACGATCATGGGCATGACCATTCCAAGGAATATTATGGATTTCAGAATATTTCCTCCTTTCACTTTTCTAAGAATCACTGCAAGTATTAAACCTAAAGATATAGTTAAGGGAAGGTGTATGGCTATCCATATGAGATTGTGAAGAAGGGTCCCAAGGGGGAAACCCCTTGAGAACCCTTCTGGATCAAAGGTATCTCTACTTTTCAGAACTTCCACATAGTTCTTTAGAGAGAGTCTTCCATTCTCATCTAGAAAGCTCATGAATATCGTCCTGAGAGAAGGATATATAACGAAGATAACAATCAAAGCGAGAGCTGGAGCCATGAATATTAAGAAGTGGGATAACTTGGATTTTTTCACTTTTTCACCTCATCATCATTTCATCTTCTCATCGAGCACCTTCAAAACATCATCCAATCTATCAGGTCTCACCCAAAGAAGTTTCAATTGATCCCAGAACGCTGTTTGGAAGGCTCCTCCCACGGAATCGTCAAGATCCGTGAGAGCTTCCATTTTGACTATGATCTTTGCCACTTCTCTATCAACAGGCGGATAGGCATCCAATGGAACCAGCTTGTTCGTTGCTATGTGACCACCTTGTTGAACTTGATATTTCTGACCTTCGGCACCACAGAGAAACGCCAGTAATTTTTTCGCTTCTTCAGGATATTTCGTGTACTTTGGTATGAAGGCATAGTCTGCTCCGAAAACGACACCTTTAGCACCTGGTAATGCGAAGACTCCTAGATCGTCTGGATCGTCGACCATCCCGGTTATCCAGCTCCCCATAAAGTACAACCCATAATCACCATTCCACCATTGCTTAAGCGCCATTGTCCACTCAGTTGGTTCGCCAAAGTACCCTTTTTTCAGCAGTGAAACGAGCTTCTCAAAAGCGTATCTTACAGTATGACTCTCCCATTTTATATTCCCTTCTATCAGATCTTTATGAACGTTGGGACCTGCAAACGTTATTATGAAATGTTCCGTAACATCTGACAGGGGCCAACCAACGCCATCTCCACTTGCTATGGGAGCTTTTATACCGGGAATATTCTTTATCTTCTCGAGAAGGGCAACAAATTCCTCCCAAGTGTTTGGAACCTTGAGATTGTATTTCTCAAAGAAAGACTTTCTGTACCAGAATCCTGGTTTGACTTTACCAGTGTATGCTGCTCCATACAGTTTACCGTTCAATTTGACAGCGTTTAAAACTCCAGGTAAATAATCCTCCTCATTTATTATGTCACTTACCTCCATGACATGACCTTTTTTTGCTTGGTCTAGAATGAACCAACCCCACATGAATATGACATCCCCTGGTGTTTTCTTTGCATTGAATTGAGCGGGTAGTAAATTTGCGAGGTCTTCCGCTCTGTATATTCTGTACTCGACTTTTATACCTGTTTTTTCCTCAAATGCCTTCAAAACTGGTAGAAACTTTTCCTCTTCAGCGCCGGCCCAAGGACCTATGACTGTCAGAGTTTTGGAGATCAATAAAACACTGAGAATCAAGAGAGAAACGATCATGAACCTTCTCATGAGTATCCCTCCTTCTTTGGGATTTTTTTCGTTACATGAATTAATATATCATTAAAGATACATTGATGTCAAAAAAAAGAGAGCGAGCACTCGCTCTGTAATGAGATATATTCGAAAAAATTCATCAATAATCTATCATTTTTGATCTTTCTACAATGAGATCAATCTTTAAATAGCATCCAATCTATTCCTGCAAGTTCTGAGAATATTATGAGCTCTTCAACGTAATCTCCATATACAGCGTGGATATGATTGGAAGAATAATTCGCCAGGAACTTATCGATTGAGGTTTCTATTTTGGCGAATGCGTGTGGCCAATTTTCCTGGATGCTCTTTGCTATCTCTTCATTCTTCTCTTCACCAAAATCAAGGAATTCTCCAGGAACGATCGCCATTCTGTAAACACCGTCTTTTCTGGTTAATCTGGCCATCGTGACTTTTCCAGGTGCCGCGATGTGTCTTACAGATGCTCCACCTGCAGGGAAGTAGAAGCTCTCTGGGTAGAACTCCACTTTTTTCAAATTCTCCTCTGGATCGTATGACTTCCCTGCAAAGAAAGTTGGATGAGAACCGGAGTTACAAAGATCAATGAAATCTCCCTCCTCCACGTAGTGCCTGACATCTGCAAATAGCACAGGAGATCTTGCTATGAGTTTCAATATCTGCATGGTTAGAGCTGCATCGGAATCAGCTTCGGTTGCACAGACTACCGGTTCATGAGGCCCTTCCCAATCATATGGGTCGTTGAGGAAAGCTTCTGTGACATCCATAGTGGCGAAGTTTTCTGTCAGTTCCATTTGGGCTTTGATTCCAACGAAATCCAATTCAAATTCATCGATCATCTCTCTTACAGCATAATAGCTCTTTATCTGAAGTTCCAGTTTCTCTGGTGTTAACCACTTTCCGTCATATCGTACTTTTTTCGATTTTTCCTCTAACCAAAGTCTTGCTTTTCTAGCTTTGTCATCTGGAACTTCGTAGCTCCTCCTAACAATTTCATATTGATCGATATGTTCCACATCAACGCCAAATATCTTGTTCCACAAATCAACGTTCGGTACGGCAGTATACATTCCCATTGGCCTTCCACCGAACATGCCATATCTCAAACCTCTTAGTTTCTTCAAAGCCGTTCCTGCTCTTATGAAAGCCATAACCTTTCTGAAAGTTTCAGGATTTTCGATATCTCCCCACACTCTGTAGTGTTTTGTTCCATCTTGTTCAAGACTACCGGCAGCAGATAGCATGGCAACCATTCCAGGATACTGAGGATTTATGTTCGAGAACAAAAGGAACGGGCCTGGAGCGAATTTACTGGCAATAACTGTGAAATGTGGGAAAGCCCAGACGGCGTAGTTGAAGATCGTAACCTCTGCTCCAAGTTCTGCAAGCCTTCTACCTTCCCTTTTTGCGATCGAAGGTTTCCACACTATTTCGTTTGCTCTTATAACTTCTATCTCTCCCGTCTCCTCCAACTTTTTCGCTATTCTGTCTTCAAATTTTCTCACAATTTGCTCTAAATCTTTGTGAACGTACTCTCTCCCATCAGAAAAGCTGATCAGCCCTACTTTCCTCTTTTCCATTTGATCTCACCTCCTTTAGTTCATTCAAAAAATCGTTTGCGAAATCATATGAATTATATTTCATCTCAGAATTTCCCTGCAATTTCAATTCCCATCGATTACAAGCAATATGGACCGATTATGATCAAAGGTGTGTTTTCTCCTCTCTTTCTCAAGCAATAACTTCAGAAGTATACTCTTGGAAATTTTTGTTATAATAGTATAGCAAACGATTTCTAAATTTTTGGGAGGAATACTTATGAATAAGGTAACACTGAAAGTAATTGCAGAGAAATTAGGAATATCTATTTCAACGGTATCCAGAGCATTGGCAGGAAAACCTGGTGTCAGCAGGGAGTTGAGGGATAAAATAATATCAACTGCAAAAAAATTAGGGTACTATCCAGATATAACTGCCACAGGCTTGAGACGCGGCAGAACTATGACAATAGGTGTGCTCCTACCAGAACGCAGTGGAGACTTCTTTTCACAGATCGTTACGGGAATGGAGAAAGTCTTGTTTCACCTTGGATACAGACTCATGCTTTGTCCAACGGATGATGATCCTGAAAAAGAAGCTGCCCAGATAAAGATGCTTATCTCACAGAAAGTGGAAGGAATTCTTTCTGCCCCTGCAGATATGAAAGCTAACAGATCCCTATACTCTCAGGTTATAAACGATATGGGAATTCCTGTCGTTTTTTTTGACAGATTGGTTGAAGGTGTGGACACAGATTATGTTTTGACCGATAACGAGGATGGTATAAGGCAGCTGGTTGATTATCTCATAAGTAAAGGTCATAGGAGAATCGGTATGATACATCCTTTAAAGGGAACGTTTACAGGAGAGGCAAGACTCAGAGCTTTTCTGGAATATAGGGGGAAGATCGAGATAAAAGAAGAGTGGGTAAAAGACGGTAAGTCATCTGAAGTAGGAGGATATGAAGCGTTTAAGAGTCTCATTAGGGAAAAGGATAAACCGACTGCTCTCATCGTTGGAAACAATCTGATGATGTTGGGTGTTTTGAAAGCAGTGAGAGATCTTTCAGTGAAGGTTCCTGATGACATATCTTTGGTATCATTTGACGACGCTTACTGGAACGAAATATTCGATCCACCGATAACGTGTGTTGCCCAGGATCCCCATCAAATAGGTCTCATAACTGCCACGATCCTTCTTGATAAAATGAAGAATAAAAGAGGAAGGGAGAAAAGAACGAATGTGGTTTTGAAAGTCAGGTTCATAGAGAGATCCTCAGTTAAGAAGGTGAGAGGATGATCCTGTACATAGATGGTTGCGATGAGGAAGCCTTGGAGATGGCCCAAAAATATAATGTGGGAATAACGACGAATCCCTCCATAGTTCTGAGAGACAGAAAAGGTTACAAGTTGCTGGATATTCTCAAAGAGATACTGAAGTACGATATAAAGGAAGTATTCCTCCAAATAGGAGAGGATGAAGCTCTTCTAGAAAAGTTAAAAGATTTTCCAAAAGAAAGGATCGTCATAAAGCTCTCTTGGTATGAAAAAGCTTTCAAAGTACATGACCTTTCAAAGAAACTTGGTTTTAGAACATGTGCGACAGCTGTTTATGAAGAAAGACAGCTTGTAACCGCTATCATGAAAGGAGTGGATTACATAGCAGTCTATTACGACAGAATGAAGAGAAAGGGTATATCACCTTCTGAAAGGATAAGTAAATTTAAAAAGATCCTGGAAAGATTTTCACCAGGTACGAAAATATTGGCAGCGAGTCTGAAAAGTTTAGATCAAGCTCTAGATGCTCTTCTATCAGGAGCCGATGGCATAACACTTCCTAAAGCTCTCTTCAAAGAAACGATAGATGTCTCTTCTTATGTCATGGATGAAATCAAAAAATTCAATGAAGATCTCAGGGCTATCCTTTAATCAAGTGAGAACGATGCTTCCAATATCTTAAGATCCGAAAACGATCTGTTTCTCTAACCTAGGCTAGTTGATGACAGCATCGGTGATTCTTCCTGTGAATTTTTCCTATCGATGATCCTGCCGCATTAACATTCATTTTATCTGCCGTTAGAAAATTTTTCTACAAGTATTCCATCAGTAACCTCCAATAATGATTGTTGTTCATCCATAATTGAATATAATTCTTCATAATCG
>Ga0180301_10003039_pt1 | contig 13153 bp, 26 predicted proteins | sample GuaBasSediGuay16_FD_121797 | JGI IMG/M metagenome (GOLD analysis project Ga0180301, IMG submission 121797) | Subseafloor sediment microbial communities from Guaymas Basin, Gulf of California, Mexico - Guay16, Core 4569-2, 12-15 cm | ecosystem: Environmental > Aquatic > Marine > Hydrothermal...
CACCTCTTATCCTCATTATTAAGGTCTTAATTATCAGCCTTTTAAGGTTAACGGAGGGTTAACGATCGATACACTTATATACCACAGTATGTTACTTAGTATTGGGTGATTGGGATGGCGCACGAGCTAAACGAGTTCAAAATTCAATTTGTGGAACCCGGGTATAAGGCAAAATTCTTCGTTAGCAGGATAGAGAAGGGGCCTGCCAAAGAGCTATTACGAAATTCCCGGTTGAATGGAGAAACGACGGTGCTTGTTCTTCATTGCGAGAGTTATGAAGGGCACTATGCAAGGCTCGTGTACGTGTTGCCGAGGTCGGGCGTGATAACGCCGAGGAACAAGCTGTTTCAGTTTGCGAAGTGGTACGGCAAGACGATCAAGGTGGGGATGGAGTTATGGATGCAGTTTAACGAGAAGGGGCGATGGGAGCTGATACCTCCGCAGGAGGAGAAAAAGGCCGAGGTCGAGGTCAAGGAGGTTCCAATTGGAACTCAGGAGGGTGCCGGAGCCGAGGAGCCCAAGCAGGAGGAGAGCAAAAAAGAAGCTCTGCAGGAGTTCTCTGGCGAAGCATTGTATGTACTTAGCTCGATCCAGCACACCGGAATTGCGAGCTACTCGGAGCTCAAGAAGAACACCAAGCTACCGGACAACAAGTTGCGCAGAGCGCTCGCGGAATTAATAGGCAAGGGCAAGATCGTGCGCATACAGAAGAACGGAAGGACGTACTACAGGGCAAGGTGACAAACGATGACGAAGGCAAGGTGCACTTTCCTTGCCATAAAGTTCCCATATTATCTCATTGACGTCTTGGATGAGCTCGTGAGGCGCGGTTTCTTCATTTCGCGGAGCGATGCCGTAAGAAAACTAGTATTGCTGGGCCTGCAGGCAATGTTCGGTCAGGGCTTCCTCGTTGAGATCATAAACGATCTCAGGGGCGAGCTCGAGAAGCTGAGGAGGGTTGCACGAACCAAGAAACCGAAACCAAACGTTACGCACAGCCTGATTCAGTATTTCGAATACGAATACGGTGAGATATGAGCGTGCGGAGGGACCCGGCATGGAGGTCAAACGGTTCACGGATTTCGAGCGAAAGCTCACTGACCAACTGCTTTCCTTGGCGATGCCGAGGAGCGATGAGGAGATACATGTCAGCGAGCTCGTCGGTTGCGTGAAGAGAAGCTACTATATGAGGACTGAGTACAAGGGTGAGCAGTACCGCAGTATGGCGTACAAGTACGTTGGGAAATTGTTGCACAGGGCCTTCGAGAGCCTGTGGCCATCGGCGATCGTGGAGCGCCAGATTGAGAGGGACGGCATTGTTGGGACGGTGGACATCTTGGGCGACTACATCTTTGAGCTGAAGACCACGCGCAAGAACCCCAAGAGGATGAAATCAATTCCCTTGGACTGGCAGTACCAAGTGATGGCGTACTGCTACTTGGCGGGGCGCAGGAAGGCGGTGTTGCTCGTGCTCAATCTGATAACGGGAGAGCTGTCGGCGTGGCTTCTCGAGTTCAGCAGGGATGAGCTGGAAGCAACTTGGAGGATGCTCAGGCACAGGCGCAACCTGCTCGTGGACGCAATAAGAACAAGAACCCCGGACGCACTGCCCGAGTACCACGAGTACTGCGCGACGTGTGAGTTCTACTCTATGTGCAGGGGCGAACGGAGGAACCAGTCTTCACTCTTCAGCTTTCTTTGACAGTTGCTCCTTTATCTTTTTTCTTGCCTCTCCGAATTTCTGGGCGTACGTTCTTATTTTGATCAGGAGAGGGTCCTCGTTCGACATTTACGATTCCTCCTTCGGCTTGTACAGTTGCACTATTATCTCCACATCATGCGGATCGTAGCCCATGCTTATGAGCTTGTAGCGCAGGGTGTTCTCGTCGATTATGCCCTCGCGGTATGCTCGGGCGTATGTGCTCCACGTCAGTGTGCGTCTCCTCGGGATGGTTTCAAGCTCCGCGCACATTATTTCCCACTCGATCTCGTCGTCCCTGTAGCCGAGGTCCTTCAAGGTTGACCGCAGTGTTGCCTCGTCGATTCGGCCGTCCTGATAAAGCTCTATCAGACGGTCCTTGTAGCGGTTGATGTACTTCTCCAAGCGGTCCCTCTCCACATCCGCGATTATCCAGTCTGCGTCCCTCTCGGAATAGCCCAGCGCAAGAAGCTCGCTTCTGAACGTATCTCGGTCGATGATGTTGTTGCGGTAAAGGCTCTCGAGCAGAGAGCGGGTTAAGTCCCTTTTCATTTCGCTCGCCCTGTGTTTCACGTATTCGGTCATGAAATCCAGCATCTCGTCCCTGTAGCCGATTTTTTCCAGTATTTCTCGGAGCTTTGCGTCGTCAATCCTGCCGGCAAAGTACAGGTACGCCAGCACGGTCGTGCTCGGGTATTTTGTTTTGTACTCGTGCTCGGCCTGTAGCTCCGCCTCTTTCTCCTTTTGCTTCTCCACATAGCGGATTTCGTACTCTCTCAGCAGGTAGTCGATCTGCTCGTCGTCCCAGCCGCGTTTCTTGAGCATTGATCTGGCGGTGTCCTCTTTCATCACGCCGAGGGCCCACAGTCTTGCTATTTGCGTGGGGGCGAGCTTCACCGCCTCGCGGTCCTTTTCCCTCTTTGTGCGCTCGATGTACCAATTGATCTCGAAGTCCGGTATGCCCTCGATTTCGAGCCTTTCCCTGAGACTGCGCTCGTCTATGATGTTCTCCTCGTAGAGGTTCCTGTACTCGCTGACCGACAGGCGCTCCGTCCTGAAGTACTTGCGGTAGTGCCACTCCGACGGAATCTGGATTCCGTGCCGCATCGGGACGGTGAACGTCTGCCAAGTGAGCCACCCGAGGCCGAGGGACCAAGCGATGTCCCGCACTATTCGTCCTATGTCCCGCAACAGCCCAAAGGAGAGAGCTTCCGCGGCGATTGAGAGCACGTCAGCAAATATGCTCATGTCGGCAACTATCGCTATGAAGCGTGCGATGCTCTCCTCCACGTCCTCCCACTTTTGCGGCTGTTTCGGGAAGATCACGCGCAGGATGTTGCGGTATACGAGCTTCCAAGGGCCTGCCGTCAGCGTGACCACGAAATCGAACAGGTCGATCTTGCCGCTCCTGAGCCTGCCGATTATGCTTTTGACCTCGTCCGCGAACTCCTTGCTCTGCCACACGTTTAGGCGTTCGAGAAGATCCGCCAGCTTTGCGCCGAGCTCGTTAACTTTCTCCTGCATGAACTCGAGGAATGATCTGCCGACTGACTTTGCCTTTTGCTCGAACTCTTTTGCCCATTCCCGCACCGCGTTTTGGATTTGTGCTATGAGCTTATCGCGGAAATCCGCAAGTGGCTGTGCAACCGCGCTGAAACCCTCTCCCAAGGCCTCCGCAATTGCGGATTGAAAACCGTCGAACGCGACGTCGATGTGTTGCTTCAGGGGGTCAACGACCTTTGCCTCGAGCCCCTCCATCAGCGCGTCTATCCGGTTGCCGAGGTCGGAAAAAAAGGATGAGATTTTTTGGACGAACGCGTCCGGCAGGTCTGCTATCGTGTCGCTCAGGTTTGCAAGTGAATTGTACAGCTCCTCGAGCTTTTTCTTCGCCTCTTCGATTTTGCCCAGCACCGCGTCCCTGATGTCGTCGAATGCTCCGGATATCGCGTTCCACAGGTCCTGAAGAATGGGGGGCAACTGGATCTGCTCACTCACGCACGGGGGCCTCCTTTGCAAGTTGCTCTATCCGCTTAAGCAGTTCGTCGATGTCGCTGTGCCTTTGCTGTAGCCCCAAACGCTCCATCAGCGCATGGATCAGCTCGTTGAATATGTTCCGCAACACCGGGTTATTTATTTGCGGGATGAACGCCGCGATGGTCTTGAGAATCAGCACTATGTCGTCCTTTGTGATCGTTCCCGCCCTCCAGAGCTTGTAGTAGAGCACCATCGTGAGCACGAAGTTCGTTATCGTCATTATCAGCAGGAGGTCCATAAGCTCAATCATACCTTCGCTCCTCCTTTCCGAGCATTTTCTGCACTATGTCTGCGGCGATTGCCTCCTTTACCTTCTCCACCAAGTAGTTCTCGAGCTTCTTTTTGCACTCTTGGCACAGCAGGCTGTAGATCTCCTTGACCTTCAGGTTGAGGTTCACGTTCATGCTCATGCTCATCACCCTCCGCGCGGGTTCCAACTGGAACTATGACAAAAGTGCATCATTAATGTTGCGCTTCGGATCATGAAATTACCTCGTATACGGCCTTTACCGTCACGGTCTGGTCTGAGGTTGCGGCATTGTAGAGCCTTATTTCAAGCGATTTGCGGAAAGGAAGCTCAAGTATGTAATCCATACCATATTCGGATGCCGATGCGCTGTAATGCAGAAGACGCCACCCGGTTCGTTCTTTAATCACGTTTAGCTTATTGAGCGACTCGGGGTTCATGTTCTCGATCAGCTTATCATCAACAAGGATTCGCACGAACACGTTCGGGTTGAGCATCCACGCGAAAACGTACTTGAGCCTGCCGGTACCCTCGATCTTTATTGCGGTTTTTGTACTCTTTGCGGGCACAACAATATCCACCGCCTCTTGTGCCGCGCTCGTGTTCGGTATCTGTATTGTGTTGACGGTGCCCGAAACCGGGAGATAACCCGCCGGTTTCCCCGACCACACAATTTTAACGTACGGTATGTAATCGGGTGCTTGGAAAGTGCCTCCTTTGTACCCTCCGTGTCCCCAAGCCGTTTTCCCGGCGATGTACACGCCCGACGCGCTCTTTACGGTTATCGCAATACTGTCATAGTCCCAAAGCTGAGCGAACACCAGCGTCTTCCTCACGTAATCCGTTTCCGATGCGGTAACCGTGGTGGTGAGCGTGAAGAGCGGCGGAAGATCCTGTCTGATCCCGACTTCGACCGTTACCGTCTGATCGGCGCCGGTCGTGTTCTTGACGTAAATTTGGATGTTGTCTATTGCCCCACGGGCGCCGTGGTGGAGGTAGAAGCTTCTCCCGGCACCGCCGAGATCTAAGTCGGTATCTCTCTGGTCGATGGGGAAGCTCTCGAAAGTTTGCACGGCCGGTTCCGAGATGTCGCGCTTCACGTTCAGGTACACGGTTGCGTTGTCGATGCTCACGGATGCGGTTCCCTGCACGTTTACATTCAGCGTTGTGCTTTGGGAGTAGATGTTAACGTCCACGGGCGTGTTTGTCACTTTTACGTTGATGGTGACCGTGGGGTCCACGTTCTTCAGGTTTGCGTCTATGGTTCCACTCTGCACGGTGACGTTAAACGTGACGTCGGGGCTCACGGTCTTAATGTTGACGTCCAAGTTTCCGCTCTGCACCTGTACGGTTATGACCACTGATGGGTCCACGCTTTTGAGGTTTGCGTCCACGCTTCCGGATTGGACGATTACGTTTAGCGTTATGCTTTCCGATACCTTGACCTCCATCGGAATCTGGTCGCTTGTGATTTTGATCTCTATTGGGATCTGTTCGGGCGCCACTCCGAATTCGTAGGTCCAGTCCGGCATGTCCTGCGGTACCGTGCTCATACCCCGAACAGCTCCGCTACTTTTTCCAGCCTCGAGAACAGAGCCTCAAACTGCTTGTACGGGAACACTATTTCCATTGGGAGGACGAAGACGCGCCACACTACCTCGTGCTCGTATCTCGCGTTCGGGGCCCACGCTTGAAATATGAGCTCCGTCTTGCGGAACGGCAGTATGAAGAACTCCGGCCAAGTTATTGCCTCTCCGGAGCCGTTAAACGCCTCTCCCTTGTTGTACGGGGCCAGCTGTGTGTTCCCAAACAGGCATCTAGTATATACTGTTCCGCGGCAACCGGGAGGGAAAAACACTTCCATCTTGGTTATGACGCCGGGCTCGAACGGCTGTTTTTTCTCCACGGGCTTTTCTTTCGGGGTTCCGGGAGGCACCCTCAGCCGTATCACGTACGCCGGCACAAAACCCACCCGAAAAACCGGAAAAAATAGGTTCCAATTGGAACCTATTTTGGTCGGGTTCTCAGTACGGTTCTCCCGCGAACAAAAAGTATGCCCTTTTCTGTTCGGTCGTGTTGCTGTTCTTGTAGTATATCTTTATGCTGGAACCCTTGTGGTAGGGTATGTCTACCTCGAACGTGAACGTGCTACCGTCGCCGCTTATTGTGCCCTCGGTCGGTGCGATGCGCCTGTTGCCGTACAGCACCGCGACCTCGAGTTCGCCCGCGGCTCCCTGTGGGAACGACACTTGGATTTTCCTGAGCCTGACGTGCTGTTCCATGGTTATTGCGTCTATGGTCTTCTCCTCACCGGGCCCCGCTATGAGCGTGTAGCCTCTGCTCCATTCGTCCATGATCAGCTCACTCCCAGAACGAGAACGAGAACGGGAGAGCAACCCCCTCCGGTTGTGCCCGATGCTCCTGCGCTTGTCACGTTGAACCTCACTCCTACCTCGTTCCCTGCGGTCAGGTACGGGAGGACGTTTCCGCTCCTCTGCCTCTTGGTTGTTGCGCTCAGGGATATGCTCGTTATTACCCTGTTCTCCACGTAGTCAAATAGTTCGAGGGCAACGGTGCCCCCTCCGAGTTCCTGTAGGTCTGATTCGAAGTATGCCGCCTTGGCGTGTTTGAGCATTGTCTCACTTATGAGCACGCGCTTTGATTCGAACTGCACGCCGGTTGTGTCCACCGGCAGGCCCCTCGGGATGTACCCCAGTGGAACGTATACCTCGATTTCGATCTCCTTGGCGAAAATGTGGAATGTGCGTATTATTGGCATTTCTGGTCACCCGCCGCTACTTCTTGGGCCTGAGCTTCAGCACGAGGAAGAACTCTAGGGCCGTGCCTTCCTCGTTCTTGAGGTCCCACTTCAGCACTTGGTTTGTTTTGACCTCGAGGTTGAGCGTGGGGGAGTCAAATTCGCTTGGCGGGAAGAGGGCGCACGGCACCACGTCCTTTGTGATGGGCTTGTTCTCGAGCCATATGGTTATGGTGCTCCTTGTGAAGCTACCTCCGTCCTTCCGCATCACGAATATCTTTTCCACCACGTAATCGGCGTCGAACTCGACCTTATCCTCCCACGTTTGGTTGTCCGGTATTGAGCCCGAGCTTTTGGTCAGGTAGATGTACGGGAGGCTCACGGTCGCTACCTCCTGATGTATTCTATCACGAACAGGAATTCGAACACCAAGCTCGAGCCCGAGGGAGGGGCTATGTCCGCGCCGCTTATGTTGCGCACTTCAAGCTTCAGCTTGTCGTTCGGTCTCAGGTGGATTGGGCTCTGCTCCAAGGAAAACGGTTCCATTTCGGTGGTGTCGGCGGGTGGCCACACCAAGCTGTAGAGGTCGATGCCGCCGTTCTTGTTGTCCTCGAGCGCGTCGTACACCGGAACGTTGTTTATCTTCATCAGCAGTATGAGCTCTCCCTCTGCGAGGCTGTGGTTTGTGACCTTGGCCATAACGTAGCTGTTGAGGATCTTTTCCTCCACGGTGTTGCACTTTATCTCTCCTATTTCGACCTTGGAGCCCGCCACTATTGGGACGTCCGTGCCTAGGTCTTTCTTGATGTACTCGAACGTGATGTGGTGCCTGTGCTGTACTTCGAATCTGCTCTTCAAATCGGCGGGCACGCCCTCGCCGATTGCGAGCTCCACGTATGTTCCTTTCAGCCTAGCCTTTGTGCCAGAGGGTGCGTCGATGTAAAACTCCGATTCGGGGGGTATGACGATTGGTAGCTTCTTGAGGTCTATTGGGCCCAAGAGGTTGCTCGATGTTTTGTGCAGTGGCGCGAAGTCGCTCACTATGGGCGTTGTTGGTGTCTCCTCGATGAACAGGGTTGTGGGGTTGTTCTTATCGGAGTTGTCGGTTCCGAGCTTCTGCACTATGAGTATCTGGTTGTGCTTGGTCTCGTACTTGACTCCCTGCGAAACAAAAATATCGAACGGGAAGGTCTTCATGGTCTGTTCACGCTCCTGCTATCGCGGTTATCTTATGCCCATGAGCTCTTTTTTCTTCCGCACTAGGGTCTCCACGACTGGCTTGACCCTCTGGTCGATGTTCGTTATCGGGTCTGTGGTCTTTGGAGGCAGTTCTAGGGCCTCGAGAGCATCTCTGAACGGTTTCCATTCTTTCTCCCAGTCATCTAGCGCATCCCTGATTCTGGTGCCGATTATGGGCTTACCCTTCTTGATCGTGTCGTTTCTCCACTCCTCGTCGGATACTTTTGAGATTCCCTTTGCTCTTCGCTTTTCCCTTGCGGCTTCCATGATTGCGTCTGCCCAGAGGTCCTCAGCGTCCATAGCGGGCTTCTGCCATTCTGCGAGCAGTACGCCTTGTTCAAACCGGTCCGGAATGATGCTTATGGCCTGTTCGAAGCGTCTTCTCGCGACATCCAGAGGCTTGACCTTTACCACGTGCATCACCCTCCGGTTGCTTTTTCGGCAAGACTTATATTGCGGGAGTGGCTGATAAAATTTGAGGTGCGGCAGAGATGGTGTATCAGGTGCCGAAGGATGAGATACTGAGGCTTGTGCGGGAGGTAGAGGCGCGGTACATTGGGCGCACTGACCTGAAAACCATCATAGAGATCATAGAGGAGATGGCGAATGTCGAGGCCAGAAGGCTGGAAGTTGGCGCTATACTCTCGAAGATGCGAAAGCGCAAGAAAGGCAGAGATCCGAAGCGGGAGGAGGAGCTCCATCGCGAATATGTGATGCTCGGGGCGCAGAAAATTGCTTTGAATGCCGCTCTGAATAGGGTCGTTTCTAGGATTGTTGCACTTATGGCTATGAGGAGGGCCGGGCTATGACGGAGAGGGTGACCTTTCCGCTGAGGCAGGAGATACGGTGGTACCGCTGGGAGGATTTGCTGAAGCTTGGGAGGGCGCGTCTGCCGCGCTTTCCTCATTTCACGCCGGAGGAGAGCGCGGTGATGTGGGGGTTCATAAAGGACGGAGTACTCAGGGGCCTTTGGGCTTTCGACGTGCGCTTATTTGGGAAGTACGCTTACGAGCTGGCGCGGAGGGGCGATTACTTCAGCGTGAGGGAGGCGCTTCTGCTTGCAAAGAGGATCGATGCGCTCGTTGACTACAACGATGCACTGCACATAGTTGAGGTTAAGAGGAGGCTCCTGCACTCGGCCATCGGTCAACTGATCACGTACAGGGAGATGCTGGTGGAGCAGTGGCAACCTGAGAGGCCGGTGCTCCTTTGGGCGGTGTATGCGATTCCTGATCCCGACGTCGAGAAAATCTGCAAAAAAAGCGGCATAAACACCTACTGGGTGAGGTGGGTGTGAGTGAACATTGAAGATTTTGTTAGGGTCGTGAGGGATCTGGTAGAAATCGTGGAGAGCTGGTACGACATACGGAGGAGGTTTCCGCAGGCTCCCGCGTTTGAGGACAGGATCATGGAGATTTTCGTGATGACAATAAGCGCACTCGCGCAGGAGTATCGCTTTCGGGATGCGAGAGAACGGAGAGAGGAGGAGGAGTAGATGAACGACAGTGCGTTTAAGCGGGTTCTTGAGATGATAGGGGCGCTTGTGGAGATATTTCAGAGCCTAGCGCTGACCCTAAGCTTGGGCAGGGATGAGATAATGATGTTCAGGGCGCTGGTCAAAAGGATGTTGCAGTATGCGGCAGAGCAACTCGATATAAGGAGTGTGAAGGGATGAGCAGGCCGATAAGGGCGAAGGTTTGGTGCCCGCATTGCATGAGGTACGTATGTGCGGTTTGGGTAGGAAAGCATCGCTTTTATGATATGTACGAGTGTGAAGTGTGCGGATTGACGATACTTGTTCCGCCGGGGGTACCGTTAGAGCCGTGCATGTAAAAAGTGCGGGGTTTTTTGTGGTGGTGCGCATGCCCAAGAGGAAGGTGCGCAGGGACGTGCTTGAGAAGACCGTCTTTGGCATTCTCGACGCGGTGTACAGGAAGTGGCCGGGCATAACGAGGAAGTGGATTCGGAACAAGGTATCGGAGATGCTCAAGGAGAAGGGAACGGAGAGTTAGGAGCGTGGCCCGTGATGGGAAGGTTGTTCAGGGTTCTGATTGCGGAGGTCAAGGGCAACGCAGACAAGGTTGTGGAGAGCGTAGTGCATGCGGTGCACCTTGCCGGTTCGCCAAGGGAGAACCTAGAGCTTGCAAAGACCATTCTGCGCATTGTTGAGGAGCTGTTGCGGTGGCTCAAACCAATTGCGGCAAGGATAGGGGTCGCGATTGCGATAGACATTGGTTTTGCGGCCGGAAGGGAGGGCCTTGCACGCCTTGCCGACAGCTACTACGAGATCGAGGAGGGTCTCAGCACGGCATGGCAGGAGATGCACTGCCCCCTCGACCGGTTGGAAAAGGAGGGCAGGTACGACAGGGACTGCTCGGCGGTCTGGCTTCTCCTGAGAAGGTGCATAGAGCACCTGACCGACGTGATACATGAAATGCGTCGGGTCGCCGCACGCGGAAGAGTGCGTGCACGGCCCCACGGGTAGGCGACCGTTAACTTTAAATGCACAACGCATTCATTTTTTATTAACGGGTGGTGTGGCATGGTGGGTGTCGAAAAGTTCGCGCAGGATGAGGACGAGATAAAGAACATATTGGAAGAGCTAATGCCGAGCATGGCGGATATCATCGATCGTCTTCTGAGAACACTGCACGCGGCGAGGCTGAAGATCGCAATGACGCGCGAAGAAATAAGTCTTACGGAGATCTCGGGAATCATGCACATACTGGTTGTATGGTTCATGAGGGCCCTGCTCGCCGCACTCTTTCGCGCGGAGGAAAGGCTCGTCAACGAGCTCAGGGAATCCGCGGAGAAGATGATGCACAAACAATAGCACCGGGGCGGTGCGAAATGGCGATACCGGATAAGTTCAAGCATACGGTGAGAATGATGGTAAACGTCGGACATACTGCCGCCCGGCGAGAATACAAAATGACCGGCATTGAATTCGCTAGGTGGGTGGCGGATATTATCAGAGAGCTCATCCTCGACCCAACGGCCCGGGGAGAATTAACACTGCAAACCAACGGGAGATCGGTGGTGATCGAGATCCGAGAACGCCTAAGGACACTGCCACCACTGCACACGCTAATAATACTCCAGAAGTGATGCGGCATGAGCAAGAGCTCCGAGACATTCATTTATTTTTTGCTCCTGTACATCGCGCTGAAACTCAACGTGATATCAAACGTCGAATTCGTAATACTCATGCTCGGCTTCATCCTCGCACCCCTCATCGATTCAATATACGAATACGTGGTCCATAAACACAACAACTAACGGTTATTTTTTCGTTCACTCAGATGTTAAGTTGCAGTGGCGTTGCCAAGTTGGGCCCCGCGCCCTTGGGCAACCTGCCCCTGCCCCTAGGCCGCCGGCCGGCGGCCCGCGTTGCCGGGGGCGCAACCGGTTCCAATTGGAACCCCAAGGCCCCGCCCAAAATGTTGCACCCTCCTACCTTAAAATACGAATGAACTTTTGGTTAACCGCGGCGCCCCTCCAATAATAGTTATACAATAATTCTACTCATAATCTGATACAGGATTGTACTCAATATTGAGCGTATAGCAATAGGCCGTATAGGGTGGTGTTGTGTTGTGGTGTGGTCAGTGCAGGTTGAAGGTTATGGAGAAGGGTGTTCTGAAGGCCTTTGCTTTCCACCACTTGAATGCTGTTCTTGCGTAGCGCATACATTCTCTTGCGTCCATGTTTGTTATTAGTTCGATGGCCTTGGCTATGCGGTATATGTTGTATGAGAAGATTGTGATGTGGCTGTTGAGTTCGGGTATTGATATTGTTGTGCCCCTCTTGGTGAACGTGATCCTCAGCCTCGTCGTGCTCATTCTCTGAGGACCTCCTCGACCATCTGCGGTAGCATGCTTCTTATCTTCTGCAGTACCTTGTACGCCTTCCAGTTTGCCTCGTCGCCCGTGATGCCTCTTTTCTCGAGTTCGCTGTAGATGTCCACCGGCAGGCTTCTCAGCTGTTCGCGGATTATCTGGTGGGCTATGCAGTAGCGCAGTGTCAGGACTTGGTGTGCCGTGATGAGCTTCCCGCAGAAGTCGCACCTGTACTGCACGGGTGCCTTTGTTTCTATCGTGACCTCCTGCGGTCGTTCGACCTTCGCTTCCTCTTTGGCTTCCGGTTCACCGGTTCCAACTGGAACCTCCCGTGTTGTTGTTGTCTCGACAGGTTTCTCCTCTGCTTCTGCGGGTGCTCGCTCGGGGGACCCGGCTTCCTCCTCCTCGGCCTTTTTCTGTTGCTCCAAGCGCACAAGTATTTTTCTCGCAACTTCCGGCACGCTGGTTGGCGATAGTTTTCCGTTCGCAACCGCGTCTAGGATTTCCGCGTGGTACTCGGGCGGTAGCTTGTGCGTGTAGTCAACTATCCAGAGGGGCGCCCTTTCCTCCTCGTAGTACTTTCTGACCTCCTCCGGCATGCTCAGCACCTTCATCGCACGCCACAGCGCAACCTTGGGAACGCCGGTCTGGGCCCGGATCTCGCCGGGGCTCATTCCCTCGTCCTCGACCAACGCCCTGACAACTCTCAGGAACTCGCGTTGGTCGAGGCCCTTCTGGAAATAGTTCTCGATCAGTGTGTCGAGGAGCTCCCGCTTCCTCGAGCCCCTCTGCAGGATTATCGCGGGTACCTCCTTGAGCCCTGCCTTCTTGGCCGCGAGAACCCGGTGCCTTCCCGCGGTGACCCTGTACTTTTGACCGTTCCTGTAGCACCGTATCGGTTGCAACAGGCCAGTATTTTTGATGCTCTCGGCGAGCACTTCCACGTATTCACGGTCTATTGGTCTGATTTCGCTCTCCTCGTTTACATCGAGCTCCTCGATCTTAATTAATCTGAACTCCTTGCCGTTTTTACCGTTTCTCGCCACTTTCGATCTCCTCCTTTCTTATTATGTTGCGTATTTCAATCACAAGCAGGTCGCCGGGCCTGAGCTTGAGGGCCCGGGCGACCCGTTTCGGAATGGTAATGTCGAGCCGGTCTCGGCTCCCATAGCGCACCATCGCGGTGAATGACACCTCACCGGCCATCTTACCACCACCTCTTATCCTCATTATTAAGGTCTTAATTATCAGCCTTTTAAGGTTAACGGAGGGTTAACGATCGATACACTTATATACCACAGTATGTTACTTAGTATTGGGTGATTGGGATGGCGCAC
>Ga0180301_10003043_pt1 | contig 13148 bp, 13 predicted proteins | sample GuaBasSediGuay16_FD_121797 | JGI IMG/M metagenome (GOLD analysis project Ga0180301, IMG submission 121797) | Subseafloor sediment microbial communities from Guaymas Basin, Gulf of California, Mexico - Guay16, Core 4569-2, 12-15 cm | ecosystem: Environmental > Aquatic > Marine > Hydrothermal...
GAAATGGAGTTATTTCGACTATTGGACTGGGAGGCATCTGTACGATGTTGAGAAGGTCTATGTGAAGGATTTCGAGACAAACGAGATATCGTGGAGGTTCAATTATTTTGTCGAGCCAGAGGGTTTCAACAAGACATTGTACAAGACATACATAGGGACAGGAGAACACAACGATACCGGTGATGTATGGGATTCACCCAATGATTTTACTGCTAAGGACGTTGGTAGCCATATCTTCGGCGTCTCCGTTAATGAGGTATCCGTAGGCGTGCCTATCAATCTCATCTTGAAATTCCTCGGCTACGTGGTTCCCTTCGACCCGTCATTTATTCTTACTTATCTGACGGTTGGTGTCGAGTTCTATGGTTTCTGGGTCTGTCTTGATGGGGCGGAGGGTACGACGATTAATGTCTATGTCTACTCCACTGGTACGCGATGGTACTTTGATAGGTATGGGAAGAGTTTCTACGTGCCTTTGACGAGCATCTTCATTGACGAGCTGGGATATGGAGGGGGCGGTGGAGGTACAGGAGGCGGAGGCGACCTGATAACACCAGGATTCTAGAGGCAAGATGCTCTGCTCTCATTTCTCCTTTTTTAAAAGGTTTAATTATTCTTATCCTTTTTCCAAACTCTCTCCTTGATAATATTTAGTTCTGGGATAAGCGTTGTTTATAAAGTGAATATGAAGAGAAGTATTCTTTTGCCCCTAGTTATTCACTATGCATCAAGATTAATTATCTATCTATACATGATTACTTAGAACATTTCTCTTTTGAATCTTTTTTTATTAGACCTAATTAATTCGTGAACGAGAGGGTCTTTATGTTGCTGGATTTTGTGTATAGTACCAAACTGAAATGGTTTGGACCGTATAATTTCCATTTGACCGCGGCTTGTTATGCGATGCCTTATGAGTATGATGGTGAGCACGCATATATTGTATTGAGTTACGATGATTATCCCGTCGTTGTAAAACTGAGTCTCAGCAATAGTCTGATTAAGGCGGATGTTTATTCGGTTTCTCATGATTCCACTCTAATAGAGAGTGCTATCCGTGATACGGAATTTATTATGGGGCTTAAGGAGGATTTAACCGAGTTTTATGAATTATGTAGAGGTGATCCTCTCCTAGATCCTCTGAGCAAGAATCTGTATGGTATACACATGAGGGGGGTTCAGAATCTATGGCAAGGTGTTTTGATAAGTATATCTCAACAAAACGCTAGCTTCAAGCAAGGCTGGAGAATGTTATCTCTGATAAGGAAAAATCTCGGAGAAGAAGTAAGGATTCCCAAATGCGATGCAGTATTTTACACGTATCCTACACCAAGAACAATAATTGAAAGGTCGAAGTCTTTAAGAAGATGTGGCGTTGGTTATAGGGAGAAGACGTTTCTAAATGCGGCAAAAGCGTTTATCAGAGAAGAAGAGCCTGATCTCCTAGAAATTAAGGGGATAGGCCAGTACTCGGCTAGACTAGCCAAGGTTCTTGGAAAAAGGGATTACAGAGAATTCCCGGTTGATAGATGGTTCGCAACACTTATTCCTCGGGTATATGCTGGAGAGGAAAAGTGGAGTATTAAGAAGGTAGAGGAATTCGCTAAGAAGAAATGGGGGCAATGGGCAGGTCTAGTAGCGATTATGATAACAATTATCACCGCGGCTAAGCCTATTGGAAATTTATTAAATATGTTGGGGAAGGGTAAGCAATTGGATTCATTCCCAAACGAGGCAGCACCATTAACTCTATGGAAGCACGGACTAGGGGTCTAAAATAAGAAATTAAAGAGGAAATTATACTTTGTATATTACTTCTCCTTCCGCAATTACCGCGATGGGGTGGGCGCCTAGGTAGAATGGGTTTGTATTCCATACTACTAGGCTTGCTAATTTTCCTGGCTCGATAGTTCCTAAGATATCTGATATGCCGAGGATCTCTGCGGCTTCCTTAGTTATTATTGATATTGCTTTTTCCTCGCTTACTCCATACATTAAGAAGTATCTCAACTGGAGATGTAGATTTCTTGCAAGCACTACTGGGTGGTCGGTCATAAGTGTATACTTGGCACCAGACTCTATCAGGGCCTTCACATTTTTGTAGGTATCGTGCTTTAACTCTGTCTTGTATGCGAAGGAGTCTATTGGACCATACACTATTGAAATTCCGGCATCCTTTAATTTTCTGAAGATCTCTACTCTGTGCACATCTCCTAGGTGATCGGCTGTGCTTCGTAGGTTGAATTCTTTGACAAGCTCTATCAGGAATAGCACGTCGTCTTCCTTATGAACATGTGTCTTTAAAACTTTCTTTCTCTCAAGAATTTCTAACAAGGCTTTCTCATACGGTTCGAATTCGAGCTTCATTTTTTCTTCCGCATCTCTCACGATTTCCTCATACTCTTCCTTGGTAATCTCTCCTTTATCAAGTTTTTTCTTGGCTTCTCTAAGCTCTTCCTTCTTCTCAATCTCAAGCTTCCTCTTCTTCCTTAGAACGTTCGTTAATTCTGTTCTGAGGAGATCATAGACTCCCATTCGAGTCTTGTATCTCTTTCCTTTCCATTCCCAAGTGCTTCTCGGATTGAAACCGAGAGCCATTTTGTATCCATGATCCCTAACAAGAGCCTCGTCCCTAGCCTTTGCAAAATTTCTTATTATTAATGCTCTACCTCCTAACAAGTTACCGCTTCCAGGAGTTACGCAAGAGTATAAAACACCAAACTCTATAGCGTCTTGGAAATATTTGTCATCGAAATAGATACTATCTAGAGGATTCAGTGTGGGTAAGAAGATGTCCGCGGGTTCATTAGTTTCTTCTTCGTCGGATGGTTCTCCATGCCTCGCCATTCCAATGTGGCTGTGACCATCGATAAAAGCAGGAGTTACTACCCCCTCGAACAGTATTTCAGTATCTGGTTTTTTCTCCGCAATCTTAACAATCTTGTTTCCCTCAATAACTATATAGACGTTTTCGCGCTTAGTTACTCCATCAAATAGAGTAGTAGCTTTTATTGCGAACAAACGTAATCACCCGAAACGATGAATCATGATGTAGAAAAACTGTAAATGAATAAAAAGTTTGGATATTTTCCCATTTTAATAATTAGAGTAATTACCTAACTTCGAAAAAATAGTGATGAGAAAATTTTTTACCACAAGTAAAAATATTGGTGATTTTAGTACATCTCGTCAGGGTTTGTTGATTTTGCATTCACTACCTTGAATACTAAGCATGGGAAGAATGGGTCTTGGTAAACCTCTACGTCATGGTAATCATCTCTTTCGTCATCGTTGAGAACGAAGGAAGCTTTGGCTGCTAAACCTCTTGTTTCAACGATCTGGGTAAGAACTATCGATAGGGTGCGATCCCGCGTAATGATCTTTCCGACCTTGAAGGATATTGGTGCTCCCTGGAAATTCTCGTAAGAATATACAGGAGAATATACGGGTGTACCATTAAATTGGTATTCATCAATAAGTTTCTCGAATAGACCTTTGTAGGCTGAGTCGAACACTTCATAGACTTTCTTATCTGATAACGTAGAAACTGTTCTATCGAAAGACGTCAGTACTTCGCTTACAAGGTATGGAGAAAACTCGAAGAGTAAGTACTCATCGACTTTTTCTCTGAATCTATTGATTATTTTTACATGATATAGCTTGTACTTTAGTCTAATCCTGAATCCCCAAAAAGTTGCACCTGAGTAGATAGTATTATTTACTATCCTTGTGGGTCCCATATACTTGGTATAATTAGTCACTATGCTAGATCTAGTTCTCATTTGAATCGTTTCACTGGGTTTTTCCACAGTTTCCGATATGTAGAAATAATTGTCTTTTCCCAATACAGAAGTAAAGTACCATTCCTCGGAGTCCTCTGGTGGTGTGTAGGTAGCTACGACTTTTGCTCCATCACTAGCTGAAATATTTAGGTAGGCCCTAACTATGTACTCGGAATTGTTAAGGATTATCGTGAAATTCTGGAAACTGTGGTCCCCTGGTGGATCATGGATGTATGCTTTACAAACATAAAAGGAGAAGTCTCCACTGAAGAGATATGTTTTCTCCTCAACCAACTTGCTTGACAAAAACCAATTAGTGAAAGAATATGCTGCGACGATAAAGAAGAGACCAATCATTAATACAGCAAGAATAACACGACGATGCACGCGCATTCCGAGCACTTTTAATAGCTATTTATAATTAGTCACCATATATAAGTTAATACAAAATAAAAGGTTTTGCTTTTGTACTCATACTTTCAACACTAGCACAGATGTCTTTATATACTCTAAACTCCTTTTATTTTATTGCTTTTAATAAAATGTGTTGAGAAAAATGCGAAGTATAGTTTTGTATGTAACACTTTTAGTGATCTTATTTATTAGTCCTATAACTGTAACAGTAGCAGCACCAGCTTATGAAATGACTGTTTTCTCGCCTAATAACGTGATATACGATATCAAAATATCTGGGCACATAAGTGCGTATAATACATCAGCGCGAGAATATGTGTACGATCTCAGAATATCAATTAATGGCTCTATAATGCTTGTTAGTAAGCGATTGGATCTTAATCACTATGCATGGGGCGCGAATGTGAGTATTTCATACGTTGTGAAGGAGAACAACACTATAACTTCTCAAGCAGAACTGCAAGTGCCTGTCCCTCCTATTCTAGCTGTGAAAGTAGGTACTAGGAAAATATATCTTACACAGATAATTCTCGATGTTTTGGGAGGTGGATTGCAAAACACTAGTTTTTCTGAAATAATAAGAAGATTACCGTACAATAAACCAGTTCCAGGCTTCTATATCTATAATCCTTTCTATATCCCAATAAATTCTGGAGTTGGCGATAAAATACCATATGGAGTATATAATGAAACAGCTAAGAAGGGACTAATAATTAATGGGACAATCGCAGGAGAAGATAGTGTTAGTGTTCCAGAAGGTACTTTCTCTGCGTGGGTAGTTAAAATCACGGCACAAGACATACTAGAAGTTATAGAATTAATCAATGGCGTACCTATAGATTTGCCACCTAGTCTTGATTTTGGAGTGGACTTTTACTATGAGAAGAGATCTGGGTGGTTACTGAAGGTGGTTCCATACGTGCTAGGAAGTAGTACAGGAAATAGCGACTTAGAGGTGTCCACGGATATAAGTGGTGGATTGACACTGGAGAAATCCGGAACCGTAATGGTTGGCGGGAGAACACTTATTGATAAGATAATTGGATTGCCAGCTTACACTACGTTCGTGATCGTTGGGGTAATAATGGCTGTAGTATTGGTATATGTTGTGAGGAGGAGGTATTAGAAATGACTAAGAAAAGTTTTCTGGCTGGTTGGTTAATTAGCTATGTCGTAGGTATACCCGTAGCGATGGTTCACGAGTTAGCTGGAATGTTTCTAGGAATAATTATCGGTTCTTTACTAGCAGCGTCTAAGAAGGGTGGCGGGGCAATAGGGTTCCTAACAGCTCCTTGGATTTACTTATCTCCCTATATAATTCCGTTACTCTTGAATTACCTGCAAGGAAATCTTCAATTATTCGCTCTAATAATACTTGTAGCATACTCGTTCCTAGATATATTCATCTTAATAATAACTATAATAGCAATAATCACTGGAATAATATTTGGATACATAGGACTGAGAATAGCGAAAAGGTCCTAAGGGAACTTATGCTAAGTTCCTTCCCTTTTTTTACAAACTTGTTTTCACGTTTTTTATTTAGAATATGGTGAGCGTTTTTTCTGGTTTAGCCCTTTTGCTGCTCTATTCTTCCCTTGATTATGAACCATATAATAGTTATTATCGCTGATATCCATATGAAAATATCAAGTTTATCTAGCCAGTACTTGATGATTACGTAGTGCTCTCCTAGTAGAGATCCCGTGTAGATAAGTATTGCGTCCCAGACAAAACAACCGATGAATGTGAATATGAAGAATTTCGATACTCTCATTCTGGCAAGACCCGCTGGAACAGATACGAGCTCTCTATAGACGGGTAGTATTCTCCCGAACATTACAGCAATCTCACCATATTTGTTGAATAGTTCTTCGGTCAGCTCTATATGTCGCCTATCCATTAATAAGTATTTTCCGTACTTTATGATGAATAGCCGACCGTAATGGAGGCTTAGAAGGTATATAACGAACATTCCTAGGACATTGCCTAGGGAGGCCATCAAGACGCATAGTATGTAATTTAACTGCTTGTTAGCTACTAGGAATCCCACAAAAGGCAAAAAAAGTTCCCCTAAAAATCCAGGAACTACGATATCGAGAAACGCTAGTACGAAGATGCCAATGTACCCGAGGAAACCTATAACATTTATTATCAAGTCGAGAAAAGCTACAGCAACGCCACTAGTGGGAGCTACAAAATCTGTGAAAATTGCTAAAAGGATTCCAATTATTATGGGTGTTGCAGCACCGATGAGAAACACGTAATCAAGTCTATTCATGGTGAACAACCATCCTAACTATGTTTTACGTCTTCTCGAACCAAAATAGGTCAGGAATGTTTTCTCCTATATAGTTTTATCACTTCGTTAAGTTTCTCTCATGAGTAGACAAAGTAATAAGTTGGAAGAAATAATTAAAATCGAAGGTATTAGGGTAATTCATATTCTCAGTCTCAGCTTGTTTATTAGTAATTCTTAAGTTTGGTATTTTTCTGAGCTTTCATTAGATTGTTTTTCATAGGTGTTTGGTCTTGCATGGATATACTGGGAAAACATTGTTTATTGATCTTTCTAAAAAGCAATGGCGTGTCGAGGAGCTTAAAGAAGGCTTGGCTAGACGTTTTATTGGTGGGAAAGGTTTTGGGGCTTATTATCTTCTTGAATTAGCCAGAGTGGATGCTGATCTCTTGGCTCCTGAGCAGCCATTTATTATGGCGGCTGGCCCATTGAATGGGACTAGAGTACCGATGACTTCCAAGGTGGCTTTCGTTTTTCGCTCACCTCTTACGGGTGGGTATGGGGAATCTTTTGTCGGGGGTTCTCTACCTAAATACCCAAAATGGGTTGGATATGACGTAGTAATAATAGTTGGAAGATCTGAGAAACCCGTGTATATTCTCTTCACGGAGGATGGGATAGAGTTTAGGGATGCTAGGGATTTATGGGGCATGAAGGTTGATGAAGCTGATGAAGCTCTAAGAAGAGAACACGGGCAAAAAGCAAGCATAGCTACAATTGGTCCAGCGGGAGAGAACAAGGTATACTTCGCATCCATATGTGTCGATAAATGGAGACAGGCTGGGAGGTGTGGCGGTGGAGCTGTCATGGGATCTAAAAATCTTAAAGCACTGGTCTTTGTCAGTGGAGATAATTGGATCGAGCCAGCGAATCCAGGAGAACTTGAGGATCTCATTAAGGGATTAATAGATGCACGGAACAAAACTCCTGGCATCCAACGCATGCATGAGTATGGAACCTCAGCTATGGTTGCATTAGCTAATGAGATGGGATTCTTTCCTACATATTACTGGTCACAAGGTCGTTTTGAGCGTTGGGAGAATATTGGTCCCGAGGCTGTGAAGTCTATTCTGCAACGCACATATGCTTGTTGGAACTGTTTTATTGCTTGTGGTAGGTACGTTAGCGTACAGACTAAGTGGGGAAAAATCGAGATGGATGGGCCAGAGTATGAAACCATTTTTGCTCTTGGCGGTCTGTTCGGAATAGATGATTTAGGAGAATTGGTATACCTTAACTATCTAGCGGATGCTTATGGGTTAGACACGATAACCCTAGGTAACGTCCTTGGTTTTGCCGCTGAGGCTTCTAAGAGAGGAAAACTCTCGCTTGAAATAAGCTATGGAGATGTGGAAAAAGCAATCCAGTTAATAGAGGATATAACGTATCGTCGGGGCATCGGAGATTTACTAGCTAATGGTGTAGCCAAGGCAGCAAAAAAGCTGGGACTTGAAAACATAGCTGTGCACGTAAGAGGACTCGAGCCCCCTGGCTATGATCCTAGAACATTAAAAGGAATGGCTCTTGCCTACGCTACGTCTCAGAGAGGTGCCTGCCACTTAAGAATGATGGCTTATTACGTTGATATTAAGGGTCTAGCAGGCCCCCCGAATGATCTAAGTAGAAGAAAAATCGCCAAACTCGTGGAATTTGAGGACTTTATGACGGGTTTCGATAGTCTAATACTGTGCAAGTTTTCTAGAGATATCATGTCCCTAGAACTCATGTGGAAACTCTATAATACCGTGACTGGGTTTAACATAAGTTACGAAAACTTCAGGAATGCTCTGAAAGAGATAGTTTCTTTAGCCAGAAACTTTAATGAAAAAACTGGTCTTTCCAAAGACTATCTTCCAGAAAGATTCTTTAAAGAACCTATCAAAATCGGAACAGAAGAACGTAGACTGAGCAAAGAAGAATTTAAACACGCACTCAACACTTATTATGAGCTAAGAGAATTATGAGAAATTTTTTAATTAATCCTTCTTAAAACTTTGTAGTTTCTTTAGCTATAGTAATTTCCTAGCGTTCCCTAGAAACTGAAGAAGTGCATTCTCTTTCTAAGCTCTCTTCTTTTTCAAACACCGAGTTTTGGAGTTTAGGATAAAAAGAAAGGAAAGGTTGAAACTATACTGAAAGGAGTTAGTGATACAGTAACAGGTTTTACGATTTCTATCGTAACTTTAGCATAGGCATCTGTAAGTCCTCCTGTCGGTTCTTCTCCATCCGAAAGCCCATTTCCTTCAACTGTTAATTTCTTCGAAAGCACATTGAATTCTATTTCAAGGGCATATTTTGATGGATCATTTCCATTTATATCATAGTGATCATCGGCATCTACATCGGCATCCCAAGCATCTATCACTATCAGTAAATAGTGGGCACTATCTGGAATATTGACCGTTAATGTGAATAGGTCCCAAGCTTCTATAATATCATCTTGAACATCAATAGTTGTAGAGTAATATTGAACTAAGCTATTAGCCTGTTTAATATAGATTGAGATTATGAAATACGGATCCCCACCGTTTAACGTGTCTCCTGCTCGCCATTCTTTCCAGTAATCCATGTGTATCTTGAGATGAGCATCGAATAGTGGGAAAAGATCATTACCGTCAGAATATCCATCATTATCGGTGTCTGGGTCATTAGGATCAGTCCCTTTCTCTACTTCTTGGCCGTCTAAAAGTTTATCGTCGTCTGTATCCGGGTCTCTGGGATCTGTCTTGTACTCATATACTTCTTCTCCGTCGTTTAATCCATCGTCGTCTGTATCCGGGTCATTAGGATCTGTGAGAAAATTCTTTACTTCAACTCTGTCGTTTAGTCCGTCTCCATCAGTATCTGTTTTTTTCGGATCGGTTCCGTAACTTTTTACTTCTTCTCCGTCGTTTAATCCATCGTCGTCTGTATCAAGGTCTTTGGGATCTGTACCGTATTTCTTAACTTCTTCTCCGTCTCCAAGCCCGTCTCCGTCAGTGTCGAAATCTACTGGACTAGTTCCATATCTATCGACTTCTTCTCCGTCGTTTAATCCGTCATTATCGGTGTCTGGGTCATTAGGATCAGTACCTAAGGATTGCTCTTTTACAGTTGGTAATCCATCTCCGTCAGGATCAGCATTAATGGGAATTTGGGGAGATGTATAAAGCAAAGACAAGAGCAAAACAGAAACTAGGCCAATTGCAAGGATGGCTATACTTTTTCTCATAATTCACCCCTATATTTCAGTCCCGTAGAGGTGTTTAACGATAAATAGGTAAGTTATTATTACATATCATTGACGACAAATTAGTAAAGAATATTTATTTTTTATGGTTTTATTTTCGTTCCCCAGTTTCAAAAAAATTATCCCTCTTTTACAAAATATATTTTCTAACTTGAGTTCTCTATGGCTTAATTTGCTTCGATTCTTCTTGTATCATTTTTACTTTTTTGTTTTCGTATTTTTTAATGCCCCTAGATAAAGGTAATAATTCTTGACTTCATTTTCAATCTTGTAGTTTTATTCTGATCGGAAAAAATATAGCCGGGAGTGAGATATTTAGTCGTCTCCTAATCTCTTTTGGTAAAAAACTTAGAAGCGAAGACTTGGACTCATAAAAACACCAAAGGAAAGTGGGTTCTTGTTTCTGGAATACTCTAGTAATAGACACGTTTTCTTGCACGTCTACGATCCCACACAATAACCAACCCGTCCTATATGTCCTCCAGCATTTCTCTAAGTACTCTAATTCCGGCCCCCTATTGATGAAAAAGTATCTATCACAATTGCTGTCTAAATAAGATTAGACTAAGCATGATTAGACTAATCAAAATTAGATAAAAGAATGTCCGGAAACTTCAACAACTGCCCACAAAATAATTTGGTCTCTAGTCATTCTCCTTGGTCTCTCTTATGTAGGGCTGGAGTTCCTTTATTAGATTAACGGTCTCCAATAACATGATGCCAGCTCCTATGCCTAAAGATACGAGGGAGATAAGAGAAGCTATTTGGAATTGCTCATGAAGAACCAATACTATCTCCGTCATAAAAAAGCTGAGAAAAAGGCCAAAATATAGTGCGAATCGGGGAAATAGAATACCCTGGATAATCATTATTTGCTTAAGAATACCTATTTTAACTTGTTTGACTAAAATATACTTACTACCTTGCTGCTTAACATAACCTGCTTGAACTAATTTGTTTAGGTGATAATGAGCAAGGCTTGGATTTCTAAGCCCGAGTGCACGCATAATCTCCCTAACACCTACAGGCTCCCGCTTCCTTAACATATATAAGTAAATTCTCAAAGTATTGCCTCTCAAGATATCCTCGGAACTACTCATCATCACCACCAAAAAATTAGATCTCCAGGTACCGAAGAGTCTCCTGAGACCTTAACGACTTAACCAGAAGAATAATAACAAGTAGAAGTACCAAGAAAAGCTCGATAATAATCCATGTATGAAAAGATATTGGCGTAGCAGCAGGAAGAGTTGCTTTTCTTCCTCTGCCGAGAAATGGTTCTCCCGATATAGTGGTTCTTTCGAAGATAAGATAGGCATTGAGAACCAGTAAGAGACCTAAAAAGATTCCCGATACAAAATATTTCGCAAAAATCTTTAATACGGGCCCTCTAGCCCTAGACCTGTTCAAGTTTTTCGAACATGATTGTTTAACACCGTATATTTTTATCACCGCAAGTCATTTAAAGGCTTTTGAGAATTCAGGTTGCGGTGAACCATTATGAGCTCGGAGCAGGAGATAAGGCGGATAAACCTCATATTTAGGGTTAGGATTATTCAGTTTATATTCTTTTCTATCTTCGCCTTTGGCTTTTCATGGCTAATCACGGATCTATTAAAAATACTTGAATTACCCATCTCAACAGCCTCTATAGGAACTATGGTATTTGGCATAGTTGGAATGGTAGGATGTGAAATAGTGATAAGATGGATAAATAAAGTGTTTTTTCAAAGAAGCGGAAGTACTGACTAAACCAATTATAACAACAATGACTCTAGCGTTGACGACAACGTTTTTCGCAGGAGCCCTTTTTCAATCAATAATCGGAGAAACAGAACGAGGCTTCGCGTACCTAGCCTTAAAAACAGTGGCCCCAGCATTAGCTACTCCAGCTTACCTTTTAATGATCTCTATGCAACTTGGTGTATTATTAATCTTCTCAATAATCTATACGATACACCTAGTTACCAGAGAATCCTACAAGAGACGGATATTATTCCTCAAAAGTAGTGCTCATGGAAAAGTAAAGGAATACCAGCATTTGAGATCTTGATGATTCGTAATCCATAAAGTTAGTGCGTTAATTTTTAATTCTACAATCCTTTCTCTAGTTTAATCCCTAGTCATGGGTGATTAGTTTGGATACTGAAGAAATCATGCAGATCGCCTTAGAAATGGCTGGTTTCGATGAAGTGCCCCCTGACAGCGCCATATATGTCCCGGGAAAAGATATTAACAGAGTAATTTTCACAATAGATCCGGATCCATCAATCCTCATCCTAGCAAAACAACTAGGCTATGATTTAGTAATTTCACACCACTATACATCTGCCTGCGTTAACGCCTGGAAAGTCTTCCTAAAACACGTAGATCAGATGGTTAAAGCAGGGGTTCCTAGAGAAGAAGCTGAAAAAGCTGTGCAGAAGAAATTATTGGAAATAAAGATAACTGGGCATATCCGCAATTATGATTTAGTAGACTCAATAGCCAGACTTCTCAAAATACCATTCATGAATATTCATAACCCACTAGACGAGATAGGCCGCAGAATAATGCAGGAAACAATTGATAAATACCTAAAGGGAAGGCAGAATCCAAAGGTTCAAGACGTTATCGACGCACTGTACACGCTTAAAGAATTCAAATACGCAAAAACAAAGATCCTAGTAGAGGTTGGATCACCAGAGAATCCAGTAGGGAAAGTAGTAGTATCCCACGGAGCATTAACAAACGGAGGCTACGAAGTAGCATCCAAATACTTCGAATACGGCATTGACACAGTTGTTTACATACACATATCCCCAGGAGACTTAATGAAACTAAGAGCAGAAAACAAGGGCAACCTAATAATCTCCGGACACATCGCGAGCGACTCCGTAGGCATCAACCCATTCCTAGACCGATTAGAAAAAGAAGGACTCGAAGTCCTCAGATTAGGAGGAGTCATACCCCCTACAGTATAAAACTAGGCTTGATCAAAGAGAAAAAAAATGATTTGCGGAAAAAGAATTATGTATGTTGTTTATGTTTTCTATCTTTTACATCTGGTACTGACTTGGACTTTCCCGCTCAAAAGCCAATAGAGCGACCCCAATAACTAATAGGATTGTCCCTAATAAGGCAGTCATAGTTGTGATCATGTTTATTGTGGTTATAGTATTTATGATGTTTCCAATACCTTCGGACGAGATCAGGAGGTAAAACAAGTATAGATTAAAAGCACGGGCAGCTATAAGAAGCAGTCCTGAGATGCTCAATAGTAGAAATCCTGTTTTTCTCTTATTTTGGTAACCTATTATGGCAAAAACTGTTAACATTAACCAGAGGGCGATAAAAGCCGCACTATAAAGACGCACTATAAAGAATAGACAAGATAGAGCTGAGGTCAAGCATCGTTATCTCTCTTAAATAGTCATTACTTGAA
>Ga0180301_10003045_pt1 | contig 13141 bp, 15 predicted proteins | sample GuaBasSediGuay16_FD_121797 | JGI IMG/M metagenome (GOLD analysis project Ga0180301, IMG submission 121797) | Subseafloor sediment microbial communities from Guaymas Basin, Gulf of California, Mexico - Guay16, Core 4569-2, 12-15 cm | ecosystem: Environmental > Aquatic > Marine > Hydrothermal...
ATATATATGTTACATTATATTTATAATATTTATAGTAGAATAGTGTAAATATTATGCGAAAAAATGAAACTAAAAATTTTAGAGAGAACCCTTGGTAGCCAAAAAGGTGTGGCAACAAACATAGTGATGACCTTGGTGGTCGTAGCAGTGGTTATTCTTGTCGGTGCTATGGTCTTTTCCAACATCGACAGTAGCATGGATACCAGCGATTTGACAAACGATGCTCAGGAGGCCATAAACACCACGAAAGCCAACACATATATTGGCTTTAATCTGATGAGCATTATGCCCATCGTGTTGGCTGCAGGCGGAATTCTCGGTGCGATTTTCCTATACCTTGCACCAAGGAGATAGGGTTCTTTGGGATAGGTACTGGAACGGGCATGGAAGATGAAAAAACGCAGAGGGAATAAGGGAAACGCAACCGCAAGCGTATTTGCACTCATTACGATAAGCGTTTTATTTTTATAGGCGCTTATCTCTTTTTTGTAATGAGCCCTACCCTTGCTTCTGAATTTGAGATAGATGTAACAAACGAAACCCTGAATGTAACCAGTACAAATGCGATGCAGTTGAATCATACTGATTTAAAAGTAGGAAGTGTTACTGCATACAATGATACCGCTCAATCTGTGCAAATACCCGCTTCAAATATGACGATTGATTACGATGATGGCACAATAGCCTTTACTTCTGAGTGGGTTGGTCTTAACAGAAGCCCCAGTGAGCTTGTCTCAGTGAATTACATATATCACGGAGGGGAAGGCTGGACTCCCGCAGACAATACAATTTCTAATACTACAATGGCGTTTAATTTAGTAAGCATTCTGCCTCTCGTATTGGCGGCTGGAGCAGTGCTGGGTGCAGTATTGCTTCTTGCAAAACGCTAAAATGGAACTTCATCTATTTCTCATGCTATGGTTTGTGTCGGTAATTTTCACACTTTCTTCTTTCCACTTTTCCTCTCCCATCTTCTCTATAGTCTCGGCAATTCACTGGGCGTCATTATCCCTTTTAGTGCCTAAAATCAATTTCGTTGGTTTTGGGGATACGAATGTAATTACCTACACCTACATGGGCACTACGGGAGAAACGGGACTGATATACCTCTTCAGCATGATGTCTCTCGTCATGTTTTTTTATGCTGCTTATCTAATATTCGAAATGACAAAGAAAACAGTGGTGCAATAAAATGGGAAAACTAAAATTTGTCAAAACCCCTTTGGGGAGAATCGATATATATGATGAAGACGATTTTAGGATTGGTGTTCTAAGAAAAAGTGCAATAGAGGAGATACGAAGAAGACCTGGCATTCAAGGATTTCAAATATTTTCTGGCGAACGAATGCTATATGGGGCTTTACATGAGGAGGACGCTAAGGCAATTGTGCAAGAACTTAAAAAAAGAGGATTAAAAAATCTTTCAATTAGAAGAGGCTGGATATAGAATGGCTATCCCAAAAAGACCTTTGTCAGAGGAGGAGAGAAGAAAGCTTGAGGAGGAAGTAAGAAAACGCCTAAAGGAGAGAGGAATAATTCCTATGGGTAGAGTTCTTCCTGATAAACCAATGCCTCCAGTTAGAGATAAACCAATAGAACAAGATAAGATAGCACCTATTCCTCCTGAAAAACCAAAGTGTCTTATTGAAACACCAGAATTTATGGAAAAGCATAAACCGAGTACAAAAAGACCAGTACCACCAGGTATACAAGATAAGATAGCACCTCGAAAAGTAACAGGGGAGGAAAGACGATACTATGAAGAACAACTAAAAAAACAGGGTGTACCTGAGGAAGAATATAAAGGAAAACCAATATATGTTAGACCTACAGGGAGAGGGACAGAGGTAATAATTGGCGACCCCAGAAAGAAAGTAGAGGAAAAACCCCAATTCCCTGAGGCGAAGCGGGGGTTTGTAACATTAAAAAGTGGAAAGCGTGTAAAAGTCCAAAAAGAGAAGTCATGGGAGAAAATTGAGGGGTGGCTTAAAAGTGGTAAATCTCGATACCGTAGGCTGAGAGAGAAGCGAGACCCTACTTTTATTGAGGAAGTTCTTGGGTTGAAATTCACACAATATGCTGCCTCCAGACCTCTTGGACAAGCAGATATTGAAAGAATTGCTAAAGGTAAGATATTTACTGCAGACCTTCTGAGGTTGGGTGTCTCTTCAAAAAAAGAGGCTAAAAAACTGGCTAAGGATCTTTTGTCTGGAAGGAAGAAGTGGAGTGATATTTCAGTAACAATATACGCCCCCATCGAAGTCCCAAGTACTCTGGCTGGGAAATTCTCAGGATTATATTCATATTTGAATACCGAGCCAGCAGAGGGATTCTCAGCCTTGATATCTCAGAGAAAGGAGGATAATCCTAACATAGCATATACTCCTCCGACAAAAAGAGTGGTAAAGATACCAAAGGGGGCGAGTTATCGATGGGGCGTTTCAAAGGAAGGATTACCTACTCCTATAATCACAGAACGAAGAACAATCAAAAAACCCCAAAAGACAGGTAGGAATATCCTCACTGAACCGCAAGGGATTACAGAGCCACATAGAATTGCGAAAAAACCACTGGAGATTTCTATGCCAGAAATATCCTCACCAGAATTGTCCCTATATATCAATCCACGAGAGGCAGGTCTATTTGCGATGGCATGGGCGGCAGAGCAAGGCGGGTTAATCAAGGAAGAAAAACCGATGAAAGAGGAGGAGATTATAAAAATTGGGGACTTGAAAAAGGTTGAAATGCCCTCAGAGGAATTCTTTTCGACGACATTGCCTGCAAAACAAGCGTATGAATCGGGGATGATACAGGTAGACCCCAGTAAACTAACCCATGGAATGAAAGAGGTAGTTGAGAGTATTCGTGCTGAAAAGGAAAAGGCACTCGAATTGCAGAAACGGGGCGTGTCGGAGATAACATTTAAAGAGGGAGGAGGAGTATACACTCTCCCCACAGAGGAGTACATCAGACGATTAGAAATCCAGGAGGCTGAAGCAATCGAAGTAGGAACTCCTAAATGGACGCCCTCTGGATTTGTCAAATCAGTAATTACTGGAGGGTATATCGGAGGGAGTATCGGAGGTGTAGCAACGGCAGGAGCAGGAGGTGTTGGAGCGATACCTGGAGCGGCAGGTGGTGCTGTAGGAGGAGGGGTATCCTACACTGTGGAATATCTGGCTGAGAAGCATCTTCCCGAAAAATCTCCGTTTCAAGGAATTCCCGTTCTACAGCAACTCACAGGAAGAGAGGAAAAATGGTTTGACATCCCTAAGATCGATGTGCCTTTTGGAGGTACGAAGATTTTGCGGCAAGAAATTCCAAAGACGATAGGAGGAGGAGAGTGGAGGACGAGTTCAACATGGGGAGTACTGTCTTTCATAGGTGCATCTGCGGTAACGAGTCGAGCAGTTACATCGGCGATGATGAAAGCAAAATTACCAAAGACGACTATGAAGGCAGAAGTAAAGGGAACGGGGATACAAGATGTAGAAAAGGGCAGGCAGATGATTGGATATAAAATTAAGGGAGAGATTAGAACCAGAACGCCCTTTGGAGAAAAGGTTACAACAATAAAACCTGCTGAAAAATCCATGATTCAACTTTCTCAAGAATATCCTGGCACATGGAAGTCAGAACCATATACTTTGAAAGGTGTTTCTGGAGAAGTTATGAAATATCCAAAAGGGGCGAAAAACATTCTTACTCCTTCAAAAATAAGGTCGAGATTTGACATTTTAGAAAGGGATGTTACTACATATCATGGGTATCTTGAGAGATCTGTGCCAGGGGAAATACGAGGCGAGGGGATAGTAATTCGACCTGCAAGTTATGCTAAAGTTACATCCCCAGGGGCGAGAGTAGTTAATCTTCAATTGCCAGGAAAGTATACGAAAGTGCCAGAGAAAGCAACACCTGAAAATCTCCCGTATACGGCATACACCACCCAGAAATTTGAAAGCACTTTGATAGAGACATCGTGGCATAAGCCAACACTAACCCAGAAAATTGCTTCTATACGACCGAAAAAATGGGGCATCAAAACCGCAAAGGAGGTAGTCGAGAAACAGCCACCAAGACAGGTATCTGGTACTGGTTTTCAAGTTACTCGATATCAAGGAAAAAAAGTTCTCGGAAAGATTCCTGAGAAATGGGAAAGCGTGGGGAAGGATTTAGTGGTTAAAACAGGGGAAGAAAAGACAATCTCATACCATCCCTATTCTGGTTATGGACGGTCTTCATTCCAAGTAAAAGACATCCCTGGGAAGGGAGTAATTGATTATAAGTTCGACTTGTATATGTTCCGCAAGGGAGGTAAAGCAGGCGGAGGATCTGGAGGTAGTGCAGGAGGAAGTGGATATCCTGTTTTAGATGTCAGACAAATACAGACATTACAGCAAAGGTTATCTGGGGAACTCTCTTCTCAAGCGGCCGTTACACACATGCGACATATTGCGGAGGCATCAAAATCAATAAGTAGGGTATCAACTGGTGCTTCACTCTTTGGGGCGATTACAAGTGGTGCAACTTCTACGATCCCCAAAACAAGAGGAGCAGAATCTCAAATTATCAAACCCGCCAGACCTTCTCAGACTGAATTACTCAGCCAACCACATCAGAAAGCGGGAGGGAGGGCTAAGTTAAGTACTAAACCCCTCTCCTCTACTCAAGAAATTCCTTCATATCAGGAAGTTTCTACAAGAGTGCTTCCCGCTTTAGGGAGGCATAGAGTACAATATAAGTCCCCCTCGAGGGGATATAAAAAGAAATATAAAAAAGAGACGAGACAGATAGATTTCTCCGAGACGATTCCCAAACCAAAGACGATTGTAATATCAAGACCAACATACTTTACTCCAGAAAAGCAACCAGAAATAACTATTCCAAAACCAACCGTAACTCCAAAACAGCCAGAAATAACTATCCCAAGACAACCAGAGATTACTATCCCAAGGCCGATAGAAATTCCGAGACAACCAGAAATAACTATCCCGAAAACACCACAACCTACTACCCAACCACGCCCACAGACTCCAAAGCAACCGCAGATTACTATCCCTGAAGTAGTAACCATCCCTAAACAACCTGAGGTTACTGCATTAAAACCCTCTGAGATTATCATCCCCAAGCAACCGACTATCCCAAAAACAGCAGAAGTTGCCCCCCCAATAACTATGCCAATGGGAGGAATTGAAATAATTTCTCCAGTTCCTCATATAGAAGAGCCTGTATTCCCTTCTCCATTTATGATGGGAGGGTATAGAAGATACTCAAGAAAGAAGAGAAAGCCATGGTTCTACTGGGAGAGAAGATATCACTTACTTTCACCACAAGAAATGCTCTTTTCGTCTTTTTCAAAAAATGAAAATAAAAATAGGAAATAAAGGGGTTGCCTTCGCATGGGTTACGGTAGTGCTGGCAATATTTGCATTCTCTATAGCCTATCTCACAACCTATGAGGTTATAGCGACCCACTTATACAACATAGCGGAGGATAATGGTGTCCCTGATAATATCCTCTCAATCTTCATGGCTATCTGGAATGGTCTGCCTTTTATCTTCATGATAGGTATGCTATTGTATGGAATTGTCGCCTCACAAAAGAGAGAACCCGATACTGGATACTATTAAAATGGAAAGAAAGATATTCATGTCTTGGTTTGTTCTATTACTCTTTATTCCTACAGTGCAGTCATTCCAAAATTCCCATTCTATCATCTCAAATGGTAAAAGATTTCAAGTTTTGAACGATACAAATGTGGAATTAATGGCTTTACACACAGCTAAGAGTAGTGGATGGGTTGATGTCAGTTTGATATCCAAAAAATACACAGGAAACATAGATATAGCATTTGGTTTTAATTCTTCAAAGGCAAAGCCCACAAAGGCAAGACTCTATGCTCCTCATAATGTTAGTTGGAATACCCATCATTCTAAGTTCTTTCTCAATGTTTCCTCTTTTTCAAATACTGTCCTTCCCTGCGACTTTGGAAATGAATACAACACCTACAAGAAATTAGTTCACTATCACTACTGGAATTCTTCAACTGACAATCAAACGAACACAACTACAAAACGACAGGAAGAAACATCTGCTGTTGTCTGTTTTGATTCCTATAGTCAAAATGGGGGCAATTACACAGCATATTGGCATACCAAATACGAAAAACAGATAAATTGGAAAGATATTAGCGGAATCTGGACTGCTGTTAATCTTTCCAATACGATAGTTGAGGATAAGACAGGCTTTAACCGTTGGTACTATGCCAAGAATGTTCCAGTGGTCGCAGGAAAGAAGTATCGTATGCAGTTTTATCTTGATATCAAATTCACAGGTTTAAAGCCAAATATGGGAGAATATGCTATCGCTATGAAGCCTTCATCAGAGTCAATCTTCGAAGCAATTACTAAAGACCATTTTTATTACCTTGACCCTTGGTGGAATTCTTCTTATTCCTACCGAAGAAATATCACGAACTCCTCAACCTCTCTCATCGTCCCTGTCGCTGGAAATGACAGCGGATTTTCTGATATTGATGGCAATGGAGTAAAGGAAATTATCTACGGGCAGCCGCAGTATCTTTACTACAACGACGAGAACGATACAGCAATAGCAAACGACACAACTGAATTCTATATGGCTCAAACCAAGCCAATCAGGAGAATTAAAGGCGCGCCAGCCGATTCTTCACTTAAATTATTCCTGTCTTTTGACGGTTCTGATACTGAGGCTATGGATTATTCTGGAAATGGGAATAATGGGACTCTTTATAATTCACCCACACAAGGTATCTCTTCTCCCGTTGGTTATGCTTATGAATTTAGTGGAACTTCCTATGCGGTTGTTCCTCACTCTGGAGAATTTCAGACGGGAAGCCTCTCGGCAGGGTTCTCGCTTTTAGTTATTTTCAAAACATCTAGTACCAATGCAACTATCACAATTCTTGATAAGAGAGGTTCTACACAATATTTAAATCCTATTTTAGAATCTGGAAAAATTAAGTTTCAAACTAAAGATGCCCAAGGCGATTACTGCCAACCAATTACATCTGGAACTTATAACGATGGAAAATGGCATACTGTAGTAATGGTGATATACAATCCTTCTACTTGTGATACAAGTAATTGGAAAATTTATGTGGATGGCGTAGATGATACAGGCAGTATTGCCGCACAATCAGGAACATTTGATAATTTTGATTCAACAGGGAATATTGGCATAAGTGCGCGGGCTGATGGGAGTCAAAATTACCCCATAAATATATCAGAAATAAGATGGTATAACCGTTCCCTTTCAGCCACAGAAATTTCAGAACTCTACAATGCTTATGGCGGGACTTATTTAGGAGCAGAGGAAACCGAAACATCTTTTTCAATAACTTTAAACTCTCCTCCCAACGAAACCTCCACACAGGATAAAACCCCAGACTTCAACTTCACGGTTTCTGGAACTGAAGATAATTATGCCTGTGAATTGTTTATAGATAATGTTAGTTATAGTTCAGACGAAAAAGATAGTGAAGATTCGTATTCTATTAACGGAAGTTGCCTCGATTCATATCCATGTGAAAATTCTATTGACGAAGATTGGAGTAGTATGGCTATAGCAGATAATGGAGCTGTATATGTTTACGAGAATTTTTCAATTCCATCACTATCTAATTATATCGTAAACTGGACATATAAGTATTATTCGGGTGGAACAGATCCAGAACCGAATGTTACAATATATTGTTATAATAACTCGGACTGGCAATTATTCGTTAATTTTCATATACCAGACTACACTGGTGGTACCGGTGGATCTTACACATTCTCAAACACTATACCAGAATCTTGTCTTAATGACCCTCTTCAAATTAAATCAAGATTCTATCGAGATTCTGGAGCTAATCAGTATTTACATTATCATGAAGGCAAAGTTGTTCTAAGAATTGAAAATAACATCCCAACTATAATCACGGCAAATTCTTCTTTGAGTGACGGAACTTACAACTGGTATATCAACTGCACAGCAGGAAATGTTACAAATCAGTCTGAAATAAGGGAAATAACGATTGACACAACGCCTCCAACTACAACAGCATCAGCAGTAGACGATATGAATAATTCCTACGCCTTTAACACTTGGACAAACTCAAGTTATGTTAATGTAACTCTTTCCTGTTCCGATTCGGGGGCAGGTTGTGATGTAACTCAATACTGCTTAGACACTGTAAACAACTGCACTCCAAACTTAACTTACACGGGAGTAATTCAAATTTCAACCGAGGGAATTAGTTATATCAGATATAGATCTAACGACACAGCAGGCAATTTGGAAACAACAAAGAATCAGACAATAAAGATTAATGCCCCTCCCACAGCTATTGTATCAATCACTCCTCTATATCCCACTCCAGATGATGATCTTCAATGTAATGTATATTCGATAAATGACCAAGACGGGCATAATGTATCTATTACGGGATATGATTGGCACGATGGGACTTCATGGCTTGGGATCAATTCATCTACTTTAACTTCATCATACCTTTTTGATGGAGGAGTATATAAGTGTTCTGCTACTTTGTTTGACGGATATGAGAGCATCACTATAGAAAGCGATACAGTTACTGTGGGATATGGCTGTATTGCATATTCCTCCCATAAGTTTGAAACCATCAGTACTGTTGATTATCTCCTACTCAATTTCAGTTCAATTTCTTTAGTAGATACAAATCTGACGAATGTATTTACCCCTAACACTGTTGTTGGTTTGTATGATAATTGCTCTCTTTTATTGAATGCCTCCACGAAGTCGAATGTGGTAGTTTATCTCGGAGGGGATTTAGTGAAATATAATTATACTTCGACAAACATGACTCCAGACTCAACAATAGAGGTACATGAAGACGATTTAAATCAGACGAATACCCTCTATAGAATCAACCTGAAAAATGAAAGAGGAGGGACATGGGACATATCACAAAACAATATCAATTCCACTACTCTCTCATTCACATGTGGGAAATATGGAAAATCGGAGATTGACATTCTGAACATCAATAAAACATCTATTCGTGTGCCTATTAAAAAGACCCCCGATAGACTTATAATGCACCTCACATATACCGATGGCAATAAATACTTCAGGAGTTTTATCCCAAGCTCAAGCACAGAAAACATATCTATGTACCTCATAGATGTATCGACAGATACTGCAGTCTTTATGACTTTTACTCTGCAAGATCTCACGGGGTTCTACACAAATTCAACAATCAGATTTCTGACTTATGTAAATGAAAAATTATCCGAAGTTACATCCGATGTTTTTGATGTCAGTAATGTCGTCCAATGCTATCTTATAAAGGATAAAAGATATTACATCCGTCTGGAGGGTGAGGGGACTACCAAACAAATTGGATGGCTGTATGTGTCCTCCTCCGATACGGAAAAAACCATCACCATCACAGATGTAGAAATAGAATCCTCCAGCCCCTATGGGGATGTTTCTTTTGCATTTGTAACGGATTATAATAATTCGCAGGTAGCATTGCATTATGTGGATTTATCAAATCAGACAAATAGTGTAACTTTTAAAGTGTATAATTCCTCGGGAAGTGAATTGTACTCGGGGACGGAAGAAAGCCAAGATACAAGCATAATATACACTGTCCCCAAGGTAAATGAGACATACATACTCAAAGCGATTATAGACCACTCCGTATACGGCATTATCAATGAAACGAGAATGATTGACTTTAGAGAGCCAGGGAGGAAGGTTATTAATTTGGATCTCCCAGATTCGATACTGGGTCTTTCCAATACTAATTGGTATCGGCTTTCATCCATTTTCCTCATAGGATTTGCGGGGATGTTATTCGGAGCCACAGTATCTGGAGTTGGGGCACTGATGATGGTGGGGTTGGCATATTTTTTTGTATACCTCGGTTGGATTTCCATCTCAAGCATTACAATGGGTATAATGCTCATCGTAGCAGTACTGCATAAATTATCCGAAAGGAGGAGGGTGAATTAAAATGCGAATGTGGGACATAGTATTGTATCTCTTTATATTCAACATGTCGCTGGCAGTATTGAATGAAGCAGGGATATTCGGGGTAGAGATATACGATACAGGAGTGGGAAGCACTGCAGAAAAACTTGGAATGACAGTAGATTCTGCAAAGGATGACCTAATACCAGATACGGGATTGGGAGAGCCAGTAGATTCTACTATTGGGTATACCTCCCTGATAATTACAGGATTCTTTTTGCTATTTAGAATCATCAAAAACGCCTTCATGACGCATGCACTACTTATCCATCTTGGAATCCCTGCAGTTATAGCGGTAAGTATTGGGGTGCTGGTTGATTTGATTATAATAATCGGATTAATACAATTCGTATCAAATAGAACTATCGAATCCTGAAAATGGTTACAAAAGCAGTTGAATTACTCTGGGAGGGGGATATATTCCACGGATTGGTACAACCATTCATAGGGGTTATGGATTATTGGTTTTATGTTTTTTTCATGCTCATATCCTGCACAATGTTATATATGAAGACTCAAACAATGATTGCCCCCTCAATATTGCTGATGATTTTTGGGGAGATATATCTGGCGTTTTTTCCACCAGAAGCCAGGATGATAGCCCACCTAACAATTGTCATGGGCTTTGCTGGGTTGTTGTGGACAATTTTACACAAATGAAAACTTAAAGGGGTGATTAATATGGGAATTTCTGACAAGATAAGGGAAGGGATAAGAAGGAAAATAGAAGGTATTAAACGGGAAAGGGAAATGCAGAGAATAAGAAAAGCGGAGGAAAGAAGGGCATACGAGGAAGAACTCCACAAAAGGAGGTTAGAACTTGCCAGAAAGAAAGCAAAAATAGATACAGAATTGGAATTAAAAAAATACAAGGAAGGGAAATATCATGGGGGTAGCAATTTCGTAAATCGGTTAGTAGAGAATTTTGGGTATGCAAACAAGCAAATGAGTGCGGGGTTTGGATTTGGGGCTCCAACTCAGAGAAAACCAAGATCCAAAAAGAAAAAAGGTAGAAGAAAACGCAGTAAAAAACAGAGTAACCCTTTGGGGTTTCCCGAACCGTTCTGGTAAAAAATGAGCAGGAAGATTTTTAAGAAGAGGTTGTGGGACATAGTTCAAAAACAGCAACAGATAGATAGGATGCAGAAGGAATTGGAAAAAGAGATAGAAAATATTAGGAGGGAGTTTATCCAGAGGCTTGGCTCTGGCAGGAGGAGACCTGAAAAGGAGGCTTTTAAGAGATTAGGCTGAGAGTGAAAGAATTGAACCTCCTTTTAATCTCCTTAATCGTTCTTTTAATCTCGTAAAAGATACTAATTTCTTGGGTATTTAGGGGTTGGGGGGTATAGGGTAAGGGACAAAAGAGGGAGAAAACTAAATCACAAACTTTTTAATATATCTTCGGCTATCTCACTTCCATATAAATCTTCTATCACTGGTAATAATCTCAGGATATTCAGCTTGATTGTTTCTATTGTGCATCCAGCAGATATAGATAAATCTTTCATCAGTGGATCTACTTGTCTTCTATTTCTTATTATTACACTCATTTTCTATCAAACTTACTAAATCGCTTAGAGTAATTTTATTCTGTATCCACAGTTTGATTGCGGAGAATATATTTGAGACCACATATATGTGTTTTCTTCCCTCTACTTCAGGGCGATATGCACCAACGAATACTTCTCCATTGAACTCGTATTTTCCAGTTGAATCTGGAGCCTGAAGAGTATAAGAAAGTGTTTTTATCGAATAGTCTCTTTTGTTGTTCCAGTAGTCCCACTGGATTCTATTGCTGAGCTCTTGAGGTTGTGGAGAAGCATTTATTATTTTGAATGGTGGATACTCTGTTAAAATAAATCTTGGAAATATCTTCTTGATTCTGAGATTTACTTTGAATTTAGAGTTTGTCAGAACGACAGATGGCATTTCTCTCACTATCTGAATTGGGATTGGTTTGCTATTAGAGAATTCTTGGTTTTCGTATAGATTTTTGGAGTTGAAGATTTGCCTTATTTCGCAGTAATCGAAATAATGACTTCTGTCTTTTAGAGTTTCCACCTGAATCCAAACTTTACCTCTCCACTTAAATCGTTTCAGGTTCTTAAATATGGAAATGTTAAATTTATCTTCTTTGAGGATTACCCATACATGACCATGTCCAAGAATACAGGTTCTCTTTCTCGTAATGATTCCATAGACTGCATAGATAGAATCTGATTCTTCATTATAAGTTCTTCTGTAAAGTTCTTCTAATAGAGAGACAAGGAGAATAGAATGGTCTTCACAGTCTCCTGCATTTTCTTGTATTGTTTCTTCTGGTGTCTGCCAGTAATCGGGTCCTGGATGAGAATCATCAAAATCTGAACGGTATGGAACATTCCTTACAAAGGAATATATCTTTTCTACATTCTTTTCCCAGTTGTCTGGAGAAGGGTTTGGGCACAGAGAGTTGAATGTTTTTTGAATTCCTTTGGAAGTTATGTATCCTGTTGGTTCAGCATATACAATTCCTACTAGTAAAAACAATATTAACAATGTTTTTTTAATCATTTTTCATCACCTCTTTTATTCATTTTTTTTCTGTTTTTTACTCTTACTGCAGCAATATGTAAATGAAAGGTCTCATCACAATTTGGGCAGTGAAAAATCAAGCCCGTAAATTCTTTTACCTCTTCCTCATACTCAAATTCTTCTTTCTCAACTTTGTTCTTCATTTTCTCTCACCTCTACGTCCATATCTCGTTAAATCTTCCTCTTATCCTCGTTAGTATTTCCTCAATCAAAGAATCCCTTTCCTCCTTTAATATGTCTCTCTGTCTTTCGTAACTTTCAATCTCTCTGGTATAATATTGTCCGAGAGAATCCCTCTCCGCAATTGCTTGAGCAAGTTCCTTTCTTACAAATTCTTTTAAAGAACTCAATGCAGATTTCTCATCCTCTCCCTCCTCGAGTTCTACTCTCGCACCAACTCGATAGTTGTTGTAGTCCTTTGTTTTTAGTTCCGAATATTCAAGCTCCTTAATTTTCATATTTATCACCTTTCAATTAAATTTCAATCAAGTCTATTCTAATTGTATTTGTCATAATTCTATACATCTC
>Ga0180301_10003047_pt1 | contig 13133 bp, 15 predicted proteins | sample GuaBasSediGuay16_FD_121797 | JGI IMG/M metagenome (GOLD analysis project Ga0180301, IMG submission 121797) | Subseafloor sediment microbial communities from Guaymas Basin, Gulf of California, Mexico - Guay16, Core 4569-2, 12-15 cm | ecosystem: Environmental > Aquatic > Marine > Hydrothermal...
ACCTTTAGCTATCTCACCTAAAATTTTTGGGTCTGGTTTTTGAACAGCCAAATAGTCTACAAACGATATGGGTTCCGCTCCAACACAGATAACATCGTTCACGTTCATAGCAACACAGTCAATTCCAACAGTATCATATTTACCCATGAGTTGAGCGATGAAGACTTTTGTTCCAACACCATCAGTTTTTATTGCTAAACCTAACCTATCTGAAAGTTTAACAACACCAGCAAAATGGGCTATAGGAATAACAGGACTACCCACATCTCTTCTTAAACCAAAAGTTTTACTACACCATTCAACAACAAGTTTTAAGGCTTCATCTTCAAGCTCAACATCAACACCAGAATCCTTATAGCTTCTTATTTTCCCTTCACCCAAAACTTCCACCAATATTGTAATGTGTAGGCTTAAGGTTATGAAGCTAACCCTAAAGAAAAATTAATTTTTAAGGTTTAAGGTGAAAAGTTTAAAGGAGAAAAGGGAGATTTTTGAGGAGTAGAAGGTTGAGGGTTGTTCCGTGGAGTCACATTAAATCTTGGAGATGTCTTAGCTGTGGAGACTGTTGTACATCTTCACTTGTACCCTTAACTCCAAAAGAGTGGGTTAGGATAGTTCAAAGGTTTGGGTACGATTGTACCGAGACAGGATTGTCAGGATTTTATCTTAAGAGGACAGTTGAAAACCGATGTATTTTTCAATATCAGTTTATGGGTATGTATCTTTGTGCTATTCAGGATATAAAGCCTAAAGCATGTAAACTTTGGCCTTTTAAAGTTTATGATTATCCAAAGTATGGTTTGGCTGATGAAGCCTTGTATAAGTATGGGGGAGAAAACATCTATATCTATGTTGATACAAAGTGTAGAGGGATTGTTTACGGTAAGCCTTCAAACCATTTTGTGAAAAAGGTTTTACCAGAGTTTGTTGAGATAGCGTTTAACGAAAGGGATGAGCAGGTATATTCAACAGCAAACCTCCCCATTAGACCAAAACTTTCAAGTTTTATCTACTTTTAAATTTTAAAGGTTTTTATTAGAGCTAAAACAAGGAAAACCAAAATAAAAGCCAAAACTGTGAAGGTTAGCCATGCTAGGGGATTATTAAAACCTGAACCAAAAATGATTGGTGGGAAAGGAAAAATCCAAACAAAACCTCCAGCTGAAGGAATGCCTGCACCTAGAAATGTTGAAAGAAAAGCTAGTGAAAAACCTACAAAGGTTAAGATTATTCCGAGAATTAAAAGTTTTGTGGGTAAGTCAAAGGTAAAGCCTAAAGGTGATGGGTAAGCTTTAGCTTGATAGGTTTGAGAACAGTTTTTACATGTTAGGGTTAATGGGTCTATACAGTTTTCACAAACTCTTCTACCACATTTTTGGCAGACGTAAACTGCTTTTCTTTCTCCACAAATCTCGCACAAGAAAACCATAGGTTTTACCTCCAAAAGGCTATGGGGAAAAACGTTAAAACGAAAATAAACGCTATCAGGATTAAGACGAGGAGAACTAAGGTTTTATCTGTTTTTGTGTCTGAACCGAAAATTATTGGGAAAGGTCCTATGAGGATTACTCCTCCACCTTTAGTTTCACCACCTTTGTGGGATAAAACCATAAGCATCATGCTTAAAAAGATTACAATAAAACCTACGATTATAAGCAGAAAACCTATCTTAAACATGTCTTCAGCTAAAATCATCAACTAATCATTTTAAAGGCTAAAATATAATCTTTACTAGGAGCCCATCAAAAGCTTTTCATGTTTTTTGCATGCCTTAATTATCGTTTTAAATATTTCTTCAGCTAGGCTTGGGTTTACCCCCAAACTTTCAGCTAAAACTTTAACCCTATCCAATACAACCCTTTCTCTTTTCGCGTCTTCTAATGGTAACCCATATTTGGATTTTATCCTAGAAATTTTTTCTACAAGCTTAAACCTCTTGGCAAGAGTCTCCACTATTTCCTTATCAACAACATCAATTTCCTCTCGAATTTTTGTCAGTTCATCCAAAAGTCTTAACACCAAAATTATGCTTTAAGATAAAAACTATTTAATTGTTAGTCAATTAAACTATCTTCGTATGGTTGGTGTGTTTTATGGTTGATACAAAAATTGTTCAAACTGTTTGTGGTATGTGTAGTGAAGGCTGCGGGATGAAAGTTTATCTTGAGAATGGAAAAGTTGTAAAGGTTGAAGGTGTAGCTGAAAATCCTAAAAGTTTGGGTGTTTTATGTCCGAAGGGTTATGCATCCATAGACTATCTATACTCACCTGACAGGCTAAAGTATCCAATGGTTAAAAAAAATGGTGAATGGGTAAGAGTAAGTTGGGATGAAGCCCTAAACCTAACAGTTTCAAAGCTTAAGGAAATAAGGGAGAAACATGGAGCTAAAGGTTTAGCTGTTTATTTTGGAGAGGGGCTTGGACATGCTGACATCCACCATATCATTTATAGGTTTTGCGACCTCTATGGAACCCCGAACGTTTTCTCCTCTGCAAGCCTATGTTTCCGTTCAAGAGTTCTTGGAATTCTTTTAACCCTAGGAAAACTCCCAGAACCAGACATTCAAAATTCACGTTGTATTATTGTTTGGGCTTTTAACCCTTCAAACTCAAGCCTACCGACAGCTAAACGTATCCTAGAAGCAAAAAAGAAGGGTGCAAAACTTATAGTTGTTGACTGTAAAAGGATAGAGCTTGCAAAATCTGCAGACCTACATGTTCAGCTAAGACCTGGAACTGATTGTGCTTTAGCTTTAGGGATGATAAACGTCATAATAGATGAGAAGCTTTATGATGAGGAGTTTGTGGAAAAATGGGTTTTTGGGTTTGAGGAGCTTAAACAACACATCAAAAAATATTCTCCAGAGGAAGTTGAAAAAATAACATGGGTTCCAGCTGAAACCATAAGAAAAATGGCAAGAATTTTTGCTACTAATAAGCCTTCATGTATTGTTTCTGGTAATGCTTTAAACCTTCAAGTTTCAGCTGTTCAAGCAAACCGTGCACATGCAATTCTTCAAGCCTTAACAGGAAACATAGATGTTGAGGGTGGATGGATAACAATTTCAAGGTTAAGAGTTAACCCTATGAGGGTTAAAAAGGGTGAAACAGAGAAACCTTTAGGTGCTAAAGAATATCCAGTCTTCTACGGTTTTTGGGATAGGATTTATGGTGAGGGTCATGCCATGATTTTACCTGATGTTTTGCTTACAGGTAAACCTTACCCCATTAAAGCTATGATTGTTTGCGGTGGAAACCCTGCGGTAACATGGCCAAACACAAAAAAGGTTTTAGAAGCCTTAAAAAAGCTTGAGTTTCTTGTTGTGATAGACATTTTTATGAGTGAAACTGCTAAGCTTGCTGATGTTATTCTTCCAGCCTGTACTTTCCTAGAAAAATCAGGAATATTTGACTATGGTCTTTCAGGGATACCCTATGTTGCTTTTAAACGTAAGGTTTTAGAGCCTCTTTATGAGAGTTGGTCTGACTGGAAAATATGGTTTGAGCTTGGAAGAAGAATGGGATACAAAGAATATTTTCCATGGGAAAACGAGGAGGAGGCTCTTGAGGAGATGCTTAAACCTTCAGGTTTAACTCTTGATAGGCTTAAAGAAAACCCTGCAGGGCTTTTTTATGGGTCTAAAAAGCCTAAAAACTATGAGGGTAGAGGCTTTAAAACCCCAACAAAAAAGATTGAGTTTTATTCTGAAACTCTTAAAAGTCTTGGTTATGAGCCTTTGCCAACCCATGCTGAACCTAGAGAAAGCCCGCTAACAAACCCGAATCTAGCGAATGATTATCCGTTAGTTTTAACAACAGGTGCAAGAAGCCTTTACTACACCCATTCAAGATACCGAAACCTGAAGGTTCTTCGTAGTAAGGAGCCTGAACCTACGGTTGAAATTCATCCTAAAACGGCTGAAAAGTTTGGTGTTTTTGATGGTGAAACTGTTAAGGTTAAAACTTTGCGTGGAAGTATAAGGGTTAAAACTAAAATTACCGAGGATATTTTACCGGGTGTTGTAAGTATACCTCATGGATGGGTTGAGGCAAACGTGAATCTTTTAACAGACGACGGGGATAGAGACCCTATTTCAGGCTACCCTACACTTAAAGCTTGTCTTTGTAGAATAGAAAAGGTTAAAGAATAAATTTTTACATGTTTCTTTCTCTAAACCCTATCATCCAACCTATTTTTTAGGTTGCTAGATGTTCTAGTCTAGCCTTAAGAAGCATCCAATCCTCCTCTAAAACTGTTTTTATTGGAGGCTTATAGAGGGCTGTTGCTGGATGGTAAAGAGGAATTATTTTTAGCTGGTTTACCTCAAAAACCTTTCCATGAATTCTACCCATAGGTTGAACCCTAAAACCAAATTTTTGTAGAAGGTAGGTTGAAGCAACATTTCCAAGAGTGCAAATAATTTTTGGTTTAATTAAGTTTATTTGCTCCTCAAGATAAGGTCTACATGCCTCAACCTCGTCAGGTTTAGGCTCCCTATTCCCAGGTGGACGACACTTTACAACATTTGTTATGTAAACCTTGCCTCTGTCTAATCCTGCCAAAGCTAAAAGTTTATCAAGAAATTTTCCAGCAGCCCCAACAAAAGGTTTACCTTTTAGGTCTTCCCAGTAGCCTGGAGCCTCACCAATAAGCATTATGGGGCTGTCTAGGGGACCATCCCCAAAAACAACATTTTTTCTAGTTTTATAAAGCCTACACCTAACACAGTTTTTTGCTTCTTCAGCAAGTTTTAAGAGTCTTTCTTTTTCGCTCATACTTTTTCAATTAACCATTAAGCTATAATTAGAGGTATAAAGGTTTGTTTAGCAAACTTTTAATTGTTTTAGGTTATTTTAAGCCTTAAAAAAGGGTTTGGTGTGTACCTAGGATGGATGTTATTGAGATTGAGGGTTTAACAAAAAGGTTTGGAGATGTTTTAGCTGTTGATAATGTAAGCTTTAAGGTTAAAAAGGGAGAAATTTTTGGTTTTCTAGGTCCTAATGGGGCTGGGAAAACAACACTTTTAAACATTCTTGTAACAGTATTAAAACCTACAAGTGGAACTGCTAGGGTTGCAGGATATGATGTTTTAAAGTATCCTTTAAAGGTTAGGGAAAAAATTGGGGTTGTTTTTCAAGATATAACTTTAGACCGTGAGTTAACAGGTAGAGAGAATCTTTGGATTCATGGAAGAGTTTACGGAGTTAACACTAGTAGACTTAAAAAAAGGATAGATGAACTTTCAAGGTTTATTGAGCTTGAAAAATGGATTGATGTTCAGGTTAAAAAGTATAGTGGTGGAATGATGCGTAGACTTGAAATTGCAAGAGCGCTTATCCACAACCCTGAAATCCTTTTTTTGGATGAGCCAACTTTAGGGTTGGATCCTCAAACAAGGGTTCATGTTTGGGATTATATTAAGAGGCTCAGAAGGGAACATGGGATAACAGTTTTTCTTACGACCCACTATATGGATGAAGCTGAAAAACTTTGTGACCGTGTAGCAATCATAGACCATGGAAAAATAATTTCGATGGGGAAACCTGAAGATTTAACCCGTCAGATTGATAGGGAAATTGTTTATGTTAGGGTTGATGAGGCTGACGGTTTTAAGGTTGAAAAAATGTTTAAAGCTTTGGGTGAAAACGGGTTTGTGGAGGGTTTTAGAATGCTTGAAGATAAAACTTTAAGGTTTTTGGTTGATGACGCCTCAAAGGCTATACCAAAAATTTTTGAGGTTTTACAGGGGTTTAAGGTTAGGATTAGGGAGGTAAAGTATAGTAAGCCAACCCTTGAAGATGTTTTTCTTCAGCTTACAGGTAAAAGTCTACGTGAATATGAGGCTGGATTCGTGGAGCATGTACGTTTATACCATAGAAGGAGGTAGAAGGCTTGTTTAGGTTTAGGGAGGCTTTAATTTCGGTTTATGTGATGTGGTATAGGCAAGTTAAAAGGTTTGTTAGAGCCCGATCTAGACTTATAGGCTCTATTGCTCAACCCCTTTTCTGGATGCTGTTTTTTGGTTTAGGTTTTAGTTCAGCCTTAAGTTTTCAGGAAGCCCGTTCGTTTGGTTTGGGCTACATGTCTTTTCTTATACCTGGAATCGTTATGATGGCTGTTTTTTTCACGTCTTTTACGGCTGGAATTTCGGTTATATGGGATAAGGAGTTTGGGTTTTTAAAGGAGGTTTTGGTTGCTCCAGCTTCAAGAAGCCTACTAATTTTTGGTAGAGCCTTAGGAGATTCAACTGTTGCTGCTCTTCAGGGCTTTATAGTTTTGGTTGTGGCATACTTTTTAACACCAACTTTGCTATTGGATGGTATACCGATTTTTACTTTAACAGTTTTTCTTACAGCCTTAACCTTCACATGTCTAGGGATAGCTTTAGCCTCAAAGGTGAGGAGCATAGAGGGTTTTCATCTTTTAACAACTTTTATAGCTATGCCTACTCTTTTCCTAAGTGGAGCATTTTTCCCTGTTGAAACCATGCCAGAATGGATGAAGATTTTAGCTTTTATAAACCCTTTAACCTATAGTGTTGATGCTGCAAGAAAAATTTTAACCAATATTGGGTTTTTTTCTTTACCCTTAAACCTTATGGTTCTTTTAGGTTCAACGTTAATCTTCACCTTTATAGCTGCATGGATTTTTGAGAAAACAACTGTAGAATAGGTGGGATGCTTATTGGGCTCAGACAAATGCCTTCTAATCACAACTCATATCAACTCTGACTCATCAAAGCCCAAATTTTAAAGGAGGTTAACACTTATAGATTTTTCTGTATGTGTTTAGGATGTTGTCTATATGAGTGGTTTAAGAGAGTTTATTGGTAGGCTTGAAGAGAAAGGTAAGCTTGTTAGAGTTAAAGATGAGGTTTCAGTAAGGTTTGAGGCTGCAGCAATAATTAAAGAGTTTGAAAGGGAAAAAGCCATCTATTTTGAAAAAATTAAGGAGTCAAATTTTCATGTTGTTGCTGGTCTTTGTGGGAGTAGAGAAAGGCTTTGTATGGCTTTAAACCTAGCCTCAACCGATAAGCTTTACGAGAAAATCCTTGAAGCATTAAAAAACCCTACAAAGCCACAAATAGTTTCAGATGGAGAGGTAAAAGAGGTTTTGGAGAAGCCAAACCTAGAAAAATTTCCTATTTTAACCCACTATGAAAAAGAAAAACCCTACATAACCTCAGCCGTGGTTTCAGCTAAAAGTCCAGATGGAAAAATTGAAAACGTTTCTGTTCATAGGTTTCAGGTTTTAGGTAGGGATAAGCTTGCCATAAGAATTGTTCCACGCCACCTTTATAGGCTTTGTAGGATGGCTGAAGAGGCTGGGGAAAAAACCCTAAAAATTGCGGTTTCTATCGGTGTTCATCCAGCGGTTATTTTAGCTGCAGCCTCACCAGCACCTTTTGGCTTAAACGAATATTGGATTGCTAACACCCTTCTTAACGGAAAACTAAAGCTTACAAGATGTGAAAAAGTCGACTTAAATGTTCCAGCTGATGCTGAAATTGTTTTTGAGGGTGAAATAGTTTTAGATGAGCTTGTTGAAGAAGGTCCTCTTGCAGACCTAACCCAAACCTATGATGCTGTTAGGCTTCAACCAGTTGTTAGACTTTTGGGTGTTATGCGTAGGGAAAACTGTGTTTATCATGCTTTACTTCCAGCTGGTTTTGAGCATAGGATTTTTATGGGTTTGTTTAGGGAGGCAAAAATTTGGGATTCTGTTAGAAACGTTGTTCCTACTGTTAAGGCTGTTAGGCTTACAGATGGTGGATGTGGATGGCTTCATGCAGTTATAAGCATAAAAAAGCAGTTGGAGGGAGACGGTAAAAACGCTATTTTAGCTGCTTTTGCCGGTCATCCAAGCCTAAAACATGTGGTTGTGGTTGATGAGGACATAGATATTGAGAATCCTTTTGAGGTTGAGTGGGCTTTAGCTACAAGGTTTCAAGGTGATAAGGATATGGTTGTGGTTAAAGGGGTTAGAGGCTCAACCCTAGACCCCTCAGCAAACCAAGAAACAGGTGAAACAACAAAGGTTGGGTTTGATGCAACAAAAAGCCTATCCAAGCCAGCAGAAAAGTTTGAGAGGGTAAGTATACCTGAAAACGAAAAAGTCAAAGGCTTGGTTAGAAAGTTGAGAGAAAGTTTTGGTTGAAAGAGGTTTTTCTTCCATGTATTTAACCCGTGAAGAGGAAAAAATGCTTGATGGTGAGTATGGTGAGGGTTTAGCTAAATGTATGAGGCTTCTTGTTGTTTTGGGTGAGATTTTTGAGGCTGAAAAGATGGTTAGGGTTAAAAGCTGCCATGTTTCAGGTGTTTCCTACAAAAACATTGGAGAACCTGGCTTAGAGCTTCTTAAAAGTTTTGCCATGGAAAACGTTAGGGTAAAGGTTAAAAAAACAACCTTAAACCCTTCAGGGATGGATAGAAAAAAATGGAGAAGGATGGGGTTACCTGAAAACTTTGTTCAGAAGCAGACTGAAATACTTAAAGCCTTTAAGAGGGTTGGTGTAAACCTTACCTGTTCATGTACACCCTACCTAGCTGGTAACAAGCCAAAACCTGGAGATTATGTTGCATGGTCTGAATCTTCAGCCACCGTGTATGTTAACTCTGTTTTGGGAGCTAGAACAAACAGGGAAAGCGGTTTATCAGCCTTAGCAAGCGCTATCACGGGTAGAACACCCTACTATGGTTATCTTTTAGATGAAAATAGGAAGCCAAATGTGAAAGTTAAAGTCAAATTTAAACCCTCAAATGTTGTTGAGGCTGGTGGTTTAGGCTACCTTATCGGAAAAATTTTTCCTGAAAGGGTTCCGTTTTTTTCAGGTTTAGGTTTTATGGATTTTGATTGGTTAAAGGCTTTAGGTGCTGGTTTAGCTTCTTCTGGTGCTGTCACCCTTTACCATGTTGAAAATCTAACCCCTGAAGCAAAACTTTTTGATGGAAAATGTTTGGCTGAGGCTGAAAAGTTTGAGGTGGAGAGGGAAGATGTTAAAAAGGCTGTTGAGGATTTGTCTGAGGCTGAAGAAAGGTTTGATGCTGTTTTTTTAGGTTGCCCCCACTACAGTCTAAACCAGCTTAAGGATGTTGCATACTTTTTAAGGGGGAGGAAGGTTAAGGCTAAACTTTGGGTATTTACCTCTAGGAGTGTTTATGTGAAGGCAAAAGGGCTTGGTTATGTTGGGTTAATTGAGAAGGCTGGAGGTCTTGTTTTATGTGATACCTGTATGGTTGTTTCCCCCTTGGAAAATCTTGGGTTAGAATGTGTATGTACAGACTCATGTAAGGCTGCCCATTATTTGCCTTCAACAAATAGGGTTAAGGTTAAGGTTAAAAGCCCCTTTGAATGTTTGGAGGCTATTTCCTAGATATGGGTTTTTTAAGGTTGAAGGGTAGAAGCCTTGTCAAAGGTGAGGTTGAGGGAGAAGCCTTAGTTACAAGTCAACCCATATCCTTTTTTGGTGGAGTTAACCCAAAAACAGGGTTTGTTGTCGAGAAAAACCATGAGCTTTATGGTGAAAAGGTTACAGGAAAAATTCTTGTTTTCCCCTATGGGAAGGGAAGTAGTGTGGGTTCCTATGTGCTTTATGCTATGGCTAGGTATGGTACAGCCCCCCTTGCAATCATAAACCTTAAAACAGACCCTATTATTGCTGTTGGATGTGCTCTTGCAAACATTCCGCTTATAGATAGGCTTGATAAAAATCCTTTAGAGACTATTAAAACAGGAGATAAAGTAAAAGTTTTTTTGGATGGGTGGGTTGAGGTTGAAGGTTAGGGTTCTAGTTTTGTCCCTTTAACCCTTAAACCTTTTAAGGCTTGAAAAACTCTCCCCCTTTTTAAAGCATTAACAACAAAAACTTTGACCCCCATGTTTACTGGGGGAATCATCTCTTTAAGTTTTCCAACCATAGTTCCTGTAACATCCACCATGGATTCTGTTGTTGTAGATTTTAGCTTAACCGTTTCCTCTAGTTTGCTTAGGCTTAACTTACTGATTAGTTTTGCTTTAGGGTTTGTTTTTGGGTTTGAAGTAAAAACACCATCAACATCACTAGCTAAAACAATTTTTTCAGCTTTTAGGGAGACAGCAAGTTTTGCAACAATCTGGTCTCCAGAAAGAATTGTAAAACCAAGCCTATCATCAATCACAACATCACCAAAAAGGATTGGTGTTAAACCTAAGCCTAAAAGACCTTTTAAAACATCCTCATCGATAAAGCTTATTCTACCGTTACTTGTTCTTATAAAGGCTAAGGGTGGAACTGAAACAGCATCTACACCCTGAGAGACAAAAGCATCAACCACTGTCTTATTCAAAATCATCATCATTCTTCTGGTTTCAGCAAAACCTTTAAGCTGGCTTTTAGCCTTAAAACCCTCTATAAGCCTATACTTTTTTGCTAGAGGATGACCGAACGAACCTCCACCATGAACCACTATTAGGTTTTTGGGTTTAGCTCTAGAAACCTCCCAAGCAAGCCTTTTAACAACATCCTTTCTAACAGAGAAAGGTTTAGTTTTATCGGTTATAGCTGAACCTCCAAGCTTAAGAATTTTTAGAGAAGCCAAAAGGTTTATCCTCCAAGCCTAGAAGGGTTAACCCAGCTTTGAACACCATCCCAATCTATTTCAACCTTGTAGGCTTCACCACCAACCCCCCTAATAGCCTCAACAACCCCAACCCAATTTTCAGGTTTGGCTAAGGCTATCATACATCCTCCACCCCCACCACCAGTAAGTTTTGCACCTAAAGCACCAGCCTTTCTGGCAGCATCAACAAAAAGGTTAAGCTTTTCATGGGAAACCCCAATCCTACACAAAAGCTCATGGTTTAGGTTCATAAGCCTACCGAAAAGGTTTAGGTTACCCTCCTCTAAAGCCTTAACACCCTCAAAAACAAGGCTTTCAGCCTTTTTGGCTAACTCCTCAACAAGCTTAGTCTTTTCCTCCCTTAGTTTTCCAACCTTTTTTACAAATCTGCCAGTAACCCTTCTAATACCAGTATTTCCAACTATAAAGACTGGTTGAGGTTGGGGTTTAACCCTTCTAATAGGTTCACCTATCCTATATAGAAGGATACCACCATAGGTTGAGGTTGTTTGGTCTACACCTGAAGGATTAAAATGTATAAGCCTTTCAGAGTTAAAGGCTAAAGAACGTATGTCTTCCTTTGAAAGGTTTAAGCCAACATGTTTTGCTGTTGCTGCTATTGTTGAGACTGAGATTGCTGCTGAGGAGCCAAGTCCAACACCAACAGGAATTTCCGAGTCAACCTCAACCTTTAAACCTTTGCATGTTAAACCTCCATGTTTTAGGGTTGATTCAACAGCAACCCTTATAGGGTTTAAAACTTTTTTCCCCTCTTTAAAATCTTTCCTGTAAACTTCGGAAACACCAAAATTTTTTGATGATATGTGAAGTTCGTTTTTTTCTAGGTTTTCAACTTTAACTTTTGCATAGAAGTTTATTGCCATACTTAAGGCTGGAGCACCATAAACACAAAAATGTTCTCCTAAAAGAATTATTTTTGCCGGTGCTTTAGCATAGGTAGCCATAACAAACCCATGAGATTAAGCAAGCTTTTTATCTTTTAAGTCTTTTAGGGAGGATATTCCAAGAATTTTTTTAATCTCCTTAACCTGTTTTAGGCTTATGTTTTTCCATTTAATTCTTCCACGTAAAAGGTCTTGAACGTTAAGTCTTCTCTCCTCCAAAAACCTTCCAAAAATATCTTTATCCATCTCAACATACATGTCTTCAGGGTCTTCTTTTGGAGAGGTTTTAAGGGTTACACCGCTGGAGGAAAGATAAAAAACATAGATAGTGTCACCTTTAATGTTTAGGGTAACAGACCTCCCATCATATTTTTGAAGAATCTTTTGAAACTCAGGTTTAACCTTAAACCTATCATTAAACTTTTTTACAGCATTTTCAAGGATACTTTGAAAAGCCATTATTGAATAGTAAGCCTAAAAGGTTCCATTTAAAATTTACTCTAACTCTAGCTTAGTTTGAATTCTACAGTAGGCTGTTCCATCACATATGGTTGTGTTAAGGCTTGGAAAACCCTCCCTACAAGAAGCAAACTCTAAACCTTGACTTAAAACAATAGGTCTAAGCCTACCTATAGTCTTAAACCTTAAACCTTTTGGAAGATACTTGTAGCCAGCTATCCATTCGCCACCCTCATAAATCTTTTCCAGCCTCTCCGAAAGCCTAGAATCAACTTTTCTCAGTCTAGCAAAAAATCCTTTAACTGGTTTTAGGGTTGAAACGGTAACCTGTTTAACACCAACACTAGCTAAAACCGAAACAAGATTCTTAAAGTCTTTCTCCCCATCGTTTAAAAACGGGATTATAGGGTCTACCCTCGCCACAACAGGAAAACCCTTACCAACCAAAAACTGGATTGCTTTAAGTCTTTTTTCTGGTGGTGGTGCACCAGGCTCCATTATCCTTGAAAACTCATCTTTAAGGCTTGTCACAGTAATAGAAATAACACTTCTTGCCTTTTTTAGGAGGTCTACATCCCTAACAACAAGGTCTGACTTTGTAACAATCAGAACAGGAAAACCATATTTAACAAGAGCCTCCAAACATTTTCTTGTTAACCTTAAATCTTTTTCTATCGGTTGATATGGGTCTGTGGTGTCGCTAAGCATAACAGGGAGTTTTGGTTTTGTGTTAGCTACAATCCTAAAAACTTCTTTAACAAAGCTTAGTCTAGGTTTTGTAGGTCCAACAAAGGATGGAAACTTTGCAGCATAACAGTAGAGACATCTATGTTCACATCTTCCAAGATAAGGATTTATGTTGTATTTTGGTGGACATGTGCAAAAAGCCTTTTCTGGAGAGTTAAACCTTGAAAGTTTTTTAGAAGTCATTTTAGGTTTCTTCTAAAAGTTTTTGGTAGGCTAGGGATTGTTTGGATGGTTTATAGGGTGAATCTAAAAGCTCACATATTCTATCTATCCTACTTTTTGGTAAACCCTCAACCAACATCAAATCCCTTTTTGAGGCTTGAAAAACAGCCCTAACAGACCCAAACCTTTTAAGCATTCTATCCGCAAGCTTTAACCCAACACCTGGAAGTGAAGAAACAACATAAAGCTGAAACTCTGTTA
>Ga0180301_10003048_pt1 | contig 13131 bp, 10 predicted proteins | sample GuaBasSediGuay16_FD_121797 | JGI IMG/M metagenome (GOLD analysis project Ga0180301, IMG submission 121797) | Subseafloor sediment microbial communities from Guaymas Basin, Gulf of California, Mexico - Guay16, Core 4569-2, 12-15 cm | ecosystem: Environmental > Aquatic > Marine > Hydrothermal...
AAAGAAGTAAAAGATAAACCGCAAGATTTCTTCCGGCAGCAGACAGCTAAATTTCGCCAGATGATTTCCGCCCAAACTAAAACTCTTTCTTCTCCTCAAGAAATACGTCATAAAGAGGAGGAGATTCTAAATCAGATACTCCCTCTCGCTTTTGCTTTAGTAAGGGAGGCAGCGCGCCGCACTATTGGCTTGCGCCATTTTGATGTACAGATTTTGGGGGGAGTGGTGCTTCACCGCGGCGGCATAGCCGAGATGGCTACGGGAGAAGGGAAAACTTTAGTAGCAACTTTGCCCGCTTATCTTAATGCTCTTACCGGACGAGGAGTTCATATAGTAACAGTCAATGATTATTTAGCTAAACGCGACAGTGAATGGATGGGGCCGATTTATGAATTTTTAGGTTTATCGGTAGGAGTAATTCAGAACTTAATGCCTTCTTTTCAAAGAAAAAAAGAGTATGCTTGCGATATTGTTTACGGCACTAATAATGAATTTGGATTTGATTATTTGAGAGACAATATGGTAATAGATATCTCCGATATGGTACAGCGTGGTCATTTTTACGCTATTGTAGATGAAGTAGACTCTATTTTGATTGATGAGGCGCGTACCCCTTTAATTATTTCCGGGCCGGCGGAGGAGTCTACGGACAAGTATTATCAAGCCGAGAAAGTGGTAAGAAAGCTTAAAGGCCGCAAAATATTAGAAAGAGATGAAGTAGAAGCAAAATACAAAGAGGTAGATTTAGGAGCTGGCTTTGATTATCTGGCAGATGAAAAAAACCATACCGTTACTCTGACTGAGGCAGGTTTGAAAAAATGCGAGCAACTTTTAGGAGTAAAAGATTTGTACGAAGACATTCAGGCAGAATGGCCACATCATATTATTCAGGCTATAAAAGCCAAAGAGTTTTTTCACCGCGACAAAGACTATATTGTGAAGGAGGGAAAAGTTATTATTGTAGATGAGTTTACGGGACGTCTCATGCCGGGACGCCGTTGGTCAGACGGCTTGCATCAGGCAGTAGAGGCAAAAGAGCATTTGAAAATTCAAGAAGAGAGCCAGACTTTAGCTACTATTACTTTACAGAATTATTTCAAGATGTATGAGAAACTCTCCGGCATGACTGGTACTGCTTATACGGAGGCGCAGGAGTTTAAGCATATTTATAACATGGATGTGGTAGTGATTCCTACTAATCGTCCCCTGCGGCGTACAAATCATCCCGATAAAATATATAAGACCAAAAGGGCGAAGTTTATGGCCGTAGTAAAAGAAATAGAGGAACTGCACAAAATAGGTCGACCGCTTTTGGTGGGTACTACTTCTATTGAAAATTCCGAACTTCTCTCCTCTCTTCTGAAACAAAAGGGGATTCCTCATCAGGTGCTTAATGCTAAGTACCACGAACGCGAGGCTTATATTGTAGCCCAAGCAGGAAGACTGGGGCAGGTTACCATTGCTACTAATATGGCCGGCAGAGGAACAGATATTGTATTAGGAGGAAATTTAGACTATTTGGTTAAGAGTCTTTTGCGTCAGAAGAAATTTGAGGATGAGGAATCTTACCAGCAGGAATACCGGCGCATCCTGGCTCAGTATAAGGAGAAAATCAAGCAAGAGCAAGAGAAGGTAGTAGAACTAGGAGGTCTGCATGTTATCGGCACAGAACGGCATGAGGCACGCCGTATTGACAATCAGTTGCGCGGTCGCGCCGGCCGGCAGGGAGATCCAGGTTCGTCTTGTTTTTACATTTCTTTAGAAGACGACTTAATGCGTCTCTTCGGCTCAGAAAGGATAGCTTTTTTAATGGATAGATTTGGCTTCCCTGAGGATGAACCCATAGAGCATGCTCTTATCAGCCGTCAAATTGAAGTGGCTCAAAGACGAGTAGAGGCGCAGAATTTTGAGATAAGAAAACAGCTTCTGGAATATGATAATGTTATGAATAAACAGCGAGAAGTTATTTACACAAAGAGGAAAGAGATTTTAGAAGGAAAAGAACTAAAAGAAGATATCCTGGCTTTAATCTCAGAATCACTAGAAGAAAATTTGGATCTTTATTTTAGCTCTCCCTCCCCCGAAACACAGGATAATCTTCTCTATTGGCTTAAATATACCTTTGGCATTTCTTTAACTACTGATTATTTGCAAAAAAAGGAGAAGGAAGAACTCTATGAAGATATTTATCAGCTTATTCTAAATAAATACAAAGAGAAAGAAACCAGGATAGGCAGCGAACAAATGAGGTTTCTAGAAAGGATGATTTATCTACAGATAATCGATTCGCGCTGGAAAGACCATCTTTTAGTGATGGATAACCTTAAAGAAGGAATTACTCTCCGTGCCTATGGACAAAGAAATCCCATTGATGAATACAAACACGAATCTTATTTAGCTTTTCTTGATACCCTGCATTCTGTTAGAGAAGGAGTGATAGATTTCATTTTCAAGGCCGAGTTACAGTCGGCTCCTTCTCTGCCGCGCGAGACTGATTTTTCTTCTCAAAAACTTGTTCATGAGGATTTTTCCGCCCTGGCTAAGACCTCAAATCCTGTTTCCAGTGTCCGCAGAGGCAGGAAGATTGGCCGTAATGAGCCCTGTCCCTGTGGAAGCGGCAAGAAGTATAAACATTGCTGTGGCCGTCGCACAAAAAATACCTGATATATGAAATGGCTAAGATTGAAAGATATAGGAGGGATTACTCTTTCTGCCCTATTTCTTACCCTGGCTTTTCGCACCTCTTCCTTCTCTTTCTTAGCCTTTATATTTCTTCTGCCGCTTCTTCTGGTAGCCAATAGCCGCAAAAAAGCATTTTTCTATTTTTATTTCTGCGGCTGGCTGCATTATTTTCTTTCTTTAGGGTGGCTGGCTTCAGTAAGTAAGTTGGGTTTTATTTTGCTTGTTTTTTATTTTGCTTTATTTTGGGGCTTGTTTGGCTATTTAAGCTGGTGCTTTTTCTCTCCCAGTTCTTTATTCGGCTTGAGTTTTCTCTGGGTAGTTATGGAATATATGCGCTCCTATCTTCTCTTGGGAGGATTCCCTTGGTTAATTATTGGTTATACTCAATATCGTAATTTGAGTTTTATTCAGAGCGCCGATTTACTAGGAGCAGAATTCGTTTCTTTTTTAGTTATCATGGCTAATTTTCTTATATTTACTCTCTTGTTAAAAATACGTCAGAAAAGGCAAGTATGGTGTTTTAGTCTGGTTTCTTCTCTGTTAGTTTTATTGGTTAGTTTTAGTTATGGTTTACTTCGTCTGCGTGAGGATTTTTCTTCACAGGGGCACCTGGCAGTAGAAGTGGTTCAACCTGCAGCCCCCAATAGCGATAGTTATATTCGGCGTCAACAAATTGTCTCTGATATAATAAAATTAGTAAAGAACACTTCTCCCGACCGCTTAGTAATCTTGCCAGAAGCTGCTTTTCCTTTTATAGTAGAAAACAAATACCACTTGCCTTTATTTGCGCTCTCACGTGATATTATAGTAGGAGCACTACGTCAGGAGGCGGATAGCATATACAATTCGCTTTTCCTCTTCAAGTTTCGTAAATCTCAGCTGGAAATATACGACAAACATCATCTAGTTCCTTTTGGAGAATATGTTCCGGGGCGCCGTCTTCTGAGATTTATCGAGGCTTTAAATGAAATTGAAAATATGCGTCCGGGCAGAGACATAAGGATTCTTGCCTACCAGAAAGCTAAAATAGGTCCTTTAATTTGTTTTGAGGATATCTTTCCCCTTCTTGTGGCTAGAGAGGCGGAGAGAGGCGCTAATGTTTTTGTTAATATTACGGATGAGAGTTGGTTTGGAGGAAAGGAAGAAATGGTTCAACATCTGCAGGCAGCGGTTTTTCGCGCCGTAGAACAAAGAAGATTTCTTATCCGTTCTGCCAATACGGGTATAAGCTGTATTATTACTCCTTGGGGTTATATAAGAAATTTTTCTTCCCGCCTTAAGCATATTAATAGACGGGATGTTTTAACTGCTAATATTTTTCTGTGTTCATTTCCTACACTTTATAGTAAAATAAAAGATTCATTTGTATGGTTTTCGTTTGCTGTAGTGTTATTAATTATGGTAAGAAGAAGGAGGGGGTATGGGTGTAGAAATTAAAGTAGTAAAATTCTTAAATCCCCAAAGTTTTAATGTAATTATTGGTCAGGCCCACTTTATTAAAACAGTAGAGGATATTTATGAAGCCTTGATTACGGCCTCAGTATGTATAAAATTTGGTCTCGCTTTTTGTGAAGCTTCTCAGAAAGCATTGGTAAGGAGCAGCGGTAATGATGCAGAACTGGAAAAGTTAGCTGTGGAAAATGCTTTGCAGATTGGGGCAGGGCACTCTTTTGTTATAATTCTGAAAGATGCTTTCCCCATAAATGTTTTAAATGCGATTAAGAACGTTCCTGAGGTGTGCAGGATTTTTTGTGCTACTTCTAATCCCTTAGAGATTGTAATAGCTGAAAGTAGTCAGGGCCGCGCTATTTTGGGTGTAGTAGACGGAGTTAAGCCCAAAGGAGTAGAAACTGCTACTGATAGGCAACAACGGCAGGAGTTTTTACGTCATATAAATTATAAATTTTAGCCGGATGAGAAAACAGAATCGTAGTGTTGCCGATTTCTTTAGTCTTCTCTTTATGAAACTGCACTATTATTTCTCTGCGATTTTGCCTTTAGGAGTACAAAACTTTCTAGGTGACTTAAGTGGAAGATTAGCTTATCACTTTGCTTCTCAGAAGCGAGAAGTAGCGTTGGATAGTCTTAAGCAGGCTTATCCGGAAAAGTCCCAAACCTGGCGGGAAAAGATAGCTATTGAGTCATTTCAGATTATGGCCGGTGAGAGTTTCAAGGTGTTTTCCTTTATACTCCGTCCGCATCTGGTAGAACAACGGGTTAAGGTTATAGGAGAGGATAATCTTAGGCAAGCTTTGGCTAAGAAGAGGGGAGTTGTAGCAGTTAGTGCTCACTTTGGTAATTTTCCTTTAATGAGCCTCAAGCTTGCCCAATGTGGATATAAGATTGGAGTTATGGCTCGTCCTATGCGTTATAAAAAAGTAGGAGAGTTTGTCCAGTATCTGCGTGAGGAAAGTGGAGTGTACACTATAGATTCGCTGCCGCGCCAGCAGGCGGTATATAAAACATTGCGTTTCTTACGAGAGAACGGGATTATAATTATGCAGATGGACCAAAACTTCGGTACAGGGGGGGTGTGGGTGAATTTTTTTGGGCGTTTAGCTGCCACGCCTATAGGTCCTATAGTGTTTGCTTTGCGTTCTCAGGCACCTCTTTTACCTATGTTTATTATAGGGAGAGGTGGATATTATGAGGTTCATATTGAGCCGGAGATAGAGCTTATTATTTCTTCCCATAAAGATAAGACTATTCTTGATAATGCCATTAAAATTACTCATATGATTGAAGCATGGATAAGGAGATACCCACAAAGCTGGTCCTGGATACATCGGCGCTGGAAAACACCGCCTCCTCCGTACTTACAGCAAAAATTTAAAGTTCAAAAAGTATAAAAATTTGATATAATTTCTAATAAATTATATATTTAGAAAAAGGAGGTAGATGATGGCAGAAGAGGAAAAAAAGGACATGGAGAAAAAAGAGGAGAAAAAGCCAGCTTCTGAGGCAGCCAAAACTTTTCTGAAAATTGTATTAGGATTGATTTTTGTTTTGGGAGGCCTGGCTTTGGTTGTTGTTTGGTGGAAAGAGCTATTGAGTGTTATCAAAGGAACTTTAGGTCTATTTCTTATTATGGTGGGAGCTATTATTTTAGCTATCGCTAAGGAATAAGTAATCTAACGCTAGAGTGAGAGTAGGTCTGGCACTAGGGGGAGGAGGAGCAAAAGGTTTCTCCCACCTCGGAGTGATTGAAGTTCTAGAAAAAGAGCGCATTCCTATAGATATAATAGGGGGCACGTCAATGGGGGCGGTTATAGGCGCCCTCTATGCTCTTTATGCCGATGCAGCGAAGATTGAAAGTATTGCGCGTGAGTTTAATAACAAGAGTATAGTTGCGGAGTTGGAGGAGAAATTTAGCCCTCATAGGGAAGAGAAGAATAACGCTCCCTCTCCTCTTAAAAAAACCATATCCTTTATTAAGGATATATATACGTGGAACCTAAAGGCGGTAAGAAAGTGGTTAGTTGACCATCGCCCCTTTGAGGTGCTTTTTAAAGAGGTTTTTGATGATTATTGCTTTTCTGATTGTCGCTTGCCGTTTGTGTGTACCGCAGTGGACATAGTAAAAGGGGAAGAAGTAGATTTCCAAGAAGGGCTTCTCTATAAGGCGCTTTTGGCTTCCAGTGCCTTGCCCGGCGTTTTTCCTCCTTTAAAAATAGAAGAGAAAATACTTGTAGACGGGGGAGTTATCGCTTCCATACCCACAGAGGCAGTAGCTCAGAGGGGAGCAGATTTTATTATGGGAGTGAGCTTGGAGAGCAAGAAATTACATACTAATTTAGCTACCAGCGCTGATATCTTAATGAGCGTAGATGAAATAAGGCATAAGAAGATAGTGGAGTATTGTCTTAGAAAGGCTGATTTTTTGATAGAGCCAGATATAAGCAGATATAGTTGGGCGGATTTTTCTAAAATCAGCGAGATTATAGATAAGGGAAAAGAAGAAGCCGAAAAAAAAATTCCTAGTTTGAGGAAGCTATTGCGCCAAAGAAAGTTTTTCTTCTGGGGGCGAGACCTTTTCCGCAAGAGACATATTCTTGCTTAAGAAAGGAGAAAGGTAATGAGAAAAATTTTCCCTTTGCTGCTAAAAGATAGCTTTACTTTAGCCAGGGAAGGATTGAAAATATTATTGTTTTCTATATTTTTAAGCCTCTCTTCTTATGTCAAGTTCTATACCCCTTTTTCTCCCATACCTTTTACGGCTCAAACTTTGGCTGTATTTATAAGCGTGGCGGTGCTAAAAGAGAAAGCTTTGTTCTCTGAACTACTTTGGATAGGAATGGGAATTCTGGGAGTGCCTGTATTTGCTGGCTCTAATATATTAGGTCCTAGCTTTGGCTATATTATTGGTTTCTTAGGTGCAAGTCTGTTTCTAATCAAATTTCTTCCTTCTGCTACTTCTTTCTATGGTTATCTGTTTCTTTTTTTCTCTGCCCATATTGTAATTTACATAATGGGAGTAGGAGGGCTGATGTTTTATTTTGGCTGGAGTATAGCCAAAGCAGTTAGTATAGGCGTTTTCCCTTTCTTAGGCGAGGATATTCTAAAAGTATTTGCAGCTTCGGCCTTTACTTTTATTGTTATTCAGAGGAAACTCTAATTTATGATAAAGCGTTGGTTTATTGCCGGAATAGTAGCAGTAGTGCCGATAGTTATTACTGTATATGTGATAATCGGTCTTTTCCATTTTGTAGATAAGATATTAGGTGCTCCCATCAATAAATTCCTTTATGCCTGTTGGGGATTTCGCTTTGAGGGCTTAGGGGTTTTGCTCTCTTTGTTTATTATATTGGTAGTAGGAGCGCTCATATCTTTTGCTAAAATAAAATTTTTCAATCTAGACCGGCTATTCTTGCGTTTTCCTTTGGTTAAAAAGATTTATGGCCCAATAAAACAAATAATTTCTTTTCTCTTCATTGATGTTACGCGGCCGGAGTTTAAAAAAATAGCATTAGTGGAATATCCTCGCAAAGGGATATATTCATTAGGATTTGTTACAGGCAAAGCTTTAAAAGCAATCGAAACTAGAACGGGAAAAAGAATGTACAATGTTTTTATCCCCTCTTCTCCTTCTCCTTTAACCGGGTTTACGGTGGTAGTAGGAGAGGAGGATTTGCTATTTCTGGATATTACTTTAGAGGAAGCCATGAGTCTTATTGTCTCAGGGGGAATGAGCAGCCATTCTTTAGGGAAAGACTAACTATTATGCCCAGAATTAAGGCAAGATATAGTTTTGACTCTGAGGGTAATTTTGTAATTGATAATTACAATTATGCTTCTGTGTTTGCCAGTTTCTTACCGGCCATAGCCGGAAAGAAAGGAATTCCTCTGTGGGCTTTTTATATCAACCGGGCTCAAACTATTGCTACTTTTGGCCTACAGGATAAGGACCATTCTATCTTGGAATTTCTGCCGGCTAATAAAACTTTTAGCGCCATCTTCGAGAAAGGATTCAGAACTTTTGTGAAAATAGATAAAAGAGTAAATTATGAGCCTTTTAGGCCTGAAAATGTTTCTTCTCAGGCGCAGCAGCGCCTAATTATAAATTCCAGTTACATCTGTATAGAGGAAGAAAGCAAAGGTATAGGATTGAAGTTTAAAATAACATATTTTACTTTGCCACAAGAACCCCTAGGGGCTTTAGTGAGGATACTGGAGATAGAGAACATTGCAAGGGTTGCTAGAGAGGTGGAAGTTTTGGACGGCTTAGGAGAGATTGCTCCTTTCGGTCTGGAGGATATCTATTATAAAAATCTCTCTCGTACCGTTGAGGCTTGGATACATACCCAGTTAGAGAATAAATATTGTCTGTTTCGGCTTTTGACTTCTCTTAAAGATTCGGCACAAGTTGATTATATAAAGGGAGCTAATTTTTATTTGTCGTATTATTTTTCTTCCGGACGTCAGAAATTTATGAAGTATATAGTGGACCCCCAGTTTGTTTTTCTTCGCGATTCTACACGGCAGCAGCCTTATAATTTTTTCCAGCCCTCCTTTTCTTATCCCCGGAATCAAATTACTTCCGGTCTGATGCCGGCGGCAATGGGTTATGAGTCGTTCTTCTTGGGAGCAAAAGAGAGGGTATCTATTATTTCTTTACTGGGTGCCTTTGAACATAGCTATCTGTTGAAAGGATTATTGCGGAAGACGGCGCGGTCTGATTTCATTCCTGCTAAATTTGAACTTAATTCTCAGATAATAAAAGAGATAAAAGATACAGCTTTTGTTAGCAGTAATAAAGGTCAGTTCAGTGATTATATTTCCGCTAGTTTTCTTGACAACATATTACGGGGGGGCTGGCCGGTTAGTTTTAAATATAAAGATAAAGAGAGTGTCCTGTATTTATTCTCTCGTAAGCACGGCGATTTAGAAAGAGATTATAACCGCTTTTATGTACTGGCTAGCTATTACTCTTCGGGAGAAGGAAATTTTAGGGACATCAACCAGAATCGGCGCTGTGATTTGTTTTTTAATCCCGCCTTAGGGCGAGGTAACATTTATTTCTTCTTTAATCTGCAGCGTTTGGATGGTTATAACCCTTTAGTAGTTAAGGGTTATAGTTTCCGTCTTGATTATACTAAGAAGAGAAAGAAGCTGGCGAATTTTATAAATCATAAACAGCTCTCTCTTATGGGAGAGGTTTTCCGTAGAGAGTTTTCTTTGCCTGAGATAGTAAACTTTGTTTATCAGCACCGCATAGAAGTCAAGGATTGGGAGGGGCTGGTTGGGTTTATAGTTAATGAAACTGAACGTATTCCTGCGGCTGAGTTTGGTGAGGGCTTCTGGACAGACCATTGGTTTTATAATCTGGACTTAGTTGAAAATTATCTTTTGTTTTTTCCTGATAAACAAAATGAGCTTCTCAACGAGAAAGTTTATACTTTTTATGACGATGAAGTAGGAATTCAACCCCGCCGCCTTAGATACAAAGAAGATAAAAGGGGAGGGTTATATCAGGATAATTTCCTTTTTTTCTCTTCTTCCAAGAAAGATTTAATTGAGCGGCGTCCTTTTAGACAAAATGCAGTCAGGAATAAGCAGGGAAAGGGAGAGATAGCTTTTGTCGATTTATGGACGAAATTCCTTGTTTTACTTGTAAATAAAACGGCTAGCTTAGACGCAGAAGGATGGGGAATAGAGATGGAAGCGGGAAAACCTGGCTGGTGTGATGCCTTAAACGGCCTGCCGCGTCTTTTTGGTTCTTCTTTGTCCGAGACTTTAGAGCTTAAAAGAATGGCTTTGATGTTGAAGAAATTTATAAAAGAGGCTCTCATCTCTGAGATTATTGTTCCCAAGGAAATAAAAGACTTTTTCTCGAAGTTAAAGAAGCTTATTTCCGAAGATAAAAAGAGAGGATTTCGGGATAGTTATAGGTTCTGGGATGCTTCTAATTTATTAAAAGAGAAGTATCGGAAAGAAGTATTTTGGGGCCTGAGCGGCAAAAAGAGTACTGTTTCTTTAGGAAGCTTAGATGAGTTTTGTACAGACGTAATAGACAAAATAGACTATGGTCTTACTTCTCTCAAAAAGAAGTATAAACTCCTACCTACTTATTTTATTAGCGAAAAGACAGAGCGCTGCAGAGGTTCGCAAAGGGTTTGCTTTTCTTTGAGGGCTTTGCCTTTATTTCTTGAGTCTCTGGTCCATTTTCTAAAGATTTGTTCTCCGGAGGAAGCAAGGCGGGTTTATCAAGAGGTAAAAAACAGCCCTTTATTTGATAGAAAACTTAAGATGTACCGGCTTAATGCTTCTCTTCAAAGAGAGCCGCTGACTATCGGCAGAATAAGAGTGTTTAATCCCGGCTGGCTGGAGAATGAGTCTGTTTGGTTGCATATGGAATATAAGTATTTATTGGAGTTATTAAAAGTAGGGCTTTACCAGGAGTTCTATCGGGAATTTTATCAAGCCGGTATATGTTTCCAGAGACCGGCGGTTTATGGCCGCAGTGTGGTAGAGAATTCTTCTTTTATTGTTAGTTCTGCCTATATAGACAAAAGTATTTGGGGTAAAGGTTTTGTAGCGCGGCTTTCTGGTTCTACAGCTGAGTTGCTTAACATTTTTATGATTATAGCATTGGGAAGACAACCGTTCTTTACCGAGAACGGCAAGCTTTATCTTAGATTTTCTCCTTTATTAGAGAAGAACCTTTTCAGTACTAAAAGAAGGCAGGCAGAAATATATCTGGGAGAAGAGAGGAGAGAATTTATTTTGACCGCCAACACCTTTTGTTTTAAAATATTTAATTCAACTTTGATTTGTTACCACAATCCGCAGCGCAAAAACACTTTCAGCACAAATACAGTTATAGATAAAATGGAAATATCTTATAAGGATAAAACGAAAAGAGTCTTGCGAGGTAATACTATTCCAGAGCCCGATTCGCTGCGTATAAGAAATCGCGAGGCGCTCTTAATAGATATATTTATAAAATGAGTAGAAGATTTTCCCGCCTGAGAGAGATGATATTAATTCTATTTTTTGTCTATCTTTTTCTTCTCAGTATTGAGCTTATTGGCAAAGGGGCTTCTTTATTGGGGAGACAAGTAGCCCAAAGGCTCCTAGAGACTACTTCTAACCCTTTTGTGGGGCTTTTTATCGGCGTCTTAGTTACTTCTTTGGTGCAAAGCTCTTCTCTTACCACTTCTTTGGTTGTGGCTTTAGTAGGAGGAGGAATCCTGAATCTGCCTACGGCTATTCCTATAGTTATGGGGGCCAATATCGGTACTACCATTACCAATACCATGGTTTCTATGGCCCATATTAAATGGCGGCGCGATTTTCGCCGTGCTTTTGCTGCGGCCACAGTGCATGATTTTTTTAATATCCTTACCGTCATAATAATTTTCCCCCTGGAGCTTAAATTCCATTTTCTTACTAATATTGCCCGCTCCTTTGAGCGTTTATTTGAGAACGCAGGAGGATTTAAATTTACTAGTCCGGTGAAGAGTGCCATCGAACCGGCGTTACACAGTATAAAATATTTATTCCTGGAGATTCTGCATTGGGGAAAACATATTTGCGGCATGTTAATGATTGGTATAGGATTAGTGGTTTTATTTATTTCCTTGGTTTCTATTGTGAGAATGCTTAAATCTTTGTTAATAGGCAAGGTAGAAGTGTGGATAGATAAATATATATTTAGGAATAATTTATTAAGTATGTCTTTGGGGCTCTTTATTACTACTGTTGTCCAATCCAGTTCTCTTACTACCTCAGTGATGGTTCCCTTAGTAGCTACGGGCATACTTAGTCTGGAGAAGGCTTTTATTTATACTATGGGTGCTAATGTGGGGACAACTTTTACCGCTCTTATGGCTTCTTTTGCAGTGAGTGGCCATATGCGGGCGACGGCAGTGGCGGTAGCGCTGGCACATCTCTCTTTTAATCTTATTGGCATAGCTATATTTTATCCTGTAAGAAGGATTAGGAGAATCCCTATAAATCTGGCCCGCCGCCTCTCCTTTGTATCTAGCCGTTATAGATACGTACCTTTTTTATATGTTGGCTCGGTTTTTATTATTTTGCCTTTGTTGATTATTATTTTTGACAAGGCAGTTGGGAGGTGAAGTATGTTTGAGAATATATTAAGGATATGGAAAAAGGAGGACTTTCTTAAGACTATCTTGGATGATTTTTCTAATATGCTTGATGAGGCTAAAATGATTTTTGAGAAAGCAGATATGGTACTCTGGGCCAAGAAACCAGCGGAAATGTTTCATGCTGAGATTTATGCCCGCGACCGCAAAATAAATGAGGAGGAACAAAGGATTAGGAGAAAACTAGTAGAACATCTTTCCATAAACCCGCGTAAAGATTTTGCTGCCTGCTTAGTTTTTATGAGCGTAATTAAAGATGCAGAACGAATAGGAGATTACGGCAAAAATATTTTTGAGCTTAATTATATAATCAAGTCTGAATTAGACGACGACTTTGCTAAAACTCTTAAGGATATAGGGATTGAAGTTAATAGGAATCTTGCGTTAATTAAAGGCGCTTTTGCAGAGGCAGATAGCAAAAAGGCGGTGAGCATTATGAAGGCTCACGGCAGAGTCTCTTCTGAATGTGAAAGCCTCATACGCTCTATGGCTTCTAAACAGCTTAGCGTGGATAAGGCTGTAGGATATACTCTTTTGGGGCGTTACTATAAACGGATTAGTGCCCATTCGGCTAATATTGCTTCCAGTATTGTTAATCCTCTGGAGAAGATAGATTTTGTAGCCGAAGGTATACTGTAGTAAAATCAGGAGGGAGGTAGTAATGAGTAGACGCAAGAGACGCGGCAAACTTTCTTGGCGTTCTAAGAAGGCAAATCATGGCCGTAAACCTAACAAAGGTTAATCCCTGAGGGCAAAAACAGTTGCAGAAATTGTCTTTGCATTGTAGAATAAAAACAAAAGGAGAAACATGAGAGTGTTACGGATAATTTTTGTAGGT
>Ga0180301_10003049_pt1 | contig 13127 bp, 12 predicted proteins | sample GuaBasSediGuay16_FD_121797 | JGI IMG/M metagenome (GOLD analysis project Ga0180301, IMG submission 121797) | Subseafloor sediment microbial communities from Guaymas Basin, Gulf of California, Mexico - Guay16, Core 4569-2, 12-15 cm | ecosystem: Environmental > Aquatic > Marine > Hydrothermal...
TTGTAAATCTGCTCAAGTTCTATGGCAATTGAATTGGGAGACCAATTTTTTTCATGAAATATTTTGAAATGAGGAGAGCGCTTTACATGCCAGGTAGCGGCAAGAGAAAAACTATGAAAAAAAAGCGGAATCATAAAACAAAAGAATCTTTTTTCCATTTAAATAAAGTATACAAAATCCAAAACTCCGCGCCAGAGGTTTTGCTATAATGACTTATTGCTATGAAAAGAAGCAAAATTCAAATTTTGCTCTTCATCTCGGGGTTTGTCATGTTCGGCATTGTGATTTACAATTTTGACATTGCCAAATCATCCGAGCTGGTCCTTGCCGTAAAATGGGGATTTTTGCTAATTTTCTTTCAGGAAATAGTGGCGCACATTTTCAATACTTTGGGTTGGAAATACGCTATCGATTCAGAGCTTAATATAAAAATAAAATTCGGTAAACTTCTCCTTATGCGAATAGCGGGGGACGCCATAAATTATGTCACTCCCTCCGCCACTTTAGCCGGAGAGTTGGCAAAAGCCCATATGATGGGAAATAAACATTCTATAAGCCACAGGCTGTCTACAGTGGCACTTGCCAAAATCACGCAAACCGCGGCAATGACAATCATTTCCATTATTGCTCTAATATGGTTGTTCTCAGGCGAGTGGAATGTGAAGATGCTCGGTCAGCAAATGAAAATAGCCGCATTTCTCATCTTTGCAATTATTTTGTTCATTCTTTTCCTCGAACTAAGGGCAGCTAAAACTAAAGAGGAAACAAATAACTTTGCCGAAAAACCAAAAACTTTCAGGGAAAAATTACGGGAATTGGACCGGGTCACTATGCTCTTCATAAAGAAAAAACCAATCCAATGCCTTTTGTCCACTTTCTTTTTTTCTTTAGCCTATCTATGGGGAGCTGTGGAAGCGTATTTAATTTTGTATTTCTTAAACATAAAAATTTCGCTTTCAATGGCTCTTTTAATTGAAATGCTTTCAGTTTTTTTAGACGGGATATTTTTCGCGGTGCCTCTTAAAGCCGGCACTCAGGAAGCAACGAAAATAGCCATTTTCAGCGCCCTTAAATACAACACCCATATCGGGCTCTCTTTTGGAATAATCAGGCATATACGCGAAATACTCTGGGCGCTCCTGGGAATGGGAATGTTTTATAAGATTAATTGGAGGAGTTAATCCAACGTGCCTCTTGTGGTTAATACATTTCCCGAAAGACTTGAATTTATGGTTATGCCCGAATCGGTAGCACAGGAACTCGGTGGAGGACCACCACCCAAATCATCGTTGATTTTCTGGCTTATATATTTATAGGCACACCCCTCAACCCTCACCTTTGCAGCCGAGCTGTTGTAAACTTTTGCTGTAATGCTGTAGCGGGCCATTACCCACTTCAAAACCATCATGCCAATCAAGGTCATCAGCATGCACAAAACCAGACCCTGCAAAAGCATAACTCCCTTTCGCTTTTTAAACGCCTTTTCCATAATTATAGTGTAGCAGGAAAATGCCATGTTTTCAAGGAGGAGTGGTTTGCGTATGTATTATAGTGTCCAGAGTAACATCTACCTCTCTTCCGGACATAAATACCTTGCGCGCTCTTAAAGTCACCCTCACCTGATCCACTTCCCTGACTCCCCATGCAGAAGTGCGGTTGAAATAACGGCTGGGATACGGCGGGGATTTCGGAGGTCTGATAAACCGCGCCAGAAGAGTTACCGTGTCTCCACCTGAACTCCTTCCGCAATTGGGAACGGGATAACTGCCAGTCCAGCGATCCGGGTCAGTCGCCGAGCAAGGACAGCCGCCGGTATTTCTTGAAACAGTTCCCATATGGTAATAAAGACAGGTTTCGCCCGTGTAAGGCGATGGGCAGGCAGAAGTGCAAATATAATGCCACACATTTGCTACGGCAGAATTTATGGGACTGCAACCGCTTTGCGCGTCCACATTTGAAGTGAAAGCCAATACGTTTGAAGATCCGCCAAAATTTGGAGTGTCAACCCTCGTTGCCATCATAAGGCGCGACTGGATTGCTTTCATAGCCATGGCTAAATCGCTTTTCAAAATATTTTCCCTGTACTTCTGAAACATATGCCGGTGAATTGTGGAATAGATAGTCACAAGAGAGCTCATCATCATAGCGAAAATAACCGTAGCCATTACAAGCTCCATTAAAGTAAAACCCGGTTTTCGCCTGTAAATCTGGAACCTCATATACCGACCGCATCCGGATACGTTAAAGTAAACCTCACTCTTTTGCAGGCTAACCTGTCGGAAGTTCCCATACCGCAATTAAAATTGGTCACCCTGTAAATAAACGTTCCGCCTTTAAGAGGAGTGTTTAAAAGCAATGAACTTATATCATGGTTGCCGGCAGCAAGCGCCCACCTTCCGGAAGAATCTGCTGCCCACCTTCCAGACGGGCCCCCCGGCAGCGTGTAAACATTATTGGAGTTTTCAACCGCCACGTAAGTTTGAAGCGCATTTTGAGCTTTTTTAAGAAGCATCGCGGCAACCTCTCTTTTATCCGCTTTCTGCCCGGAAACAAAGCTTGAAAGGACAACCGAATAAACGGCAGTCGTAGTTATGGCTATTATTATAGTAGCCATAATCACCTCGACAAGAGCAAAACCTTTCTTAACTTTCACATTTCCCTCCTTAAACATATTTCTCAAAAAGTGGGACATGCCGGAACGCTTGTTCCGGTAGCATGGCATTTGCCGTCATCTCCAAACCAATACCTCCATGTGCGATAAGGATTTGAGGCGCTTGTTTTTCTCATAACGCAGGCTGCAGCCCCTGACCTGCAGCATCCGCCGCCAGCACCTGACCCAGGATTACAAAGGTAGTAAAGGTAGGGCGCATTGCCTCCTTGATTCCAGTCCTGCTTGGCGGCATAATTGCATCTTATTAAATTGCACGCGGAATTTGACGTAGTTCTGCATGTACCGCTATTGCAAGTGTTTGTTATTCTGCCTCTCAACCAGTCATTTGTACGCGTACCATCAAGATTATGGTCCATATACCACATTCGGTTTGAATTCGCAAGCATGTGCCCTATCGCTAAGGCGTCATTTGCTTTAGAGGTTTCAATTGTTTTAAAATAATACGGCAACCCAATTGAAGCAAGTATTCCAAGAATAATGACTACAACGCTTAATTCTATCAAAGTAAAACCTTTCTTTTTTCTCATTGGCACCTCCTATCCCCTGTCCCCATATTCTGCTGCCTATTTTATCACATTCCTCCGCCAATCTGCGAAAGTTTGAAAATTGGCAGAAATATGGACATTACTATAACCGCTATCACGCCTCCTATGCCAACTACGAGTATCGGGTCTATCATGGCGGAAAAACGCCTGAGCCATTGGTCTATCTGCTCTTCGTAAAACTTGGACAGAGTGTTTATTATATCCGGCAACTTACCCGACTCTTCTCCCATCCACATCATTTCAGTAACTAACGGAGGAAAAATCCCGGTTTTTTTAAAAGATTCTGAAATAGAGCGACCGCTGGCTATTTCGTTTTTAGCGTTTCTTAGCGCGTACTGGAAAACCAGGTTTTTCTTGAACGCCCCTTCCAGAACCGACACGGCGTTCAATATGCTCACACCGCTTCTTATCAAAGTTGCCATAGTGGTAAGAAGCCTTTCGATTTGCATGTTCTTGAGCAAATTACCCAGAAGAGGAAATTTCATCATAAATACGTTATAATTGTACCTGCCTTTTTCGGTGGAGATATACGCTCTGAAAGCAAAAATTAGCCCTATCAAGATGACAAGCATCAGAACAAAATAATTAGAAACAGCTACCGATACAGCGACGATAAACTTGGTGAGTGCGGGCAATTCAAGTTTGAAGTCCTTGAATATTTGAGCGAAAACCGGAACAATGTAAACGACAAAATACAAAAGCACTCCCACCGACATAATTGCTAAAACCGCTGGATAGGAGACAGCTGTTATAATTTTCGAACGTATATTTTCCTGACTTTCGCTGTAAGCGGTAATCTGTCTTAAAACTGTCGGAAGCTGACCTGAAACCTCTCCCGCCTGAACCAAAGACGACCAGATATCCCCGAACACTTTGGGATGTTTTGCCAGAGCCTTGTGAAATGTCCCGCCCGCGGAGACTTCCTTTGTAATCTCGGCAAGAACCGCCCCCAGAGCCCTGTTATCCGCGTGTTCAGAAAGAAGCGAAAGAGCCCTTACAAGCGGTATTCCTCCGGCAAGGAGAGTTGACATTTGCTCGCCAAAAAAAACTAAATCCCTGCCGGAAATTTTCCCTTTATTCAAAGATTTGAGACTGAAAAAACCCTTTGATTTGTCCTGGTCAGCCTGGATGGATAATATAAACAGGCCCTTTTGCTGAAGCGCGGCAACTGCTTTATCTTCATCGTCCGCGTCTATGTTTCCGGTACTAACCGTTCCTTGAGGATCCTGCACTGTATATATAAATCTGCTCATACCACCCTCGTATATTTCCCATTCTTATTATAAGTATACCAGAAATATTTATAGCACGCAAGCATCCTGAGCCAGACCCAGGCCAATTTGTGCGATAGTAAAACAGGATGTTTTCCCGCTAAAAAAGAAATCTTTTTAACAACAATAAAATCAACGCTTTGTGGTAGTAATGCTGAGCATTTCCTCCACTGAGGTTATCCCCGCTATGACCTTTCTCCAACCACTCGCTCTTAAATTCCAGGCTCCGCCTTTTTCAGCCGCTTTCTCCAACTCCGCCACGTCTCCGTTTCTATATATAACCCGCTTCATTTCTTCAGTAATAAAAAAGACCTCGTAAATCGCCTTTCTGCCCTTGTATCCCATGCCACCGCATTTCGGGCACCCCTTCGGTTTGTAAAAAGTCAGTTTGGAAGGATTGGGCAGAGGATTCAATTTCGATTCTTGCATAAACATATCTATCTCTTCCTGCGGCGGTTTATATGGAACTTTGCAATGCGGACACAAAACCCGCACAAGACGCTGGGCAGCCACAAGCAAAAGCGTGCTTGCCAGAAGATACGGCTCTATTTCCATGTCTATTAAACGCGGAACAGCTTCCATCGCGCTGTTTGTATGAAGAGTCGAAAGCACAAGGTGACCGGTCATGGCAGCTTTCAGGCACGATTCCGCAGTTTCATTGTCTCTGACCTCTCCAACAAGAATCACATCAGGGTCCTGCCTCAAAAAAGAGCGCAATCCCGCGGCAAAGGTAAGACCTATTTCCGGCTTTATCTGAACCTGGCTTATTCCCTCCAGTTTTACTTCAACCGGATCTTCCAGAGTCATAAAATTCATTTCCGGAGTCTTAATGGTATTTAAAACAGCATTGAGCGTGGTGGTTTTGCCGCTGCCCGTCGGCCCGGTGAGAAATATAAGTCCATGCGGAGCATTGCTGGCTTTTATAAAATCCTCTTTTTGCCTCGGTTCAAATCCCAATTTATCCACATTGAGTTCCACCGCGCCTTTGTCAAGGAGACGCAAAACAAGTTTTTCGCCGAATACAGTCGGACATACGGACACACGGGTTTCTATATTGCGATTCTGATACCTGATTGTAAAACTTCCGTCCTGCGGAAGTCTTCTTTCCGCTACATTAAGCTTTGAAAGTATTTTTACTCTGGAAATCAAACTATCTACAAGTTCCGGTCGCGGAGTGGTTTTTTCATACAGCACTCCGTCAATTCTGAACCTTAGCGAAACTTTTTCGTCAAACTTTTCGAGATGTATATCGCTGCATCTCTCAGATATCGCCTGCTTCAATATTGCGTTGACAAGTTTTATGGACTGAGCGCCTTTTGAATCGCCTATTATAACTTTGTCCAGATCTATTTTGCCTTCGGCGGTGGCTATATCTAAATCTTCTTCCTTACCCCCTCCCTCTTTTGCGGAGTCTATAACCTGATCTATTAAATCTTCCTGTCCTTGATAAAAGGTATCTATAACCTTCAGTATTTCCGCCCTGGTGGAGATAAAAGGTTGTATATCCATCCCCCCCATTAGCTTGATATTGTCGGTAAGTATAATATTTGTCGGATCAGCCATGGCTATAGCCAACATGTTGTTTTCGATAAAAAGAGGCACAACGTAATTGTCCCTGGCAAATTTTTCCGGTATCAGTTTTTCAAGCCCCTGTCCTCTTTCCGGATTGAGTATTTTATTCGCCCGGGAAGCGTAAGGAATGGCAAGCTGCTTTGACAAAGCCATGGCAACCTGCTCTTCAGTGGCGTAATGCAATTTTATCAATGCCTCTCCTATAAGGCAATGATCCTGCTGCTGGAATCTAAGCGCTTTATTAAGCTGCTCCTCATTGATTACTTTGCTCTGAATAAGTATCTCGCCAAGTTTTTTTCTGAGCATAAATGCTTCGTTCTCAAAAAATTTCCAAACAGCCTACTGCACTACCCCCTTCCACCACTCATTGTTTTATACCTTACATTAATCTACCAAAATTGTGGGCGTAATGAAAATGACCAAATCCGTGTTTGTTCTTCTTGAACTCACGCTTGTAAACAGCCAACCGATTATAGGTATATATCCAAGAAGCGGAACCTTTTTTACCGTTTTATCTTCTTTGGAAGAGAGTATCCCTCCGATAACCACCGTCTGACCATTCTTAACTCTGACCATCGTGGACGCTCCGCGACTTATGGGGTCCATAATGGTCTCTCCCTGCACTGTTATTGCCGAAGCGACAAGACTTGAATAAGAAGGCTGTGCTATGAGGGTTATATAGCCCTCTCTGTTCACCTGGGGAGTGACCTGCAAGGTTAAACCAATTCTTCTTCTTTCAATACTGGTTGAGGACTCTCCACCTCCCGTAGACGTGAGTTGAGACGATGTTCCTACAGCAGCATCCTGAGAAAGAGTGATTATCGTGGTCTTATTGTTCATAGCCACCACTTTCGGTTTTCCCAGGTACCTTGCCTCTCCCCGCGATATTAAAGCCCTGAATATAGCTTGAAGCTGAGCCAAACTGAATACTCCATAGAAGACCCCCTGGGGACTTCTTACCTTGGTGGAGAAAATTGGATCTATTCCGCTGGGAGCCTCTTCTTCAGTGGGTTCAGAGGCTATCTCCAGTACTTGAGGATAAAAATATTTCCAGCTGTCGCCACTAAAAAATCCCGGCCTGAGACCATAATCCGTCAAGCGCGCGGGCCCAGCAAAAAAAGCCATTTCCCCGCGCGAGCCGCCCCATTCTATACCGAGTTCGTTCATCCTATCCGTGTTAATCTCCACAATCTGTGCCTCTATTAAAATTTGAGGCGCCTTTTTATCCAATTCGGCTATAATCTGTTCAATCTGCGGAAAAACCTCCGGTACATCAGTAATAATAAGAGCGTTGGTTCTGGGGTCTATGGCAAGCTGCCCGTACCTTTGAGTAAGAACGCTGCGCACAATGTTCAAAAAAGGAATGGCGCTTTCCTGCCGAGATTTTTGTTTCCCCCCGCCCTGTCCTCCCATCATCTCCTGCATATTTTGGGAAGATGAAACGTCCGGAGCGATAATATCGGACATTTCCTCGTCGGCGCTTTTCAAAGGAATCAAAGGTATATAACTTAAAGTATAAATCTTCGTTATAAGATTCGGTCTTTTCGCCGACCTTCTGGTCACAAGGTACGTATTGCTCTTGCCTATCCTCTGGTAGGTAAGCCCTTTTACCCTGAGAAGAAGTTCCAATGCTTCCCTGACAGTGGTTTTTCTCAAGAATACAGTGATTTTTTTACCTTCAAGCCCTTCGCTCAATATGAAATTCACTTTGGATTGCGCCGACATCACATCAAGGAAGGTAGAGAGCGGCGCCCTTTTCAGCCTTATCGGACCTATTTTTTTATCAAGCGGAGAAACAGCTTCAACCTCCTCGTACATAGGAGCTTCTTTCATCGGCGCACCGCCTATCTGCACCGATTCTATTGGAACGCCGGGCGTTTTCGCTTTTATGGCACTTTTCGGGGTTTCGAGTATCGGGCCGCCTTCATCTATCGGAGCCTCAAGTTTTTTTACAAAGTCCTTGTTCGCTTTTCTAGTCTTTTTCGCCGCAAAACTCAACACCGGAAAGAGCGCCTCCTGCGAAAGCAATGACAGGCATAAAATTATTCTAAGCGTTTTCATAAATCCTCCCAACATTAATTGATATTTTGTTTCACTTTAGATATCTTTTAAATTTCCTCCCTTTATAATAGCCAATAAAATAATTGGAGCCAACTTTAAGAATTTTAACGCCTTTCACCACGCTTCCGGCTTTATACATTTCTCCGTCTAATATTATGTTCCTGCCGATAATTCCCTGGAAATCAAACTTAGGAGGAGCATTTGCCCTTTGCTTTCTCCGCAATTCCTCAAGACGTTTTTGTCTTTCCAATGCTTTTTTCCTTTCAATTTCATACCTAATTTTAGCATATTCCTTTGGAGATAAAGTCGGGTCCCTGTTACTTTTCGGAGAAAAACGCGATTTAAAAATCCCGGTGCTTTCCGTCGTTTCAAGATTTTCCGTCTGCGCCACTGATGTGGATACGTTCACAGGCGAGGTTGACTGGTTGGCCGAATATGAACCAGAACTAACCCCGATCCGGGGCAAATCTCCAGAATCCCCTTCTCGATTTTCATCAGCCACTCCGGAAGGATTTTCGGCAATTCCGGAAGGTTCTGCCGGAGGTGTGTCGGCTTGATTCAACGCAGAGACATTTAATGCAGCATCCCCTCCCGCCAATCTCTCCGTATTTTCCTCCGCCATATTTTCCTCTGACATATCCTCTTCTTTGACGTTGTCTGGAGACGGCAAATCACTTGATTGAACGGTCATTTCTTCATTTGAAGATGAAGCTGGAAAAACATTTTTTGCCGGCGCACGCGATATCTCTTTCGCCTTTGCCGCCTGCTTGTTTACCCACCAGTTATAAAAAAGAAAAGCGGGCACAGCTAAAATTACCGTCACCAAAAGCCACCCAATTATCGTTGTTATATTTTTCATACTATGGCATATATTTTGAAAAAACAGTTGTTACTGTTAATTCGACTTTTATCCTGCCCATCTTTGATGTGTCCTTTTTCAAATTAAAATCCGTAATTTTGAGAAACACATCAGAATTTTCCATGTCACTTATCCACTTGCCCACAGTAAAATAATCGTTTTTTACGGAAATAGCACGCGAAGCCATTATAAGATTGCCTTCCTCCCTTTCTTCCTGCCCCGACATTGAATCTATCAAAATTTTACACTTTTTCGCGCTTTTGCCAAGTATATAATCAAGCCAACCGTCTTTGTCTTTTAGAGCCGGAAGCTTGCTTTCATACTCCCGTACCTTGCTTCGCGCGGCGCTGTACCTGCCGTAAAACTCGGAGCTTGCCTTAAGTTTGGCATACTCATACCTCTTTGCTTCCAGTCTTTTTACGCTGGGCAAATAAAGTAAAGCATATGCAACCAGCAAAAACGGAATCGCATACAACACTGGTTTCTTAAAAGGCTCGTATCCCTTTTCAAAATAGATAGCTGTCAGATCTCCTTTCATTTCAAGAATGAAATTTTTGATCTTCTCAAGCATAGATTATGTTCCTTTCGTCTTACGAGTGCAATTAATACTGAATCCGTAAATCTCAGCGCTTTTTTCCGAACTTTCCTCTTCGGTTTCCGTCAGCTGGGGCTGCGCGTCTATCGTGTAAACTATATTTCCAACTGGCCCCTGAAATTCTGAAAAATCTTTGCTTTTTTTAAATTCGTCAACAAACTTTTTAACATAATGAAGTCTCAGATTTCCTTTCAGATTGGTGCTGCCGCGTATGACCATTTCTTTGGGAGATGTTTGCATATCGCCGGTTCTCACCGGACTGGTATAGTTAATGCTTTCAATCCAGAGATATTTAGGAATGGCATCAGCTATGACTTCAAGTTTGGGAGCCAGCACAGTCTTGTCAAAAAATAAATCCCCAAAAGTTTTAGCAATACTTTCAAGATTCTCCGTCATGGTTTCTATGCTGCTGGCATCCTTCCCCTGAAAATCAGCCATATTAACACCCATAGAGGAATAAAGACGACTTATCTTTTTGCTCAACAAATATATTTTAAACTGGTTTAAAAGCGTAAAAAAGAGAAATATGGCTACAATAACTATAGTGGCGTTTTTCACATATGAGATAACCTTCTGTTCAATCATGACATTTGTGGAAATGCCCGACATGTCTATAAAAACCTTGTGTTTAACCTGGTTTTTGATGGCGGCTCCAGCTGCATATAGAGAAGAAAGCTCGTTATCTTTCAATCCAAGAGATTTCTCGGGCTGCCAGATTTTTGTTTCAAGAGAAGATTCTCTCTGCGCCGCATTCTGCCAAACCTCCAAATTTTCCCCGCTGAGATAAATGGCGGAATATTTGGAATCGCCCACATATCTGGATATAAACTGCAATGCCCCTTTTATTCCCAAGCTCGTGCGCCCCGTCATCTGGGAAGCGGTGGCCAGATTTGTTTCCCTGAAAAGCAGAGGCATACCCTGAGACGAAAAAATTAAAAAACTTGTCGTTTTTGTAAAATGACCGTAAGCGCTTTTCTCATGCTGCGGATTAAGGAAAGAACAGAGTCTTTCAAAGGAACAGGATGACGATTCCACCGAAACTACTTCATAACCCTGCTTTTTAAACAAATTTATTAAAAATTCAATGCTTTTTCTCTGCGTAAGCCCAAAAAGAACTTCCATCTTTTTTTCCTGTATTTTAGGCAGGACATAAAAATGGTAGGATACCTCTTCGAAAGAAACCGGTAAATATTTTTTCGATTCGAGCGGAATGGAATTCGGCCAGAATTTTTTCTCCACATAAGGCATGGTGAAATATCTGACTATTGAAAATTCATTGGAAAGGGTTATAACCACCTTCTTCGCTTTCCATTGGACTTTGCTCAATGCTTGTTTTAAGGGATTAATCCAGGGGGCTTTTTCGTCAAAAAAGGCATTGTTCAAAACCAGAGGTTTTAATATTTTTTCCTTACTCGTGAAATTGGTGGGAAACCTCACTAAATGCTCGGTTATTATCTTTCCGGAAGAAAGGGAAGTCTTCGCCAAAACTATCGTTTCAGACGAAATATAAATTCCTATAACGCTATCGTCAGTTTTGGTTTTAGTAGCCATCTTCCAAATTTCACCTAAATAATATAATATAACACAAGCGCCGTCAACGCTGACCAAGCATTTTGATTTCCACCATGTTTATCGGCACTTCAGAAACCGCCGTATCAGCTTTGATACGACTTTTCTCAATTCCGTATTTTGCGGAAAGCCTTGTTATGATAAAATTCACCCGCTCCTGAGCAAGAACGTTGCTGTTTGGTTCTCCGGAATAGGCGTATCCGATTATCTTTATTTTGGACATCGGATAAAAATTCATATTGTCCGCCACCTGAAGTAATTTTTTTTCGCTGCTGTCGGTTATCGATCTTGCGCCGCTCCTAAAATAAATTTTGTAAGTCACATGACTCGTAAAAGTTTCTTTTTTTCGCTGAGTTTTGGGGGACTTTTTCGAAGGCAAGGATTTGTTTTTGACAACCTTTTTGAGAGTTCGAGGCGAGTTCCTTGTCCCCTGCTTACTGTATTTTGCCCATTTCCCCGCTCCCTTCACAGGAGAAGATTTTCGCTTCTTGATGGTTGTTTGCGAAACTTTTAGTTTGCGCGTTTCTGAGCCCGGCTTAGGCTTGATGAGAATGAGTTTCCGTATAACAGATTCTCTTCCCTGAGCATCTTTTGCAGTAAGTGAGAAAATATACTGCCCCGGCGGATAAGCTTCGCCGAAGAAATCCTTTCTGCCATTCCAGAAAGTCTGACGATAGGCTGCTCCGGTCTGACTTATCTCTTGAATCAAAAACATCGTTTTTTTGTCCCTCACCTGAAATATCTGAAATCTCCATGTCGGCTGTGCATACAAGGTTTCATAAACGGCAAATTCCACAATCGCGCCTTCATTTTTATATGTCCGTATGGAAGTCGGATAAATTCCCATTGAAATTTGTGGCTTGTTTTTATCACTTTTTTCCGGCGGCTGAAGTTTCGGAACAAGATTGTGATTAAAAAGCAATATCATGCCCTTTATATTTCGAAGATTGCCCGGCAGATTGATATCGCTTCCTATCAAATTCACATCCAGGCGCGCAGCAGACACTCCTCTTTCAATCAAATATGAGTTTAAAGCCAGGGCCCTTCTAATATTCATTATTTTCACATCCCCCTCTATGCTTCCTTCAGGCAATATCAAACAATGAGACCTACCCATGGAAAATATCAATCCCGCTAAAAGCGAAAGCAGCTGCGGAGCCTTTTCATTAAACGCTGTGCCTTTGCCGAAAAGGGTTCTGGCATCCAGGGAAACAGCTTGAGGCATTTCTTTCTGCATATAAATTTTTACGCCTTTTTTGTCGTTTAATTTTAGCAAAACACCCTGACGGATTTCCTTTATTTTTTCTCTAATTTTTATTCTGGCGACTTTCCTGCTTTGAGGAGAGATTTTAGGCCCAGGCACTCTTTCTCCCAACGGCACTTTGTAATATTCTTCATCTGCCTGCTGCTTAGAACCAGAAACTTCCTCTTCTTTGTGAATATCCGAAATACCCGCCTCCTCCTCGCCCCTGGCTCCCGGATAATTAAGTCCCCCCGCATTCATCCTTAAGGTAATTTTACTGATATATTCATTAGCAAGGGCCTTTTCAGAAGGAGTTCCTTTCATCAGTATATCCATGAATCTGTCCATCGCGGCATTGTCCTGACCGGCCTCATAAAGCCTTATTGCCTGCTCCATATTCCTGGATATGCCAGACCGGTTTTTTTTCCCGCGGTCATATCCTCCGACCATTGCCCCTGAAGCAAAAATGAGAAGGCATACGATTACCAAATGAACAATCCTACCCGTTGATATTTGCTTTCTTAATCTAATCATAATATCTACCAAATTTAAGATTTGCAATATTTTTGCTTATTATCTTTTCCTTAATATTGCGAATATGTTACAGGTTTATTGCTTAGTGCTCTGTCCAATAAATATTTGATAGTTTGGCAGAGTTAATTTTGGAGCGAAACAAGGCGTGAGGAATGAGCATATCCTTCTGTGATATGTGAATGACGAACAACGAAGTTGCAGCCCAAA
>Ga0180301_10003050_pt1 | contig 13125 bp, 13 predicted proteins | sample GuaBasSediGuay16_FD_121797 | JGI IMG/M metagenome (GOLD analysis project Ga0180301, IMG submission 121797) | Subseafloor sediment microbial communities from Guaymas Basin, Gulf of California, Mexico - Guay16, Core 4569-2, 12-15 cm | ecosystem: Environmental > Aquatic > Marine > Hydrothermal...
CCACGGAGAACTCTTTGTTTTTAAAGAAGAAATTTATAAAACACCTACAAAAATTTTGAAAAGAAATTTTTATAAAATCATTAAAATCTCAAAGAAAAATCACAAATTTAATTTCGACCCACCAGATAAGTTTTGCTCCTGCCCAACTTGTAAAAACTTCTCTCAATCCTTTTTACACCATCTTTACAAAACCAAAGAACCCCTCTATCAAAGATTAGCAACTTTGCACAATTTAAAATTTTATTTTGATTTAATTAAAATTTTACGAGATGCCATCAGAAAAGAAGAAATCTAAAATTTTACTTCATACTTGCTGTGCTATTTGCGCCGTAAATTTAGTAGAATTATTAAAAAGAGAGTTTGAGCCTCTGATTTTTTTCTATAATCCAAATATCCACCCCAAATTCGAGTACGAAAAAAGAAAAGAATCAGTTAAGAAATTAGCTAAAATTTACAATGTAGAATTTATCGAAGGTAGCTACGAAGTTGAAAAATGGTTCAAAGAAATTAAGGGTTTAGAAAAAGAACCCGAAGGTGGCAAAAGATGCCCAATCTGCTTTAAAATACGGCTTTTAAAAACTGCCAAATTGGCAAAAGAAAGAGATATTAAATATTTTGCTACCACATTAGCTGCCAGTCCCTATAAAGATGAAAAAATTATTGAGAAACTTGGCAAAAAAATTGCTGAAGAATTTGAGTTGGAATTTTTGAGTTTGATCGATTTCGGTCTTGAGAAAAATGCCAGCTGGCGGCGGAGCCGCCAGCTGGCCAGAAAATATAACTTTTACCACCAAAAATACTGCGGCTGTGTATTTAGCATCAAATAGAACTCTTTTTTACCAAGTTAAATTTTTTGCTCAAAGCCCTTCTTTTTGAAATTTTTCTTCTTGGGTTTTGTCCAATTTACTCAAAATCTTGGTTATCTCAGCTACATGCTCTTTTTCGTCGTCTCTAATATGGCTTAAAACTTTCTTAATTTCTTCGTCGTCTGTTTCATCTATATGCTCTTGATACTGATTGATAGCTCTTAACTCCCCTATTAAATCCTCTCTTAAATTTATTAAATCTTTTTCTGGCATAAATAATATAATTTAAAATGCCCATAATTCGACTTTGTATTTTTGATTTTAGCAAAATTGTTTCAGAAGCAACTTAATTATTTCTCAAACTTTATTTCTTTTTGATAACTGAAATAAGAATAAAAAATTAAATAGCCGGTCACTAAAATCACCGGAATGAGAACAAAAAATACAGCATATTTTGGAAAAATAATTCCGAAAAAAGCAATTACTCCGACAATCTTAAATAATTTTCCCCCAATCATATGAGTCTTCCGCCAAACTTTATCGCTTGATAAAGTCCAAGGAGTTCTAATGCCGATAAACCAATTTCTTTTTGCGTTTTCTATCAAGATGCCACAATAATAAAAAAGAAAACCTAAAGCAGGTATCATAACTTGACCCATATTAAACCTTAACCCGGCATTCCAGAAAATTGTTAAAAGATAAATGTAAAACAGAAAAACTATTGTTAAAATCACAAATCCATCAAAATATTTCCTAAATTTTTTAATATTCTCTTTTAGGGGATCTATTTTTGGTATCAAAATAAAAAGCAAAAATAAACCAAAAGAAACCAAAGGCATCAAAAACAATCCCCAAAATTTCGGTAGGTAGCCATTTACCTCTCCAGCTGCTGACCAATGGGAAGCCATTTTATCGGGCATCTGAGGATAGAAATAAATACCAATCGCAAAGGAAACCAAAATTATGGTAAGGACAATTATATTGACACTTTTTATTCTTATGGTATTCATATTCATTTCATTTTTGTTTCATTCTACCAAAAAATTAACAAAAAAGCGATTTTTGTAAATCACTCATATAATTTCTTTGGGAACAGTTCCCAAGAAGCTAAAACCTCTATCTAAAATTTAAATTTTCCCGACAAAAGCAAGCACGCCATAGCTTGCCCGCTAGACGATGCCGGAACCTGTTTAATAGTAAATTATTAAAAGTAATAAACACTAACTAGCAACATTTTGGGGTAATTTCTACTCTACCCTACTACTTACTATTTCTTAAAACTATCCGGAGCAACTGGGCTTTTTGTTTCTCACAGCGATTTTTTACTTAAATTAAACTTCTGTTTTGCTAAAAAACCAGGAACCCAAAATCACCATTGCTAAACTAAAAATTAAAAGTACGGATAAATCTAAGATGGGAGGAAATTGGGAAAAACCAATTAAGCTAGCTCGCAAACCATCTACCCCATAGGTTAAAGGGTCTAAATAAGCCAAGGGTCTTATCCAATCTGGAAAGTTTGTTATCGGGAAGAAAGCGCCCGATAAAAGGAAAGTGGGAAAAACAATAAATTGCATAATCAAAGAAAATCCTTGGGTGTCCTCCATTTTTGAGGCTACAGCAACTCCAAAGCCAATAAAACCCACACCAATTAGAATCATAAAAAGCAAAGCCGAAATAATTCCAAATGGATTTACAATTTTGAATCCCAGAAAAAGCGAGATAATGAAAATTAAAATCCCCTGAATCAAAGCGGTGGTTAATCCTCCGACAATCCTTCCCAAAACAATAACCGGTCGGCTCACTGGAGCAACCATTATCTCTTTCAAAAAACCGAATTCTTTGTCCCAGAGAACAGAAAGGCCAGCGAACATTGAAGAAAAAAGCATAGCCATACCAATAATTCCCGGGACTAAAAAATCAAGATAATTTGTCCCTTGAGGCGCTCCCGGAAGATTAAAACCAGAATTAAATCCCATTCCCATAGTCAGAAGAAAGAAAAAAGGCATAGCCAAAGAACCAATCACTCGGCTTTTAGCCCTTAAAAATCTTTTCATTTCCCTTAACCACATTACATATATTACTTGGAGGTTCTTTGCTTCCATAGAATTTTATCGTCTAAACCTTCTTCTCATTGCCGTTTTATTTTTCTCAGCTTGACTGAGTTCTCTTTCTCTAATGGTTTTCCCTGTGAAATGTAAAAAAACGTCTTCCAATGTCGGCTTTCTAAGATTGATGGATTTTATTTCAAAGCCAAGATTTTCTTGGTCAATTTTCATCAAAAGCGGGATTTTCTTTTCACCTTGCTCACAATTTAAATCAATGGTTCCGTTGTGTTGATTAATCTTTTTCACCCAAGAAATTTTTTGAAAAACTTGAAAAGCTTTTTCGGAAGGCACCGCTTCAATTGAAATTACATCTCCACCCAATATATTCTTTAAATTTGCGGGAGTATCCAAAGCAACGATTTTCCCGAAATCAATAATAGCTACTCTTTGACAAAGATAGTCAGCTTCTTCCATATAGTGGGTAGTTAAAACAATAGTTGTTTTTTCTTTTTTATTTAATCTCAAAATATATTCCCAAATACGACGCCTGGTTTGAGTATCCAACCCTAAACTTGGTTCATCTAAAAATAAAATTTTTGGGTAATGCATCAAGCCCCGGGCAATTTCTAATCGCCTCTGCATTCCCCCGGAATAATCCTTAACTAAAACATCTGCTTTGTCGCGAAGTTCAACTAACTTCAAAACTTCTCTGATTCTTTTTTCTCGAGTTTCTTTATTTAAGCCATAAAGCCGGGCATGAAAATCTAAATTCTCTTTCCCGGTCAAACGATTGTCCAGAGCTGGTTCTTGGAAAACAATACCGATAGAATTTCTAACTTCATTTTTCTGTTTCAGAATGTCAAAACCCCAAACTTTTGCCTCCCCTCCACTCGGTTTTGTCAAAGTAGTCAGCATTTTAATAGTCGTTGTCTTCCCTGCTCCGTTAGGCCCCAATAAACCAAAAATTTCTCCTTCGTTTACCTGAAAAGAGATACTATTGACCGCCTTTAATCCGTTAAATTTCTTGGTTAAATTTTTAACCTCAATCGCTAACATAAAACAATTTTAGTTAATATCTTAATGTCCTTATCTTAGCAAAAAATCGCCTCCGCTGAAAGGTAGATTGGTGATAAATAAAAATTGCCAAGCCCTAACTTTTTCCTTTTGGCTGTTTATCTTTAACGTCGGGTGCTAAACTCTCTGATTTTTCATTTGGATAAATAGAACCAACGATCGTGGGTGTTATTTATCCGGTTTACAGCTTGAACTTAGAACTACTCCTCATTTTTGATTGTCACAATTAAGGTATGCGATCGCGAATGTTAATTGTTAGTGGCTATTTGAAGAATAATTGTTTAATGAAGAATAACCGTCCAGTACCGTTTAACATCGTAAGTTAAACACGCAGAGGATTTCTCTATCCTCTGCGTAGCTCCATTTTTCAAAAATTTCAAGAAAAAACAGGGGTTTTTGCCCTGTTTTTGTTGTTGGGTCATGAACCAGAGCGAAGCACGGTTCATGACCATGAACCGTGTTTGCTTTGCAAACTCTGGTTCACGGCTCCGCGGGCTGGACGCTGTTAGAACCTGTTTAGTAAATTTAAGTATTACTCAAAATAATTCAACTAATAATTCAGATATCTAAGATATTTTTTGGTTATAACTATAAAAAAGGAATAGAATAACGAGATTTAATAAGAATAGTTTTTCTTGCAGGTTATCTATAGTTCTTATTTTTTAGATTTTATTAGTAGCTATTTACGAACTCGAGAAGATCCTCTGCTATTTCCTCATTAAAACCAGAATAGCTTGCTTCTTCTGTAAATATAAAGGGATAAAATTCATATGAATTTGAAACTCCTTTACTAACCGGTCTATTTTTTCTATACTTTGCTAATAATTCGGCGAAATTATCATCGGTGGTCAAAACTTCTTTAAATTTTATATTATGTTCCTTAAAGAATTCCTTTGCCTGTAAACACATTGGTCCCCGATTATTATGGAACATTACTATCTTATATTCCCCGTATAAATTGGACTCTGTACTTTCTTGTGTTGACTCTTCTGTGATCTCTTCTATTAATTCCTCAATACTACAAGGGTTATTTACATTCTCAGTTTCCTCAAGAGATTTCACGGGCTTGGGTTGAACATATTGTACTTCCCTATTTTGAGGAATTTTGGAAAAGGGAAGAATTAAATCTGGCGCTTTTGTAAATTCATCCAATGATTTCCATTCTACATTAGCGCTGTCAAAAAATTTTAGATAAGCATCATTCCATTCTTTTTTCATTCCACCTAAATAAGTATGAGAGACGGGACAAATCTTGTCGTACTTTAGAGACTCAAAAAGCTTTTTTTCAAAATCTTCTGGTGTCCCTGCTCTAGCCCAATAGCTATAGTCACACAGACTTCCTGTACCAAACTTAGAAGAACTTATATTGGAAACTGAAATTATTTTTACATTATATTCTTCTGGCTTATAGACAGTGCATCTTTCTCCGGTAGTCCCTCTTGCAAAGATGTATTTAATTCCTAGATTTTCTGCAGCTTTCAATGTATTTTCGTCATAACCGAAATATCTTGAATTAAACATCTTCAGATCTTCTCCAAAACAATCTTCATATACTTGTTTGGTGCCTTTCATAAGATCAAATTGTTCTTCATAAGGAAGATCCCAAAATGGTTTTGAGTTTACTCCTGCCCCAATCTCCATTCCTAACTTTTTTAATACCTTCAATTCCTCACAGTGATTTTGGATAAATTCAGACCCTACTAACAATACTGTAGGAATGCCTCTTTGGGAACACATATGCACGAAATTAGAAAGACCCGTAATATCCTCATGAAACTCAATAAGTATCATCATTCCCTTAGTTGAGGAAGACAAAAACTCAGATGGCTCTAGAAGATTTAACCCTCTTTGATTAACAGCGGTGTAAACGGGCTGGCTTGATTGAGATTTAGGTAAATTGATTAATAATTTATAACAAAGTATACCTAAAACAAGGAGAAAAACTATTAGTATTACGAATAAAATTCTTCTTTTTTTAATCATATTTTATGGTTTTATATTAGATATTAATAGATATTATATTAAGATTAGCATCTCTATTTAGGTTTGCCAAGACTATTTAGGACAAAACAACATACAATATGGCTCGCCAGATGGGACGATTTTCGAACTTTGAAATGGATAGATTCGGTTAGATCTCCTGAATCGATGCTTAAACAAGTGGAGGAACTACTCGCTACTACCTGATATTTTGGGTATACCCCACCCACTCCTCATTATTTCTTAAAATTGCCCTCAGATGGGCTTTTTGTTTCCGCTACAATATTTAGTTTAATATTAAAATCTTCTCGACGGATGTTTAGCTCTCACCTCCTTTCCAACTTCATAATTTGGTATCCTCTTCAACCTAATTGTTTTATCAAGTTCACTAAGTATTTTACTTAAGTCCGAAGCTAGCTCACCACTCTTAATCAGAGCTACACTTTCTACACTTCTCTGTAAACCAATTTTAGTTAAGTTTACTGAGCCAACAACCACAAGGTCATCAATAATATAAACCTTAGCATGCACAGGATGGGCAGGAATATAATTATACACTAAAAGATTCTCTTCTCCAATCTTTGATATCCAGTAAATAAGCGCTTTTCCCCGTCCTATAAAATACAAAATAATTCCTACAACGCTTAAGATTAAACCAATACCCGCAGTAAAAATTGCTATGATTACTCCAATTGGAATTAAAATAATACCTATAATTCTAAGTTTGCGATTTTCTGGTTTTTTGACTTCTTTTCTTACTTCAGTTAATTCTTGGAGAGCTTCTTTATGGCCTCGAACATAATTATTACTAGTAATTACTTTAACATTTAATCCTTGTTTTTTCTTCTCTATGGCAAGTCTCGCGTATTCTGGCGAGAGCCAAGGAGACATAATCCATAATCTTTCCTTGGCGTTTTTCATGGAATCCAAAAAGAAACTACCAATTTTTCTATCAATTTTAACATCTACATCAGCCATCATATTTCTGCTTTAATTATAACCTTAGAAATAAAAATTGCCCAGCGATGGGCTTTTTGTACTTCGCCCTCAATTTGAAGCTTGTTATGATTTTAAAAAATCAAGAATATAAAGCTATAATTAGGGTTTTAAAAATTTTTGCTTTACCTGTTGATCTATGTAAATAGCAGTATTAAATAATAAATCAGCTGTTTTCATTAGATAATCTTCTTTTATTTTGATTTTATTACCCCTTTTTAAACTAAGCTTAGTCTTTTGGAGAAATTTTCTATTAATGATACCATTGTTATGAACCAAAAGATTTCTTATTTCAACAGCAATAAATATTCTCTCGAATTCTTTATCGCCTCTATATATTTTTATACCTAATTTTTTATCGAACAATTGTGAAATATTTTTAAGTCCTTGATGCATATAATTAACAACGGCTAATTCTGCTACTTCTTCAATCACATCGGTAATATTACTTTTATTAATTAATTCCTGAAGTTTTATTTCTTTGTTTCCTATCAAAGTTGGTTTTTTAAGAAAAATTTCAAGCAGTAAGTCTGATAGAAAAAAAGTGAAAGCGTTAACATGTTCCACGAATAACATTGCTAAAATATTAGATTCTTGCTTCCTATATTCTCTGCAAACCTTTTCTATAAATTTATTCTTTTCTTCTATTTTTTTTATTATTTTCCTTGTCTTTCTGTTAATTTTTTTAATTTTTTTAAACGTTAATAAAAGCTTCTCGTAACCAAGCCTTCTCTCTAATGCAATATTCATTAATTTTAATAATGTAACGGTTATCTCCTGTAACTGATTAGCCTTTACTGCATATCTTATAAAGGATGGGGTTTTTTTATTTTTCTTTTCCATAAATAAAATATTTTTGATTCACTCTACCATTTTTTAATATAGATAAAAAATTGCCCAGCTATGGATTTCTTTGGTTCTTTCAAATTAGGAATCTTTTTATGTTTCTAATGTTAGAGACCTAAATCAATTAAAGCTTCCCTATTGGAATAAGTAGTTTCATCTCTTACTTTTATTTTGAGTCCTTCGGTATTTTGAGGAATTTCATAGAAGAAGAGAAAAGTTCTTAATGGAAATGGGATTCCTAATTTCTCTTCTGCTATTGTCTCTGTAGGAGCCCAAAGTAAAATTTCTTCATCCGGAAGCGGATTATATTTTCTATTTTTACTATCAATTAAAGTTACTACAGGTCGATTAGGCTTAAGTTTTAAACCCGAATCGCCTAGAATTTCATCAGTAATCTCATCAAAATTAACCCAATCTAGCCATACCTCAATAAATTTCCCATTGGTTGTTTTATCATGAAGATTTTTATACCAACCTGAGTGAGCATCTTCCCACCAATAATAACTTTCAGATGCTGTTAATATACTTCCCCTATCTCTTGTTTTTATAAGTTTCCAAATAGTTTTGCCAACCTTTACTTCTTGATTGATAGAGTAAATGGAGGACTTTTTTCTCTTTTCTTCCGTCACCTTTTGTTGCTCTGTTGTAAGGTAATTGCTTGCTACCCAGCCTTGTTTTTCTCCTACCTTAACTTCTGACCAGTCATTTTGTTGCTTTAATACCTCTACTCTTGTTTTATCTTCAAGCACTTCTAATATCTCTGCAGAAAGTGAAGGCCCTGATCTCAATCTGAGACCATTTGGGTTATCCACGTATTTAAATATTCTCTGTCTTTCTTTTTGGGACTGAGTACTTTCAGGTCTTGTTTTCTCATCTCCTCCGCTTAATGCACCAACAATTATCAGTAATAAAATAAATCCTAAGATAGCCCAAATCGCTAAGGATTTTTTGCTTTTCTTGTCTGAATTGACTCGTTCCGATTTCTCTAAAAGTTTAGGGCAATTTTCTGCCTCTTTCTTCACCTGGATGGACTCATCAGATTTTTTGATAAACTCCACCATAGATTTATTGTATTTTTCTCTTGAGAAAAAGATTAGCTACTCTTTTTCCGTCCCATCCTATGTTCCCAAAACGAGGAGCGACAAATACCAACTCCCAGCCCTCCTCTCCTGCTTTATTTAAAACTTGTTCTATCCTCTCATACCCTTTTATCTCTTCTTCTATTTTTCCCTTTTCAATTTCAACTGAAATAATTTTATATTCCCATTTAGTCATAATTTTACTTTTTTAGAAATATTTTCAACCTTTAGGAGACTCTATTTTTAAAAAATTTAAATAAAATAGAAATTATCCCAACAATAGTTCTTAGTAAATGTTTTTGGCATACCTTATTCCACTACTCACTATTTCCTGAGGGGATGGAGGGTCGGAGTGTGATTTCTGGCTATAACATCTTTATAGCCCTCATACACAAAATTTGGATTTTGAACAAATAATTATTTCTCTTGCTATAAATCTGCTTTTTGGGTGCATTGAGAGTCATAATAATACTCATAGTCTAAAGTATTGAAAAAGTATCCTGGGTGGTAGGTAGATTTTGAACACCAGGGAACTACTTTTTGAGTGCAATTACTGTCCCAGTAAAAATCGTAGCCATCGTAATATTTGTCATAAGAAATTACAGATGGTCTACACACTCTTGCTTTTTGAAGGCATCGAGAATCGAAATAATAATCCACTCCATTAGTAAAATACCCTGGATAACTTGTTGATTTAGAACATCCTTTTACCACTATTTGATTACAACCACTATCCCAATAAAAGTCTAATGTCTGAGGATTAACATAAAATTCTTTGTAAGGCAGGCAATATGTCAAATGATTACATCGACTATCAGAATAGAAGTTTTCCCCATCAGAATAATAACCAGGGAAATCTGGTGAAGCATAACAAGGTTTTATGTATCCAGGATATACATAATAGATACTACCATCCCATACTCTTATTATCTTCGCTTTTTCGTGTAAGTAATCTTTTGGCAATTCACCTACTTGCCATCCTTCTCCTGTAGTTTCGTAATAATAATACCATTCATCTCCTATTGGGTAATAATAGCCTGACTGGGAATGAACTGTCTTGATACCTACCCCCATATGGTTATGAAATTGAATTAAAGCCGTGTCTATACCTGTAGCTTCAACAATTGAAGCAAATAAATAAGAGGTATCTTCACAATCTCCATTTCTTTCAACGAATGTTTCTATTGGATATTTAGGGTATTCATCAAAAGTTGTATAGTAGTCTTCAATATAAGGGAGACCCTGAACGAAACTTACTATAAATGAACTTAAATGATAATTTTTTTTATCTGCGGTTTCTTTTAATGCTCTTGCTATCTCTTTAATAAATGGGTCATCTGGAGTTACATACTCAGTGCCCTGGGGGCTTCTTGGTTTGTTCTTGTAATACTCATACCAATCTTCATGTATCGAATAGTCCCAAGTCCAAACTGTTCCTTCATATTCCCATTCAAAATGTTGAGCAATATATCGCCCGCCCCCTGCAGGATGGGCATCTTCCCCATCTTTTATCCCATCACCGTCAGAATCAATATTCCAATCAGAAGTGCCAAATTTTAATTCTTCTCTATAAGTTAAACCATCACCATCATTATCAGCACTCATCCTTCTTTCCTGTGCTTCTTTTTCAGCTAATTCTAACTCTTTTGCCTTTCTTTGCATTTCTGCTTGAGCTCTTTTAATCGCTTCCTCTTGAGCTTTTTGTTCTGCTTTTTCCTTAGCTGACTCAGTTTCTCTAAGCTGTTCTTCAATTATCTTTCTCTTTGCTTCCTCTATTTTTAACTGAGCGTCCTTATAATAAAAAGAGTTTTCAGGAATCTCTGAAAACGAATCTATGGCTTCTTGCCAATTAGCTTTGTCAAATTCTCCCAAAGCTTGAGTAAATTTTGATTTATCCTCAAGATTTCTTTTATTTACTTCTATCTCATCATTTATTTGTTGCCTTTTTAATCCTAAACTCTTAACAATCCACTTAGTTTGCGCAATCTCTAATTTCTTAATCGCTTCTTCATATTTTTCTCCTTCCGCTAATTGTTTAGCTTCCTTTATAATTTTTGAAATTTTGTAATACTCCAACCCCCCATAGGTTCCTACCAAGATTCCCGTAATAGAAACAGCAATCGTTATCAACAATGGGATTTGGATAAATCCTTTCTGAATTTTCATTTTTTCTTTCATTGATTTTCTACTTTCAAAATAGCCCTAGTTATCGAAAATTTCAAGACAAAATAAAAACTGCCCAGCGCTGGGCTTTTTTGTTTCAATTAAGAGGTACGGATAGAAAGAATAAGAGATTGACAAACTTTTTAAATTTTTTAATATGGAAAACCTAAGTTAAATAAAGCACATTAATAAATATAGGAGAATTAAAAATGACAGAAGAAGATAAGGAACTCATTATTCGTTTTGATCTCTACCCTCAGACTGGAGCGCCTATCGATTTTATTGATTGTATCTACTGTGGTTTCAGGAATATTATTAACTGTCCATACCCAGGGAAGAGAAAAAGATTAAGCTCAGCGGAATGTATGAAGTGTGGCAAAGAGCTAACTTGCCCTAGTTGTGGAAATGCATTGAAAGAAGGATTGATTACTGAACGAGATGGGATATTATTTTGTGAGAAATGTGGACTATGGATTAATATTTGGTAATCCTCGGTGATCCTCACGTCGATCTTCTTTGACCCCCCGGACTATCTGGTCCGAGGTTTTCTCTTATTCACTTAAGCGTTTAAAACTTATAAAGTTTTTGTTGGAAAAACAAAATTGCCCCAGTGGGCTTTTAATTTTAGTCAAACCACTCTTTAAAAAATCTCATTTGTATTTTTGCCAGTTTACTTTAGAAGCTACCTCTGGTCTTTTTTGAGTTCCCTCAGGTTTTCTCATTAAAAGAAGGTATTTAAAACCTCTTAGGAAGAAATTCCATTTTTTTGCTCGATAGTGCCAATATCCGGTATGAGAGCTTTGTCCTCTTCTTACTACACAAACGATGTCTATAGGTTCAAATTTTATTTTTTCTGTAAGCATCTCATAGATTTTGAATCCAACGGGGGTAAATTTTTTCTTTACCCATTGGTCTCCTATCAACCAGCCCATAACTTTCCCTGGTTTCAGTATTCTATAAATTTCTCGAGCAACTTTTTCTAATTCTTCATAAAATTTAGGGTCTTCTGCTGAAATTTTGCCAATATCCCTTGGATCATCTGAATAATTAACATTATCTCCATAAGGAGAATCAATAAATACCATATCCACTGAATTATCTTCTAGGGGAATTTTACGGGAATCATTTTTGATTACTTTTGGGTGTTGGGGATTAATATCATATCCTATCACTTTTCTTTTCTCTTCTTCGCAAACATCGATGGTAGTTCCACTTCCTGCCATTGGGTCTACCACCAAATCACCCGGTTTGGTATATCTCTGAATCATATTCCAGATAATAAAGGCGGGTGTTACCCCTTGAAACCTATTATTCCCTTTCGGTTTCTTTCCATAGCTTTGCTTTGGGTAATCCCAGAGGGTAGTCGTCTCAAAAGGTGGCTTTTCATCTTCTACCGTCTCTTTCTGTTTAGACCCTTTTGGAATATCTTTCGTTGGCAAATCCAAGGGCAATAATCTTTCTTGATTGAGTTTTTTATTTTTTATTTCTTTTGGCATAAATTAGTTTTTTTAAATCTACAAGAAATTTATCAAATTTTTTTACTTTATCGCTCTCTTCAATTTCTTCTTCGCTCATTATATAACTTCCATCAGTATCTATTTCAACTATTGCCCTTCCTTTTTTGGCTGGTGTTCTAATGCTTAATGTTTTATCTTCGTCAGGAGTGATGAAGAAAACCTTAATGTGTTTAGTAGCTTCGTCTTGACTAAGTTTTATTTTCCAATAGCCAGTTTGGGCAATCCTTTCTCTTAAAGTAACCTTACTTGATATCACAGCAATAATAGTACAAGTTTCAGGTTCATAAATAATTATATCTACATCAGGCAAATGGGCTCCAAACTCACCATAATCAATTAAAAGATTTCTTTTTACCTTGCTTAATTCCTCTGGGAGATTTTTACTATTTGTTCTTTCTAAAGTATTGCCTTCAACTACTTTTAATCCTAATTTTTCTACCTCATCTTTAATGATGTGTACAGCTAATTTCTCTAACCCTTTTCCCTTGAATGCTCTCCAAGATTGTTCGTGGTCAGGTTGCCTTCCCTCAGCAATAGCTCTTTTAGCAGTTTCGCTTTTCAAGAAATCTTTTTTATGTATTTCTTTTGCTTCTCTGAGCAAATTTGAAATATGCTGATA
>Ga0180301_10003052_pt1 | contig 13118 bp, 15 predicted proteins | sample GuaBasSediGuay16_FD_121797 | JGI IMG/M metagenome (GOLD analysis project Ga0180301, IMG submission 121797) | Subseafloor sediment microbial communities from Guaymas Basin, Gulf of California, Mexico - Guay16, Core 4569-2, 12-15 cm | ecosystem: Environmental > Aquatic > Marine > Hydrothermal...
AATAGAGAGAAGGGTAATATAAAACTTTCGGTTTTGCTTAGCATCACTCAACAATGATGGCATTTTCGATGATTCAGTATAATTGCATTTTTGAGTTACCTTTTAATTTGAAAAGGATACAAAAACTCCTCGTACCGTTTCCTGTAAGTCGGCGAGTAAAGAACAGCGTAGATGTAATAGAAAATCTCTTCTGGCGTTGGTTCTGTGCCTAATGCGGATTTTATGGCTTGTAAAAACTCAGCAGTGAAGTTTGGTGTGCGTTCTGGTTTGGATGCTTCCTCATCTAACAATTTTACTTTGGGTTCGTCAGGGTAGAGATAGAGTGGGAAGAAGTAACATTTTCCTGAGAATGTGTGTTCATCACTTATTTTATCTGAAATAAATGCCCCTTTTGATTCAGCATCCGAAAAAATTATTCTAGTTGTAATAAGTGCTAAATTGTCCTGACACATATGTTTCGCTATCTCTTTGCGAGTGCGTGAGACCACCGAATCAGAGTAATAAATCCATCGAAGATCAAAAGGGCGATAACAGTACTCCTTAATCCGTTCAGGGATATTTTCATTCCTTACTGCATTGCGACTGATCTTCAAATCTCGATCAGAACGATCTGACCACTTGATTGTTTCTCTAATTTTTTCATCAGATACGTTCGGATTTGCAAACATAAGCATTCTATCTCTAAGTTCGTCTTTAGTAAAAGCAATAGCTAACCTATCTCTTTTTGTTCCGACTCCTGTTCTGAATTCCTTAAATATCTCTATCACCCGCCAGAACTTCTCATACTCCGCTTGCAAAGCGAAATCCTTAGGCACGAAGAAATAATAAGGCTCTCTCGGCTCAAGCTCCTGCCAATCCGTGCTTTCCACATCATTTTCAAAAAGGTATTTGTATTTCTCACTTCGCAGTCCCCACAAATCCGCATAATAAACCTGCTTCTTCTCTAACGGCTTCTCCAACTTCACGAACAAAGCAATCGCAACGCCCTGCTGAATGTCAAACACGTTCTCGTCCTTACCTCCTTCCGGTGTCGTCTCTCCTATCCTCGAAGAACCATGCAAGTTCAAAATATAAATCTTGTCAAAGCTTTCAAGGAGTTTTTGTCTCATCCCACGATGAGTTACCCCAGAGAGGTAAGAATTATTGGTGATGAATCCTAACGTACCCTTTCCAGCCTGATCCAGTTTCCAATGGGCGAAGCGAATGAATTTGATGTAATCATCTTCTAAAGTACCGTATTTCCTTTCCCCCCTAACAGCTTCTTTATAACCATCCATTAATTTCTGAATGAACTTAGTTTTGTGGGATTTGAACGAATAAGGCGGATTGCCGAGCACAACCAGAATAGGAATCTTCTCTTTCACCTCTTTCGCTTCCTCTGCTTCTTTAATAAGATTTGTCAGCGGAAGCGCTCTCTGCTCCGGCTCCTTCAGCTCCAATGTGTTCGTGAGGAAAAACTTGAACCGCTTCTCATCCTCAAGCCCGTAGCCAAGTTCTTCTAAAAGCATCGCAACGCGAAAATGCCCGATAACGTAAGGAGCAACGAGAAGTTCAAAAGCATGAAAATCCCGCATCACGTGCTCCTCCAAATAAGACCTGACAAGTCCACCTTTTCTTCTCCCTTCTAACTCCTCCCTTACCTGTTTTATCGCTTGAATAACGAAAGTCAAAGTTCCAGCCGCAGGGTCAAGTAGCGTTACGTCTCGCGATGCAAATCCCTCTTCCTTACCAAAATCCGTCTTCAATATCTCGTGGATGCTTCGCACAATGTAAGAAACCACAGGCAGCGGCGTGTAGTAAACGCCCAATCGCTGCCTTTCTTCCGGATTGTAAGTAGCTAAAAAAGTTTCGTAGAAATGAATTACCGGGTCTTCTTCCCATTTCGTTAGCTTGAACTCATCATAAATCGAAGCGACATCAGCTTTCTCAAGCATCTCCGCTATGTCATCAATAATCCATGTTAGCGAAGCCGGAAAATCAGGTCCGACAAAGGAATAGAAAATTTCACGCAACAGCGGCACACTCTCTGGAATATACTTCCATGCGCCTACCTTCAAATTCCGCTCGCCCTGCTTGTGCATCCGCATCCACGCTGCAAAAAGTCCGTAGGCTATTGTCTGCGCATACAAATCTGCAAATTTTTCTTTCGTCAGCGTCTCTATAAGGTTTTCTCGAAACGCTTGGTAGAAATTCATTACTGCTTCCTGCCCCGCCGAAAGCTCCTCGTTCAATACTTTTTCGAGCAATCTCGTCCTCTTTGCAAGCGCAATCGAAAGGTCATTCGAGTTCTTTATCTCCGGCGTGGAGAACCCGAAAAACTTTTCAAGCAGCCTATAGAACGCTTCTAAGTTCTGTGGTGATGGCATTTCAAATTTTAAATTCTGTAAATCCATCTGCCTGCCTACTTCCACCCTGTCCACCAGCATCCCATCTCGATACAACCGAAACTCCATAAAATTCGTCAGAATGAGATTAGGAAGAAACTCCCGGTATCTTTTTAATTGTTCGGTGTTCTCAAAATTCTCCAGGTTCTTATCCACCCCTTTCGCTTCGATATGCCCGATAATCTCCCCGTTCTTTCTGACGAAAAAGTCGGGTATGCCCACTTCAGTCCTCTTTGGCAGAACGAACGGGAACGTTGAATATCCTAAAATCCGTCCTGAATCTTTGATAAAGTGTTTCAAGCAATCGTAGAAGCTGCCTTCACTGTAATTACCGGCAGCATAAATCTCGTAAATTTCTCCAAAATATTTCTTGAGTGCTTTCTTAAGGTTCTCCTTTTCTTTCTTGTCCATTTATCCTTCCTTCACTTTCTCCTTGCCTCCCTTTTTTGATTACCTCCCTCCTTCTCCTCCAACATCTTTATCACCTTATTCCTCTTATAAATCGCTTCCACAACCGCTTTATCCACCTTCCTTTTCATCTCTTCAAAATTTTCTATCGAACTTTCTCCTACAACCTTCTTTACCGGCGTGTAAGCAGACTCACGAAATTTAGGTATGAAATTCTTTCTCTCTCCATCCACAACAATTTCTGCACCCTTACCGCTTTCAACCCTACCAACTTCTTCTATTCTCACTCCTTCACTCCTTACAACTTTCTTCACGTCTTCTGCAATGGCTTCCGGAGAAATAATTAGAAGAGCATCCAGAGAGACGCCTAAATAATCTATTTCATGCCGTTCCAGCATCCCAAGCACCTGCTCATTTACCAATCCCCTTACTCGCTCTTCATAAAAAACAAGTTTTACGACTGCGACTTTTGCAATCTCATTTGCATCTCCCCTGATGCCGCCGTTCGTAACATCAGTCATGGTATGAACCCTTCTCACCATATCCGCATTGATAAGCGCATTACAAGCCCGTAGAAAATTTATGTTTAATGTCTCTTTCACTACTTCAGGTTCGCCATAATACAAAGCGGCAGTGGAGATTGTGCCGCCGCCAGCACCTTCGGTCATCAATATTACATCTCCTTCCTTTGCTCCTTCTCTCGATAGGACTGCATCAGCCACGCCTACTGCGCCAACGCAGCCCGTCATTCTTTCTCCTATTACTACATCTCCTCCTATTCTCAGTGTCGAGCCCGTCACAAGAGGAATGTCTGCTGCATCGGATACGGTTGATATTCCTGCTATATGATCAAATATTTTCGCAACGTCGCCGTCATCGGCAACATGAATGTCTGAGAATAGTGCAACAGGTGTAGCTCCCATTACATATACATCACGAAGTGCCGCACGTGCAACATGAAAACCAGCAAGAAAAGGAAAATCACTCAGTCTCGAATGCATCCCGTCCACGGTTACAACCACAAATTTTTCTTTACCTTCTCTTTCTCCTTTGCCTTTACCCGCATCATCTTTCTTCCTTTTTCCTTCAATCGGAAGACGTACCACACCGGAGTCACTTAAACTTGTCGAGTCAACCACCGCACTCGTTGCTCCTATTATTTCCCCTATTTTCTCATGAGCGTAAAAATCACCCATGCCGCGTGACCCGACTCCGAACTCACCCATCCTCACGCCTGATTTTATTTCCGTAAAAATGTCGTCTTTTAAATCAATCGTTCTCTTCGCTTCCTCTAATATCGCCCTGGAAAGTGCCTCCGCATCTTCCCTTATTATACGATTGCGCTTTATCTCCATGATTCGACTGCTCATTTCCGCGATTATTTCCTCTTCTTTTGCGCTTTCTCGTAATTTCTGCTTTGCAAATCCCTCAAGGTCCATTTTTCACGCTCTTTTTTCTTATCCTCATTCCCTTATCAACTTCTTTCAAGTTCTTCTTCTCGAAGTATTATTATTATTTTAGGTGAAAAGTCTCGCAATAATAAAATATCATTCCTAAGACAATAAGATGATGGAAAATATCTTTGTTTGGGTTCATGAGGATGAAGAAATTGTAATAAAGGGAAAGAAACTCAGGATAATGTACATACCGGACACCTTCCTACCTTCTGATTTGGTGGATGCATTCGCTTTTTTAATTGAAACGGGTCTTTCCAACGCGGAGAAGATGCGAGAGATATTACAAATAATGGAGGAAATTCTAAGAACAGATGAACGATTTAAGGATATTGCCGCAGAGATGAAAATATACCGGGAGACTGTTTTTAGTCGCAGCATCCCTTTCACAATGATGGAAGGGAGATCAATCTTGAGCAAACTCAGAAAATGGCAGAATGCCATACAGAAGAGATTTGGGATTTATTTATAAATAGTTCTTTATCCTTCATCTCCTACCTACAATCCAGACACCAAATCCAGCAACGCAGCCCTCGGATCTTTCGCTTTTACCACGCCAGAAGCAAGCAATACACCATCCGCACCCAGCTCTATAGCAGCTCTCACATCCTCTCCGTTTGTAACACCAGCTCCGCAGAGCACAACACTTCCCGCATCTACTTGTTTCACTTCCCTTACCGTGTTTTCCACAATCCCCGGATCCACCTTCGAGACCGCCCGTCCGGTGCCTATCAACTCTGGTGGTTCGACCGCAATTGCATACGGCTTCATTTCGGCAACTGCCTTACTTACTGCGATATTATTCGTGCAAACAATCGTTAACAGGTTCAAGCGCGCCGCTTTTTTTATGATATAGTCTATTTCCGCTATTTTCAGCCTATGCTCTGAATGATTCACAAGCGACCCCTTTCCGCCCGACTCCTTTACAGATTCCAGCGTTACGAAACCGGTATGACTGCCTGGTTCTACCGCGTCAACGTGCTGTGCGAAGCAAGGTATGTTTACCATAGATGCTATCATCGCCAGCTCAACTTGTTGCGGGCATATAGCAATGTTTACCCCTTTCTCTACTGCAACCTCCTCGCATATCTCTGCGAGTTCAAAACCTTTTTCTCCCATTGACTCCGCATACGCCTTCTCGTTCAATACTATCACAGGTGTTTCTAACTTTACTCCCTCTCCTCCTATTCCCATCCTCTCTTCTCTTATTTCCTCCACCGCCATCATTTCCATCTCACAAAATCCTCCTTAATTCCTCTATATCCCGCACCAAAAACGTTGGCTTATAATTATCTCCCAATTCTTTTTCCCCTCTATAAATAAAAACTGAATCTATACCAGCCCTCTTGGCTGCTAACACTCCCACAGCACTATCATCCACTAATATCGCTTCATCCCTACTCGTGCTCAATTCATTCAATACTTTATTTATGTAAAAAGGATTTGGCTTCCTAATAGCTAAGCTTTCTAATTCGCTCCTCCTACCATACCATATCCTGAAGTACGGTTTCAACTTGAAATGGTCAAGCGCATAGTCCACACACGCCTGTTGCGAGTCGCTCACCACCGCAAGATAAGATTTCTTGCCGAGATATTTTATTATCTCCTCAGAACCCTTGCAGAGTTCTATTTCTCCTCTTCGCATCGCTTCTATCTTTGCATCTATAACATCCTTCTCTCTTCTGCTCCAGAACTCCTCACAATCTAAGCCAAATCGGGTGCAAAATCTTTTTACTCCTTCCTCTCCTTCTGAGTGCAGCGGGGCGAGAAAGTATTTATCTATTTCCTCTATGGTGAGATTTAACCCATAATTGCTTACGGTTTTTTTGAACGCTTCGTATGCCCACACATGCGGTATTTCTCCGTGTCCTCTCGAATTCAGGAACGTTCCGTCCATGTCAAAGATGACGACTTTATATGCATTCATACCCCTTGAATTAATACTAAAAGCATGATAGTATAAATTATAAATACTACGAGAACCTCACTTCTATTGACCGTGCATGCCTTTCCATACCCTCCGCTTCTGATAACATCACCGCTACGTCCTTTATTTTCTCTAACTCTTCCTTATCCAGCCACTGTACGGTCATCCGGCGCATAAAATGGTGAACATCAAGCCCTGCAAAAAACTTTGCGTAGCCCGCAGTTGGAAGCACATGATTTGCTCCTGTTGCGTAATCCCCTGCGGCAACTGGTGAGTAAGACCCCACGAAAACGGATCCTGCATTCCTCACCTTCTTCAAAACCTCTTCCGGGGTTTTTACCATTATCTCAAGATGTTCAGGTGCGTATTCATTCGCAAATTCTATGCACTCTTCCATGCTATCGCCAATTAATATCCAACTTTGTAATTGATTGTGCTCATCTACCTCTGCCAAAATCTCTTGCTCCACTTCTGCTGCCACCTTTGCCGAGTCTGTAAGAAGAACAGCTTTTGAGTGCTTACCATGCTCTGCCTGTGCAAGCATATCCGCAGCAACGAAGACAGGATTTGCAGTCTCATCCCCGATTATTAAAATTTCCGAAGGACCAGCAGGGAAATCAATCTCCACGCCTTCTTTGCGAGCCATCATCTTCGCTGCGGTTACATACACATTTCCTGGTCCCACTATTTTTTGCACACCTGGAATAGTTTCTGTTCCAAAAGCGAGAGCAGCAATAGCCTGCGCACCACCTACTTTAAATATTCGCGTTGCTCCTGCGAGATCCGCAGCAACTAACGTGAGAACGGCGACATTACCATCATTCTCTGGCGGTGTGCACACCACTATCTCTTTTACACCCGCTATCTTCGCAGGAATCACGCACATCAAAGCAGTGCTGAAATAGGTTGCTGGAACATAAGCACCAACCACGTCAAAAGGAACATACTTATCCTTGATGAAAACACCCTCGCCGAACTCGTTTGTCCCTATTCGTCTCTTCTGCCGGTAATGGAAATTTGTTATCGCCACGGATGCTTTCTCGAGACATTTTAACGTATTTCCATCCACGCTCCTCTTTGCATCGTCAATCTCTTTCTTACTCACCTCTATTTCCTTCAGTCTCACAGAGTCAAATTTCTCGGTGTATTCACGCAATGCGGCATCGCCTCTATTCTTCACTTCTACCATTATTTCTTCTACAACCGGCATAGCTGCCGCTATATCAAGTGTTCTCTTAAAAAAATCCTTGTTTTCATACACCTCCTTTAGCTTCTTTATCATCGCCTCCGTTCCTTTTAAATCCAAAATGTCTATTTAATTTTACTTACTTACTATAAGCATGAGGGAATAATAAAGATGACAAAATCCGTGAAGGAGAAAACAGGCGGCATCAACATCTGTATCCCAATCCCAGAGGGTGTGAAGGTCACAATAGATGGGAGAAGGGCGAAGGTGGAAGGTCCCAAAGGGGGGATAGAGCGGGAATTATGGCATCCTAAGCTCCATATACAAATAGAGAAGCGAGATACTGGTAACGAGATTGTGATAAAAGCCGATTCAGCAACAAAGGTGGAGAGAGCAATGGCGGGAACCTACGCATCTCATCTCAGGAATATGATCACCGGTGTGACGGGTGGTTTCTTTTATAAGTTGAAAGTGGTGCATGCGCATTTTCCTATGCAAGTAGCGGTAACAAAAGGGGGTAAGGGTGTGTCGGTTTCCAATTTCTTAGGCGAAAGAAAGCCGAGGATAGCAAAGGTGGAGGCAGGTGTGAAAGTGGAAATAAAGGGCAAAGGAGAGGAGATAGTAGTTTCTGGAATAAACAAAGAGGCGGTTGGGCAGACTGCCGCGAATATAGAACAGATAACGAGGATAAAGGGTTATGATCCCAGGGTCTTTCAAGATGGTATTTATCTTGTGGAGAAAGGCGTTGGTACGAGTGTATAAAATTCATCTTCAATAAACGGATTATGGCGGAGATAATAGAGGGTGTAAGCCCAACAAGGATGGAATTGTTGAGGTTAAGTAGAAGAGAGAAATTAGCGGAGAAGGGGCATGACTTACTACGTGAAAAACGCGATGCGCTTATTGCTGAATTCTTGGAGGTGGTGAGCGAAGTAAAGGAGGAGAGGAAAGAAGTGGAAGCAAAGTTAAAAGAAGCTTTTGATTTTTTAATCATTGCTCAGGCACGATTGGGCGTTGAGCAGGTAAGGCAGTTGTCTTTGATGACCTCACGAGAAATCGAACTGGCTTTCTCTTCGCGCGGTATAATGGGTGTGCATGTGCCGATCCTTGAATTGGAAAATGGATTAGAAAGGAAAGTTACGGAGCGTGGATATGGTTTTATGGAGTCCTCAGCCGCGGTGGATAGTAGCGCGAAAAGATTTGAAGAAGCGTTAGAAAAGATAATAAAGCTTGCAGAGCTCGAGGAGGCAGTGAGGAATCTTGCAGTTGAGGTAGAAAAGACAAAAAGGCGCGTTAATGCTCTTGAATATATAATGATTCCGAGATTGAAAGTGACGAGGAAATATATACGGATGAGATTGGAGGAGATGGAACGTGAGAATTTCACAAGATTAAAGAAGATAAAGGCGATGTTAGAAAGAAAAGGTTAGTTAATAAGATAAGTTTAAAAAGGAAGCGAGTGAAGTTGAGATGAGAGCAGAAGCAAGCAAAGAAGAAACCAAAAAAACGAAACGGGTACTTGTAACAGACCATATCTCAGAGGAAGGGATAAGAAAGCTGAAGGAATTTGCAGAAGTGGATATTGAATTGGAATTGAGCAAAGAAGAATTAAAGAGGTGTATTGCAGGCTATGATGCGTTAATCGTGAGAAGTGGCACGAAAGTGACGAAAGAAATAATAGAAGCAGGGAGCGACGGAAAACTAAAGGTGATAGGCAGAGCAGGTGTCGGTGTGGACAACATAGACGTGGTAACAGCGACAGAAAGAGGAATAATGGTGGTAAATGCGCCAGAAGCAAATACTATCTCGGCTGCTGAGCACACTATTGCAATGCTGCTCAGTTTATCGCGAAAAATACCGACTGCGAATATGTCGCTGAAATCGGGCAAATGGGAAAGAAAGAAACACATGGGTGTGGAAGTAAATGACAAGGTATTGGGCATAATAGGACTGGGAAGAGTGGGAAGCGAAGTAGCGAAGAGGGCAAAAGGGCTGGGGATGAAAGTCGTTGCATACGACCCTTTTATATCTGCGGAGCGAGCAAGAGAGCTTGGTATTGTCCTTTCAAGCTTTACTGAGGTTCTCTCTATCGCCGATTTTATATCACTGCATACGCCGCTGACAAAGGATACACATCACTTGATAGGTGGGAAAGAGTTTGAGCTAATGAAAGACGGTGTTCGTGTGATCAATTGTGCCCGCGGTGGGATAATCGATGAGGGTGCGCTGGAGGTTGCACTAAAGAGTGGTAAAGTGGCAGGAGCTGCTCTGGATGTCTTTGAGCATGAACCACCCGGTGAAAATGAATTGCTGGGGATGGAAGAAGTAATTGTTACGCCTCATTTAGGTGCGTCGACCGAGGAAGCCCAGAAGGCAGCCGCTATGGTTATTGCAGAGGAGGTCATAGAAGCGTTAAAGAACAAAACGGCAAGAAATGCCGTGAACATGATATACGTTGAAGAGGAGTTATTGGGCGCCTTAAAGCCTTATTTAGTATTAGCGGAGAAACTTGGGCGGCTCTTAGCGCAGCTCATACCAAAATCGTGCCGGGTAGAGCAATTTAGCGTTTCTTATGAGGGAGAAATAGGAGCTTCTGAGGCAGGTTTAGGAAAAAACACAAGATTGATAACCGTAGCAATGCTAAAGAGCTTCCTATCATGGTTTACTGATGGTGTGAATTATGTGAATGCCGAGGCAATAGCGAAAAAATTCGGGATAAAGGTCACAGAAAGCAGGACAGAGGACATTGAAAACTTCTCCTCTTTGATTAGCGTTGCAACGAGCCTGTGGGCAGAAGGCAAAGGAAAAGAGAGAAAGACAGTTGCTGGTACACTATTCGGAAAAAACGATCCAAGAATAGTGAAAATAGATGAATATAGGGTAGATGCATCGCCTTCTGGCTATATGCTTATATGCTCCTTCTTGGATAAACCGAGGGTGATAGGACCTGTTTGCATGATTTTAGGTGACAGGGGTATAAACATAGCAGGGATGCAGGTGGGAAGGGAAAAAGTAGGAGGAGAAGCTGTTATGGTGCTTAATGTAGATGGAAGCGTAAGTGAGGAGACAATGGAGGAAATAAAAGGGGTGGAGAACATATTTGATGTGAAACTTGTGAGGCTATGATAAAGATGAGGAAGAAAAAACCAAAATTTGAGCGATATGGATGGAGGAAAAAGAAGAAATTGAGTAAAAGTTGGAGGAGACCTCGTGGGCATGATAACAAGCTCAGGGAGCATATAGCAGCGAAAGGAGCGTATGTAAAGGCAGGATATAGGAGAAAGAAAGAAGAAAGGGGATTGCATCCCTCGGGAGTGCGAGAGGTGCTTGTTTTCAACACGAACGATCTTGATAGGCTTGCAAAAGAGAAAATAGCTGCTGTGCGGATAGCATCAGGGGTTGGAAGGAGAAAGAGGGAACAAATAGAAGGAGAAGCGGCATCGCAGGGTATAAGGGTGATTAACCCGCTACATTAGCACGATTTTAATTAATTATTAATTAATACCATGCCAAAAAGAGCTCCAGACCCTATTACCGAAGAAGAGCTGAACAAAATCCTGGATGCCGCGATTATAAGGGATAGAGACTATTTAATTTTGCGGCTACTTGCAAGAACAGGCATTCGTATAGGCGAGCTTTACGGTGTGTATAAGCGTGAGCATGGGGGATGGATATACGGGATACAGAAGAAGGACATTGACTTCCGCAATAAAAGGCTGTGGGTATATTCCTTGAAGCATAGAAAATATGAGCGGAGGGAAGTCCTTGTTGACGATACCACGATCGTGCTGCTGCGCAGATATACAGAAAAGATGAAACCCGAGGATTATGTGTTCAGAAGCATCTCGTATAGACAAATTCAGAGGCTGCCGAAGAAGTATGCGCAGCTTGCTGGCGTAGATAAAAATGTGTCTTGTCATTCTCTTCGACATTTCTTTATTACGCATTCATGGCGAAAGGGGATAGATATTGCTAGACTCCAGTACCTCGCCGGTCATGCAGACTTGAAAACTACGATGATATACACCCATGTGACGACCGAGGATGTGGAGAAGAAATACAGGGAGATATACGAAAGCGATTCAACATAGTTCCATATCTGCTTTTTCTTCTCGGAATCCCAACTCACCTCAAACCAGGTGACGCAGTTGGTATGGCATCGAAAGTGATAGAAATACTTGAAGATGAGGGTTTAAGGAGGAGAATGGGCATGGAAGGCAGAAAGCACGTTGTAGAGAGGAAATCGGGATAATAGATAAAATAGACGAGATAGCTGGGGAAGAAGGTATGAGAAGAGAAGAACTGCTGTCGTTCAGCCTAATAGCGTATTTTATAGAGAAGAAGAGAATGAGTATGAAGGATAGGCTGGAGATTCTTGAGAGGTATGGTGTCAAATCTGCGAAAGAGCTGGAGGAGAAGATAAAGCGGGGAGATGTGAAGGAGCATCCCGCAGGGGAGGACCTGATAACGGTTGAGAATTTGGAGATCAGGATAAAAGAAATCTCGGATGATATCAGAACTTTACAAGAAACTCCGTGAGATTGCTCTGGATGGATTCGGAGATATTGTGGTCAGGGGAGATATTTTGAGGCTGGCTTTCATCAGGTGCGCCGCAAAAACTCAGTCTTTATTTAGTGGACAGTACATTCGCTGATGTCTGGATTTCTCCGACAGGTAAATATTCTTACCACTGGGAGCAAGGAGTTGTCAGGGGTTAGTTTGAGGAGAATGCTCGACATATTGGCAGAGCACGGAGTGAAAGGAAACGTTAAGATGATGCAGCAAGTGAAGGCACTGGATTTCGCCAAAAGTTTATGAGAACCCTTTTCTTTATTCTTTAAAACTTTTAAGAAAAGTTTTATCAAAAACGCTTCGCATATCGACATACCAAGACTGTTAGAGCCGCTAAAGAGAGGAGAAGCAGACCTCGTGCTGGGGAGCCGATTCAAAGGCGAGATAAAAAAGGGTGCGATGCCCTGGCACCATCAATACATCAATTGTTGCATCCATTTATCATGCGGACAAAAAAGATTTCCGCTTTTTGAACTCTTCCTCGCTCTCGAATTCAAACTTCAAAACTTTATCCTTGAACCAAGATATTTCCAGATTTGACTTATTTATCTTATCACAATACTCTTTAAGTGCATTACACTCCCTAAAATAGTCAAACTTAACAACAATCTCATCTGCAGTCGTTTTTATTGTCGCTGGTCTGTCGAGGAACTTCCTTACAATCGTGCCTGCGGTCATACGGTGATATTTCTTGTCCAGGCTCTCCTTGAAGTCATTGATGATGTTAAACGCCAGCGCTTTTATCCACCCCACCAGCATGACATGCTTATCGTGGAATTGCACCTTTTCAGCCTTTGGATCCAGAGGATAGCTCTTAGGAAGCGCGTCAAGATCCAAATCGTGCGTCAATACACGATAGCATAACTCATGGTTCTGTCTGCTGCGGTACTCGACCAGGAGGTCATATGCCGAAGCGACTTTGTCGTTCGTATATATAGGATAGAACCTGTCCTTTCCTTTCTCGTGTTCATTCAGGAGTAAAATAGTGCGAACAAGCTCTTTACAGCCCCTTATCTTAGTTCTCACATCAGCGACAAGAATTTTCTTCTTTGGGTCTCCAGGGACATAAAAGGAATATATTGTCAATGCAACTTCATATACCTGTTGGTATCAAGAATATGCTATTGTCTTCCAATCTTTAATCACGAGTCGCTGTCAAGTAGCTCATGTCATATAATTTTTGGATG
>Ga0180301_10003054_pt1 | contig 13117 bp, 13 predicted proteins | sample GuaBasSediGuay16_FD_121797 | JGI IMG/M metagenome (GOLD analysis project Ga0180301, IMG submission 121797) | Subseafloor sediment microbial communities from Guaymas Basin, Gulf of California, Mexico - Guay16, Core 4569-2, 12-15 cm | ecosystem: Environmental > Aquatic > Marine > Hydrothermal...
GCAGGTCTCTTCGACCGTAAGGAAGCAAGCCATTTTTTTGTTCGCTCGCAATTCAGCTCGCTGTCGCGGTCCCGCGGGCTACGCCTTGCGGCTGCGGCGACCTCGGCTCGTGAAATATCCGGGTTAGGGGGGCAAGTTGGAGAAAAGACCTATGCCCAGATGTCAACCTTTCCGGTGGATAGGGAATAGTAACCCCCGACAATCTTGAGCTTGCCCTTGTCCTGCATCTTTCTCAAGGGTTCGCTTTCGTCGGCAATCTGCTTGACTGTCATCCGCACATTTTCCTTGGCAGCGGCCTCCACGAGTTTCTTGCCATGCAATCCCGTGTCTTTCTGGGCCTTCAAAACCGCAGGCATAAGGCGATTTACAATATCATTAATGCCAGGTGTCTCCTTTGCGCCGGGATGTTCTGCCACATGCACGGCAGCGCCCACAGCCCCGCAAGACTCATGTCCCATGACCATGATTAACCGGCTCGTGGAGTGTAGCGATGCATATTCAATACTGCCCAATAATGCCGGAGCCAGCATGTTACCGGCCACACGTACAATGAAGAGGCGACCCAACCCTTCATCAAAGATCAATTCAGGCGGGACCCGGGAATCCGAGCAGCTTAGAATTGTCGCATAAGGCCACTGTCCCTTGGTGAGCGGCTCACGAGCCTTAGGACCTACGCCTGGATCAGAGAGACGATTCATGGAAACGTACCGCTGATTGCCTGTTCTCAGTCGAGCTATCGCCTCTTGGGGTGAAACAACCTTCCCCTCGCCATGACCGCCGTGTCCGGAGGCCCAGGCCATCGGACCAGTGACCTTGGAAAGCGCAAAGGCAGCCGTGCCCGCAACAACACCCTTAAGTACTTCACGGCGAGAAATCATTTTCATCTCCTCCTTTCCTGTGTGATATGAGGGACTTCTAAAGAGGGGGGACAATACTGTTTAAAATGCCGACACAGACCACCGGTGTCGAATTTTTAAACAGTTTTGTCCGGTATATGACATATGAAAAAAGTCAAGGAATTTTTGTGAGTGCATTCCTGCGAGCTTGGAGGACATTTTGGACATGACCAGAAAAGGGTATTGTGGTAGTAAAAGCCGTGTCTTTTGAAACGCCCTACATAGAAGTGGCGGTTGCCCTGCCTGTTTGGGGGACCTTCACCTACGAGGTGCCAGAACCGCTTCGCTCCTTGGTCGCGGCTGGAAAGCGGGTCCAGATCCCCTTTAAGCACGTTCACACAACAGGATATATCCTCAAGCTGCTGGACAGGGCCGATCAACCCGGGCTCAAACAGATCATAGACATACTCGACGACACCCCCATGTTCCCCCCCTCTATGGTCCCGTTTTTCAGGTGGATAGCAGACTATTATCGCTATCCCATCGGGGAGGTCATCAAGGGCGCGCTCCCCGGCGGGCTGAACATTACCCATGTTGAAACTGTGCGTATAACGGATAAAGGGCGTTCCATGCTCTCAGATCCCTCCCTGAAACCGCTTGATCGCACGGTGCTGGAAGTACTCGAAAAGCGAGGTCCCCTGCGGCTACGCACACGCTATAAAGACATCAAGGAAGGACTTTCTCCAGGGGTGCTTCGCAGCCTGGAACGGGCAGGCTGGATCGTCAGGGAGCGAAAGCTCAAGCCGGGCAGGGTCCGGCCAAAGATGGAACGATACCTAAGGGCCGTGGAGGAAAGGCCTTCTGCTGATGCGCTTTCAAACGTTCGGCGCAACATCCTCAAAATCATCGAAGACCACGGGGAGATTTCCCTAAAAGCCTTAAAGGCTAAGATCCCGTCAGCCGGACGCCTCGTAAAGAAGATGGCCGACGATGGATTCTTGACCATGGTTGAGAGAAGCGTCTATCGGGATCCCTTTGGTGAACCCATCGCACCAGACGCTGGTGGACCCATCCTGACAGGGGACCAGACTTTGGTTGTGGGGCGTGTCTTGGATGCCCTGGGCAAGGGGTTTCAAACCTATCTTCTTTACGGTATTACCGGTAGTGGTAAGACAGAGGTCTACATGCGCGCTGTAGCGGCCACCCTGGAGAAAAACCAGGAGGCCCTCATACTCGTGCCCGAGATTGCGCTGATTTCCCAGATGGAACGGCTCTTTCGGGCCCGCTTTGGTGAGTGCATTGCCCTCCTGCACAGCGGCCTTAGCGAAGGTGAGCGCTTTGACCAGTGGATGCGGATCCTGCGAAAGGAGGCTAAGGTCGCCATCGGCGCCCGCTCTGCCATCTTTGCTCCGTTTGAAGATTTGGGTTTGATCGTGGTGGATGAAGAACACGACGATTCGTACAAGCAGGAAAGCAAGCTTCGGTATCATGCACGTGATCTGGCCGTGGTTCGGGCCAAGGCCCAGGGTGCTTTGGCTCTACTTGGATCTGCCACCCCGTCGGTCGCCTCTTATTATAATGTACACACAGGAAAATTCCGGGAGCTGAATCTCTCAAAGCGGATCGACAACAGGCTCCTCCCGGAGGTAACCATTGTAGACCTGCGGAAGCCAGGGGAGGGCCACCGCGCTAAGCCCTTTATTACAAAAGAGCTCGAAGATGCGATAACCGAGACCCTGTACCGTGGAGAACAAACCCTCCTTTTTTTGAATCGGCGCGGCTTTGCCAATTACCCCACTTGTGTCCTTTGTGGGGCACCTGTGCGTTGCAAAAACTGCGACATCACCATGACGCTCCATCAGGAGGCCAATGCCTTTAAATGTCATTACTGCGGCTACATACAGGCACAGGCGCTCGGCTGCCTCGCCTGTGGCAGCCCAAAGATCAAGCTGCTTGGCCTGGGCACAGAAAGGGTGGAGGCCAAGATCAAGGAGATCTTTCCAGAAGCCAGGGTGGCCCGCATGGACCGGGACACCACAACCCGAAAAGGTGCCCTTGTGAAGATCCTGAAAGACCTTAGGGCAGGTGCCATTGACATCCTCATAGGCACTCAGATCGTGGCCAAGGGGCATGATTATCCCAATATTACCCTGGTAGGGATTATTTGTGCCGACCTTTCACTCAACTTTCCCGACTTCCGGGCTGGGGAACGGACCTTCCAACTCCTGGCCCAGGTGGCTGGACGTGCGGGCCGGGGCACCCGACCCGGTCGCGTCATCCTGCAGACCTTCAACCCCGACCACTTTTGCATCCTGACCGCAAGGGATCAGGATTACACGGCCTTTTACGATCATGAAATCGGCTTTCGAAAGACATTGAAATATCCACCGTTCTCGCGCCTGATACAGATCCTCGTGACAGGGAAGGACAAGGTGAAAACCGCTCAGTCCGCTCAGCACCTGGGGGAGATTTGCCGGGCCCTGCAATCAGAAAATAAGGCATATCAAGAGGAAGTGAAACTCCTCGGTCCGGTTGCCGCCCCTTTGGCCAAACTGCAGAAGCAATACCGATGGCAGCTTCTGCTCAAAGGGCTAAAGCCAGGGCCATTACACGGCTTGACCCGGGCCCTCATGGAAAGGGCGGAACCAACGATTCGAAAAGCGGCAGTCAAGGTGATCGTTGATGTGGATCCGGTAGATATGTTGTAATTTGGTGATGTCGACTCATCGTTGTTCTGCTGTAGGTTTGCCGCAAATACAACCCGCTGTCGCTTCGCTCAGCATAGGGCTTGGCGTTTGGCACGGGGTATTCAAGCGATTGAGCTTTTTTGTGACACGTGTTAGGATATTGATAATTCCGAATTTTTCAGGTATCGCAGACCAGTTATTACCAGCGATACCCATCCCAGGAATGGGGAACCGCAAAAGCGAGCGCATCCCCTGCAACTTGCTGCAGGGGGCTTCAATATCAAGAATCATTCGTTAACGCCTTAAAGCAGGAATAGCAGTCAACCCTTGCGAAATATAGGATAATCGTGGCGGGCGCTTCAACCGAAGGTCGGATATGGCTTTGAGTTTTCAAATACTTGGCGACTTAGGCTATAGTTTAAGAAAAAGGCCCTACCTAATCAGTAGAATTCAATTTGTTTCTCTCCTTATTGCAATATCTTCTATCTTTGCCGTTCAATCTACAGGCATAAGCGCGGATCTCCAAATGCCATACGATAAAAGCTGGGCTGTAGTCATCGGTATTAATGATTATCTGCATGTCCCAATATACTGTTTCAGTCCAATTTGGACAAAAATAGAATCGCCGGGGCATATCTTCAAGGGGAGGAATTCGAAAAGGCCGCCAATGCAGCCGAGGATTTTCAAAGGGAGCACCCCAACCATCCCCTCAGGTTTAGATCGATCCTTATTCAGGGGAAATCCATCATAAAAATTGGTCATACCAGGGAAGGAAGAAAGGTGCTCCTGAATCTGGCTAAAGAGACACCGGACCTGCGAATAAGAAACGAGGCCCTGATGGTGGTGGGCAGGTCCCTTGTTGACGAGGGGAGGTTTAAGGAGGCTGACGAGATATTCTCCCGCATAGACAAGGAGAGTTCCTTATATAAGAAGGCCGCTAAAGCAAGGAGGTATCTTGCAGGAGCTGAGGAGATTCCTCTGAAATCGCCTGAACTTGCAGGTTTACTGGGTGCGATCCTTCCGGGAGCCGGTCACCTATATGCAGAAAGGAGAGGGTCCGCAGTGTTTGCCTTCATGTTTACAGGGGCTTTCGCTACAGCTACGATGGAGGCGTTCTCCAACGAGCATAACGAGCTTGGCTGTGGGCTGGCCGCCATTACCGGGCTCATCTATGCCGGGAATATATTCAGCGCTGTTAACGTGGCACATAACCATAACCTCAAGCAAACCAAAGCGTTCAAGGAAAGGATCATGGATACAACCAGAGTTGGAATGTGGGTCGGCGGAGACGGAACTTTCATGCTTTCCCTGGGATGGTGCTTCTGACGTGAAGTTGTATTTTTTCACTTTGATGATCGGTGCGGTACTCCTGATCGCCACACCCGCTTTTGCAGGCGGGATAAAGGGGCCGTGGGAGCTTGACAAAAAAAGGAATATCGTGAACGAAAACCATGAAACTGCGCCTGGATCATACATCACCCTGCCCTTGATACGGTTTTTTCAAAAATATATCTCTCCAGTGGATGGTGAAAGGTGTCCGTGTTTCCCCACCTGCTCTTCGTATTCCTTACAGGCATACAGGAAGCATGGTTTTTTTATAGGTACCCTGATGACGGTCGACAGGCTCTTCCATGAAGCCGATATAGAAAAACATGCCCCTTTAAGAAAGGTGGGGGACAGAGACCGGTTCATCGATCCTCTGGAGAATAATGATTTCTGGTTTGCGGATCACTAGCCCCTTGTTCTGAGAGTATTCAGGAGGGCTCGCCGGAAAGGTAGCGTTTTTGAAGTATTGTACGGACCAGCTTGCGTTTTTTATTTTTTTAGAAAATGTTCTTTTCTTTTGTTTACGTATTCCAGATCAATCCCTTGCGCGATTTTATACCACTTCATGGCTCCCGAATAGTTTTTCATCTTAAAACAGGTAACGCCTAAATTACAGACCGCTTTTATATAGTGCGGGTCAAGTTCAACTGCCTTGTGAAAATAGTGTTTCGCACGTTTGTATTGGTCTGCTCTTAAGTAGATAACGCCAAGGTTGTTATAGCTCAAAGGATATCGGGGGGCGAGGTCTATCGCTTTTAGATAATATTGAATGGCCATTTGATGGTTTCCCATTTTATAAAAGTAAAAGCCTATTGTATTGCAAATCTTTCCATTACCTGGATCATTTTGGAGCTGTTTGAGGAGACAGGATATTTTTTTCTGGTAGTGCCGAGACGAGAAAGGCATAGCGACATCCGAAAAGGCAAGAATGAAGATATGTATAACGAAAAGGATAGATAGGCATCGATACAGTAACCTGTGTGGATTGAAGATCCCTGCAGCAAGGGCATCGTGTCTATTGACTTGCTTGAACAGGGACTCTGATAACAAAGCGGGTTCCTTTTCCTTGTTCGTGCTGTTGAGATCCGGACTGCGCATCACCTGACGGGCAAACCTCTTGGCCCTTGCCTCAGGCGAAAGTTGCAGGAAATGGTTGTGACAAAAATTCTTAATGTCGTTTGTTTGAGGATAATCATGAACTATAGAGAATGAATTTTTTCAAGTCAAGGAGATAAGATTGACGCAAAAAAGCTTCATCCAGGATACTAATTCTGCTAAGGGAATCACAGTGAGGTGAAGTACATACGAATAGAGCATCTCATCGTTTACATCTATACAGGCTGTTGCCCAGATAGCTGAACAGCCTATTTTGGGAGGGCCGTCAGGGGAGATCTTTTTTTGAGATCAGGTCAAATCTCATCCTGCTTGTTGGTGGCAAATGGCATCGATCGTCATGAACCAGGCACACGTCCATGTGGCATACAAGCTACCAGCCGATTTGTAAATGGGTCAGGACCGTATGCCGAATATGGTGCCGTTGTGGGGCCTGTCAGGTTATATCAGTGACCTGACTCAAAAAAAGATCTCCCTTGACGGCTTTTTTGCAAACAATATGATGCGCTCATTCGTAATTCCGTGAAAAGGAGGGATGGGACGTGATACTTGCTGTGATGAGCGATACCCACGACCATATCTGGAATGTAAGGAAGGCCTTGCGGTTCATACAGGAGCGGGGGGCTGAGGCCATTATTCACTGCGGGGATTTTGTTGCGCCTTTTGTGCTGAAGGAGCTGGATCAGGTGCAGATCCCCGTCCATGGTGTGTTTGGTAACAATGACGGCGACCAGTACCTGTTAACCAAACTGTCTCTGACAGAGCTTGCCAATATCTCCTTGTATGGGCTTATGGGAGAGCTGGAGTTTGCAGATTTTAGGATCGCCTTTACGCACTATCGGGCTGTGGCCGAGGGACTGGCGGCAAGCGGACGGTTCGACCTGGTATGCTTTGGCCATTCGCACGAGGCATCCATTGAAAAGGTGGGAAAGACCGACTTGTTGAACCCTGGAGAGGTCATGGGAAAAGACGGGTCTCCGGGCTTCTATTTGGTGGACACATCGGCAAGAAAGTATGAGCCGGTTTCCCTGCTGTCATCTTGACCGACCTGCTTCCCGCACGCGAAGCCTGCCGTAAGTCAGAACCCCCGTGCGGGAGCACGGAGAGGCTTCACAATAAAGGGGATGGCGTGTCATCGGCTTTCCCGAAGGGTAAGTAAAATGGGAGATATTCGGAAAAAATGATACCCTGACAATAGCGATGATATAAGAAATACGTTAAAATCTATCCATATATTGCGTTTTAATATGTTATGATTGTTCTCCATTTTATTTACGCTCAATGAAGGTATAACGTAACAGCGCCTACCTTGTAGCAGGACTCACTCAATAGATTATTTCTATAACAAGCCCCCTTTCCTAACGAAATTAGCAATTTGACAATTTTGTTACATGCCCATAGAAACCTTGGGCATCTGGTGTTTTTTAACCAAATTTCGGTTGATAGGGGAGAAGAATGAATTTGAGAGAAAAAGTCAAAAAAGCTTTGGCCGGAATGACCATCCTGTGCCTTTTATGTATTGCCGCTGTTTCGGAAAGTCAAGGAGCGAACGCCGGCGAACCTGATTTTCTGCCTATGATCCAGCGCAATTGTGTGCCAAATGGCGAGGACCGCAGCCCGGAGCTCTATATTGTCTACCAACAAGATGTGCTTACCAGCTCAAAGGAAAACGCCACATTTGCCTGTTCCCATGGCTTCCCCTGGGAATCAGATACACGCATCCCGCTCATCTTATATGGTAAAGGAATACAAACAGGGGCGACTCCTGATACAGCGGCTTCCCTGGAGGATATCACCCCGACTCTGGCTTGGCTGCTTGATGTAGACAAACCTGCACAATCTAATGGCCGCGTTTTGACCGAGGCATTGAAAAAACCGTGGCTACTGCAGATACTTCCCGATAAAGCACTTCCAAAAGTTGCGCTGGTCTTCACTTTGGACCAGGCCCGAGCTGATTATCTTACGAATCCGCAGATTCTGGAGGCTTTGACATTTACACGAAAAGAGCTGATCGACAAAGGGACATATTATCCCAACGCCCGCCTTAGCTATTCTGGATCACGTACTGCTGTTTCCCATGCAGTCGTCGGCACTGGGGCAACCCCCGGCATCAACGGTATCGTGGGTAATAATATCAAGCTAGGCGATGATTTTCCCCTGGCCTTTAACGACCAGCCCCGTCATAGCATGAACATGTTCAACCTGTTAAGCCCAACCTTGGCAGATGTCATGGACCTGGAGATGGATAACCTGCCAATCATCATTTCAATGAGTCCTTACGGTCGGGCAGCTCTGGGAATGGGGGGACACGGGGCGGCTTTCTCTCCTGATGAAAGTGATCATGATATCATCGTCCAGCTTCTCAGGGACACCGGCCTTCCTTATACCAACGATGAATACTTCAACTTGCCTGATTATTTGATTTATTCCGAGGACAACCCGATTCGGATCGACCAGTGGCTGAGGAAAAATTATGGTATCGATATCCATGTTGACCTGTGGACTGAAACGACCGTTGTGGTGGACAACAGTCCTTATGCCATACCTCACGCAAATGTGATCACAGGCCCTCAAGGTTCTTTCCCGGATGGCACTACTTTCACTTTCAGCCATGCCGCGGTGACGCCGGGTAAAGTGCCACCTACGTCGACATACCAATTATGGGATGAAAACGAGCCTTTTCCTATCAACAAATACTATGGAGACACCATGTATACCCCCTTCTATCAGTTGTGGGCTGTGGACATGTTGCTCAGGACCATGGAGGCTGAAGGCGTGGGCATGGACCGTATTGCAGACCTTGTCTACTATAACTTCAAGTGCCTTGACAAGGTCGGGCATCGTTATGGTGTGAATTCCCCCGAGATCTACACGTACCTCTATTATGTAGATTACTGCCTGCGGAAAATTAAGTATTGGCTTGACAAGAACGTGGGCAGAAACCAGTACGTGATGGCGGTTACCTCTGACCATGGGGCGCACAATGCCTACGAAGGGCGTATACTCTACCGTGGGGAGCTGTTTGACGCCATTGAAGAGGCGTTCGGTGAGAACGTGATCCTCAATGACTTCTACGAGAAAAAACCCTTTGATGACATGATTTACCTTGATCAGGAAATGCTGGAGGCTGCTGGCTATACCCAGGCAGATGTAGCCCGCTTTATAGAAGCCAACTTCTCCGACTATGTTTACAAGGTCTATACGAAAGACGAAATCTTTCAGGATTAAAACAAATAGAACTTTATCCCTTCTCCTCATGGAATGGAAAAGGGGATGGGGGGATTTTCATAGGACATTCAGGAGCTAACCGTTTTTTAACAGAAAACAAGGAGGGTTATATGAAGGCAAGAACTTTTTTGATTGGATTGGCGATGGTCTGTTTGATCCTGTGGCTGGGCACGACTGTTCAGGCTGGAGCGCTGGACGCCTTTAAAGGTGAAAAGGGGACATTGAAAATCGCCGGCGGCACAGCTCATATCCCGGTGATGAAAGAGGCGGCCAAACGGATCATGAGCCTTAATCCGGATATTCAGATCAGCATTGCCGGCGGCGGCTCAGGGGTTGGGATCAAGCAGGTCGGTGAAGGGCTGGTGGATATCGGCAATTCCGGCCGCAAGCCTACTGATGATGAGGTTGACAGATATAATCTCAAGATGTTTAAATGGGCTATTGACGGTGTGGGCATTATTGTTCATCCAAAGAATAAAGTAAAAGCATTGACCAAGGCCCAGGTCATTGACATCTTTTCAGGAAAGATTGATAATTGGAAACGCCTCGGGGGCGCGGATAAAGAGATCAATGTCTACACCAGGGACAAGGCGAGCGGTACGCGGGCAGTCTTTTGGAAAAAGGCCCTTGCCAAGGGAGAGATCACCCCTAAGGCGAATTTTGTTGTTTCCAATGGGGCCATGAAGTCGGCTATATCGCAGGACCCTTACGGCATCGGCTATGTCTCTGTAGGCCACATCGATGAGACCGTGGCCCCGGTTGCTTTTGATGGGGTAGTGCCCACGCTGGATAACGTGAAACAGGGCAAGTACAGGATTGCCCGCGGACTGTACAGCAACACAAAAGGTGATCCAACAGGGTTAACAAAGAAGTTCATCGATTATCTTTTTACGCCTGAAGGACAAAAGATCGTCCAAAGTAAAGGCTTTATCCCTGTTAAATGATCAAGGTCTATGAAACGATTGCAGAGAAATTATTTTTACTATCGGCTATTGTCAGTGTTTCAATAACCATTCTTATATTCGGATTTATGTTGATCCTGGGCCTCCCTTTGATGAAGGGGGGCCATTTTTTTGACCTGCTGACACAACCATGGGCCCCTTATCACGGTTCATACGGGATCTATCCCATGATCGTGGGTACCCTGACGATTGCTTTTTTGAGTGTGGTCATGGCCTTCCCTCTCAGTTTGGGATGTGCTTGCCTTATCAGTGCGCTGGGCTCCAAGAGATTCAGTCGATTTCTCAGAAGAGTGGTCCAGCTTATGACAGGGATCCCCACGGTTATCTATGGGTTTGTCGGCATTTTTCTTCTGGTTCCCATGATCAGAGAACTTTTTCAAAGAGGCTCGGGCATGTGCATTCTGTCTGCCTCTTTGATGCTGGCCGTCCTCATTTCGCCCACCATGATTCTCTTTTTCAGCGATAGCTTTGATCATGTGCCAAAATCCTACCTCAATGCTGTCGATTCCCTGGGCGGAAGCCAGGTACAGAAATTTCTGTATGTCATCCTCCCATGTGCAGGGAAAGGGGTCTTGACGGGGCTCATCCTCGGTCTGGGGAGGGCTCTCGGAGACACCCTGATTGCATTAATGATCGCTGGAAATGCGATTCAGGTTCCAGGTTCTCTTTTGGATTCGGCCAGAACGCTTACCTCTCACATCGCCCTGGTGATTGCTGCTGATTATGAGAGTTTGGAGTTTAGGTCCATCTTTGCCTGCGGCATGTCACTCTATGTATTCACAACGCTTGCCGTGTTGGGCGTTCGGTCTTTAGGATCAATGCATCAAGGAAGAAAAAGGTGAATCGCCCTTTAGAGAGATTTGTGATAGGCTTTTCTTGGATGAGCGGGATTCTCCTTTTGGGGACCATTACCTGTATCATCGGTTACTTGTTCCTTAAGGGCCTTGACACGATAAAACTAAGCCTCATCTTCGGGGAAACCGCGCCCCTTGAGGCGCTCCTTTTTAAAAAGCAGGTCTTTGATGGTCTTTTCCCTGCCATGATAGGCACTTTTTCTTTAGTGGTTTTGTCCGTGGGTTGGGCCATCCCTGTGGGTCTGGCCACGGGTATCTACCTGGCAGAATATGCGCGGCACAGCGTCAAAAAGGTCTTTAACCTGTTTTTCGATATCCTGGCCGGCATCCCTTCGATTGTGATTGGTCTGTTCGGATTTTCGTTGGCCGTTTTCTTGCACAAGCACTTTTCTGAGCGCATCTATCCATGCCTTCTGATTTCCAGCCTGTCCCTGGCTTTTTTAGTCTTGCCGTACCTCATTCGGACCACCCAGGTCGCCCTGGAGAGCCTCCCTGCGGCAACACGGCTCACGGCCCTGGCCTTGGGGGCTACAAGACTACAGAATATCTTTTATGTACTCATTCCAAAATCCCTTTCGGGTATCATCAGCGGCGTTATCCTGGCGATCGGACGTTGTGCTGAAGACACGGCCGTGATTATGCTGACCGGCGTTGTGGCCACAGCAGGGGTGCCCAAGTCCATTCTCTCACACTATGAGGCACTTCCCTTCTATATCTATTACATCTCTTCTCAATATTCGAATACACAAGAACTCTTGAGCGGATATGGCGCCTGTATCATTCTCTTGACTATCTGCGTTTTTCTCTTCTTCCTTGCTTTTGTCATCAAGAGACGCCTGACCTACCAGGCCCTTTATCGGGTATGAAGTGACCCTATGGATGATACAATAAAAATAAAGATCGATCACTTACACTTCTCTTATCAGGGCCACTGGGTCTTGAGAGATATTACGACACAGTTTGCGGAAAATGCCATCACAGCCATTGTTGGGCCCTCGGGTGTGGGTAAATCAACGCTGCTTATGACACTGAATCGCCTGTGGGAAAGCATACCCAGCGCCAAGATGAAAGGAAAAGTGGAAGTCAAATTTGACGGGCGGTTTTGTGATATTTATGATCGATCATTTTCCCTGCCGCAATTGCGGCGATTGGTCGGTATGGTCTTTCAGGTACCCAACCCCCTGCCCATGAGCATTTACAAGAATATCGCCTTTCCCTTGAAGCTGGCTGGCTATAAGGATAAGGGCCTCATTGGCCACAGGGTGGAACAGGCCCTGAAGAGGGCCTACCTCTGGAATGAGGTTAAGGATCGACTCACAGAGGATGCACTGGCACTATCCGGCGGCCAGCAGCAGCGCCTGTGCATTGCCCGGGCCCTGGTCCTGGAGCCAGAGATCTTGCTCCTGGATGAACCGACTTCTTCTTTGGATGCCAAGGCCGGGGCCGTCATTGAGGAGCTCTTGGCCAGCCTAAAAGACCATTGCACCCTCCTGGTGGTTTCCCACTATTTGGATCAGGTGAAAAGAATTGCAGATACTGTTGTCGAGCTCTCCAATGGGCGCTTTGTTCCCAGGCCTTTCAACAAGCAAGGTTAAGAAGATTCGACCCTCAAGTAATTCGACGTCTCGTATTATAGTTAAGTAATTGTTCTTTGACATAAGGTCTCTTGGTTGAGAGAAGAGGGTTACCGTCGCGAGAGAGGACTTTTTCGACGTCTCGGAATTTCTACAGGCTATTGAAATTATAGCTATTTATTTACCCTATTGCAACCCCGATCAGGGAATGATGGAATGATGTAAAAGATAAAAAGACCAAAATCCTTTGGAACCCATTATTCCAGTATTCCAATTGTGAGTGAAGCGAACTAACTTGTGAACAGAATACTTATTCCTTGACCGCAGGCAGAGAGAAGAATAAATTGTATTTGAACTCCCTGCCGCTTGCTGCGGGGTTAGCGATTGCTTTTACGGTTCAAGAGTCACATCTTTACGGGCTGTTGCCCGAATCCCTTTTCGCTTGTCTAAAACGTTTTTTGATAAATCTAAGGCTCGCTCCAGGCGATCTCGCACGTCGTGCCTCTGTTTAAGCCGTCAGGTGCAACCTTTGCGCTA
>Ga0180301_10003055_pt1 | contig 13116 bp, 16 predicted proteins | sample GuaBasSediGuay16_FD_121797 | JGI IMG/M metagenome (GOLD analysis project Ga0180301, IMG submission 121797) | Subseafloor sediment microbial communities from Guaymas Basin, Gulf of California, Mexico - Guay16, Core 4569-2, 12-15 cm | ecosystem: Environmental > Aquatic > Marine > Hydrothermal...
CAAAAAACCTCCTAAACAAATACGGTGAAAAAATAGTCTTACCCACAGATTTAGCTGTTGAAAAAAATGGTGAAAGATTTGAGGTTTCAACAAAAAATCTCCCAATTGAAAATAGAATTTTGGATTTAGGAAAAGAAACCGTTGAAGAATATTGTGGCTATATTAAAGACGCTGAACTTGTTGTTGCATCAGGACCACCAGGAGTTTTTGAAGCCAAAAAATTTGACTTTGGAACAAAAAACCTTCTTGAGGGAATGGCTAAAAGTAAAGCTTACAAGGTTCTTGGTGGAGGTCACCTTGGTGGGGCTGCCGAAATTTTAGGTCTAAAAGAAAAATTCCACCATATTAGCACTGGTGGAGGAGCAATGTTAACCTACCTTTCAGGTCAACCACTCCCAGCTTTTGAAGCACTAAAAAAGTCAGCAAAAAGATTTAAGAAAAACCGTTAAACAAATATTTTTGTTTAGAGCCCCGGTAGCTAAGCTCGGTTATAGCGGTGGCCTTGTAAGCCACAGGTCGTGGGTTCGAATCCCACCCGGGGCTTCAACCCGTTTTTTAAGGTTTTATGGTTAATTATAGTCTTTATGGCGTTTGTTTAACCAAAAACGATGATTGTGGAGGGTTAAACATGGTTGATGAAGTGTTGATTAAACGTTTAGCCTTGGATATAGTTAAGGCTAGGAGGGTTGTAGCTTTAACTGGAGCTGGTGTCTCAACTGAGAGTGGGATACCTGATTTTAGGGGGCCGAGGGGTTTATGGAAAAAATATGATCCTAAGGATTTTACCTATTCGGCTTTTTTAAGGAATCCTAGGAGGTATTGGGAGCTTAGACTTCAAAGGAAGAGAGATGGTTTTGTTGTTTTGGGTGCTAAACCAAATTCGGCTCATTATGCTTTGGCTAGGCTTGAGAAGCTTAGGAAACTCCACTGTATTATTACTCAGAATGTTGATGGGTTACATCAGGAGGCTGGGAGTAGTAGGGTTATAGAGTTTCATGGGAATTCTCGTTGGGCTGTATGTATAAGGTGTGGTGAACGTTATCCTATGGTTGAGGTTGAGGAAAGAGCAGAAAGGGGGGAGCTTCCTCCAACATGTAAAAGTTGTGGTGGTGTTTTAAAGCCTGAGATAGTTATGTTTGAGGAGCCTATCCCTATGGATGCTTTAATAGTTGCTAGGGAGGAGGCAAAAAACTGTGACCTTATGCTTGTTATTGGAACTTCGGCTGTTGTTTACCCTGCTGCAGAACTCCCAAAAATTGCAAAAATGTATGGGGCTGAGGTTGTTGAAATAAACAATGAGCCTACACCTTTAACAGGAATAGTTTCAGACTATATGTTGGAGGGGAGGGTTGGAGAAATTTTGCCTAAGGTTGTTGCTGAGGTTGAAGATTTGCTTAGGAAAGAGGGAAAAATTTAACCTAAATTTTTTTGGTTTGTTTGTGTGTTATGGTGTGCATTACGGTGCATTGCACTGCATTATATGTTTAAATTTGTTTTAGGTTATGGTTGAAAGGATAAACCATAAACCAAAAAGTATTAGGGTTAATGCGCATAGATTTAGGATCCATTTTCCTTTTTTCATGTTTAATATTCTTTTTGATTTAAAAATGCTGAGGGAGATAAGCATATACCAGCTAAGGTCGCATAGCCAGTGGGCAACCATAAAAATGATGAATCCTTTTATTCCAAAGATTGTTGCGTTTACTATTAGAGTGAAGCCTATGGTTGCCCACCAAAGAAAAAAGTATGGGTTTGCTGCTGTTGTTAGAGCGCCTGCAACCAAAGAGTTATGGTAAACTTTTTCTTTTCCGTTAAAGTTTTTAAGCTTTAACCTTAACATGCCTACACCCATGTAGATAAGCATTACTCCTCCAACCAATCCAACCAAAAACCTCATTAAACCTGAGGTGAAAAAGCTTGCAAAACCAAAAAAGATTAAAAGCATAAGAGGAAACTCGATAATCCCGTGTCCTAAAGCAATATATAATCCAGCATTTTTATTTTCATATCCTTTTACAACTGTTACAGCAAAAACAGGTCCAGGCATCATAACCCCTGTTAAAGAAATTAGGATTGCTGAAGCGATGAAAAGTGGGAAGCTTGTGATAATTTTATCTTTCCTCCGTTTTAGACTTTTATCCCCTAATAGTCTAACAGTTTTATTTTAGTTTTACCCAAAATATTTTGAGGTAGAGGGATGGTTAAACCAGGCTATATTAAATCTTTTCTTCTTGTTAAGGTTAAGGTTGGAAAAGAGGAGGAAGCCTTTAACCAGCTTTTCCAAATTCCAGAAATACGTGAAATCCATTTTATCCCGGGAGACTTTGATATTCTTTGTGTGCTTGAGACTGAGGAGTCTCTTGTTTATCCATGGAAAAAGGTTACAGACTTAATTATGGGTAAAATAAGAAAAATGGATAATTTAACAGACACAAAAACAATAATTCCGTTTTCCTCTAAGATAAAAGAGGAAGTTTCTCCTCCACGTGAAAATATGGTTAAAGCCTTTGTTTTTGTTGAGGTTGAACCTGGAAAAGAAAAAAACATAATGAGAAAAATTTTTGAGCTTAAAAACGTTCGTGAGGTTCATTTTATTCCTGGAAAGGCAGACATCCTAACCATTTTAGAGGTTGAGAAGGGTATTGTAACACCTCACCCAGAAAAAATTCTTGAGATAGTTTTAAACGATATTAGGGGTATTCGTGGTGTTAAAGATACAGAAACACTGGTTCCTGATAGGTCTGAAATTAAAGAGTCTTAGATGGTTACCCCTCATAAACAACCTCAGAAAACTTGTGAGCCCTAATTCTTTCAGGCTCTCTAGCAAGTGTCTCTAGGTTATCCTTTAGCCTACTAAAAACATCTTCTAAGGTTTCTGTAACCTTCCTTTTCCTACCTATGGGACTGCAGAAGGAAACAACCTCCCTGTAAAGAAACGGATGGGATATACCTATCTCTTTAACCCTTTCAACAGCACGTCTTGTAGCATCATCGGTTTCAATAACAATTTGGGCTTTTTTCTCCCTTTCCCTAACAGCCTCCATTAAGGGGAGACTTAAAAACCTGTCAAGTCTCCTTAGTAAAGACTCGTAGGCTGAACCGAAAAGTTTGGGGTTTTTTTCGTAAGCCATCCCAAGCGTTATATAGTAGGGGAACTCTATAGAGTCAAGAATTCTTGGGTCATCCTCATTAATGGTTTTTTCTTCTTCAAGATACATCCTATAAACGTTTAATGCAACATAGGCTTTTTCCCTTAAAGACATTTGTTTCTCAATGTTTAACTCCATTAGGTCGTGGGCATACTTTTCTGGGATAACTATACATGGAACCTCTTTTATTCCAACCTCCCTTGCTGCAAGAAGCCTATGCTGACCGTCGATTACTGTATACAGGTTTTCGTTTTCACCTTTAACAGCAATAACAGGTGTTGTAAAACCTATTTTACGCATGGATTCCGCAAGTCTCCTAACATGGAATTGGGATGGTTTTCTTTGAATCTCAATAACCTTTAGGTTTTCAATGGGTACAACTATAACTTCCTGTGTGTATCCTAGTAGAGGTTCTTTAATTTCACCAATCCTTTTCATGAGATGTTGAAAGGTAAACTAGGTATTTTAACTTTAAATCCCTTTTTATGGGTAAGGTTAAAGGTGAGGCTTAATAATGTTTAGGTTTAGGGTTGTTGGGTTAGATGAGGTTTATAGGGATATTTTTAGGCTTTGGGAAAAAATTTTGGAGGATGGGTTTAAACCAGACCTTATTGTTGCTATTCTTAGGGGAGGATATTTTCCAGCAAAAGTTTTAGCTGAGCTTTTTGGAGGTTTAAACCTAAAAACGGTTGAAATAAAATTTTATAGGAACATTGATAGGAAAGAAAAACCAAAAATTGTTCAGCCTCTTTACGGCTATGTTAAAAGAAAAAAGGTTTTACTTGTTGATGATGTTACGGATACTGGTAAAACCCTAACCCTAGCAGTTAAACATCTTAACCGGAAAGGCGCCTTAAAAGTTAAAACCGCAACAATCCATAAGAAGGTTTGGAGTAAAATAAAGCCAGACTACTATGTTTACGAGGTTGATTAGTGGGTTGTTTACCCATGGGAGCTTATAGACTTCTCCATCACCATAGGTAAAAAGCTAAAAGAGGAGGGAGAAACCCTTAAAAAGGCTTCAAGCCTCCTACTTAGAAAAGGTTTAAACCTAGACAAAAAACCGTTAAAAAAGTTTTGGAGAAGACTGTTTTTAACCCCTTAAAAGTTTGATTAGGGTAGGCATAAGCTCCGAACCTTTTATTGTTCCAAGACTACCCATCCTACAAGCCTTCTCACTAAAAGTATCCACACTGTCAGCCTCAACACCTCCACCCGAAATAAGCAAGGGAACAGGGTCGTCCGTGTGAGACCTAACAATACATGGGGTTGAATGGTCTGCTGTAACAACCACCAAAACTTTTTCCAAGTCTAGTTTAGGCAGTAGCTTGGCAAAATAAAACTCGTCTATCAACTCAATAACCCTCATCTTTCTTATAGCATCACCATCATGCCCAGGCTCATCAGGACCCTTAATATGAATATAGACTCCATCAAGCTTTTCTAACGCCTCCAAAGTTTTTTCCACCCTTAAACTGTAGTCTTTCCTAAGGTCTCCTGCTAGCTGGGGTAACGGTATCTCCTCCATACCGCAAAGAAGGGCTATCCCCCTTTCAACAGGCATATCAGCCATACATCCAAACCTAACCTTGTAAAGCTCCTGAAAACTTGGAAACTTTGGTAGGGTGTCTCCAGCATCCCTAGCCAATATAAAGTTTGCTGGAAGCTTTCCCTCCCTAACCCTTTTTAGGTTTAACTCATGGTTTTTAAGTATCTTATGGCTTTTTTCTATAAACTCGTTTAAAAGTTCAGCAGCTATCTTAGCTTCCTCACCACCGTTTAAAGGTCGACTTTTCTCAACCTTAGCCTTAACATATGCTTTTGCAACACCCAAACCCTCCATGGTTCTTAGGTATGCTGGGTCTACGTTTGTAATTTTACCTGAAAGTTTCCCGTCGATAAGCCTAACAACCAAGACAGCTCTATGCCCTATAGTGTTTTTAAAGATGAATTTTGAGGGTTTATAGGTTAGTTTAACCTCTCTATTTATTGTTTCAGCAAGTCTGCTGGCTTCCTCTGTTGTTAGGCTTCTTCCAACCCTCCTATCAACAATAAAACCTTCCTCATCCACAGTTGCAAAATTACATCTAAGAGCAAGGTCTCCATCCCTAAAATCTAAACCAGCACCAACAGCCTCAATAACACCCCTTGAAGGATGATATTTGAATGGGTCGTATCCAAGTATGCTTATAACAGCAACATCAGATTCAGGGGCTATCCCCTTCCCCACAGAATACATTAAACCAGTTTTCCCTTTTTTGGCTAAAAAGTCTAGGTTTGGTGTTTTTGCAGCCTCAAGAGGAGTTTTTCCATCCAGTTCTGGTGTTGGAAGGTCACCTAACCCATCTAAAACAACATAAAGAAGTTTTTTCATCTTAACCCAAAAATTTTTAGGTGCCTTCTATTCTTTAACGTTTTTCATCAGATAGCTTGTAAGTTTTTCACACTTCTCTGGAGTAATATATTTTGTTTCTCCACACCTTTCTTGGTCAGGACAAAAAGTGCAGGGTAAATCAAACAAAGAGTCAAAATTGACTGGTAGTTTTTCCGGGATAAGCCTATAAGTCCACTTCCCCCTATAAAGCTCACGTTTTCTTCTTATCAAACCTGACCTTACAAGTTTTAAGGTAATACGTGAACCTTCCTTGCTTGTAGCTTTAATCTCCTTCCAAAGGTTAGACTGTAAAATTCCGTTTTCACCACTCCTTTTAATTATTTGAAGAATTTCATAGTAGTCAACTTTTCTCATGCTGCTTTTCCCTTTTCAGGGATAAAGGGATATTCTAGTGATGTTAGCATGGTTTTTGTGGAATATAAAGTTAACGCTGTTAACAACAAAGCCTACACTTAATCCTCTCAAGCTCAGGCATTTCCCTTTTACAGTAGTCACAAACAAGCTTTTCTTTTCTTATTGTTTTACAAAGCTCACAAAGGTTTTTTAGGACGAGAGAGGTTTCAGGTTCTTCCTTTGTTAACTCTTTCACAAGTTTTTCTACAGCCTTTTTTACTTTTTTAGACTTTCTAAGAAATTTTATTTCATGTTCTCCTCGAACACCCTTAAGATATTGGCTTACTGCTGCACGTGTAACTTTAAGTCTATCCGCAACCTCCGTTTGGCTTAAACCATATTCTCTAATAAGTTTTTTAGCAACCTCAACCCTTATTGAGGGTATTATAAGTCTAACCATAACCATACATGGAGGTTTCAAGTCTACATTTCACCCTTTAACACTGTTAACTTTTAGAAGCTTCCAGCCTATAAGAGCATTCTTATTAGCTTAAACAGGGGAAAAATAAATGTTTATTACCAGCTGAAACAAAAAAATATACAAACACAAGGAAAAGGGAACGGTTTACCGAGCTCATTGGAAAACTATAGCTTCTTTTCTTTAGCTGGATGGGGTTCGGTAAAAATTGGCTGAGCCTAAAAAATGCTCTCCTAAATGTGAGTTTTTTAGGTGTGGACAAAAAGCCTTACAGTTTAGGTCTGGAAAAGCCTATTGTAGGTTTGCTGACGACCTATGTAAGGGATACCAGTGTAAATATGCTTTTTGTGTGAGGAATAGGCTTTTACCTGATGGTGTTTGTGGTTTAACGGTTAAAAGAGCAACAAAAAGCCTTGAAACTCCCCCGGAAGAGGTTATTAAAGGGATTAAGGTTAAAGGTAAACTTCAAAAAAAGCTTGGAGAAAAAGAGATTTTTTAGTCTATCAGTCTAGTTAAGGTTAGGAGAAGAGTTTTTGCAAACCTCCCACCTTATCATAACAAGTTCAAGAAGACCAACAAGGTCTATGAGAACCCTTATGAGAGACCTTCACACGGTTATCCCTAACTCCTACAGAACAAACCGTGGTAAAATGGGTATAAAAGATTTGGCTGAGCTGGCTTTAAACCTTAAAGCCAAACATGTTTTGGTTGTTAACAGGTGGAAGGGTGGACCGGGAAAAATAGAGTTTTATAGGGTTTTAAAGGATAAACTTGAACCTATCCCACCAATTCTTTATGTTAAAGGTGTAAGACTTCAAAGAGAGTATAAAATTTTTTGGAGGAAGCTTAGGATTAGATGTAGAAGCCTAGCCATAGTTCAACCTAAAGATGTTGAATTTAAAAAGCTTGCTGAAGTTTTATCAAAGGTTTTTAATGCTCCAATAGTCTCCGAGGGAGAAAAAGAAAATTTTCAGGTTTATGTTAGAATTTTTAAAGATTTAAACCAAAGAACAAAAATAACGTTCTTTTCAAGTCTTCATAAACAGGAGATAGGTCCCTCCCTATACCTTAGGAAGGTTGTAGGCTTTGAAGAGGAAGTTTAGGGTTGTAGCCAAAATAATAGTTGATGTTGGTTCACCAAAAAAAGCTGAAAAAATGGCTAAAATTTTAAATGTTGAATGTAAGGTTGCCCCAACCCAAAAGTTTAATGTTAATGTTAGTAGAAAGGGGAAAAATTTAACTTTGGTTTTTAAGGCTTCAAACCTAACAGCTTTAAGAGCCTCAATAAACTCTTTTTGTGGATGGGCTAACATGTTAAACAACGTTTTTAACGTTTTATCCCAATACAGCTAAACTATTCAGATTTTTCAAGAAGCCATTTACTCATAAAACCTAGCCCAATAAACATAAGTGTGAGAATAAAAGATAAAATAAAAAGGTATTTTTGAATGAAGCTTACAAGTTTAGTTGGCTCTAGTAAAACGTATAAAACCATTACAGCTATAAAAACAGCTAAACAAACTGATGCTATCAAGGCAACCTTAAACTTTCCCTTTAAAGCCAAATCCAAAACCTAGCACACCTTCTATATCTAGGAAAAATAAAAACTTTAATTAGAATGTTTGGATTTTCATTAGTTTAGTTAAGTCTCCTTAACCAGCAAAATTGTGGTGTTAAAAACTTGGGTGAGGAAACAGAAATACCTGCAAACCTACAAGAAGAACTTGCAAAACTTCAACAGCTTCAGCAAACCCTCCAAATCATAGTTTCACAAAAACAACAGGTTGAATTGGAGCTTACGGATACTGATAAGGCTTTGGAAGAGCTAAAAAAGATGGGTGATGATGCTGTTATCTATAAGACGATAGGTATGCTTCTTGTTAAAAAGGATAAGGAGTCTATAACAAAAGACCTAACCGAGAGAAGAGAGCTTCTTAGTGTTCGAGCCTCCGTTCTTGGTAAACAAGAGGAAAGAACAAGAGAAAAACTAAGAGAACTTCAACAACAAATTCAGTCTAGATTAGGTCAGCAGCAACCAACCTAAAATTCTAACCACTTTTTATTCTAAATCAGCATCCTAGGAAAAGAAGAATGCTTATTAAACTAAAAAATCTACTTAAAAAGAAACGTTTAAAACATGGGATAATATTTTGCCACCATAACGCTGACCCCGATGCCATATATTCCGCCCACGTTCTCCTAAAACTCTTAAAAAAGATTAGTCCAAAAACCAGATGTGAAATTTTTCCTGTTCAGGGTCCAAGTAGACTTTCAAAGCTTTTAATGGAGAAGGTTCCTGTTCGTGTGGTTGTTAAACCTAAACTTTGGAAGGCTGACTTTTTTATTTTGGTTGACACAAGCACCTTAAAACAGCTTGATGAGTGGGGTTTAAAAATTGCTAAGCTAAAAAAGCCTATTATTGTTGTAGACCACCATACAATCCACCCTAAAACAAGAAAAATAGCCTCCCTACTAATCGTTGACACAAACGCCTCTTCAACATGTGAAATTGTTTATAGGCTTTGTTGTAAAGCAAAGCTTAGGTTAACCAGAAGGGATGCTTTAGGCTTACTTTTTGGAATAATTTTTGAGACAAAAGGTTTTCGTTACGCCTCAGCCGAAACCCTAAGAACCTCAGCAAACCTTCTAGAGTATGGGATAACGGTTGACGAGGCTTTAAGGTTTATGGCTAAACCAGTAGAAAAATCTGAAAAAATAGCAAGGTTAAAGGCTGCAAGTAGACTTCAGCTTCATAGGTTTGATGGTTGGCTTGTTGTTTTATCCCATGTTAGCTCTTACCAGGCTTCTGTGGCTAGGGCTCTTATAGGGTTGGGTGGTGATGTTGTTGCTGTTGCTGGTGGAAAAAAGGGTGAGGTTAGGGTTAGCTTAAGAGCAACCCAAGAATTTTATGATAAAACTGGTGTTCATCTTGGTAGGGATGTGGCTTTTGTTTTGGGTGAAAGGTTTGGTGGTATGGGTGGTGGTCATGCAACCTCTGCTGGTGTTAACGGTTTTGGAAGTGTTGAAGAGGTTTTAGCTGAAACCCTAAAAATTTTAAGGGAGAAAATTTTGGGAGGTTAGGCTGGGTTAAATTTTTTAGTATTACGCTTGAAATACTCATATTTTTAGGTTAGAACCTACAATTCAAAATTGTAGATGTTTAACCAACAATTTTGGGTTGGGAAGACTAGATGCAATATGTTCAAAGGGCTATTGACGAGATAATTGATGCACTTTCAAAATGTTTAAAACGTGTTGACATGAAACAGGTTGAAAAATTTATAGATATGCTTTTAGATGCAAAAGAAAAAAATAAAAAGATTCTTGTAATGGGTGCTGGGAGAAGCGGGCTTGTTGGAAGAGCTTTTGCCATGAGGCTTATGCACCTAAACTTTAACGTTCATGTTATAGGAGAAACAATAACACCAGCCCTAGAAAAAGATGATATCCTTGTAGCAATTTCAGGTTCAGGCTCAACAACAACCGTTGTTGCAGCTGCAAGAATAGCCAAAAAGGTTGGAGCAAAAATTTTGTCTATAACATCCTATCCCAACTCACCACTTGGAAGACTTTCACACCATAAAATAGTAATCCTTGGTAGGACAAAAATATCAGGTAAAAAAGACTATTTTTCACGTCAAATTCTTGGGGTTCATGAGCCTTTAGCCCCCCTAGGAACAATTTTTGAGGCTTCAACAAGCATATTTCTTGACGCTTTAATAGTTGAGCTTATGCATAGGCTTGGGAAAACAGAGGAAGACCTTAAAAAAAGACATGCCACAATAGAGTAATTATCCATATTAAACAGTAACTTTTTTAAGTTGGAAGACTATCAGCATTTCTGTTAGTCTAAAACATCTTTAAGGGAACGGGTATATGCCAAAACTTAAAACAACAGCAGAAATCCTAAAGATAGTCCATAACCTTGAACAGGTTAGAAACGCAGGTATAATAGCCCATGTAGACCATGGTAAAACAACCCTAACAGACTCTCTGCTTTCAGCAGCAGGTTTACTTTCACCCTCAGTTGCAGGCACAGCCTTAGCTTTAGACTATCTAGAGGAAGAGCAAAAAAGACAGATGACTATTAAGGCTGCAAACATAAGCCTCTACTATGAAGTTGATGGTAAACCCTACGTTATAAACCTTATAGACACTCCTGGACACGTCGACTTTTCGGGTAGGGTTACAAGGTCTTTAAGAGCTATTGATGGTTGTGTGGTTGTTGTTGATGCTGTTGAGGAGGTTATGGTTCAAACAGAAACAGTTACAAGACAAGCTTTAGAAGAAAGGGTTAGACCAACCCTATACATAAACAAGATAGATAGGCTGATTAAAGAGCTTAGACTTTCACCAAGCCAAGTTCAAGAAAAACTTTTAAGGATAATCCGTGAGTTTAACAACCTTATTGAGCTTTACGCTGAACCTGAGTTTCGTGAAAAGTGGAAGGTAAGTCCTGCAACAGGAACAGTAGCCTTCGGCTCAGCAAAAGATAGGTGGGGGCTTACAATCCAGTCAGCCCAAGAAAAAGGGATAAAGTTTTCCGATATAGTTGCAGCCTACCAAGAGGGGAGAGTTAAAGACCTTGTTAAAATCGCTCCTCTACATGAGCCTATCCTAGACATGATTATTAGGCATATTCCATCACCCCTTGTAGCCCAAAAATATAGGATTCCAAAAATCTGGAAGGGGGACCTTTCAAGTGAGATAGGTAAGGCTATGTTAAACTGTGACCCTAACGGTCCCCTTGTTATGTGTGTTACAAACGTTGTTGTCGACCCTCAGGCTGGTGTTGTCGCTACAGGAAGACTTTTCTCAGGAACCGTTAAGGCTGGAGATGTTGTTAGACTTATTGGTGTTAGGGAGGATTGTAGAATCCAAGAAGTATGTATTTATATGGGTCAGTTTAGGGAGGTTGTAGGTTCCCTTCCAGCAGGAAACATTCCAGCTTTACTTGGTTTAGATAAGGCTAGAGCTGGTGAAACAATATCCTCACTAAAGGATACTGTTCCCTTTGAACAGCTTCAATATGTTAGCGAACCTGTTGTAACGATAGCTATTGAACCTAAACATAGTAAAGACCTACCAAAACTTGTAGATTTTCTTAGGAAGCTTTCACTTGAAGACCCAAACCTTGTGGTAAAGATAAACGAGGAAACAGGAGAATATTTAATTTCTGGTATGGGGCAGCTCCACCTAGAAATTGCTACAACATGGATTCAAAAGGCTGGACTTGAAATTATTACAACAAAACCTATAGTCCTCTACCGTGAAACCGTAAGAAAAGAAGGAGAAGTTTTTGAAGGTAAATCACCAAACAAACATAACAGAATATATCTGAAAGTTGAACCCTTAGAACCTGAAATAATTGAGCTTATCAGAAAAGGTGAACTTTCAGACTACACTCCACGCCACCAAGTTGCAAAAATTTTAAGAGAACACGGATGGGAAACAGATGAGGCTAGAGGTGTATGGAGAATAGACGAACACTGTAACATACTTACAGATGTGACTAAAGGAATTCAAAGACTTGATGTTGTTAAAGACTCTATAATATCAGCTTTTAACTGGAGTATCGAGGAGGGACCCTTAGCTTACGAGACAATTAGAGGAATAAAAGTAAAGCTTGTTGATGCTCAAATCCATGAGGATCCTGTTCATACAGGTCCAGCCCAAATAATGCCTGCAACACGTAGATCCCTTTATGCAAGCTTTCTTTCAGCAAACCCAACCCTGCTTGAGCCTATCCTAAAAGTTACTGTTAAGGTTCCTCCAGAACAAGTTGGGAACGTCACAAAGATAATAGTTGGTAAACGTGGCAAAATAATTTCTCTTGAACAAAAAGAGCATATCATGCATATTATAGGTGAGATTCCTACAGCTGAAACCTTCGACCTTTCAGAACTTATGAGGAGTGCAACAGCTGGAAAAGCGTTTTGGGGAACAGAATTTTTAAAATGGGAGTTTGTTCCAGCATCAATGGTTGGAGACCTTATCAGAGAAATTAGAAAACGTAAAGGTTTATCCCCAGAACCTCCAACGATAGAAGACTTTATAGAGTAACAGCAAACAAAAACATTCTTTCCCTAAAATTTTTAGAGTAAAAACAATTTTTCCCTCTTTCTTTTTACGAAACTTAGTTTAATCTGGATGTTAAACATTCTTTTAGGGTTGAATGGTTAGAATGGAAACTGTTAAGGTTTTTGTTGACTATAGGGAAAAAGATTCTGGTGTTCCATCGTTTCTTTCAAAGCTAAACGTAAACGTTATCTACAAAAATTTGTCTGTTGGAGACTATGTTTTACCTAGGGGTTTGGCTGTTGAAAGAAAAAACGTTAAAGACTTTCTTTCTTCAATGTTTTCAGGTAGACTTTTTAACCAAGCTTATAGGTTGGCTGAAGCCTATCCTACACCAATCTTTATTGTTGAGGGTGACTTTCAGGAGGCTTTAAAAAGTTTTTCTAAGCCTAAAGCGTTATGGGGTGCTTTAGCCTCCCTTTCCATCCATTATGGTATTCACCTATTTTTTACAGCTAACATTCAGCAGACAGCAGAGCTTTTACATGTTTTGGCTTACCAAACAATAAAACCTAAAACTGTTGAACCTATCCTTAGGGAGAGAAGAAAAATCAGAAGTCTAACAGAGTTTCAGCTTTATGTTGTTTCTTCACTTCCAGGTGTTGGGTTAAAGCTTGCGGATAGAATGCTTAAAAGGTTTGGGTCTGTTAGGGCTGTTTTTCAAGCCTCAAAAAGGGATTTGA
>Ga0180301_10003056_pt1 | contig 13114 bp, 23 predicted proteins | sample GuaBasSediGuay16_FD_121797 | JGI IMG/M metagenome (GOLD analysis project Ga0180301, IMG submission 121797) | Subseafloor sediment microbial communities from Guaymas Basin, Gulf of California, Mexico - Guay16, Core 4569-2, 12-15 cm | ecosystem: Environmental > Aquatic > Marine > Hydrothermal...
TAATCAGCTGTGGCCTTGCCGGGCCGAACCCCAGGGATGAAGCCGCTTTGCTGTTGCAAAGTTTGAGGCAGGTTCATTTGCTCAAATATGACCATAGTGTAGAAGAAAGCGAAACCAATTACTAAAACAAAATACAATCCGTTGTACAGCACGGTATTAGCCTGAAACACATTATAGATTGTATTCCAGAAATTGGGATCCGCTCCTGTTGGGTTCATAAAAAATGAAGATATCATACCTGGAAGTTGCATCATAGCTAGGGCGAAAATGAGGGGAATCATCCCGGCGGTATTAACCCGCAGCGGTATGTAAGTCGAGCCTGATTGGCGATACATGCGGCCGCTACGAATAGTACTCTTAGCGTATTGTACAGGAATACGGCGATGTGCTTCAACAAATACGACTATAAGTATCAGAGTAGCTAAGGTGAGTATAATGAAGACGGTCAAGCCCTCCGGATCTTGAGCAGCTATAAAGGCGCGGCCAATCATCTCCGGTACTCTGGCTACAATGCCACCAAAGATTATTATTGATATTCCATTTCCTATACCACGCTCAGTAATCAATTCGCCCAGCCACACGAGAAATATCGTGCCAGCCACCATTGTCGTTACTATGCTGGCTATGGTCAAGTGTCCAAGTGGCTCAATAGTAACGCCCTGGCTACGTAGTATAATTAGCATACCGTAACCTTGAAGTGCGGCTAAAGGTACAGTTAGCAAGTGAGTAATTCGATTGATTCTCTGGCGACCAGGCTCTCCCTCTTGAGCAATAGCCTGGAGCCTGGGAATTACCGGGACTATCAATTGCATGATTATGGAAGCGGTGATATAGGGATAGATACCCGTGGCAACTATGCTGAAACTCGACATAGCCCCGCCGCTAAAGAGGTCAAGCATTTCGAAGAAACCATGTTCCCCGAAGAAGCCTTCCAATGCTTCGAGATTCACGCCGGGCAAAGGAACATGGGCTAGAAATCGAAAAACCGCAAGGATAGCAAGGGTAAACAGAATTCTCCGCCTCAAATCTGGCAATGTCCATATGTCCATCATTGCCTGGATGAGACGCGGTTGGGTTCTTTTGCGCTGCATGTTAAATCTGTTTTATTTTCCCGCCAGCAGCGAGTATTTTTTTCTCTGCCGATGAAGAGAATTTGTGAGCACTAACTAATAATGGGTGCTGGATATCGCCCTGGCCGAGAATTTTAGTTGGGCGGTCTGGGGTGCTAATTAATCCTGCCTGGAGCAATTCCTCAGGGGTGACCTCAGTTTCTGGTGCGAAAATGGCTAGCCTTCCCACATTGACAATGTTATATTTAGTTTTAAAAATGTTAGTGAATCCTCTTTTATGTGGTAGCCGTTTTATTAAAGGCAACTGGCCGCCTTCAAAGCCAAGGCGTACACCACCAGAGTGAGCTTTTTGCCCTTTGCAGCCGCGCCCCGAATAGGTTCCATGCCTGCTGCCATCTCCACGACCTACGCGTTTTCTATTCTGCTTAGCACCCAGAGGGGGCTTTAATTCATTCTGCTTCATCTGCCTCCTCTTCCTGAGCTTCAACATCGACTCTAATTGCTGCTTCCTCAGTCTGTTTTAAGCTAGCTAGGGCAAGCATCGTAGCTTTGGCTACGTTGATCTTGCTTGTTCCACCGAACGATTTGCCAAGCACGTCTTTTATGCCTGCCAATTCCAATATTGAACGAGTAGTATTGTTGACAATTAAGCCCGTTCCAGGCGCCGCTGGCTTTAATAAAATCTTGGATGCCCCAAACTTGGCTAGAATTTCATGAGGGATGGTACTATTTTTGATGGGCACCTCAATCAACTCTTTCTTTGCCATAGCACCTGCCTTGCGAACTGCTTCAGGAACCGCCGCCGCTTTAGCTAAACCAAATCCGACAACTCCCTGGCCATTGCCAACTACTACTAAAGCTCTGAATCGAAGGTGTCTACCACCCTTGACTACTTTAGTGACACGGTCGATACCTAGCAGCTTCTCTTCGAGATTCAGGTCCGTGGCATCGATTTTGCTCTTCTTCCCTCTTAGTTTGGTTACTGCTTTCATAGACTAGCTTTTAAAACTCCAATCCAGCTTTTCTGGCAGCCTCGGCTAAAGCCTTAACTCTGCCGTGATATTTATAACCGCCGCGGTCAAAAACCACCCGTTTGATTCCTCTATTTAGCGCTTTCTCCGCAAGCAAAGTTCCTACTACTTCGGCTTTCTCGCTTTTCCCTATTCCATCGGTCTTACCTCTCACCTGACAGTCAAGAGTGCTCATGGAGACTAAAGTCCGGGCATTAGAATCATCAATAATCTGGGCATAAATATGATTCAAGCTACGGAAGACACATAAGCGAGGCCGTGTTATTGTTCCCGCTACCTTTCGCCTCACCCGCCTGTGTCGTATCTCTTTGATTGCCTTCGAATTTCTCTTGCTCATTTAGCCACTATTTCTTGCCTATTTTGCCTGCTTTGCCTGGTTTAAGACGTAGCTTCTCTTCAGAATATTTAATACCTTTGCCTTTATAAGAATCGGCAGGACGTACTGCACGAATTCTGGCAGCTGTCTCCCCAACCACCTCTTTATCGATACCAGCGACGCGAATGCGATTTGTTCCTTCAACGCTGATGTTAATACCAGGAGGAGGAGAAAATTCCACAGTATTGGAGTATCCTACTTGGAGTACCAGCTTGTTGCCACTTTGCTGTGCTCTATAGCCTACACCATTTATTTCCAAGGTTTTTTCAAAGCCTTCGCTCACTCCTGTGACCATATTTGCCAGAAGGCTACGAGTGAGTCCATGCAAAGAACGGTGAATCTTGCTATCACTAGGTCGAGTTACAATCAAGTCCCCATTCTTCAAGGCGATCGAAATATCGGGATGAAACCGACGGCGCAGTTCTCCCTTATTCCCTTTTACCACAACTTCGCTTCCGTCAATCTTCACCTCGGTACCCTGGGGTATCGCAATAGGCAGCAAACCAATACGAGACATAATTTACAACTCCTGAGTCAATTTACCATACATAGCATATAATCTCACCGCCAAGATGCTGTCGCCACGCCTCTTGACCAGTCATGATGCCCTTGGATGTGGATAGAATGGCAATGCCCAAGCCCCCATAGACGCGAGGGATTTGGCGTTTTTCCACGTAAACTCTTAGACCTGGCTTACTCACCCTTTCTAAACCTAAGATTGCAGGCTGGTCGCCCGTGTACTTGAGGCGGATTTTTATCATTGGTGTTGATTGCCCTTTAAGTATTTCATAACGTTCAATAAAACCCTCTTCCTTAAGAATTTTGATTATGGCCAGCTTTATTTTAGAAGAGGGCACAAGTACGCTATCATGGCCGGCCATGATGGCATTTCGTATCCGAGTTAACATATCAGCAATAGGATCAGTAACTGTCATTTTTCTTTACCAACTTGACTTTCTTATCCCTGGGATTACACCAGTTACAGCGAGTTCTCGAAAGCAAATGCGACATAAGCCAAATTTACGCATATAAGCGCGTGGCCTACCGCATAATTGGCAACGATTACGCTGCTGCACCTTATACTTAGGTGGTCGTTTTGATTTAACAATTTTAGATAGCTTCGCCATATCAAGTTCTCCTGAAAGGCATACCCATTAGTTCCAACAAGGTTCTGGCTTCATCATCATTCTTGGCCGTGGTAACAATGGTTACCTCGAATCCGCGAACTTTATCTATTTTATCGTAATCAATCTCAGGGAAAACTATCTGCTCTTTTATGCCCAGGGTATAGTTTCCTCGACCATCGAAAGAGTCCCGTGATACCCCACGGAAATCTCGAAACCTCGGTAGAACGATACTAACCAGTTTGTCAAAGAAGTCGTACATCCGTTTACCTCTCAATGTTACCATCATGCCAATAGGCATACCAGCCCGTAGCTTAAAAGGGGAGATAGACTTCTTCGCTTTTGTGATTACAGGACGTTGCCCCGAAATTGTGGATAGGTCTTTCTCCGCAGCTTCAAGGGCTTTGGAGTCCTGTATGGCTTCGCCTAAACCGATGTTAAGCACGATTTTTTCCAGCTCAGGCAGTTGCATTATATTGGTATAGCCCAATCTGGCCTTGAGCTGGGGAACCACTTCGGTCAAATATTTTTCCTTCAAGCGAGCTTTCATAGTTAAATCCTTCAGTCAATTACTTCTTGACATGCCTTGCAAATTCGCGCCTTTTTGCCATCGGCTAGAAAGCGGAAACCGACTCGTGTGGATTTGCCACACTTATCACACAACAACATTACGTTGGATAAATGGATTGGAGCCTCAAGCTCAATTATGCCGGCTTGGCGGGCAGCCCTGCGGGCTCGCGAATGGCGTTTAATCATGTTTAGCCCTTCCACTACCACTTTATCTTTCTTGGGGAAGACACGTCGTACCTTTCCACTCTTCCCCTTGTCCTTACCAGCAATTATGACAACTGTATCATTTTTTCTGATTTTCATTTTACAAGACCTCGGGAGCTAAGGATATTATCTTGGTGAAGTCTTTGTCTCTGAGTTCCCGGGCTACCGGACCAAAAATGCGACTGCCTTTAGGATTATTTCTATCACCAAGAACGACTGCGGCATTCTCATCGAATCTGATATATGAACCATCGGGGCGACGATAAGGTTTAGCTACACGTACGATTACAGCCCGCACTACTTCACCCTCTTTCACCATTCCGTGAGGCATAGCCCGCTTCACCGTGGCCACGATAATGTCGCCGATGCGGGCATATCTTCTTGCCCCGATAGGTACGTTAATGCACATAATCTGCGTAGCCCCGGTATTATCGGCTACCTTGAGTCTGGTATAAGTCTGAATCATTTCTTTTGCTCTGGTCTGTCTTCAACCATTTCCCTCTTAGATATTATCTCTATTACCCGCCAATGCTTCTCCTTGGATAAAGGGCGAGTCTCGCTAATCTTCACTCTATCTCCAATTTTACAAGCATTATTTTCGTCATGTGCCTTATATTTTTTAGTAACTCTAATAGCTTTCTTATAGAGAGGATGGACTTTTCTAGTTTCCACAGCCACCACCACGGTTTTGGCCATTTTATCACTTACCACTAATCCTTCTCTAACCTTTCTTTTTCCGAGATAACTCATTCTATGCCAAGCTCCCTTTCCCTTATAATAGTCATTATTCTAGCAATCCTTCTCCTCACATTAGGAATCTCCCGATGATTCTCCAACTGTCTGGTGGCCAGGCGAAAACGGAGGTTAAATAGTTCCTCATGAGCTTCTTCGAGCTTTGTTGCTAGCTCTTCATTATTCAGAGTGCGAATTTCACTAATCTTCAACTTTCTGTTTTTCCCTCCTGACAAAACTAGTAGCTATAGGAAGTTTGTAAGAGGCGAGGTGTGCTGCCTCCGCAGCCATCTTCTCCTTGACGCCAGCCAGTTCAAACAGGATTCTGCCTCTCTTAACTACGGCTACCCAGTGATCCGGAGAGCCTTTTCCACTGCCCATCCTTGTCTCTGCCGGTTTCTTTGTTACAACTTTATCAGGAAAAATTCGTATCCATAGTTTACCTCCACGGTGCAAGTGGCGCACAAATACGCGTCGAGTTGCTTCAATTTGTCGTGCTGTTATCCAAGCGGATTCCTCAGCCCTCAAGCCAAAGTCACCAAAAGCAATAGTATCTCCGCTTTGAGCACTACCTTTTAGTCTGCCCCTATGTACCTTGCGGTATTTCACTCGTTTCGGTTGTAACACTTTTCACCTCTGTTTCCGGGATGATATCGCCCTTATAAATCCATACTTTAACCCCAATACGGCCCATCAGGGTATGGGCTTCAGCAAAACCATAGTCAATATTGGCACGTAATTTATGCAACGGCATTTGACCTTGACGTAGGGTCTCAGTTCTTGCAATTTCGGCTCCACCAAGCCTTCCGCTGCACATTATCTTTACTCCCTTAGCACCGGCTTGCGAAGTCCGGAAAGCTGCTTGCCTCATAGCCCGCCGGAAAGGAATTCTCTCTTCAAGCCGCCCTGCTATACTCCGGGCTACCAAAATAGCTTCAAGTTCAGGATGCTCAACTTCCCTAATGGTCAATCTAATTTTATCCTTGCTGACCTTCTCTAAGTCAGATTTCAGCGCTTCCACATTTTGCCCCCCGCGGCCAATCAAGATGCCAGGGCGAGCTGAGTAAAGAGTTAAGTATACCTCGTCTCCCGAGCGTTCAATTTCTGCCCGGGCAACTGCTCCTCCGGGACATTTTTGTTCCACTACCCTGCGCAACTTTAAATCATCTAACAAAAACTGAGTGTAGTTTTTTCCGGTATACCATTTAGCTTGCCAATCCTTATTGACACCCAGCCTAAAACCACACGGATGAACTTTTTGTCCCAAAATTATTCCTCCTCTTCGACAAAAACTGTAATATTGCTAGATCGTTTCAATATAGGACTCACTCTCCCTCTCGACTGAGGGCGGAATCTTTTCAGGGTATGCCCTTGATCAGCAAATATAGCAGTAATTGTAAGTTCAGCAGGCGACATTTGAAAATTGTTTTCGGCATTGGCTGCCGCCGATCTAATTACCTTGGCCACGGCTCTAGCTGTGGGAGTAGGTAAAAAGCCGAGGATGCTCAACGCCTCGTCAACTTTTCTGCCTCTAACCATATTTGTCACTGGCCGAAGCTTCCGAGGCGAAATACCAACATCTTTGGCTATAGCTCTTACCTTCATCGCCTATTATTTTCTCCTCGCCTGTTCAGTTATTTTAGCTTTGGTAATATGGCCTCTATATGTTCTGGTAGGTGCAAATTCGCCCAATTTATGCCCTACCATATTTTCAGTAATGAAAATGGGTACATGCTTCCTGCCATTATGCACCGCGATGGTATGCCCTATCATTTGGGGTAGAATGGTAGAGGCCCGAGACCATGTCTTTATCACTATTTTCTCGCCCGAATTATTGAGAGATTCTATTTTTTTAAGCAATTTAACATCGCAAAAAGGTCCTTTTTTGAGCGACCGTGACATCTTTTTATTTCCTCCGCTTAATAATCATCTTATTCGACGTTTTACGGCGACGCGTCTTAGCTCCCAGAGCTGGCTTTCCCCACGGAGTTTTCGGAGGCATTCCTCGCGGAGCTCTGCCCTCTCCTCCTCCATGTGGGTGGTCACGAGGCGTCATTGCTGAACCCCTGACCGTCGGGCGAAAACCTGACCACCTCTTACTTCCAGCTTTACCTAATTTTATACTTTCGTGGTCAACATTGCCTATCTGACCGATGGTAGCCCAACACCTATAGTGAAATTTACGCAGCTCACCTGAGGGAAGTTTGAGCACGACATATTTGCCCTCTTTGCTTATAATCTGAGCAGAATTGCCTGCGCTACGAACTAGCTTTCCTCCTTTGCCTGGCTCAAACTCAACATTGTGCACTAAACTTCCCGCAGGAATGGACTCCAATGGTAAAGCATTTCCAGGTTTTATATCAACATCCACGCCTGCCTGTATAGTATCACCCAACTTGATGCCCAAAGGGGCGAGTATATAGCGCTTTTCTCCATCGGCATAATGAATTAGGGCAATGCGCGCTGATCTGTTAGGGTCATATTCAATGGAAGCTACTTTTCCTGGGACGCCAATTTTATCTCTCTTGAAGTCGATGAGCCGAAGCTTGCGTTTACTCCCACCACCTCTGTGGCGCACTGTTATAACACCTCGGCTATTACGTCCTCCCTTCTTTTTCAATGGTACTAGTAGAGATTTCTCGGGAGCTACCTTGGTTAACTCTTCAAAAGTAGCACCAGACATAAATCTCCTGCCTGGAGAAGTCGGATTATAGGTCTTTAATCCCATCAATCGCTCCTTATTTATGCGTCCTTTGCCAGCGAGTCTTTTTAAGAAGCTTCTTATGCCTGTGTTTTGACATCTTCTTTTTTCTCCACTTAACGACTGAACCCATTAGACACCCTCAAAGAAAGTAATTTTGTGTCCCGGCACCAAGGTAACTACTGCTTTTTTCCAAGGTGAGTTGGTTACCTGCCTCCTGCCAAATCTTCTTGTCTTCCCGGGCACCGTTATCACATTGACTTTGCTCACCTTTACCTTGAAAGCTTGTTCCACCGCTTCCTTAATCTGAGGTTTGCTAGCTTTGCCTGCTACCTCAAAGACATATTTATCTTCCTCCTTAAGCAAAGTAGCCTTCTCTGTAATTAAAGGACGCCGTAAAACTTCGTAAAGATGCAATTTATTTACCCCAAATTTGCTCGATTGTGCGTATTGCCGGTACAGTGGCTATCAGCATTTCATAAGACAGCAAGTCCAATACATTAACTAGAGCTGCAGGTAGGGCTTTAACTTCGGGCAAATTAGCTACTGATTTAACCACACTAGGTGTGGGCTGAGCAGTAAGAATCAGAGCCGAAGAATCAACGCCAAGTGAAGATAGAATATTAATCATCTCCTTTGTCTTCGGTTTCTCCAAGTTAAGTTCCTGAACTAGCCTTATATTTTCCTCTCTAATTTTAGCTGAGAGAAGGCACTTCAAAGCCAACCTCCTCATCTTTTTGGGCAGTGCTTGTTGATATACGCGTGGCTTGGGGCCAAAAACTACCCCTCCCCCTCTGAGCAGGGGTGATTTTTTATCTCCCCGTCGTGCCCTGCCAGTATGCTTTTGGCTGTAAAGTTTCCGTGTGCTCCCTCTAACTTCGCCCCGCGTCTTGGCAGATGCAGTGCCTTGGCGCCTGTTAGCTAATTGTCTGGTCATTGCTTGATGAACTACTGCCTCATTGAAGGGAAGACCAAAAATAGCCTCGCTAAGTTCTATTTGGTCAACAAGTTCACCCTCTAAGCTATAAACTGGCACTTGCACTTCCTGTTACCTTGCTTTCTCAATTATTAACAGTCCCCCGTTGGCTCCAGGTACTGCACCCTTCACTAAAAGCAAATTACGCTCTGGATCAGTTTTAATTACCTCGAGGTTACGGGTTGTGACTCTCCTATTTCCCATATGTCCTGCCATTGGTTTTCCTTTTAACACCCGACCCGGAGAAGAGCTTGCACCAATTGAACCGGGGGCACGGTGGCGGTCAGTTTGGCCATGGCTCTTTGGCCCACCGGCAAAATGATATCGCTTTACCACGCCAGCAAAGCCTCTGCCTTTGGAAAAACCAGTTATATTTATCCGGTCACCTTGCTTCAGGAAAGTAACATCCACTTTGTCACCGCGCTTAACCGAGCTATTCTCGATGAAGTCGGGGGCAATCCTGAATTCGTGAAGATGGCGAACATTCTCTAATCCCCGCAGATGTCCCTTTTCTGGCAAGTTAAGTCGAGATTGATTCACTTTATCCTCAACGAAACCCACCTGGATAGCATCATAACCATCACTGTGCCGGCTCTTTAGTTGAGTTACCACGGAAGGCCCGGCTTGGATGGCGGTTACTGCTATCGCTTCTCCGCTTTCCAGAAACAGCTGCGTCATTCCTATTTTTCTACCTATAATGCCTGGAAACATAATTTATACTATAACTTAATGTCAATCTCCACTCCAGATGCTACATTAAGCTGACTTAGGGCATCTATGGTCTTGGAAGTGGGTTGCAAGATATCAATTAATCTCTTATGAGTCCTGATTTCGAATTGCTCCCTAGAATCCTTATCAATATTAGGCGAGCGGATAACACAAAACTTTTCGATATCTGTGGGTAAAGGCACCGGGCCAACTGCTATAGCCCCGGTGCGTTCGACTGTTTCCACTATTTGACTTACTGCCTGATCAGCCAACCTATGGTCGAAGCTTTTAATTTTGATACGAATTTTCTGCTCGGTCATCTGCCTTTACTCACCTTGGTCGCAATTTGCTCAGCCAAATTTTGAGGTAATTCTTCATAGTGGTGAAACTGCATGGTATGGCTTGCCCTCCCTTGACTGAGCGACCTCAAATCGCCAGCGAAACTAAAGATTTCTGCTAAAGGGACAAGGCAACAAACACTGGAAACTTCGTCTCGACCCTCGATGTTTTCGATACGAGCTCTTCGGGAGTTTAAATCGCCGATGACGTCTCCCAAGAACTGATTGGGAGTTGTTATTTCTACTTCCATAATTGGCTCAAGAATAATAGGCTTAGCTTTGTCAATCCCATTTCTCATAGCTATAGAAGCTGCCATTCTGAAAGCCACGTCTGAAGAATCGACTTCGTGATAACTACCGTCATACAAAGTCACCTTTACATCTATTATAGGGTAGCCAGCTAATCCCCCACTTTGCAAAGCTGCCTTGACACCAGCTTCTACCGAGGGAACAAACTCCTTCGGTATAGCCCCACTTCGAATTTGGTTGCGAAACTCAAATCCGCTGCCACGCTCTGCGGGCTCAATCCTCAGCCAAACGTGTCCATATTGTCCTCTACCGCCGGATTGACGTATAAATTTCCCTTCAGATTCCACAGATAAGGTGATTGTTTCCTTATAAGCAACCTGGGGCTTACCGGCGTTGACCCTTACGCCATATTCGCGAAATATACGCTCCATTAATACCTCGAGGTGGAGCTCACCCATTCCCGAAATTAAAGTTTGCCCTGTTTCTTTGTCACGATAAATTTTGAAGGTAGGATCTTCGACAGCAAGTTTAGCCAGAGCATCGTCTAATTTATCTTGGTCGCCCCTATTTTTGGGCTCAATAGCCATAGAAAGCACAGGCTCAGCAAATCGTATGGGCTCAAAAAGCACTGGCCGTGTGGGCTCACAAAGGGTATCACCTGTCGAGGTCATCTTAAGCCCCAGAGTAGCTACAATGCTCCCAGCTTCAGCGTGGTCGACCTCTTCACGGTGATCGGCATGCATGACATATAGTTTTCCCAATCTCTCTTTCTTCTCTATGCTAGAGTTCAAGACTTGTGCTCCGGCCTTTATTCTACCCGAGTATACACGTAAGTATACCAGTCTGCCCATAAAGGGATCAGAAACCGTTTTAAACGCCAAGGCAGAAAAAGGCTCATCGTCACTCGTTAGACGAAGAACTGTCTCTCCGCTTCTAGGGTCAATAGCCGAAATAGGGGGAATGTCTAGTGGCGAGGGTAGATAATCTACAATAGCATCGAGCAATTGCTGGATGCCTCTATCTCTCAAGGCGCTACCACAAAGAACAGGCACTACACGATTAGCGGTAGTCAGCCTTCTGATGGCTGCCTTAATCTGAGAGGAGGTGATATCTTGCCCGTTTAGGTAGGGCTCCATAATCTGTTCATCGAGCTCAGCCAGGTTCTCTATTAATGCTTGGTGATGCTCCAATGCAACTGGAGTCTCACTGCTTTCCTCAATGGTCGACGCATTAGAACCATCGGGGAAAGTAATGACTTTATTTTCTACAAGATCAACGATACCTCGAAAGGCTTTTTCACTTCCTATGGGCATCTGTACAGGTAACGCCTTGCTTCGCAATCTCTCGTTTATCATGGTCACTGTGCGATGGAAATCAGCACCCAGCCTGTCCATTTTGTTAATAAAACAAATCTTGGCCACGCCATATTTATCTGCCTGGCGCCAGACGGCTTCTGATTGAGCTTCCACTCCAGCTACGCCATCGAAAATCACAACACCGCCATCCAGTACGCGGAGACTACGCTCTACCTCAGCGGTAAAATCTACGTGCCCAGGGGTATCGATGATGTTTATGCAATGTTCGCGCCAGTGACACGTAGTAGCCGCCGAGGTAATGGTAATACCTCGTTCTCTTTCCTGCTCCATCCAGTCCATTACCGCAGTCCCCTCATCCACTCTTCCAATCTTGTAAGTACGCCCTGCGTGGTGGAGAATCATCTCGGTAGCTGTAGTCTTGCCAGCATCTATATGAGCAATGATTCCTATATTTCGTATTTTCCCCAAAGAGAAACTCCGCGACATGAGTTTATCCTTTACTTTAAATAATGCTTTTGACACGATTTCTCACCACCGATAATGAGCAAAGGCTTTATTAGCCTCTGCCATCTTGTGAAGGTCTTCACGTTTCTTGATTGTGGCCCCACGACCTTGGATGGCGTCAACTAACTCGGACGCCAACTTCTCTTCCATAGACCTGCCACCGCGAGCTCTTGCTGAAGCAATGAGCCATCTCATGGCAAGAGCACGCCCCCGATCCTCAGGGACCTCCATGGGAACTTGGTAAGTAGCTCCACCAACACGGCGTGATTTAACCATCAGAAGTGGCGTAGCATTTCTAATTGCTCGCTCTAGAGCATCATCAGGGCTGGTGTTCATTTGCTGCGCAGCGCGTTGCAAGGCATTGTAGACAATACGCTCAGCTGTAGCTTTTTGCCCTCGAAGCATAAGCCTGTTGATAAATTTAGCTACAGTGACGCTGTTATACCTAGCATCAGGCGGTGGTATTCTTCTTATTATTTTTTTAGTTCCTCTTGGCATTTGACATCCTTGCTATTTTTGTGCCTTGGTCCCATATCTACTGCGACTCTGCTTGCGATCTGCTACCCCTTCGGTGTCTAGGGTGCCACGGATAATATGGTAGCGAATTCCGGGAACATCCTTAACTCTGCCACCACGGATTAAAACTACCGAGTGTTCCTGTAAATTATGTCCTTCGCCAGGAATATAGGCAGTCACTTCCATGCCGTTGGTCAGCCTGACACGGGCAACTTTGCGTAATGCAGAGTTGGGCTTCTTAGGTGTAACCGTCTTTACCAGGACGCATACACCTCTTTTTTGAGGTGAACCCTGACCCCAGCTAACTTTTCCTTTCATTGTATTCCTGACGTAATGCAATGCAGGGACATCACTTTTCTTTTCCTGCTTCTGTCGCCCTTTACGCACAAGCTGATTTATTGTTGGCATTCTTATGCTCCCCTATTTTTAGCAATTGAAAAGCCGCCTGGTTATATGCCGGTCTACTCCAGGAAAACTTTGCTCGGCTTTAGCCAGCCGGCTCTTACAATTCTCTAAATCTTTACCTTCTAGTAGACGTCAACCCACTAATTTAACACAAGATAATTGAGATGTCAACTTGGCGATTTGAATCATCTAAAATCTAACCCAAGGGGGAGTTATTAAATCACGAAAAATCTAACCGAAGGTATTAAGATTTGGCCCGGTTACTACTGCTGTAAAGGAGGTAAAACCGGGCCA
>Ga0180301_10003057_pt1 | contig 13114 bp, 13 predicted proteins | sample GuaBasSediGuay16_FD_121797 | JGI IMG/M metagenome (GOLD analysis project Ga0180301, IMG submission 121797) | Subseafloor sediment microbial communities from Guaymas Basin, Gulf of California, Mexico - Guay16, Core 4569-2, 12-15 cm | ecosystem: Environmental > Aquatic > Marine > Hydrothermal...
CCCTCTAAAACTCCAGCTATCCCTCTTGATCTTTTTGAAAATTCTCCTCCGATGTATTTAAAGTACGAAATTACCTCAAGTCATTTTTCAACCCCTTTTTATCTTGTAGGAATCTTTAATTGGACTAAGAAGACGAAAAGTATTCTTATTTCAATCGAGCGATTTCAACTCGATCCAAATCTTACTTATCATATCTTCGATTTCTGGGAGAAAAAATACTTCCAAATTCGTAAGGATCATGCTAAAATTAAAGAACTGAAAGGACATTCAGTGAAATTTCTTGTAATTCGTCCCACAAAACAAGAACCTCAATTTATCGCTTCGACTTTTCACTTTTCTCAGGGTGCAATTGAGATAACTAAGTATGAATTCAACCCAGAAACTAATGAGGTATCATTAGAAATAAAAAAGCCAGGCCGCAACAAGGGGCAACTTTATCTATATTTGCCTTCATCTTTTCAAGAAACTGAATTAATTTCCGAAAGTCCATGTGATATGGCACGAAATGAGGATGACTTACTTGTAATAAATATTCGCTTTGAGAATAGCGCTAACATAACATTAAAATTAAAAAGTTAAACTCCCTACTTTTTTGATTGTGTCTGACGCCCTAACCCAACCGCTAAGACTTTATCAGGCGTAATTTTCTCATCGAGAGGCGTTTCATGGTCTAAATCTAGATAGACCCCTGAAATACATTCCTCTACAGATAACCCTAACTTTTCTGCGGTGATACGATCACCTTTTGGATATTTATACTCGAATGTTTCCTTTTCATATATTTCTTTCTTGGCGTAATTAGGTGTCTCCATCTGTAACGTCTGGGATGGGGTCGGATAGCCAATTTTTTCTAATTTCTTGCGCCATACGATATCCACCGTTTCCGGAATTGTGTCCATATACCAAGTTCCTGGATTACCTGCCACGCCGGGAAACTGCATTTGATGAAGATATAGCTTATGACCTGAGCTTAATCCACAAAACCGCGATGTAAAATTTGCCCGAGGCATTCCGAAAAGGGTTGTGAGAAACGGTGGCCACGGAGTGAAACAGAAGTAATAATCGCCGAATGTCGAGATTTTTTTGGCATTAACTCCTTCCCAAATATAGCTAATGACCTCATAATTGCTTTGCTCCAAACCTGCATTACACATTCCTCCACTATATACCATTAATGTATTGTAAGCACTCTGAGCCCATTGTGGTGTGCGTTCATTTCGTATATCTTTAAAAATATCAATTAATCGAAACCCTGTCTTGGTTAAATCTTTAGTTTTCGCTGGTATGTCTCGGAGTTTCCATCCTAATTTAATATGACGTCGATTAAGCAATTCATCTTCCGAATGCACAAGCCACCATTCAACGGGAATCCCTGATTCTGAATGCGTATTGAGTAAAAATGCAATCTCCCCTGTAAGGTCCGAAATAACTACATAGGTCGTATCGGTTGATTCTCCATATAGAAGCGTAGTAGTGCCTTGCTGCAAATCACTTCTAATACAAATCACAGGGGGGAAAAAATAATAACAAAATATCTTATCTGCATTCTCTAACTTTCCTTCTAGAACTAATTTGGATGTTTGAATCGCTTCATCCAGCCGAAGTTTCACTATATCATAAAAATTTCGGATCGTTTCAGTCAATGCCATCTCCATGTAGTCCCAACCCATTTCCCGATGAACCATCATGAGATTCCTATTCATAGGAAAATAAACTTTCGTTTTTATAGTATCCTTAATATCCCCGTAAGTATATGGCATTTTTTTTCTTCTCTCCATTAAAATTATTGCATGTTATTTACTTCTTTTCATCATCATCTAATCTTATACCAATAAATTCATTTCATTAATAAAATTTTGTAGAAAATTAAAAGCATTTATTCTGACTTTATTTTTAATTTTTTATAACTTAAGTTATAAATTACTTTTATAAATTTGAAGCAAAATCGATGGCAAAATCGATGACTAACTCCTTGATTTTATAGCAAAATCGATGGCTAACTCATCTGGAATCTTAGATAAATCTACTTTTAACTTTGATAATAATTCACTACTTTTCATTTCATATTTAAATTCTAGTATGTCAAGGTATTCTTTAATCCCTTGACGAAGGATCTCGCTCCATTTTATTTCTGGGTGTTTTTTCATTCTGTTATATAATTCTTCTGGGATATGAATTGTATAATTTGCCATATATAACAAATACCTATTTTATTAATTTCAATATTTCTACGATTTTCGATATAATTACTCTAAGGGAAAATTGTAAATTTTTGAAAAAAATTTTGCCTATATTTTTTTCTTTTTCTGGTATCGTTCTTGCGCTAGTAACGCTGCCCCTAATGCCCCTGTAATCTGTGGATCTTCTGGTGTATATAAGGGTTTACCTAATTCTTGTTCAAGAGCTTTCTTTACGCCTACATTTTTTGCCACGCCACCGCAGAATATAATTTTTTCTTGCACTCGTCCCAATCGATTAACCATGCCTGTGATTCGTTTCGCGATGGCTGTGTGAAGTCCTGCGACAATATCTTCTTTCTTCGCCTTTTTCTGGGCAAATAGCGAAATAACCTCACTCTCTGCAAAAACGGTACACATACTCGAGATTTTGGCAGGATTTCTTGAATTTAAAGACAATTTTCCCATCATATCTAAGGTCTCAATGTTCAAGGCTTTCTGCATGACCTCTAAAAATCGCCCCGTACCCGCTGCACATTTATCATTCATAACAAAATCAAGCACTTTTCCATTTTCGCCAATTCTGATCGCTTTGCTATCCTGTCCTCCAATATCAATGACCGTATGCGCATCTGGAAAATAATAATATACTCCACGCGCATGACAGGTAATTTCTGTGATATTTTCATTCGCAAATGAGATAAGCGCCCGTCCGTATCCTGTTCCTACAATATATTTAATATCGTCGTTAGTTAAATTACATTTCTCTAAACAGAGCTTATATGCCTCGTTCCCCGCCTCCTCAAATAAATGCCCCGATTTCAATATTACATAACCCTTTATTTTATCCTCATCTATAATGAGGGCTTTTGTCGTAAGTGATCCAATATCTATACCCGCTGTGAGCATCTGAACACCTTTTAGATCGATCTTTAATACTGAATTTGGTATAAATTTTCCATCTTTAAATTTTCCTCTAGATCCTCCCCAAAAATAAAAAAGTAGTCACTTGAGACTGGACCTTCCATTTTATGATCGTATCTGATGATATTAAATTTATTTCGACAACAAAAGATTGAATTCTTTCTTTAACCGTTTATTCTTTATCTTTTTTTTCAAGATATTTTAGACAAATCTTTAAGGCATTCTCAAAGGCGCATCGCATGTTGCGATTATACCATTCTGTACCATAGTCGGTGCAAGGACGGCGCTCCTTATTTATAATCGATATATCATCTCTATCCGTGTGGTAATAATACAGGTAATGGGCAAATTTTAAACCTATAAGGGAAGCCGCCCGTAATCCATATTTTGTAAGTCCTGACGCATCGCTCCCTCCTGAAACCCAGGGTTGATTTCCCACTTTGTAGTTAAGGTTCAATTCTTCTGCACTTTCTGCTAGGAGTTTCACGGTTTCTGGGTCAAAATCAATCCGAACAGAGCTTTCTCGTTTAAATATCCAAATAATTTCTGGATCTGCGATTGTATCCATATTCACGCAAGTTGTATCTATTTGATTATATTCTGCTGCATGCCTTTTAGCGAATGCCTTTGATCCGTTACATCCACTTTCCTCGCTACCAAACAATGCAATAACGACTTCTGTATTTTTGGGAAATCGATTTGGGTATGCTGTTTTCCAGTCCTTCAAGATTTTCGCGACACACATCGCAATAGCAACCGCCGATAAGTTATCTAACGCCCCAGGAACCCCTTCTTTACTTATGAAGAGTATAAAAGCTATTATAAATGGTAGATAATTGAGCAATACTAAGATTGCAGTTTTGAATCCAGAAGGATTTGTCATTATATACTCAAACAATGAGAAACTCACTAGAATTTGATAGACCACGATGCCTAAAATTAAAAGTACTGTTTTTCCTGTCAGAGAACTTATCGCCCCCCAAAAAATTTTCTCTCGTCTTGTTTCATTCAGAATTTTGGCAGAAATTATATCTAAGATAATATATCCGATTCCAAGACAAATTGGAATCAAAATCGCCAGCCAATTAAAAATAGTTGCCAAAGGTGCTTCATTTACACCTGCAAGAATTACAACTAATTGTCGTATCTGCAAAATAGGAAAGTTAAATAAACATATTAAGCCACCAATAACGAAATAGATATAACCTTCATGGGTATATTGCATAAGATTGAATCTATGTGCACTATCTATATGCCCACTAAAAACTACACGCTTTTTTATTTCGCCAGATGGCTTGATAACTCCCACAACGTTCCGTGATTCCTTTGGTTTATAAGGGTAGATTTTTGGAGACCATTCCTCCGCTTTTAAGTACTGGAAATAGATATTTAATAACCCAAATAAACTAATGCCCGCCGCAAGTGCTGAAAAAACAATCGGTAGAAATGGATAAAGTAGAAAAACCGCAACAGAAATCAAAACGATAATCGCGCAGCGAGGTGGCCATCTCGATACGCCTAATTCTGGATAATGCATAAATTTCTCAATTTCGACAGAATCACAGTAATTTTCTAACTCTTTACTCAATAATTCTGCTGCTTTCTTCTCATTTTCACTACAAGGAAGTCGCGGACCTGCTTCATTTATAACTCTAGCAATGATATCATACATGTAATCCGAATTCTCATCTGAATCAATGACGTAATCTTTCTCCGACAAACTTCTCCACCTATCTCGATAGACTTCTTTTTTGCCTTTTATCATTTTACTACATAATTCTTTCCCTTAAACTGGAATTAAAAGCAAACACAGACAGGAAGCATACACGAAGCCGCCAACTCCTATCAAAAAATTGCCCCCTTGTAAATTCTTAAATTGGATTATTAGGAGAATGGAAACCAAGATCCATCCTACAAAATAAAATCGGGGCCAATAGGGAAATGAATAGATTGGATCCCCTAAGCCTTGAAGAAAGGGGAAACGTTGATCAAACCAATTTCCGACAGGAAAAACCCAGCGTAGCTCATGGATGCTTTTGGTGATCCAGTACCAGAGATCCTCATTAACAGCAAATAATGGAATTGATGCCAATGAAAGTCCGATAGACTTGTGGGAAATTAAAAAAACTAGTGTAAAATTCAGGATTGTCATGAATCCCCAATAATAATATTTATTAGGAAACCAATCAGAAATTTTAAACCAATTGTTCCATGTTGAATCAAAAAATATGTATTCTAAAATGCCATAAACGATCGCTAATACAATGGTCGCCAACAATCCTTTCTTTAAATAATTTCGTTTGACCCACCGGCGCTCAAAATTCATAAGAAAGAGGATACCGCCTCCACCAACGAACATATAACCTAATAACACCAAATAGCTATTTGAAAAAATTAGGGCGATGCACAATCCACATCCAAAAATTGTAGCTGATAATACATTTTGCAAAGACCAATACATATGAAAGCTTCGGGAAATTATTTCTTTTTAAACCAATGTTCTTTCAACCAATCATTATATTGTCTGAAAATCTTTTCGGGAATGGGATTTAAAACGTGTAAATCTTTTACCTTTTTTTCCAATTGTCCATCGGTCGTATAAATTATAGGTGCTGAAAACATTTTGGCAATAGTAATGATATAGCCATCCCACGATTCTATACGATAACCCATTGCATTTGTTAAGGAATTTACAACCATTTCGATAGATATATCCGTATAGAATACTGGAGATTTTGTATTAAGAGTTTTTTTTAAAGCTTCATAAGCCGAAACTTTTTCAACTCCCAAATATTTGGTAAGAATGTGATATGCTCCAAGAAACGTAGTAACTGGAATTAAACATTTTTTCTTCCAGAGCAAAACATCCTTTAAAAATTCAAGCGTAAAATCATTTGCTGGATTCTCAAAATGAGATATTACTATCAAACCAACATCAATTATTCCTTCAATCCTATCTTTTTTAGACTGTACTCTGCTGAATACCATTTTTGCCCTGCCTCCTCTGCAATAACAAAAGGTTTTGGAGCATTATTTTTAAGATAATTAATTAATTCATTGACTTTTTTCTCAAGATTAGAATTTTTAAGCACTATTAAAATTTTCCCATCTTTTACTTTTATTTCTAACTCCACGCCTTCTTTAATTCCAAGATCATTTCTTATTTCTTTTGGAATTAGAATTCTACCAAAGTTATCAATTTTAACTTTTGCCAATATAATCACCAATTGGTAATAGTTCTGGTAACATTAATTTTTTTCTTCTTTATATAATTTCTGATAGGCTCTTTTAGCAATGAGTGCTGCACCAAGAGCACCAATAATTTGAGGATCGATGGGAAATTTCTTGAATTTTATCCCGATTATTCGTTCCATATTAGTGACTACACCAATATTTTTAGCTACACCCCCAGAGACTGCGACATCCTCCTCTATGCCCACTTTTTCTGCAAGATTAATTACACGTTCCGCCATAGCTCGATTAATTGCTGCGGCGATCTCTGGTTTCTTAAGTCCATCGCTGATGAGCTGCATCACTTCAAGTCGTGCATAAATGCTACATTTACTAGCTAAGGATAAAGGGGCTTTGGCTTTGAGCGAAAGTGTGCCCAGTTCATCAAGTGTTAAATTTAATGTCTTTGCCATAATTTCCAGATATCTTCCTGTGCCAGCGGCACATTTCTCATTCATAATAAAATTTTTGAGATTCCCTTTTGCATCTAACCTAATAACTTTGCAATCCTGCCCCCCTATATCAATTACAGTTCTTACAGAGGGCAATACATGATGGGCTCCTGTGCCATGGCAGGTAATTTCACTAATTGTTTCGTTTGCTAGAGGTATTTTCCGCCTACCGTAACCAGTTCCAACACAATATGTTACTTCTGAAATATCCTCAATCCCTACTTTTGGTAAAACATCCTCCATTAACGCATTCACTGTATGTATGGGAAGTTTTTTCACGTAGATGATTTGTTGGGCTTTTATCGTTGCATCATCATCTATTATCACGGCTTTCCCGGTAAGTGATCCGATATCTATTCCTAAAAAGAATCCCATCATCTACACCTTTTTTTCCATTTCTTTCGCAAATAACGCCGCCCCATAAGCTGCTACATAGGAGGGGTCGAACGGGAATGTTTTAAGTTCAAAATTTAATCGTTCTTCTAGATTCCGCCTGATTTGCCCATTATTTGCGACACCCCCCGTTAATGTTATATCTTTCTCCATTCGAACGCGTTTTAATAAGGAGTATAAATTACCCGCAATGGAATTACAGACTCCAGCTGCAATATCGACCTCACTTTTCCCCTCATTAACCAGATATATAACTTCACTTTCTGCAAATATAGTGCACTGATTTGTAATGGAGAGTGGATTTCTTGATTGTGCTGCATTCCGCCCTAAATCTTGGACTTCCATTTCCAATGCCTTTGCTACGAGTTCGAGGAACATTCCTGAACCTGATGCACATTTATCATTGATAACATACTCCATAACTTTACCTTTCTCATTAATCTTAATTGCTTTATTTGTAATTGCCCCAATATCTATTATCGTTCTTACAGATGGTAATAAATTGTAAGTTCCCTTTGCAATACATGTTACTTCTGTCATTTCCTCATTCTTTAAAGGAAATTTCTTTCGATTCCTCCCCGTTGTTACAAACTTTTTCACATGCTTTACCTTTAGTTTCTGCGGTGCTAACGCATCCTTTACCACCTTTTGAGATATAACCTGTGGATTTCCTTCCACCGGATAGAGCGCCTTCGCTACTATTCCTTCCTCATCTATGATAATACATTTGCAATAGGCACTACCGATGTCGACTCCACCGTAATACATAAGCCAACCATTAAAAGTCATAATTTTAATTTTTCGTAGTAACAACGCATCATATAATGATTCAATTTTCGAGATTCCTAAAATAAATGAATGGGCTGAACTTCTATACGTTTTATGGTTATTTTAAGTTTCATTTTAGATATATTTCTTCGTATTTAGATTTAAATCTTCTATTAATTCTGAAATTTGCTTAAACAATTGAAATATAAAAAGTGGATGCTTTAAACACGTAAATTTCTTACATACTTCTGGTTTAAATTCATGAATCAGGCATTTCTTTTCAAAATCGTAAAATATACAAATTTTTCGTTCTGTACCATCTGGAAATTTTACAGGTTTCTTTTTAAGCAATTTTTTTGTTCTATTCCCTACTTTTTTGGTAACAACCTCTTTTAATATGTCTGGGCGGCTCTTTTCCCACATCTTAATATCCTTTTCTGAAACATATACGTCCCATTCCCTCTCACAACATTTACCACAATTGTATTTTATACAATCTATGATATCACGTTCCATATCCTATAAATCTTTAAATATCTACAACAACGTTTTCACAAATTCTGATAGTTCATATTTAATTGTCTCGATGGATGCAAATCGTTTATCGCCGATATCGCATTCAATTGTGAGCATGGGAATGCCGAGTTCATCGCGTAATGCTTCCCGGACCAGCTGGACGGCGGAGGCAACTTGCTTGCATCCTAAATGTGCCGTAAAAATAGCACAATCAGCTTGATATGTTTTCGCTGCCCAAAGCGAATCATTAATAATTGTTTCTAAGAAATGCTGAGATTGTCGTGTCATCGGATAATTCATTACCTGTTGCGCCAGTTCTTGGATTATCCCTTCAAAATCGGTTTGATTCAAATTAATAGGATTGTAATAATAGTGGTTTGTGCAATCCATCAGAAGGCTCATCTTAAGTTCGCGATCAAGCCATTCATAAAATCCTATGTCAAAGAAAAACGTAATATTTGGCCATATCGATCGGAACTGTTCAGATCCGATTCGACTTTCTCCCTTTTTTATGCGTTTCGCCATTAAATCTCGGATATCTTTAAAAATCTGGATTTTTTCTTCTGTACAAGGAAGGAGAATCGTAGTCGCAGTGATTAAAGGTCCCACAATACTCTCGATAGGGCTAGGGATTCGCCGTCGCATGTCATTAATTTCCATTAAGTATTCGTGTGCTTGATTATTTCTGGCAATGGCGGCTTTGAACCTTTCAAGATCAGGTTCCTGCTTCAAGTATTCTCCAATTTCATTCATTTGGTGAGATAGTTGGTCAGCGTAATATTGGTATCCCCTTTCTGTCTTATAATGTGGCATGTCAGAAATAAGTAAGGGAATTTTCATATAATTTGAGAAGAATTGGTAACTAGCAATGGTATTATCGCAGGGGGCGGTAGGACAGACCATGAGATCGAAATCCACGAGCCCCTCAAGAAGCATTCCCATAATGCCTTTTTGAGAAGTACAAGAATGATAAGGTGATCCGAAAGCAACTATTCGATCATAGTAATATTCGGCGCCATCTGGGGTTAGAGATGCCATTAAATAGGGAATTGCCTCAATACAAAAAGGAACGACATCGAATGCATATAATATTTCAACAGGAAAGGCGAAATGAAATCCTACAACTGGCTTCCCCTGATCTGCGGAGTGCAATGTTCGCTTAAAAACTTTAAGGGCATTTCTTAAGAAACTTTTTAAGGCTATCTGTTCATCTTCGGTTACAATTCGCTCAACAAGCTCTAAGGTTAGCCTTAACATATCATATAATATTTGATATGGTCTTATTCGCTGACTCAATGAGTTTGCCTCAATCCATCTTATAATAAGGTCTTGGCAAATTCTTCTATTTCATACTTTATGGTCTCTATTGACGTGAACCGCTTATCTCCAATATCTACTTCAAGAGTCAACATAGGGATATCTAACTCATCTCGCAAAGTTTCCCGAATTAATTGAATTGCAGAGGCGATTTGCTTGCAGCCCAGATGCCCTGTCATTATTGCACAATCTGCTTTGAATTCTTTTGCCGCCCACAGCGTATCTTCTATCATTATCTCTATGAAGGATTGCGCCTGATGTGTCATAGGGTAGTTCATACATTGTTTTGCGATTCCAAGAAGTATTTCATCAATATTGTTACTATAAATAGGTTCATAGTAATAGTAAGTGAATACATCAACGAGATAACTTAATCCTACCACTCGATCTAGCCATTCATATAGACCAATATCGAAAAAAATTGAGATATTTGGCCAAATAGAACGGAATCGTTCTTCTCCTAATCGCCCCTCACCATTCTTTATGCGTTTTCGCATCAAATCACGAACATCTTTAAAGAATTGGGTCTTTTCAGGAGTCCCCGCCATGATGACCGTTGCTCCCGTAATTAGTGGATTTACAATGCTTTCGATAGGACACGGAATATTTCTCCGCATCTCATTGATTTCAATCAAATACTCTTGGGCTTTACTACTATTTTGGACTGCAGTCTTGAATTTATCCCAATTTGGTTCCTGGTTAATTAATTTACTAATTTCATTAATTTGTCGCGCAATTTCATCTGCAAAATATTGATACGCCTCTTTTGTACGATAATAAGGCATATCCGCAACAAGTAAGGGTTTCTTAGCATGATTAGAAAAGAATTGATAACTCGCGATCGTATTATCACAGGGAGCGGTGGGGCAGACTACGAGGTCAAAATCCGCGATTTGATCTAAGTACATTCCCATGATGCCTTTCTGAGATGTACAGGAATGATAAGGCGAGCCGAATGAATGAATTTTATCATAATAATACTCTGCCCCATCAGGGAAGAGTGCTGCCATCAAATAGGGTACTGCTTCAAAACAGAGAGGTATTGCATCAAAGCATTGAACGATTTCGCCAGGCATTGCAAAATGGTATCCAATAATAGGTTTGCCTTCATCTGCATCTCGAAGTGCTCGCTCTAAAACTTTAACCCCATTCCGCATGAAACTTCTCAAAGCTACCTGTTCATCTTCAGTCACGATTCTCTCCGTTAAGTCCAAGGTTAATTTTAAGGATTCGTATAATATTTCATAAGGTTTTAATCGATTTACCACTTATCCACTCACCATAATCTGCTCTATAAAGGCTTCAACGCGTGTTTTAAAACGAGCCACATCACTCATCAAATATTCCCTATCAATGTTTAAAATAGGAATATCCATCTCTTCTAATTCATGACTAAAGAGCATGTTATCCGAGCCATGCAAATCGCAGAATTCTATGCGCTGTAAAACTACCCCATCAACCTTCGCGCGCTTTATTTGGTCTTTCACAAAGTCTAATCGTGCAGGATGTTGATCCATCATTCTTGGACAAGACACCTTGTGGTAATAACGCGTTGCAATATCTAATAAAGGATTGGAAGACGGTTCAATTTGATCCCAGAAGTATCTTACTCCGTAACAGAGACTATCAGTGACAATTAATCCTCCTACGTCTTCGAAAATTTTAAAAAAGGCAGGATTATCTACATAACTCCCAACTAGCATAAGTCTAGCACGATAATCCTTTATTCCATCTCGTTCCTTCAGAATATCCACTATTTTCCTTAATTCTTCATTACATATCTCCTTTGGCACCGATGTGTTTGCGATCAGCAAACGCGCAAAATCAGAACTTTTTATTTTTGGGTCATTTGCAATTCTAAATGAATAAATCTCTTTCAATAATTTTCTGTTTTCATTATAAACTTTAATAGATTCTTTTACCTTTTCTTCATCCAACTGTCTATTATAGACCTTCTCTAAAGATTCTTTAAAAGCGTTTATTTCCGTTTTTAACCATTCTAGACCTGCTTCTGTAATGACGTGAGGGATTGATAAAAAGAAATGTGGAAAATCTTTGGCAATAACTTCTTTTCTTTTCCAAACATCAATCATACGTCGCGTATGATCACAACTATTGGCACTGATTAATCCATCTAAAAAGTTATAATTACCCTCCAATGCTAGATTTAGGGTTGCCTTCACGAAACTGCAATTAAATCGAGAAAGAATGGCATCAGCGAGTACCGTATCTTTACAAGTAGTGCCTCGAATTCGAAATGGCAGTATATCCAATGCATGTAATAATTCCTCGGGTGCATATGAACAGTAATAGCCAAGTACCTTCTTACCTTCTTTTTTCCATTGGTCTATATATGTATTTTTTAGTATATTTGCCGTCTGAACAAATTCTAATTTATCTAACGCCAATCGGCTTCATCCTCATCGAGTTATTTGTAAGCATTTTTTCAATTTATAGTAATTCACTTAGAAGATTAACTATATCTTTCATTTTTAGGTTTGAATTTGTGGCTTGAATGGCATCTTGAAGATTTGTTTTACAGAAAGGGCAAGCGCTTAGTAAAATTTCACATTCTGTTTCTTCAGCTTCGCGTATTCGCTCAGAGGAAATTTCTACAGCCCAATCCCGAAAACCGGATTTGACTCCCCCTCCAGCTCCACAACACCAGGCATTCTCTCTAATCCTTGGCATTTCAATCAGGGTCACTCCTGGTATTGCTTGAATCACTGTTCGGGGTGCATCATAAACATCAGAATGGCGCCCTAAATGGCAGGGGTCATGATACGTCACCTTAAGAGCATTAAATTTTTTGGGGAGTCGGAGCTTTCCTGTTTTTATCATTTGTTGAAGGAACTCCGTAATATGAAGGATTTCGACACCTTCCAACATTTCGGCATATTTAGGAAAATCTGTTTTCAAGGTACGATAGCAACCTGCGCACGACGTAATAACTTTCTTTGCGCCCACTTTTTCTATCAATTCTAAATTGTGTTTAACTAAATCATTTACTAATTCCAGCTGCCCTGTTCGCATTAAGGGCGAACCACAACACCATTCGTCTTTTGAGACAGTATAATCGACCCCTAACTTATTGAGAATTTTAATAGTAGCCTGTGCCAGATCTTTCTGCCTATAAGAAGAAGTGCATCCAACAAAATAGAATATTTCTGCCTTTTCTTTCTGCGGGACTTCTTCTTCAATTCCCTCCATCCATTTTAACCTATCTGCATGCAATTCTTTGTAAGGATTATGTTCATTCGCAATAGATTCGGCAAAGGCTTTTTGATTCGGGAGTGGTCCAATTCCTTTACTAACTGCATCGGCTCTCAAGGCTTC
>Ga0180301_10003058_pt1 | contig 13114 bp, 15 predicted proteins | sample GuaBasSediGuay16_FD_121797 | JGI IMG/M metagenome (GOLD analysis project Ga0180301, IMG submission 121797) | Subseafloor sediment microbial communities from Guaymas Basin, Gulf of California, Mexico - Guay16, Core 4569-2, 12-15 cm | ecosystem: Environmental > Aquatic > Marine > Hydrothermal...
CTCCCTGGGATTAAAGGTCGATCCTGCGAAGACGCCTATCACGCCTTGCTTGATCTTCCTGCCCTCAGGGGTGTCGACTCCGAACTCCTTGCTCCACCCCAGTACCCCAAAGAAGTCGTCTATATCTCTCTTCCTCACCAGACCCCACTTGCATTCCAGCACGTAGATTATGGGCCTCGCGAATATTCCGGGAGTGACCGTCCAGACCCTGTTGACCTCTGCTCTGTTCACCCTTCCCCTGACGCTCCTCACGAGATACAGCGTTATCCTCCGCCTGTCCATGCCTTTGTTCCTGTGATCTTGAGTCATGAAGTGCGCTCCCGTGGTGAACTTGTCTATGAACCACTCCACACATGCCTCCCAGTTGTGGCCCACGCGGTTCTTCCTCCCGTAGACAACGCGAAGGTAATTCTCCTCCGCCTCATGGCCTTGGCGAGGGGCTCCCCGTCCATGGACGCGTGGTAGTAGTGTCTGAACCTGTTGAAGATCCTCACCTCCCTTATCTCCGGGTAGAGTTGCATCGCTCTCTCTATGGCGGTTTCAAGCTCGTACTCCGTGCAGCCCAGCCTGTTCTGGAGGAACTCGAAGCCCACGAGCTCGCCAAGCTTCGAGGCCTCTATCACGAGGTCGCGAACCATCCTTATCCTCTGCATGAGCGGGCTCGACGCCGACTTCTCCATCAGCGTGCGCTCGGTTCTCTCTACCGCCTCCTCTATCGCCAGCTCCCTTGGTTTGGAGGGATCTATCCAAGTTATCAGGAAGCCCTCCTTGAAGGGGATCTCTCTGCTGCCTGACCTGTAGCCCCTCACGTAGACCAGTCCCTTCCTCTCCAGTCTTCTGACGCTCGTCATCACGTCAGGCGGCTTGATTCCCCTGTCCTTGAGCGCCCCGGCTATCTCCTTGGAAAAGAACGCCTTGTCACCGTTACTCTTCAGGAACTCATAGATCAGCCTCGCCTTGCTCACCCTCGGGGCCTTCCTCTCCTTCTTCTCGTACCTGACGAAGCGCACGCCATCGATCTCAATTGAATCCCTTCCCTCCGGCTTAAGGACGTAGAGGTAGTACTTCCTCAGGTTACGCGTGACCCCTCCCCTGCCCTTGAAGATCCACTGGGCCTCCATGAACCGGCGCTCACTCCTCAGAATCTTTCCTTCCTTCCACAGCCTGTAGAGCACGCCCTCCACGGCCTTTCTGCCGAGCCCGGTCTCCTTAACTATCTCACTGAAGGCCCTCGGCCTGCAGTCGCTGAGAAAGCCTAGGACCTTGCTTCTCGTATCGGAGCCCAAAGCGTAGCCCCGAGAAAAAGAAACGGCATGCCGGTCTAATAAGTTTGAGGGTTCGAACCTAAATGCGAAATAGAGTTACCGTGCAAAATTCGAGCCCGATTTTTAGCGGCCTTTTAGCAGAAAAGAGTAAGAATAGGGCTTATCTTAAGCTTGAGATATGGCGCCGGGGGCGGGATTCGAACCCGCGCGGCCTAACGGCCATCGGCTTTCTGCACATTGCATATAGCAAGCCGACGCCCTAACCGGGCTAGGCTACCCCGGCTACCCTAAGTTCATCCGGATACATTTTTATTTTGGTTCCTAAAAAACGTTAACCTGAACCTTCACATAAAACGTTGAAAGGCGAGTCAATTTTATTAGTGAAAGTATAATGCCGAAAGTTCATTTAAGCTTTTATAAGCCATCCGTCGGCATAGTTTACTTTTCCATTTAGATTAACCATCCTTTTGATTTTCTCCGCTTACTCTGCCGCTTATTCCATCAATTATTTTAAAGAATATTTTGGATATTTCGGAAGCTTTATGATTTAATATGTATGGTTCACCTTTATCGCATGCTTCACTTATCTCATCAACTATCGGTATTCCACCGAGAAATGGAGTATTCATATATCTGGCCATTTTTAATCCTCCACCTTTACCGAAAGGATAAGAAACAGCTCCACATTTTGAACATTTATAGTAGCTCATGTTTTCTATGACGCCGAGTATGGGAACTTTAAGTATCCTTGAAAAGGTTATAACCTTTCTGACTATTTGGCTTGAGACTTCTGAGGGTAGTGTTACCACTACGGCATAATCTGGTCTAACCATTTGGGCTATGGAGAGAGATTCATCTCCTGTACCTGGCGGAAGATCTATGAACAGTATATCTAACTTTCCCCATAGAACATCTGCGATGAACTGTTTTAAGGCAGCTGTCTTTAGGGGGCCTCTCCAGATGACAGGTGAATCATCGTCAGGTATGAGAAAATCCATAGATATAACTTTCACGTCGAGTGGACCTGAAACTGGAAGTATACCTATCGGACTTATAGAAGGTTTCTTGCTTCTTAAACCCAGCATTCTAGGTATTGTTGGCCCATGAATGTCAGCATCGAGAATACCTGTAGAATAATTTTTCATGGCAGCAGCCATCGCTAAATTTGCAGTTATAAAGCTCTTTCCCACACCTCCCTTACCGCTTATCACCATGATCTTATATTTAATGTTCTTTAAAGTATTCTCAACCTTTTCATCTTTAATAAGACTTTTTCTCTCAGCCATTACTAAGCCCACCAGCCACAGTTAATTGGAAAGGTAACCATTTAAAATTTACCTCACCATACTTAGAGTTGAAATGGATTCATGGATTGTAGTGGATCTCTTCTCTGGGGCTGGAGGTTTCTCAAAGGGGTTTGAGGAAGCAGGATTCGAGATATCGTTGGCTGTAGATATGGATGATGAGGCTTTAGACTCGTTTGCTGAGAACTTTCCAAACGCAATTACAATGAATAAAGATATTAGATTTCTCAGATCCGAGGAAATCTTCAGCCTTCTGAATGGAAGGCCAGATGTTGTTATAGGCAGCCCTCCATGTGAACCTTTCACAGCGGCAAATTCTAGAAGGAGAAGGAAACCCATAGACAGACTATATATGGATGAAGATGGAATTCTAGTTCTCCATTTTATTAGAATTATAGGGGACTTGAATCCAAGAATATTTGTGATGGAGAATGTACCTCAACTATTAAATGATGATTTAAGATTTATGCTTGAAATGGAGTTTGCAAGAGTAGGATACAAACCCATAACATTTAATATTCTTAGAGCAGAGGAGTATGGAAATCCTTCAGTGAGAACTCGTCTCTTCATATCCAACATTCCTTTAAAACCAGAGAAAGTTAATGTGGAGGTTACAGTGGCCTCAGCCTTAAAGGATCTGCCAAACCCCTATAAATATCATACAGTTCCAAACCATGAGCCTACACCGATCTCTGAACGTAAGATTAAGAGAATCTCTAAACTTAGATGGGGACATTCACTATACACGTTTTCAGGTGCAGGTGGAAAATTTTATAAGAATTGGATTAGGCTGCATCCTTATAGACGTGCACCCACAGTGCTCGGAAATTCTAGATTTATACATCCATTTGAGAATAGACTTTTAACTGTGAGGGAACAGGCAAGGCTTATGGGTTTTCCCGATCACCATATTTTTAAAGGAAGCAGGGAGTCACAGTACAATCAGATAGGTGAGGCGGTTCCAGTTCCTTTGGCCAGAGCAATAGCTATTTGTGTTAGAAAGTATCTTGAATGTTAAGGTGACTATTCGTGGTGGGAGAGGAGAGACTTATAGTGGTTTTACATAACGTCCACTCCATGCAGAGGGTTATAGAATTCGCTAAAATCTGTTATGGATTAGGATATTATACATTGGTGATTTCAAGGCCTATTGGAACTGCCGCCCAAGTGGGAGTGCCTGAAGCTCAGAAAGTAGCTTTCAAGATGAAAGGTAGGTTAATAGTACTTCCAGATCTGAAGGATGCTATAGAACTTTTAAAACCTGAAAAAATAATATTGTTCGCACCGAAACCATATGGTAAAAAACGATTTAACGCTGAAGAAATAGCAGACCAAATATTGAAAGGAGTAAGGGTTATGGTGGTTTTCGGAGGGCTTGAACCGGGGCTGAGTGGAAGAGAACTTTCAATGGGAGAACCAGTATATCTTGATGTTGGAGAGATTGGGGCGGTGGGCTTGGCGGCAGTAACCCTATACGAAATAAAGCTTGCCTTGAAAAGTTAGAAAATTATCGGTCTAAATTTGACGATATCTTTCACTATTCTATCAATATATTTGTTAAAGTATTTTGCAATCTCCTTTGAAGTTATAATACCATAGATCACACCATCCTTCACTACAGGTATTTTCCTGACATTTCTTTCTCCCATCAGTTCGGCAGCCTCACTTAGACAGGCTTCAGGCTCTATTGTTATAAGAGGAGATGTCATAACTTCGTCGACTGATGTTTCCCTTGGATCCCGCTCTTCCGCTAAAACTTTTCTGACCAAATCCTCCTCGGTAATTATTCCAATGGGGTTTCCATCTTTTAAAACTATTAAATAATCGCTCTCTCTGTTCTTCATAATTTTAACGGCTTCATGAATCGATACTCCCGAGTTCACTGTGATAATATCCTTTCTCATATAATCTTTAACAAGAAAAGTCATAGTCGACCACAATTACTATATGTTTAACTTAGAATAAAAATTCTTCTCAACCATTAGATTTTAACGGAGCGTTCTGATGAGTTTTCCACACCTTTTTAATGGCATAATTTTCAGCATTTATAACATCTCCTAGAATGTCACTTATAGATGCTTGAAAACTGTCTGTAAACTTGTGGATTTTCAAATTAAAATTATACTTTAACAGTTCATTTACTGCTATTTTAACGGCGTCTTCCACTTCACCATACATTGAACTATTATATTATTACGATTTTATTTTTACCGGTTTTTCTTCAGCCCACCGCATATATGCATCCAATATCATGTTTGGATTATTCTTCCAAACCAGTCCATGCGGGAGCTATCACTTTAACTTTTAAACCTATTCTCAAAATTTTCCCAACATTTTCAATTATATTCTTTCTATATTTTCCCACAATACTTACAAGATGCTTCCTTGCATATTGCATTATTCTTGACGCTTCACCCTCCACATCAAATATGCTGATAGGTATGGAGAATGAGTCGAAAGCATCATCGGAGAGTAAAACGTCAAGAGGATAAATGTAGGTCATATAGATGTCAGGTCAGTGAAGCCATGAAGTATAGATGAACTTGAGCAGCTTATCGTCAACATTCATCTCCTCTCCATCTCTAAGAGCTTTAAATTTAGGTTTTAAACCGCAGAATGATTGAAGCAATCCCTTAACCAATGGATGGCCACGCACTTCAGCTTTAAAATCGTTCAACTCTAAAATTTTAGGGAGAGAGCTGCTATGATCCTGCTCCATATGATGGATAATTATTTAATCGATATCCTTCAAATCAACTATTCCTTCCAATGCTTCAACAAATTCATCTGCATATTTCTTCTTCCATGAATCGAACAGGATAATCTTATTCGGCGTAGTTAAAAGATAAGCGTTATATGTGATACCTTCAGGTATACTCCATAATGCTTCAAAATATTTCACTTGGTCATCGTCAAATCTAAGAATATAGAGATCTTCAGATATTTTTCAACATGTTTATCGACCATTCCAATTCACCACACATTTCTATGATACTTCTATGCCGAGGAGAATTGAAGCCAATTTTCCGACTAGATATGTTATTCCAGCGGATCCTAAACCTGCAATCAGCATCTTTTGATTGAAACTATTATAAAACAATTAGTAGAAGTTAATGTTAGGCGTGTTGAATATGTTTCAATTATATTTGGCATTTAACATTATTAAAAAGCCCGGATTGATGTAACCGCACTGTTATCCCCTAAGTTATGCCATCAAATATTAAGCTTTTCAGCTTAATAATGGATGAACATTTCTATGGAAGATATCGCAGCCACGGTTACAGTCAACCCGGGCAATAATAAGTATGTTTTCACATATTTAAAGATTGTCTTAAACACAAGTATAAAGATAAATTTACAAATTTAATTAACTTAATTGATTGATAACGAATAGGCTGAGATGTGAGAATTACTGATATAAGGATTGATAAATTGCTTCATAAATAGTTTGAGAGAAGATCAGCTGTAAGGCAGAATTTTCATAAGATCCCTGTAAATTTTTAAAGCTTCCTCGACACTTCCAACATTTCTTATAAGCATTCTTCCATTTCTAAAGATGGTAATTTCAATGTCACCTCTATATTTTAATGTGATTGCAAGTGATGAACTTATTAAAAGCTCATATTTAGAGGCCAGAATCCTCTGAGCTTCATCCAAGTCAACTCTAATATTTTTGTCAGGATTAACATTGACCGTGTCGCTTCCACAGAGAACAGCTGCTTCAACTTCCATTTTAAGTTCAGATTCAAAACCCTCTCCACAAACTTTGCAGTTAGGATTTCTCTTCAAGTCAACAGTTATATAATTCATCGTAACAAAATCGCAGACTAAGAGTTTACCTTTGAGTCCTCCATCAATTCCAGCTAGAAGTTTAATCGCCTCCATGGCTTCCATAGCACCTATGATACCTGGAGTTGCACCTATAACTCCTCTCGTCTCACATGTGGGTAGAGAAGCATCATTTAAGTCCGGTAGAAAGCATTGAAGACATGCAGTTTCATGGGGAATTATCACCGATATATTTCCCTCAAATCCTATGGCACCAGCAAAGATGTAGGGAATATTATTTTTGACGCAGGCTTTATTAATGAGATATCTGGTCCGCATATTGTCTAATCCATCTACAACGCAGTCAACCTTTCTAACAAGATTGAAAACATTCTCTCCATTTATATTTTCAGCTATTGCTTCAACTTCCACCTCCGGATTCAATTCCTTCAACCTTCTAGCTGCAGCTTCAACTTTGGGAAGCCTTACATCATTAAAACTATAGAGAACCTGTCTATGGAGATTGCTTATGTCAACAACATCTCGATCCACTAGGATTAGTCGACCGACCCCGGCTAGGGCAAGGTAGAGAGAAGATATGGAGCCAAGGCCACCTATCCCTGCTATTAAAACCTTTGAGTTTTTCAGCCGTCTCTGCCCTACCTCTCCTAACTCTTTCAACACCTCCTGCCTTTTATAATATTCATGTGGATTGAACATATTCATTTTAACATTCCCATCAAAGTTAAAATCAACAGGATTATATTAAACTAATTATTGAAGAAGCATTGAGGATTAAATTTTGCAGTAAAAACATTTATCATTATGCTGGATTTACTCTTTTAGCTTTTTCAGCACCATTCTATCTAAGCTGCCAGAAAGGTAACCTCCAAGCTCCATGGCTACGAATAGATATCCAAGCCTTTTAAGTCTCTTCGAAACCTCGTCTAACAGATCTTCGTTGAACAGTTTTTTACGTTCATCTCTACCCACCTCGATCCTTGCAATCAATCCATGATCTCTAACCCTTACCAATCGAATTCCAGTCAAATTCCTTATGATGGATTCAGCCTTCTCAATTCTTTTAAGCCGCTTCAATGTTATCCTATCACCATAAGGAATTCTTGAAGCTAAACAGGAATTTGAAGGCTTATCTGCATTGGGGAGACCTAGCATTCTCGCTATGGTTCTAACATCCCTTTTACCCATATTTACCTCCGCCAATGGACTTCTAATATTCAACTCTCCTAAAGCTTTCAGGCCAGGCCTATAGCTTTTTACATCATCAGCATTGGTACCGTCAACCACAAATCTCAACCCATATTTAGAAGCAGTTTCAAGAAGTTTTGACATGATCTTCAACTTACAATAGTAGCATCTTTCAGGAGTATTTTTAACGATATGTTCATCACCCAATAAATCTACCTCTACAATTAAATGTTCAATCTTTAACATAGATATTATCCTCTCAGCATCCTTCAACTCTTCCGAAGATATAAAAGGCATTTTAACAGTGACTGCTAAAACATTGTCGTTAAGAACCTTTCCAGCAGAATAGGCGACAAGGGTACTATCAACACCTCCTGAGAAGGCTACTAGGACACTGTGCTTATCCTTAAACCATTCAAGAAGATCAAAGTACTTATTCAAGAGCATCACCAAAACTTGAATAACTATGGAAAATATAATTCTGTCAAACCTTAAACATATTTCTTTTAACTTTCACCGTTAATTAATGATAAAGATTCATCAATAAAATATATCAGCATACAATCAGTTAGCGATCAACCGGCCAATCTATTAGATTAATGTGGTGTTAAATAAGGCTGAGTAGAAGGCTTGCAGGAACTATTGCAATATTCTTCTCTTCATCAAAGTTGAGTTCATTTCTGGAAACTAAAACTTTATTCTTCACATTTATCTTTGGGAAATCCTTGAATGTAACCCCCCCTTTATATTTCACCTCTACGCCGAAGTTATTAAAGCAAGCGTCTACTTCCTTTCTATTATGATAAAAGCCCAAGTTCTTTCCAAATCTTCTAGCCAACGCCTCCATAATAATGCCTTCAACTATCTTGCTGTAATCTTCAACCCTTCTTCCTAAAAGCATTTTGCTGAAAGTGTGAATTAGAAATGGATCTATAAAGTAGGCTTTCCTCATCTTCCTATAGACTATTCTCTTCTTGTTAATGTCGAAAGTGTAGATATTTCTAATGCAGTATAGACTCTCTAAAATTTCTAAATATTCCCTTACTGTAACATGAGAACCTATCTCAACTTCTTTTGCTATGGAGCTTAGTGAGAATTTTGTGGTATAGTTCTTTAGAATTCCAATAAGAACACCGCTTGCAATTTTCTCACTTCTATTAAGCTTTGCTAAATCGTGGACTAGCCATCTCCAATATACATCATAGGTTTCCTCTCTTATCTTACCTTCTTCCATAAGTTCATAGAATGCTCTTGGAAAACCGCCGCTTTGCATATATTTGTAAAGCAGCCTATCTATTTCTTCTTTAAAGTAGATTATCTTTTTGCATTTCTCATACACTTCCCTTGAGCTTCTAAAATCTATAATTGTATTTAAGTTCTCTTTAAGCTTCTTACTGCCAAAGATTTTTATAAAACTTCGAAAAGTTAGGGGAAGAAACTCTCTTATCTCTATAGGTCTTCCTGGAAAGCTTTCCTTCTTAAGGGTTATTGACGAAGATCCGGTAATATAGATGACCTTATTTCTCTTTAGAGGAGAGTCAAGTATATACTTAACTGCTCTCTCCCATTCATCTACAAAGCTTATCTCATCGAGAAAAATATACTTTTCACCTTCTAGAAGTTCATCTGATCTTCTAACAACATCCACTATATCCTCGAACTTTCTTAATATTTCACAACTGAAATATAGAATTTTTCGCGCATCAACCCTCTTATTGATTATCAAGTCATATATTAAAAGCTTAAATAGAGTTGTCTTTCCTGTTTGTCTTGGCCCGAAGAAGAGGATATTCTTCTTTTCTTTAAAATTATAGAGAAGCTTATTCTTTCTTTTAAAGGCCTCCTTAACTTTCTCATCGCCCCTTATATTCTCTCTCGACATCCACCAAGGATTCTGCTCTATTATTACTCTCTCATCAATCATAATTGATAGTTAACTGTCAAAATTTAAAAATTTTTTGATAGTTAACTGTCAATATTTACATACTTCACTTAACTTAAATATTTCAGATCTAAACTAGTGGTGAAATTAGCAAAATTGAGAATGTTAAAAAATACTTTGTTATATCAATTTTATTTGGAATGATTAAATACTCTCAGCCTCTTATTTACAAATAAAATGCTTCTTCACAGTCCTGACAATACCACCATTAATGTAGCTATTATCAAACACAAAATAATAGTTTTATTTTAAACCTCGCATAATATTAAAATAAGTATAATGCATCTGTACTAAGCCCCCCTCAGAGTGAGATCTATGGTTTATATAGGTTTTTGTTTTCTTGGTTTATTGGAGGAGGGTTTACTTGGTGTCTAGGGTGGAGTATTCTAGGGGTTTTGAGGATGCATTGGAGTTGACATTGCTGAGAATAAAAGGACTCAAGAAGGGTGAAGAATGCAAAAGAGAAATAGAATATTTGTTAAGCCTAATCAAAGAAAAGAAATACGAATACTTGGAACAAATGCTCCAAACACTACACTAACCCCTATCCTTTTCTTATTTACTCTTTTAACTTAATTCTCTTTAAAATAGGCTGAAAATAAGTTTAGATAATTTAATTGTTACGTAATTAAGAAAAAGTTATATTTATTCTTAATTAAAAGAATTAAAATAATTTCTTTGTCAAAAATTGAGGGGGTTGTGGAAAATAATGGTTTCAAATGTTAACGAAACAAAGATAGCTGTTCAGAGGAAGGGTGGGAAAGGTAAGAAAATAGCTGTAATCCTGCTGATATTGCTAGTAGCTTCTTTTTTCGGCTATATTGTTGCTTATTATATTTCTGCAACTTCTATTGAAATTTCCGTTCAAAGTTTCAATTTTAAAAATGCAGATATTATTTCAGCCATTCTTTCAAGAAAGGTTAATTTGGATGTTTATTTGAGGGTGAGGGGGCGAGGGCCGCTTACAGTTAATGTTAAGGCGTTTTCAGCTAGGATTTATATTGAAGATATTTATGCGGGGATAGTGCGGGACTCTGAAGGTTTTTCTGTTCCTGCAGGTGGTTCTGAAACTGTTCATTTAGATTTAATTCTTGATTTGAGCACACTTAACCTTGACGATATTAATAGGCTTATTTCAGTTTTAGAGGCGGGCGAGGTTGAAATTAGTCTTAAAGGTTGGATTGATGTAATACTATTATTTACAACTGTTACGGTGCCTTTTTCCTATACTAGATACATGCTGATAGGATCTGGCCAACCAGAAGTCTATTCGGCTACATGGGATAGAGCAGTGGCTTCGGTGGGAGAAAGCGTTAACTTCAATGTTATCATCAATAATAAATATAGGGGAACAATTCTTAGCGGTAAATTAACTGTTGCCATAATGGAAGATGTAAAGTTAGGTTTTGATAGGGAAGCTGCAAGATATGATTTTCAAGTACAATTAAATCCTGGGGAAAGCAGACAATTTTCCCATTCATTTAAAGTCTATGCATATAAAAATACTCGAGGCTTTTACATCAAAGTCTACTGGGAAGGCAAAGAAATTTATAATATGCCCAACAGCTATCCGCCTCGACTTGAAGTGAAAGGTGCAGGGTCGATTGAAGTTATTGATGCTTATTGGATCATTAATGGTATAAAGAAGTATACCTGTACTTTAGGAAATCAAGTTGAAGCGCATGTTACTATAAGGGCTACTGGTGGATCCGTTAATGGAATTATTACTCTCAAGATAAGAAAGGATATTGCTCTCGCACCAGACAAAGATTTCGTATCAAAAGACTTCCCAATTTCATTGAAAGAGGGGGAAACTAAAGAGCTAATACTTACATTTACACCTGATGAAACAAGCAGCAATAAAATGAGAGGTTACTTCATTGAATTAGAAGGGTTGGCTTCTTGGACTATGTCAAATAGTTATCCTCCAAGGTTAAAAGTTGAGAGTGAAGCTGTTGCAGGTCAATTATCGTTAATCAATGTCTACTGGACCGTAAATGGAATAAGAGTTACAGAATGCAAAGTAAATGATAAAGTTACTGCCCATGTTGTAGTGAAAGCTGAGGGTGGATACGTGAAAGGCACATTAACAGTAAAAATAAGAAAGGACATTCCATGGGTCCCTGACCAAGACTACAAAGTAATAGATGTGTTAATTGATTTAAGTGAAGGGCAAACTCTCGACATTAACATCGTATTCTATCCAGACACACCTACCAGCGCAACCCTAAGAGGATACTTCATTCAACTAGAAGGCCTAATCACATGGACAATGCAAAGCGATTACCCACCACGCCTCAAAGTAACAAGCTAACTCAAATCATATTTTTATATACCATTAAACTCCACTTTTAATAACGAAACATAAAAATCTAAGAACCTTTTTGAAATGGGAGCTTTTTTGAAATATAGTTAATTAACCCATGTGTTAGCATTAGAGCTAGTTCAGCGTCTTCTCTATTAGTTGCTTTCCCATAATGAGCAGCGGGAGAAAGGAAGCCAAAGTTTTTCTGAACAAGAACAGCAATAATTTTTCCCAGCTCTCTATGTGCTAGTGCTTTTTCCCAAGCTGGGACAGTCTTTTTCTCACCCTTTTCATCAGTAATTTCTTTCCGGAAACCATATTTCTTTACAATGTTGGAAAGACCTTCCATAGCTTTACGGCATTTTACAAGAACATTATCGTAAGATCCCATTGAATATTCTTTCCAAGCCTCATTAAGATTATCAATTATATCTATAAAATCAGGCCGCTCAATTCTAGGAATTTCAATGAGGAAAACTTCCCTAAATTTAAATAACGAAAGAAAGATCTCCACCCAATCACTTTTAGAAATTTTAAAATCAAAGTAAGTATCACCAAAATATTTAACAGGTTTTTCCCTTTTTTCTTCTAATATAAAGGAGAAATCAACATATGCGAAGATATCTCCACCGCCCCGTAATTTTTCTATTTGAACAAGTTTAAAATGGTCCAAGTCAATTAATATGTAAAAATAATTAGAGGAATTCGGTTTCAACTCAATAATCGAAGGTAGAAATATGCCTGACCCAACATAGTAATAACTCTTGTTTCCAGATTTAATCTTCAACTCTGATTTAGTGAAAAATAAATTAATATTATAACGAGCTGGGCCAGAACCAAAAGAATAATGAACATTAATTTTTAGATTTACTCTAGGAATAATAGAATACTTTTCTGGCTCTACACCTTTAAAATTAAAAATAAGCTTGGAAGAACCGAAGTTAAATTCTGACATGATAAAAAATATTATATGTCCTTTTTTAAAGTTTTTCCAATTTACTAAAGTTTTTCTCGTCATTCATTTTCCTGACATCCTTGGTTTGCTAAATATTACAATTAAACCTCAACCTACCAAAACCTTTTCAATTTCAACCAATAATTCAGCTACTTTCCAACCCTTACCAGTTAAGCTGATCAATCTTCTTCGCGGAAAATCCTCCTCACGCTCCTCCACAATCAAACCATTATCATGAAGAAGTTTTAATGCATTGTAAAGAGCATCCTGTGAACTGTTTATCATCCTTCTTAAAGCTGAAATTGTAAGGGGCTCTTTCTTTCTAAATAACAATACTAATATGCGTGGAGCACAGGTCTGTTCTAA
>Ga0180301_10003059_pt1 | contig 13111 bp, 16 predicted proteins | sample GuaBasSediGuay16_FD_121797 | JGI IMG/M metagenome (GOLD analysis project Ga0180301, IMG submission 121797) | Subseafloor sediment microbial communities from Guaymas Basin, Gulf of California, Mexico - Guay16, Core 4569-2, 12-15 cm | ecosystem: Environmental > Aquatic > Marine > Hydrothermal...
CCATGCTTACCAATGAAAAACTGCCCATATAATGCTTTAGAATTTGTTGAAGAAAAAGCCAGAATAAACCTTGAAAAATGTTGGGGTTGTGGTTTATGTTTACCTTTATGCCCCTATAACGCTATTAGCTTCAGAAAGAAGGTTAAAGTTAAACCTAGAACTGTGGATGTGGAAAATGTTAAAAAGTTGAGTAGGTTTGAGAATGTTAAAGTTTTAAGTTCACCTAAAGAACTTGAAGAAAACGTTTTTAGGTTTTTAAGGGAGAAGCATTAGTTAACCTGGTTTTCCAAAAATGTTCCTCGAAAACTTGGTAGATATCTTCAGGTTTTTTAGTATAAGTACATCATCCATGCTAATGGATGATCCAGAACTATGGGAGTTTATTTTAATATTTTTCCGGTTTCCATGTACCATAAATATAGGTCTAATTCTGCTAAGTTAATGTTTAGTTTTTCTGCAATCTTCCTCATAATATTTTCAATTCTTAAATATTTTTTCTTTGTTAATGTTTTAGGTTTTTTGATTAATCTGTATCTTACAAGTATATCAATCATGTGGAAATCTAAAATAGCAAAGTTTGTATAACCTATATTTCTGAGAAAGTGGCTTGCCTCCTTATATCCTATTCCCTTTATACTTTTAACTAACCAATTTCTTAGCTCCTCCTCATTATTTTTAAGGGATTCAACAATATTCTTCAACTTATTTTTGTATCTTCTTGCTTCCACAATATATCTTGCTCTTGTGTATGGGTATCTATGGCCAAGCTTTTTTAACATTTCAGCTAACCTTTCTTCAGGTAAAGTAAGGAAACCATCGTCTACTTCATTCTGAATTTTTATACTTTTTTCAGCATTAAAATTTGCAGTAAGGATACAGAAGCAAAGTTCCTTAAAAATTTCTTGATTTGATGCTTCTCCCAGTTTCTTAAATTCTCTTAAACGGGCATCAACCAAGCTTTTTACTCTGCTTTTACGTATCCTCCTTATAGCTTCTACTAGTTTTTCCATTTTTTCACTTCCAAAATTATCTAATAAGAATTAAAGTTAGCAGCATTAAGGCCATTCCAAGAAATAGGCTTACAATCACATTATGCTCTTCACCATACTTTAACGAGAAAGGTAATAATTCATCAAAGCTTATAAAAATCATCATGCCAGCAGTGGAGGCTAACACCATATTAACTAGGAAGCTGCTAAGAAACGGGTAAAGAATTAAAAAGCCTATAATTGCTCCTACTGGTTCAGCAATACCTGAAAGAAATGACCATTTAAACGCTTTTTTTCTGTCTTTTGTTGCATAATATATTGGGACTGATACCGAGATACCTTCAGGAATGTTGTGTAGAGCAACAGCAAGTAAAAGTAAAAAGCCTAGATGAACATCTTTGATTGTTCCGAAAAAAGCGACAAAACCTTCAGGGAAGTTATGGATAGCTATACCAATGGAAATAAGTAATCCTGTTCTAGCAATTTTTCGACGTTCTTTCTCACCTTTTGGGATATGTTCATCTTTATATTCATGTGGAATTAGAAAATCTAAGGTGGCTATGATAATAATGCCAAGAAAAAATGCTACATTCGCATATATTAAGCCTATATCCCTAACTGCTGTAAACAAAAGCTCTACAAATGAAATGTACACCATAACACCTACAGAAAAACCCATAAAAATTGATAGCTGAGTATACTTAAACTCCTTTACAAGAAAAGCAATAAGACCACCAAGTCCTGTTGAAATACCAGCAATGAATGAAAAAAGAAAAGCAATAAATATTGTTTCCATATACCATAATCAACCTTTTAATAATTACAAGAACAGGAAGTTTAAGTAAAATTGTTTTAAAAATTAAAAATAGTAATGTTTAAGTTTAGGTAGATTTCCAAAATCCGTGAATACTACAATATTCTCTTGCTTCAATTTTTTCTGCTTTTACTTTAAATTCTACTTCTGCTACTTCTCCAAGCTTCAAAAATTTCCTATAAACTTTACCATCAGCAATTATTTCAATCCACTCTATGTAATGTTTTTCCTCCATAGGGTGAGGAGTTGAACCAACCTTTACTTTTACTCCTTCATCTATTTTCTCAATTATTGGAACATGTTTTTCTTTTCCAGTATCTACAGTTTTTTCTGCTAATAACTCCATTGGTTGACCGCAACATACAAGTTGACCTGCACCTGCATGCAAAACTTCAACTATATTTCCACAAACATTGCACCTATAAACCTGTAATTTTTTAGTCAACTTTCATTCCACACCTTTAAATTATTTTTCTTTTTTACGTTTTTAATTTTTACTTAAAATTTGAATTTCACCAACACTATTATTTGTATGTTAATATTCTTCATATTTTACCTGGAAGTAGCTTCTTGGATGGTTACATGATGGACATTTTTCTGGTGGTTCCTTTCCAAAATGAATATATCCGCACTCCCTGCAAACCCACCAAACTTCTTTCTCTTTCTTAAAAACTGTGCTAGCTTCAACTTCCTTTAACAGTTTTTTATATCTTTCTTCATGATGTTCTTCAGCTTTTGCTATTGCTCTTAATCTTTTAGCAATCTCAGGATAGCCTTCCTCCTCTGCAATCTTAGCAAATTCAGGGTACATTTTTGTATGTTCATAATTTTCTCCAGCAATTGCAGCTTTCAAATTTTCAGCAGTATTACCTAACGTTGTTGGAGCGGCAGCTTCTACAACTATTTCCTCCATTTTCTCGTTACTCTCCTTTTTTAGCTCATTAATTAGCTTAAATAGGTTGTTTGCATGTTCTTCTTCATTATCTGCTGTTATTAAAAAGATTTCTGCTATTTGCTCGTAACCTTCCTGTTTAGCAATTTTGGCATAAAATGTATAACGGTTCCTTGCTTGGCTTTCACCAATAAATGCTTTTACTAAATTTTTAATAGTTTTTTTCATAATTTAAACTCCTCCTAGCTAAATTTTCTTGTAGCAAAGCCACCAATCAAAACATTCTATCTCTTTAGTCTTAGCTTTCTTAAGTCTTTCTTTTGCTGCTTTTTCATCTGTAGGTGGTGGAATGATAACTTTTTCACCTATAAGCTCATTATTTGGCCAATTTGCAGGTATAGCAACACCATTTTTATCTGAGGTCTGTAGTGCCTTAACAATTCTTAATATTTCATCCATATTTCTTCCAAGTTCTTGTGGATAGTAAAGTATACCCCTAATAACACTATTTGAATCTATAACAAAGACAGCTCTAACAGTGTTTGTTGCTTTACCGGGGTGAATCATCCCATATAGGGATGCAATCCTGCCAGTATCATCAGCAATTATTGGAAACTTAATTTCCACATTTAATTTCTCCTTAATCCACTCAATCCACTTCATATGGCTAAATACCTGGTCTATGCTAAGCCCAATAAGTTCACAATTAAGCTTCTTAAATTCATCATACCTTTTCTGGAAAGCCACAAACTCTGTTGTACAAACAGGTGTAAAATCTGCTGGGTGAGAAAAAAATACAACCCATTTACCCTTATAATCCTCTGGAAACTTTATCTTCCCCATAGTAGTTTGAGCTTCAAAATCCGGAGCTTTCTCACCTATTAAAGGAAACTTACCAATATTTTCTCCCATTTTTTCACCATCTAAAATACCTTAATTTTTTGTAACATATTTTAACTAATTTCGGTGATTATTAGATGAAAACGTTTAAAAATATAAGTTTATGGTTTGAATCAAAAATGTGAAAACCTGCTTCTTAAATTAGATTTTAGAGGCTTCTTTCACAATTTCAGATAGATCTTTAACTATAAGTTTATCCTCCAAATCTTCACTTTTTACTGCATCTTTAAGCATTGTTAAACAGGCTGGACATGCTGCTGCTAAAACTTTCAGCCATCTTTTATCCATTTTCATCATAGAGCTAAGTTTTTACTAAGAAGGCTTAGCATTAAAATTACTGCTTTACTTTTACTAATTGCTATTGTTGCTATGGTTAAAAATGTTTATTAATGGAGAGGTAACTATTCGGTTAAGAAGGTGTTTTTTACTGGTTTTTAAAACATTAAGTTTGCTTCAAGCACCTGATGGAGATCCTGAAAAACATAAAGTTACCTTAAAAACATCAACTGCTGAAACAACAGTTATTATTGTTAGGCTGGGTGATATTGATAAAGCTGTAGCTATAGCTAAGGATATGGTTGAGAAGGAAGGTATTCAATCAATTAGTCTTTGTTTGTTCTAATTGTAAAAGTTCTAAATACTTGTTAAGGTTTCTTTTGCATATTACACAGTCTGTTATATGATTTAGGTGAAATTTTTAAAGGTTGATGGACCGGGCGGGATTTGAACCCGCGACCTCCACCTTGCGAAGGTGTTGCTCTACCTCTGAGCTACCGGCCCTCTTTCACAATATTAACTTTCCTAATTGGATTATAACTTGTTTTAACTTATTCTTTTTTTAACATAGGCTGAAATTATGAATGCTGGGAGGAGACTTAAAGCTAAAATTAAGATGATTGGCATGATTGACTGAGTTATGTTAAACTGTTTTGTCTCAACTTTTACTACTACTGCTTGGGTTGTTTTTGCTTCCTCAGCCCCCTGCCTATACTCTTTAGCTGGTAGGGGTGCTATTTTTTGTGAACTTGGGATTAATTGCTGACTGGGTATGGTTGTTAGCGGGATTAGCATTATTACTACCCCAATTATGGCTGCTAAAATCACGTATACGGAGGTTTTTCTCAACATGTTAACCTCTTTTCCCACCATATTTTTAGGTTGTAGATGTTATTTAGTCTACAGTTTAGAACAGTTTTTTAGTTTATTTTTCTGTTAGAATGGTTTTCCCCTCCAAAGCCTAAAGGTTTCAAACCACAGGATTATATTCCCAATTAACCCGAAAATTATGGCTGCAATGTTATGTATATTGCCTGTATGCCCGTAGAATATTAGATATGTTATAAACATAGCTGAAAACCATACAGAGTAGAATAGGTATCTTGGTACAAGAAATCTTCCAAGCCTAGTAAAAAACCTTAAAACTCCAACTTTAACTTCTTGGGTTAGATAATATTCACCTGTAGCTGTTTTACCTACAAGACCAAGAGAATAAAGCTTATCTAAGTGGTAGGCTGCAACACTTGGACTTGAAAAACCAAGTTTACGTTGAACCTCTCTAACACCAACTGTTGATTTTGCATGTTTAAGCAGGTACCAGTAAACAATCAAAGTTTTACCTTTAAGCTCAGATTCAATTATTGCAGTATCCGGCAACCCGCTTTCTTCTTTCAAGGAATCATCAAAAAATACTCTTCTTTTTCCCAATTTAAAGCTGTTCTGCTTTTTTGAACAGAATGTTTTAAACTGTGGGATAATAGGCTTCTTTAACTTAATTATCATCTTGGTGATCATATGGAGAAGAAGATAACGGAGAATAGAAGATGGATATGGGCAGGCTTAACCATAATGTTGGTGGTTGGACTTGTATTTTCAAGCTTTACAGCTATTTACTGGTTTTCAGGGGAAGCTTATGCAGGTTCTCTTAAAACATTTAAATCCTATGATGAGCTTAAGGAATTTGTTAAAGTAAGATTAGAAGAAACTAAGGAAAGGCAAAAGTTTTATGCTTTTACTGAGGGTCTTGTATACTATGTTACTGGTACACAATTTTTCAGTATTCGTAAATCCTCAACACCTTCGCCAGCAGCGGAAATAGGTAAAACTCTGGAGTATTCTACAACTAATATTCAGGTTGCTGGTGTTGATGAAGCAGATATAGCTAAAACAGATGGAAAATATATCTATACGATTTCTAAAGATAAAGTTTACATTGTTAAGGCATATCCACCAGAAGAATTACAAGTAGTTTCAGAAATAATGGTTAATAGTACTCCTATAGGCTTATTTATCAATAAGGATAGGCTTGTAATCCTTAAATACGAAAAATTTCCACCAATAAAACCATTCTACCCGGAAAATCTAAAGGGTAGTATTATACCTCCACCCTACCGGCCTTACGGTATTTCTGTCGAAGTTTATGATCTTTCACATATTGAGAATCCTACATTAGTTAGGAAAGTTTCCTTGGATGGAAGATATGTTAGCTCAAGGATGATTGGAAACTATGTTTATGTTGTTGCATCTCAACCATTGATTAGACCTCTAAACGAGGATTTCAATATTCTTCTTCCAAGAATAGCTGTTAATGGTATAATTGAAAATGTTCCCTCAACAAAAATTTATTATTCAAATGAAACCAAGATTCCATCAAGCTACACGGTTATAGTTGCAATAAACATTTTTAGGGATGGTGAAACACCTGAATGTAAAGCTATTTTAACTGGTTATGCGAGTTGCATGTACGTTTCATTAAACAATATTTATGTTGCTATGCTAAGATGGGATAGCTGGTTAAGCTCGGAGTCAACAGAAATTCACAGAATAAGTATTGATGGCTCAAAGATTACCTGTGAAGCAAGCGGGGTAGTTCCGGGTAGAGTTTTAAATCAGTTTTCAATGGATGAGTATAAAGGCTACTTTAGAATTGCTACTACAACGGGTCATCTTGCAAGATTTCTTAGTCAAGCTACAAGCTTAAATAATGTTTACGTTTTAGATGCTAAAACCTTAAAAATTGTTGGTAAACTTGAAGGTTTAGCCCCTGGAGAGAGGATACATTCCGCAAGATTTATGGGTGATAGATGCTACCTTGTAACCTTTAGAAAAGTTGATCCTTTATTTACTATAGATTTAACTGACCCTGAAAATCCTAAAATTTTGGGTAAACTTAAAATTCCAGGATACTCCGACTATCTACATCCGTATGATGAGAACCATCTTATAGGTATAGGGAAGGAGACAATTCCAGCTGAAGAAGGCGATTTTTCATGGTATCAGGGAGTAAAAATATCACTTTTTGATGTTTCAAACGTTACAAATCCAAAAGAAATTGATAAAGTTGTGATAGGTGATAGGGGAACCGAAACACCTGTTTTACGGGATCATCATGCCCTCCTGTTTGATAGGAAAAGAAATCTACTAGTTGTACCAATTCTTGAAGCAAAAATATTTCCTGAGAAATATGCCGGGGAAATTCCACCATGGATGCATGGTGAATACGTTTTTCAGGGGGCTTATGTTTTTCATATATCCTCTGAGGATGGTATCAAAATTAGGGGAAAAATAACCCACCTTGAAAGTCAAGAGCTACTAAAAAGTGGATACTACTTTAAATCTGACTATGAAATTAAAAGAAGCTTATTCATCGACAACGTACTTTACACAGTTTCAAATAGCAAAATTAAGGCAAATAGTTTAACTGATTTATCAGAAATTTCCGAAATTAAACTTTAAAATCTCTTTTATTTTTTTGCTTAAAGCTTTCTGTTAATATAGTTGTTTTTAGTAAAGATTAAACTATAAATTCTTCTAATCCAAGCTTAGCTAGTTTTGCTTTTTCAGGTTTACCTGGTTTAGGATTCCACCCCCCTTTTCAGTATAATAATCTTCTAAAAGTTTTTCTACATCTTTTTCTGTGAGCCTTGTAGTTTTAAAGTAATCCATTAGGTAGATTTTTTCTCCACCGTATGTTTCTAAAGGTTTAAACCATATTTTTGGCGGTTTTTCGTATTCTTTTGAATATCCTTCTCTTATGTTTAATAGTCTATAAAGATTCCAGATTCTTTCTCCGGCAATTTCAAATCTTCTGGGCTTAAATCAATTCCTGTTGTTAACGTGTAAAGTTGAGCTAGATTTTCAAGGTTATAGTGCATAAGAACCGGAACCCTGTTACATAATCCAAGGGAAGCTACAACCGCTTGCCAATCTTCAACATATCTTTGAAGTATTCCAACATTAAATGGTGAAGTAAAAATTCTATTCATAGCTTCCTCAGGTACACCAATCCTTCTACAATATCTTTTAAGGTTTCTTGGGATGTTGGAACATAGGTTGCTGAAGTTAAAAATCCACTCCAACCTCTAGGGTTAACAATCTGACCAAAACTTTCTGTGCCAAAATTTAATCTTGCATCAAAAAGTAAAACTGTTTGAGTATTGTAAGGATGATACCATTCAACATACTTTTCAGTTTTAACATCTTTTAAAAGATTATTTTTTTAATAGCTTCAGCCAAACCATCAGCTAAAATATTTCCAAAACCTTCTCTTTTAACAATTTTTTCAGCTAATGTTAAAACAGTTTTACAGTTTCTTTCTAAACTTAAGCCTCCAGTATTTTCTCCGCTTAAAAACCCCTCCTCCTAAAGGTAGATAAAGTATTCTAAAATTCTGCGAAGCTCAAATTCATCTAAACCATTCTTATCGATAAAATTGCTACATTTAAGAATTTCACTAGAATCTTTTGCATTAAAAATTGAGCCATAAACATGGAAAGGGCCTCAGCCTGTTTCAAATCTTTTTCCTTAAATTTTAAGTTAATCCTTAAAACTTAAAACTTTAAGGTTTGCTAAGATAAATGTAAAAGAGGTTTGGGTTGGATGGGTTTAACTGAGAATCTTAAAAATGAGAATGCAGATTTATGGAATAAAATTTTAAATCATAAATTTATCTTAGAGATGGGTGAAGCTACTCTTCCACTAGAAAAATTTACATATTATCTTTCTCAGGATTCCTACTATCTTGATGGTTTACTTAAAACTTTTGCTTATGCTTCAGCTAAAGCTCCAACCAGAGATTTAACTAAGTTTTTTGCTGAGCTTATTGTTGAAACTGTTAAAGGTGAGATTGCAATGCAGGATAAAATTAGGTCTATTGTTGAGGTTAAACCTAAGCCAGTAAACAATGTTTGTAAAGATTATGTTGAATACTTGTTAAAGGTTGGTGTTGAAGATGGTTTTTACGAGATTGTTTCATCAACCCTACCATGTATGTGGACTTATCAGCTTATAGGTGAAAAGCTTAAAAAAAGTAAGGGAGTTAAGCATAAGGTTTATGGGATATGGATTAAAGAGTATTCATCAAAAGGATACAGGAAACTTGTTGATAAAATGAGAAGAATAGTTGATGAAGCTGAAGAAAAATTAAGCCAGGAAACATTAAACATAATCAGAAAGCATTTTAAGGTTTGCTCAGAATATGAGTTAAAATTTTGGGATATGGCTTACAATCCTCTATGATTATAATAAAAGGTTAAACAAAAATCTGGGCCGGTGGTCTAGCTGGGCTATGACGCTGCCCTCACACGGCAGTGGTCGCAGGTTCAAATCCTGCCCGGCCCATCAACCTTTATAATTTCTTAAATTTTTTCTTACCCTTCATTAAAGTTCATAAAGATTCCTTTGGAAAAGTATGTGAAGTTAATTTTTTGTGTTTTAAGTGAAGAGTTAAGCCTTTTATAGGATGTTTTTGATAGAATTTTTTGCTGTTTGGAGGTGTTTTGGTTTGCGTGATGTTGCTATTGTGGGGGTTGGTCATAGTCGTTTTGGTAACAGGTTTGATGTTAGGATTGACGAGCTTGCATGGGAGGCTGTTGGTGAGGCTTTAAAAGATGCAGGTCTTTCAACTAGGGATATTGGTTTTTTGGTTACTGGTTGTGCTGGAGGGTGGAGTGCTGAAAATCTACCTGCTGTTGTTTGCTCTGAGTATTGTGGAACTTTACCTAGTGGTAGTATGAGGGTTGAAGCTGCATGTGCAACAAGTAGTGCTGCTGTTGCTGTTGCATATAATTTTGTTGCAAGCGGTTTTGTTGATGTTGCTTTAGCTTTAGGTGTTGAAAAAATGCATGAATCTCCAACACCTGTTCAAATAGAGTTTATTGGTAGAGCTGGAAACTATTTTTGGGAGTTTGAAAGTTTTGGTATGACTTTTCCTGGATATTATGCTATGCATGCAACAGGTTATATGTGGAAGTATGGGGCTAAGGAGGAAGATTTAGCTGAAATAGCTGTTAAAAACCATTATTATGCTTCAATGAATCCTAAAGCTCAATTTAGACAGAAAATAACAGTTGAAACTGTTATGAAATCTAGGTATATTGCATGGCCACTAAAACTTTTTGATTGCTGCCCTCTTACTGATGGTTCTGCAGCTATAATTTTAGCTAGTGAGGATGTTGCAAGAAAAATTACGGATACGCCTGTATGGATAAGCGGTATAGGTACTGCAACAGGAACAGCAAATCTAAGTAAAAGAGATATGTTCCTAAAACTTGAATATTCAGGTTTAGAATCTGCTGTTGAAGCTGCTAAAAAGGCTTATAGGATGGCTGGCTTAGATTATGGTGATTCAGCTAAATATTTTGATGTTGCATGTGTTCATGATTGTTTTACAATTGCTGAGCTTATGGCTTATGAAGATTTAGGTTTTTGTAAGAGAGGTGAAGGTTTAAAACTTGTAAGGGAAAAGCAAACCTACAATGGTGGTCTTATTCCTGTAAATATTGATGGAGGTTTAAAGGCTAAGGGGCATCCAATAGGTGCTACTGGCTGCTCAATGATGTATAGTTTAACTAAGCAGCTACGTCAAGAATATGGTAAGTATGCTAGCTCTGAAGCTCAAGCAACAATTAAAAATGGTAGAGCTTTGGCTCACAATGTTGGCGGAACAGGGCATTATGCGTATGTAACCATACTCTCACTAGAAAAACCACATAAGTAGGGGGTGTTTTTGAATGTCTAATCTTGGTGAAATTGCCAAAAAGGTTATTGAGGAGAAAGGTTTACCTTTAATGGAGGAAGCTAAAACAAAGCTTCCACTTTATATTAGTGTACGTGAACTACCATTAAGATTCCAGTTTGGTATAAGTAAGATTCAAAAGTTTTTTGATGGATTACGGGAAGGTAAAATCTACATAACCCAGTGTAAAAAGTGTGGTGAAAAATTTTTCCCGCCGCAGGCTGATTGCCCTAAATGTTTAACATCAGACATGGATTGGGTACCTTTAAGTGGTGAAGGGGAGCTTGTAACATGTACTATGATAGCTGTTAAACCCTCAACTTATGCACACTATAAGGATTATATTGTAGGTATTGCTCAGATGAAGGAGGGTGTTAGAGTTTTAGCATGGTTGAATGTTGATGATCCAGGGAAGATTAAACCTAGAATGAAGGTTAAACTTTCAGTTGTGAAAAGGGAGCCTGAAGGATTTTTAACTTACGAATTTACTCCAGCAGAATAAACAATCCCTTATTTTTTAAAGTTTTTATACTTTTTAGGTCGACATAATTTTTGGGTGCTATTTTTTGAAGGCTATGCGTTTATATGAATATGGGAAACCTTTAAGGCTTGAAGATGTTCCTGTACCCAAGGTTTCAGGTGAGGAAGTACTTATAAAAATTGGTGGGGCAGGGGTTTGCCATAGCGATTTGCATCTTATTGAGGGGCATTGGAAAGATATTATCCCTACAACCCTTCCAATAACTCCTGGACATGAGAATGCTGGCTGGGTTGCTGAGGTTGGGGATAAGGTTGAGGGATTTAAGCTTGGAGATCCTGTTCTTGTACCTGGTGGTTGGACTTGTGAGGCATGTAGATATTGTAGAAGTGGAAGGTTTGAGCTTTGTAATACCCCTGTTATGATGGGTTTAGTTGGTGCTGATGGTGGCTATGCAGAATATGTTTACTATAAAACTTATAGGGGTTTAGTTAAGATTGCTGGTTTAGATCCTGTTGAAGTTGCACCTTTTGCAGATGCAGCTTTAACTCCCTATTCTGCAATTAAAAAGGTTTTAGGTAGGCTTTACCCTGATAGTTTTGCTGTTGTTGTTGGTGTTGGAGGTTTAGGTCAGTACGCTATTCAGTTTTTAAAGGTTTTAGCACCAGAAACAAATATTATAGCTGTGGATGTTTCTGATAGGAAGCTTGAAATTGCAGCTTCCCTTGGTGCAAGCTATTTGGTAAACTCTAGAAAGGTTAACGCTTTAGAGGAGGTTGTTGGAAAGGTTACTGGCGGTAAAGGTGTAGATGTTGTTTTAGATTTTGTTGGTGCAGAAACTCTTTCAACAGATGTGTATATGCTTTGTAAGGGGGGTGTACTTGTTCCTGTTGGTCTTTCAGGTCAAACATTTACTCTACCAGTTTTTAATACAATAATTTTTGAGTATGAAATTGTTGGAAGTTTTTATGGAGGGTTTAATGAGCTTCAGGAGATTGTAGCTTTAGCAAAGAAGGATAAGATTAAATCATTTATTAAGAGGTTTAGGTTAGAGGAAGCTAATGAAGCTCTTGAAGCTTTAAAGAAGGGAGAAATCGAGGGAAGAGCTGTTTTGGTGCCTTAAGATAGCGTTAATAAGCTTTAACAACCTAAATTTTTTCTGGTGTAGTTTTCTTTGACAGGACCAGCTTACGGTAAGATTAGCATACCAAGTGAAGTTTTTCTTGTTTATTCTAATGGTAAAATGGTAAATCTTAATGATGTTTCAGTTTATATTCATGTTAAGGGTTATGCCTTAGCTAGAGTAACTCATCTAGATCTTGAGCATGAAGCATTAGGTAAGCTTCTACCTCAAGGTGGAGGAAAATTTTTAAACATTATTGGAGTTGATGATGGATTAGAAATACATTTAAACAAGGGATTAAAGGTTAAAGTTAAATCGCAAATCTTAACAGAAGTATTAAAACCAGGAGAAAAAACAAGAACATGGGTTGGAGGAAAAATTGGAGGAATCTATATAGGATTTAGGAAATCTGAAGTAAGAAAACTGGAAAAAATAGCAGAAGAAAAATTTGAAATAAAACCAAAATAAAATCTAGAAGAAGAACGTAACCTTAACTTTTACTTCCTACTTTGGAGGATGTGCCAAATATATAAATTTTACTCCAATTATTACAGTAAAACTTTTATGGTATCTCCAGTATGAGGATAAGAACCGATGAAGATTGGATGATTCAGCTTTTCCTTTTTCCTACAAGATGAAATTTGAGGGAAGTTTAAGAGAAGTTAAAAAGAGGGTTTTCTTAATGTTGTTATTATATGTCTTCTAGCAGAAAAACCATCCCAGAATACGAAATAATCTCAGAAATATACAACAAATTCTACATACTCTTGAGTCCAGGTAATATTTTACCCTGTTTTCCATTCTCTAGAACCATTAGCTTAAAATCTTTTTTAGTTTTGCAGATTCTTACAAATTTACCCATTTCTACTAACCTACCAATTTTGCTAAGTTGCCAAATTGTCA
>Ga0180301_10003060_pt1 | contig 13111 bp, 12 predicted proteins | sample GuaBasSediGuay16_FD_121797 | JGI IMG/M metagenome (GOLD analysis project Ga0180301, IMG submission 121797) | Subseafloor sediment microbial communities from Guaymas Basin, Gulf of California, Mexico - Guay16, Core 4569-2, 12-15 cm | ecosystem: Environmental > Aquatic > Marine > Hydrothermal...
AATTTTGTCCACACCTTAAATGGCTCCGGTTTAGCAGTGGGTAGGACTTTAGTTGCCATATTAGAAAATTTTCAGCAGAAGGACGGAAGTGTAGTTATTCCCGATGTCCTTCGCCCATATATGGGAGGGCATGAAAAGATTATCAGAAACCCATAAAATATAAAGTGGAAATTATTCAATAACGGAAAGCGAGGAAATGTTAATAAACGGAAAAGTTTTTGAAAATATTAGAAGATAAATAAAACATATACATAATGGTGGGATGGTAGTAATTGTAGATGGCGAAGATAGAGAAAGCGAGGGAGATTTAGCTGTAGTGGCAGAAAAAGTAACTCCCGAAAAGATAAATTTTATGGCTAAATACTGCCGCGGTTTAATTTGTACGCCAGTTACTGAAGAAGTAGTTACCAGATTAGGACTCTATCCGATGGTTTTATGCGATTCAAATCCTGAATCTGCTGCCTTTACCGTATCTGTAGATGCTAAAGAAACTAAAACAGGGATTTCAGTTTACGAAAGGAGCGATACCATCCTTACTTTAAATAAATCCTAAATCTAAACCAGATGATCTTAAAAAACCAGGTCATGTTTTTCCTTTAAAAGCAGAAAAAAATGGGTTTTAGAAAGATCGGGACATACTGAAGCAATAGTTGATTTAAGAAAATTAGCGGGACTAAATCCGGCAGGGGTGATTTGTGAAATTCTAAATGAAGATGGCAGTACCGCCAAAGTACCTAATCTTAAAAAATTTATAAAAATTCATAATCTAAAGATGATCGCTATCGAAGATTTAATTGAATATCGAATTGAGTATAAATAATAAAAAATATAAAACTTACGGTAGAGAACTAAATAGTAAAATTCGCATAAGGATTGTAATTACAAAGTTACAATCCTTTTTTATTTTGTAGTAATCTTTTGGTTGTTTATAATTATGTGAAATATTACTTACATATTTCAAAAATTTTACAAAAAAATTTGACAACTAAGATTTTGTATGATATAAATATGAACAAAAGAACAAGAGGTGGGCAAATGAACGTTAATGATGATTTCTTGGTTCGTTTATCCTGGCTGTATTATGAGAAAAACCTTACCCAAAGCGAGATAGCTAAAAAATTTAATTTGTCTCGTATGAAAGTACAAAGACTGTTAATTGAAGCCAAGAATAAACAGATAGTAAAAATAGAAATTACCCATCCCTTTTATAATCTGCTTTCTATAGAAAATGAATTAAAAGAAATTTACAGTCTTGATGATGCAGTGGTTGTGCCTACAGATACCAAAGGAAATAAATTACGGAAAGATTTGGCAAAAGAAGCTGCAGTTTATTTAGAACACCTTCTGCCAAGAGTTCAAGTCTTGGGTGTGGGTATGGGAACTACCCTTAGTTACATACCCGATTTTTTAAGTCCCAATATTAAGACAAAGAAAGATTTTAAAATTGTATCCCTCTTAGGAAATTTGCTCCCGGATATATCTGCTAATCCCTATACTATTGGAAACAAAATTGCCGAGAAATTACATGTACCATTTTTTAGTATCTGGGCTCCTGCAAAGGTGGAGAGTATCGAAGAAGCTCAAGCCTTTAAATCTCAGAAATGGATTAGTTTAATATTAGAGATGATTAAAGAAGTTCAATTATCAATAGTAGGTATAGGAGCTTTATCGAAAGACACATTGATGATAAAACACGGTTTTTTAAATGATGATGAATATTCAGAACTATCTTCTAAGGCTGCAGTCGGCAATATCCTTGGTTATTGGTATGATGCTACAGGGAAGATAGTTTCCGAGGAGATTAGTAAAAAGATTATTGCCAGTGATGTAAAGATTAAGGGCAAAACTATTGCTGTTGCAGGTGGACCTGAAAAATATAATGCTATTTTGGCTTCCTTAAAAGGAAAGTTAATAGATATTCTTATTACTGATGAAAAAATTGCTCGAGATCTGGTAAAGGAAGGAAAGAGTAGATGAATAATAAAAAAAAGACAAAGGTTCTAATAACCTCTGAAATTGATTCTAAGCATCTAAAGATGTTGGAAGAAAAGTGTAAAATTATATTAAGAGGTAGAGCGGTTAATAGCAGTTCTATACTTGACGAACGAAGGATGATTGAAGTAGCTCGAGAAAATAAAGATATTACTATCTTAATAGTGGGTGCTGATCAGATAACTTCGAATGTCCTTGATGAGTTTGATTCTTTAAAATTAATAGAATGCACCAGAGGGAATCCAATAAATGTAGACATAAAAGCTTGTACAGAAAGAGGAATATTGGTTACAAACACCCCGGGCAGAAATGCCAACGCCGTCAGTGAATTTACTATAGCTTTAATGATATGTTGTGCAAGGAAGATACCCCAGGCCTATTTATCTATAAAGAATAGGGATTGTACGGTAGAGCAATCATTTGACCGCAAAAACAAAAAGGATGTTGTTTGGCTTCATCCTTCACTTAAAGAACACCCTTATGTAAAGTTTCGCGGTTTTGAACTCGATGAAAAAGTATTAGGATTAGTAGGTTTGGGGGCTATAGGTTTAAATGTAGCAGAAAAGGCAAGAAGTTTTCATATGAGGGTAATAGCCTACGATCCTTATGTATCAGATGAAGTATTTAAGAAAAATCACATTGAAAAAGTTGAGCTTAATTATCTTTTAAAAAACGCTGATTTTATAAGTTTACATGCAAAAGTTACAAAAGAGACGGTGAATTTAGTAGATAAGGAAGAGTTATCTATGATGAAAAATACCGCCTATCTTATAAATACAGCAAGAGGAGCTTTAATTAATCAGAAAGCACTTTATGAAGCACTTTTATCCAAACAGATTGCCGGAGCAGCCCTTGATGTTTTTGAAGACGAACCTTTAACTTCTCAGAACCCCTTAATTAATTTAGATAATCTTATTCTAACTCCTCATATAGGCGGAGCTAGTTCTGATGTAGTTCGTCATCATTCAAAGATGGCCGTAAAAGACATCTTCTCTTTTTTAGAAGGGCAACCTCCTATAAATTTAGTAAATTAAAATAAAATTTTAGAGGAGTTGAAAAATGCAAGAGTCTTATTTAATGGGAATTGATGCTGGGACCGGAGCAGTAAGATGTGCTTTAACGGATAGCAAAGGGGAACACTTCATTTCTTCTTATAAAGAGTGGAATTATCAGCCTTCCAAAATTCATTCTACCGGAATTGATTTTGATCCTAAATTTTTTTGGCAACTTACCTGTGAAACAATAAGGGATGTTCTAAAAAAATCAAAAATTTCTCCAGAGGAAATAATAGCTATATCCTCGACCAGCCAAAGAGGAGCAATGGTTTTTTTAGATAAAGAAGGGGGAGAATTATATGCAGGACCAAATGTGGATTCAAGGGCTCTAACGGAAGATTGGATTGATTTTGAGCTTAAAAAAGAGATTTATTTTACAAGTGGTCAATGGTTATCAACAATTTTTGCTCCTTGCAGAATGGCGTGGTTCAAAAAGAATGATAAAGAGATATTTAAAAAAGTTGACAAGATCATTTCTATGAGTGACTGGGTGCTTTATAAATTATCCGGAGAAATTGCTTCTGAGCCATCTAATGGATGCGTTATTTTACCTATTAACCTGGAGAAAATTTCCTGGTCAAAAGATATATTGGATAAGTTTAATTTGTCCACAGATATTTTACCGGAATTATTACCTTCAGGGACTGTTATCGGAAAAATTTCTGAAAAAACTTCTCAGGAAACTGGGTTGAGTAAAAAAACATTAGTAGTAACTGGTGGCGCTGATACTCAATGTGCTTTACTTGGTACAGGGGCGATAGAGAATAAAGATACTACGGCAGTTGCTGGCACCTGGTGCCCTATCCAAATGGTTCTTGATAAGGTGGTTATCGATAAAAAATTGCGTGCAATGTCTGAGTGTCATGTAATCCCAAATAAATGGATATTAGAAAGTTCAGCATTAATGTTTGGTCTGGTGTATAGGTGGTTTAAAGAAACATTCTGTTTTGAGGAAGAGATAATTGCAAGAGATAAGCAAAAAACAGTATATAAAGTTATGGACGAAAGAGCTAAAAAAGCACCTATTGGGGCAGAAGGTCTTTTTTCTTTTATAGGAGTTGGAATTATGGATATGTCGAGAAAGAGTTTACTTACTGAAGGTTCTTGTATAATCCCTCCAACAACTTTTATTTCTGGCATTCCCAGTAAAAATGATTTTTTAAGAGCGATAATTGAGAGTATGGCTTATGCTATACGGGCTAATTGTGAAGAACTTGAAGAAATTTCCGGAGTTTCTATTAAAGAATTAAGAATATGTGGAGGAAACGCTAATAATAAATTATTGCTTAATATTTTGGCTACTCTCTTAAACAAGCCCGTATTAACTGTGAAAAATAAAGAAGCTACTTCTGTGGGGAGCCTAATTTGTGCAGGGGTAGGAAGTAATATTTATTCTAATTTTAAAGAAGGAGTCCAGCAACTGGTTAAATATGAGGATAATATAATTGAACCGCAAAAAACAGATATTGAACAATATAATGCTCTTTATTCCAGATGGAGAGACTTATACGATAAGAACTCTATGCCATCTTAATAACATTGCAATACTACCGAAGATAAAAATTTAAAAAGGGGGTGAATGAATTAAATAATTGGAAAGGTAAAAAATAGATATTTTACTTAAACTCATGTATTTTAAAAATTTTAAAGGAGGTTTTGATAATCATGAAAAAAGTTATATTGATATTGTCGATATTAACTTTTGTAGTATTAATAAGTTCACAAGCTTTTGCAATAACTGTAGGTTTTTCCAGCTTCCAGATGGGTAATGATTGGAATATTCAACTTTGGGAAGGAGCTAAGGAACTATTTGATTCTTATGGCTGGAAAGTAATCCACACAAATGCTCAGGCAGATACATCCAAGCAGCTTACAGCTTTAGAAGGTTTTCTTTCTTCAAAAGTAGATGCAGTTGTAGTTGGGGGAGGACAGGGTAATGCTTTAGAGCCAGCTGTTAAAAATTTAGAGGATGCTGGTATACCGGTTATTACAGTGGATATTGCCTCACCTTCATCACAACTATCTCTTATCCCTAATAATTATCAAAGTACTGAAGCAATTTCCTTATTTATTGTAAACAAACTTAAAGGACGGGGGAAAATTGCACATCTTACTATTCCCGGTTTTGATTGGTATACTGTAGTTATTAGAGATGAAGTAGCTGATCTAATTTTTAAGATTGAAGGAGTAGATAATTTAGGAATTCTGGATAGTGGATTGGCTGATGCAGTACAAAAATCTATGAATGCAGTAAGCTCCACACTTCTTAGCAATCCCGATTTAAAGGCGGTATATTGTTCTTGGGGTATGCCAGCTATTGGAGCAGTAAAGGCTATTAGAAAAATGAAAGCAGAGAAGAAAGTTGTAGTAGTGTGTACCGATGCGGACAGAGCAGTTCTTCTGGAAATGATGAAAGCTGACTCTCCATTAGGAGCAGTTGCTGCTCAAGTTCCAACTTTAATGGGAAAAATGTCTGCAGAATATATCAATAAAATTGTTGTAGAAAAAGCTGATGTACCGGGAGTGGTTTATCCTCCGATGTATATCGTTACTAAAGAGCCAGATTTAGTTCCTCCGGGGATTAAAACCTTAACTCCTGATGAAGCTTGGGACCTTATCTATCCTGGAGCTCCTAAGGAATAATAGTTGTGTTAAAAAATATACTTGAATTAAATTCAATAAGTAAATCTTTCCCTGGCGTACGGGCGTTAAAAGATGTTTCTCTGTCTATACGCCAGGGAGAAATCCATGCATTAGTTGGCCAGAATGGCGCAGGAAAATCTACTATCGTAAAAATAATTGCGGGGATTTATAAACCAGATCAAGGACAAATAAAATTTAAAGGTGTGGATATTACCGATAAACATGGGTTTAATATTTGGGAAAGTGGGGTTGCCTTTGTTTATCAGGAATTAGATTTGATTGAATCTTTTACAGTTGCAGAGAATATTTCTTTTGGTTCTGAAAAAGTTAAATTTGGTGTGATACAAAAGAATATTGAACAGCAAATTGCTAAAGAAATGCTAAAAAAAATTGACCAGGAATCTATTCCTATAAATACGCCCGTATCTGATCTTACCAGTGCACAAAAACAATTGGTATCTATTGCCAAAGCGATGGTGAGGAAACCAAGCTTATTAGTCCTCGATGAACCGACAGCCAGATTAAGCGCTGATGAGATTAAACAATTTTTTAAAATATTAAAATCTCTTAAAAAATCAGGAATATCTATACTCTACATATCGCATCGATTAGAAGAAGTTTTTAAAATTTCTGATCGGGTAACCGTTTTGCGCGATGGAGAAAAAATTAACACTTTTAATGTAAAAAATATTTCTAAGAAAGATTTAATAAAGAGTATGATTGGACACGAGATAAAGAAATTAACTACCACCCCTCGGGAAATCAAAGAAGAAGTTTTGATTAGAGTAGATAGATTATCTTCTCCTAAAGAAGTAAAAAATGTCTCTTTTTCTTTAAGAAAAGGAGAAATTTTAGGAATAGTGGGAGTAGTGGGAGCAGGGAAAACTGAGTTAGTGAAATGTTTACTTGGAGAGAGAGAAATCGCTTCCGGGAAGATAGAAATTTACGGAAAAAAAATTATTCCTAAACATCCAAGTCAATTAATTTCTCAGGGCATAGGGAATTGCCCCGAAGACAGAAAAACAGAAGGATTGATACTCAAAGCTAATATTAGAGAAAATATTTCCTTACCTAATCTTAAGTATCTATCTAAATTTGGTTTTTTATCTTTTAATAAAGAGAAGACGGAAACCAGGAGTATAATTAAGCAATTAAATGTTCAGTGTTATTCTAATGAACAGATCGTTGATACCTTAAGCGGAGGGAATCAACAAAAAATTGTTCTTGCCAAATGGCTTTTAAAGCCACCAGCCGTAATAATTATGGATGAACCTACTATAGGTATTGATGTGGGGAGTAAATTTGAAATTTATTCTTTAGTTAAAGATTTGGCCGATAGAGGAACTTCTATATTGTATGTTGCAAGTGACATAGATGAGATTTTATTAGTAAGTGACCGCTTTGTAGTTCTTTATAATGGTACGAGTGTAGCAGAATTATTACCTTTTAATACTTCAAGCCACGAAGTCTTAAGTTGTATGACAGGAGGAAATTAAATTAACTGCATGTATAATAAAGTTTTATTAAAAAAATATGGAGTATTATTCAGTTTTATATTAATTTTTATAATATTTGCTTTTGCTTTTAATGATTTTACCAGGATAGATAATTTGTTAAATATCCTAAGACAGTGTAGTGTATTAACTATTGTAGGTATAGGTTTAGTCATAGTTATGATAGCTGGTGAAATAGACCTTTCATTTACTTCGAGTATACCGCTTGCTTCTGCAATTTTTGTTAATTTATATAATAATAATTCTTCGATTTTTATAGCAATGCTTTTAAGTTTATTAGTACTAATTATTGTGGGAATCATAAATGCATACCTTGTTGAAGGTATTGGGTTATCTTCGTTTATAGCTACACTTTCTGTATCATTTTTTCTTACCGGGGTTAATTATGCTGTTTTTGGAGCCAAAAGTTATTGGTTAAAAGATGATTTGATGCAAAATACTTTTCAGGGAAATTTTTTATTTATACCGAAATTTGGGTGGATCCTTATTATAATTAGTTTGCTTAGTTATTTTATAATTAATTATACTAAACACGGAAAATATATAAGAGCTTCAGGTGAAAATCCTTATACTACAGTAGCTAATGGAATAAACGCAAAATACTATAGAGGTTTGGCCTTTATTGAAGCAAATCTATTCTATTTTGTAGCAACTATGCTGCAAGTTGCCAGATTATCGGGTGCTTTAGGCCCTGCCGCGGGTGGGAATATAATGCTGCCTGTAATGGCTATTGCTTTTTTAGGCCAAACATTTTTTAAGATCGGTAAACCAAATATAGTTGGAGTAGTTTTAAGTGGCCTGTTTTTGTCTATGGTTAACAATGCTCTTACTTTAGCTGAAGTTAAGTTCTATTACGTTCCCATGGTACAAGGTTTAATACTAATAGTTGCGATTGTTCTTTCCTCTTCTGCAGGGAAGAGGGAGTTAACACAGATAAAATTTGGTTAGAATTAGAGGTAAAATAGATGATCCAAAATAAAAAAAATTTAATTACTGTGTTTATTGTAATATTTATAACGTTTTTATTAATATATACAAAAATTCCTCAATTTTTTAATCCTATAAATTTAATATCCAATGTATTTGTGCCGGGAGCTATATCCACATTAATTGCTTTAGGGATGATGGTAGTTATGACAGGAGGAGGGGTAGACTTATCAATAGGGACTATAGCAGGCCTTTCTGCCTTAGTTGGAGTAAGTATAACTATTATTTCCAATAATGTAATTTTAGGGATATTTTTTGCTCTTTTTGCCGGAGCAATCATTGGTTTATTTAATGGGTTATTAATAGGAGGGATGGGGTTATCCCCTTTTGTGGTAACTTTGGGAACTACTTTTGTTGCTGGGGGATTACAGTATATTGTTTCCTCAAGAGTAGACATTGGAGGAATGGGCGGAACTTATCTTATCTTACCTGGTTCAATGGAGTTTCTAAGTTCGGATTTGAATATATTCTTAATTTTTGTAGGAAGCTGTAGCATAATCTTCATTTTATTTGAGAAATTAACCTATGGTCGCCAAATAAAATCTGTAGGAGAAAATCCCATAGCATCACGGTTATCGGGAGTAAAGACGCGATATATTGCTGGAAGTACCTATATTATATCAGGAGTACTGGCAGCGATTGTGGGTTTACTCTTAGCAAGCTTGCAAGGAGTTGTCAGGGTGGGTTTAGGGAACGATTACTTGATGGATGCCTTTATAAATCCCCTTTTAGGTATGGTAATATTTGGTAGATTTTCTATTTTGGGGGTAATTGTAAGTGCTGTAGTTATAACTGCCGTATTAAATATTTGTATAATTCTGGGGATGAATTTAACCTTAATCCAAATTACCAAAGGAGTAGTGCTATTAGGAATCATATTTATTAGAGGTATTCAGTTACAAAGGCAAAGGAGGAAGTTTCTATGATAATAAGAACAGTTTTAGGAGATATTGAAGCCAACAAGCTAAAGAAAGTATCAATGCACGAACATTTAATTTTACATATGTTTCCTTATCTTAAATATAAAAATCTTAATCTTGATAGAGTTGATGCTGCTATTCAAGAATTAGAGGAATTTAAAGAGGTTGGCGGAGGAACAATTGTTGAGGTTACACCTTTTGGATGTGGTAGAAATATAAATATGTTAAAGAGTATCTCGCAAGCCGCTAAAGTAAATATAATTGCCGCTACCGGATTTTTAGGAAATGGATTGGGCAGTCCTGTTCTTCCTGCATTTCCTGAACCTCCTCAGTGGGCCTTAAAGGCGAGTATGGAAGATATATATTTAGTATTTAAGAGAGAGATAGAAGAGAGTGCGATTGATTCTTCGGCGAAAGTAGGGATTATTAAAGTTGCTACCGGATTAAATAAAATTACCAAATTCGAAGAAAAGGTATTTAGAGCAGCAGCTAAAACTGCTTTGGATACAGGGGTTAGCATCACCACACATTGTCAGATGGGAACATTAGCCCTTGAACAGATAAAACTTTTAAAAGATTGTGGGGTTCCCTCTAAAAAAATAATTGTAGGGCATTTAGATTTAAACCCTGATATGAAATATTATCTTGAAATTCAAAAGACCGGAGTTTGGTTGCAGTTTGACAGAATGGGACGGGATAAATATGTTCCTGATAAAATAAGAATTGATCTCATTTCTCAATTAATAAAAAAAGGATTTACTAATCAAATTCTTTTAGGGAGCGATATGGGCTCTAATGCGTATTGGAGGAGTTATGGTGGCTCTCCGGGTTTAAGATTTTTATTTGGAACATTTGTAAAAAAATTAGCAGGAAAAGGCGTTTCTCCTGAGGAGATAACCCAGATTACTGAGAAAAATCCGCCTCTTGCTTTGTCAATTTCACACCAACAAATAAAGTAAATATTCAAAAAAGTTTTTCAAGTCTATTTTAAAAAGGAGAAAATCATGAGTAAAGATTTAAGAGAAGAGATTATCAAGTATGGAAAAATTATATATGCAGGGAAACATGTAGAGGGAACTGGGGGTAATATAAGTGCAAGAATACCTCAGGGTAGAAATTTATTTATGATTACTCCTAGTGGTATGTCTTATAATGAACTAAAACCAGAAGATATTGTAATATGTAACTTAGATGGAGAAATAATTGAAGGAAATCGTAAACCATCAATTGAGAAAAATATGCATGCTAAAATTTATGAGGTAAGAGAAGATGTAGATGCAATAATTCATACACACTCCTTATATTCTACTGCATTGGCCATTGCCAGAACCCCGCTTCCGGCTATTGAAGCAGGTTTAGCATTAATTGGAGATACAATTGATGTAGCAGAATACGCTAACCCAGGGACAAGAGAATTAGCACAAAATATAGCTAAAACATTAGGTGAAAAAGGAGCTGTTTTAGTAGCCAATCATGGGCTGGTAGCAGTTTCAAAAAATTTAAAAGGAGCATTTAAAATTGTTGAGCGAATTGAACATGGCGGGCGATTGTATTTCCTTGCCAGCGCGGCTGGTAAAGTGTTTATGATTCCCAAAAAAGAATGTGAAGAGATAAGACAGTTTGTGGCAAAAAAATACGGACAAAAAATAATTTAAAAAAATTAGAAGGAAACAAAATATAAGATGGACTGGAATATATTTGATTTATTAATGGTAGTGTTGATGTTTATCTCTTGTATCTGGTTGGGAGCAATTTATAAAAATGTTTCCGAAAAAAGTTTTAAGAGTTATTTTACTGCTGATGGCAAGCTTCCCCTTTCTATCCTCACTGGGACATTAATGTCTACTTTTTTTCAGGGGTAATTATAGTAGGTTTTGGAGGAAAAGCAGCGAGTTCAGGGATTGTTATGTGGGTAGGCAGTTTGGGATTAATCTATGTAATGAGATACCCCATATTTATTGTAGCTCAGGCAGCTCGTAACAAATTTCCTCCCGGAGTATATACTCTCCCTGATTTTTGCGGGTATTATTATGGTAAAACTGCAGGTGGTTTAGCTGCTTTACTCAATCTAACATACAATATGGTACGCTATGCTACTCAGATGTTGGCGGTAGCTACCTTGTTTAAAGTAGTCTTCGGGTTGGATATATTCACAGGTTTGATTATCGCGGCTATAATATTACTCTCTTATACTATGTCTGCAGGTGTTTGGGGAGTAGCTACTACCGGTTTTATCCAGGCAGTAGTAATGTGTATAGGAACAGGGCTGGCTTGTGCATACATTTTTGGAAAGGTAGGAGGATTTAGCGGGTTAACACCCCTTTTGGATGCTAATACCTGGGATCCTTTAGGCGGCAAGAGTTTAGGTTACTGGATTGCTGCTATGATAGGCATAGGTATGTCTCAATGGTGTGCCCCGGAATTATATCAGCGTTTTATTTCTGGAAAGAATACCAAGGTTACTACTTATGCTTGGTGTTGGACTGTCTTTATCTGGGTTGTATTCGCTGCGTGTGTGGGGATTCCGGGATTAGTAGCCAGAGCATTTTATTCTGGGATGCCCGGAGATGATGCGGTTTGCAAAGTCTATCTGACTATGTTACCAGCAGGATTTCGAGGTCTTTGGATTGCTTCTCTATTAGGAGCTACATTATCTACTGCTTCTGCCCATATATTGTTAGCTGGAACAAATATGTCGAAAGATATATATTATAATTTATTTAATCCGAAAATCTCGGAAAAGAAATTAATTTTTAGTACTAGAGTTTCTATTATAATGTTGGGATTTTTGGCTATATTTATTGCTTTGAAATTTGAAAATGTATTTGAAATGTATCTTTGGGGACAATGGTTTATGTCTGCAGGATTATTGATTATTATCCCCGGGACCTTATTATGGCCCGGTAAAGTTAGTAAATATGCCGGTCTTCCTACAATGTTAGTGGGTATATTAACTTTTCTCTTGATGGGTAAACCCATAGGGCCTCTTGGTAAAAATGTTGCCTTTATGTTATCCTGGGCTAATTCGCTGGTAGTTTTTATAACTATTAATTTACTTAAAGGCGGGAAGATAAATATTTCTAAAAATAGTATTTTTTGCAAAAAAGAACTGTGGCAAAAAAATAATATGAGGGTTGCAGTATTAGGTTTTATATTAGTGGTTTTATTTACTCTAGGATACATGATCTCGCCTTTAAAACAATTTAAGTTTGATCTATATTTTTGGGTAACCTGTTTTTTAACAGTATTAATGGGGATAACTTTATGTATCGTGTTCTTTAAAGAATATAGTACATTTAGTGTAAAATCAGTTAAAAGAGAATAACCTAAAGATGCTAATAAAAATTAAAAAGGAAGTGTTAATCATGTCTTACGGTTATACCGGAAATATCCTTCGCGTAGATCTAACCACGAAAAAACACTGGACAGAACACCCCCCTAAGACTTTTTACCGCACCTACTGGGGAGGAAGAGCTTTGAGTTTATATTATATGTTAAAAGAAATGAAAGCTAAAACTGATCCCCTATCTCCTGATAATCTTCTTATCTTTGCACCCAGTGTCATTACCGGAACCCCTGCTCCGGCAATACCCCGCTATACCGTCTGTGCTAAATCACCTCTCACTGGGGCACAAGGAGAATCCGAAGCGGGAGGTTGGTGGGGTCCAGAACTAAAGAAAGCTGGTTTTGATGCTATCCTTATAAAGGGTAGTTCCTCCACTCCCGTGTATATTTACATTAAAAATGGTCAGGTAGAGATTAAAGATGCTACTCATCTTTGGGGGAAAGATACCGGAGAAACCCAGAAGATAATCAGAAAAGAATTAGCTGATAATAAGATAAGGATTGCTCAGATTGGTCCGGCTGGAGAAAACTTAGTTCGCTTTGCTAATATCGTAAACGAACTGAAACATTTTAATGGTAGAAATGGTCTGGGAGCAGTAATGGGTTCTAAGAAATTAAAAGCCATTGCTGTAAGAGGTACTAAACCGATAAATCT
>Ga0180301_10003061_pt1 | contig 13110 bp, 11 predicted proteins | sample GuaBasSediGuay16_FD_121797 | JGI IMG/M metagenome (GOLD analysis project Ga0180301, IMG submission 121797) | Subseafloor sediment microbial communities from Guaymas Basin, Gulf of California, Mexico - Guay16, Core 4569-2, 12-15 cm | ecosystem: Environmental > Aquatic > Marine > Hydrothermal...
CTTCATTTCACCCAACCTGGTCTGGAGTGAAGGTGCCAATATAGAAAGCAGGAGAAAAATGGTCATCTTATACCTCCCTTTTTCACCTTTTCAATCTCCCTTTCCTTAAACTCCATTATCTGTCTCATTCCTTCAAGCTTCAGTCTTTCAATATTCTTTTGATACTCAATGGATTTTTTCCCTTTTGATAGTTTTACCCTGGTCTGAAGATTCTCAATCCTTTTCTCCACCTTTTCAAAAACAATGGCTTCAACAGGGGATGTTATTATCATGGGCTTCATTTTTTTGTCAGGTAAACCGATTGCCTTGGTATTAAGATAAAAAGGTGTAACATGGGGAATATTGTCCTCAACCTTCAAAAACTGCCTCAAAAACTCTGCCCTTGCTGGTGGAAGAATCATCGTTTCAGCATACTTTAATTTCGGGTTCATCATCTTCCATCGTGGTTGCAGGTAAATTATACGGTCTGGGGGAATCTCGCTTCCAAAAAGTAGATATGATAGCAACATTAACAACACCATAAAAACCTCCTTTTTTTATCACTATATACAACTTCCATTCCAGAATCAATCCATTGAAAAACAACAATTTTCTTTACAGGGGGTGTGAATTTTTTTCCCTACCAAAGGAAAAATTTTCCACAATGGAACAAATCATTAAACTGGTATGTCATATTAGTAAAGCCTATTGACAATAACAGGTTTTTTGATAACTTCAACTTATGCTATTCCTTATAATTGCAGCATTCCCTTATAATGAGGTCATTCTTGACCTCCAGGTAAAGGGGCTGAAAAATGTTGATACAGCCCTTGTTATAACTGCGTCTGGACTCAGAATTGGTGACATACTCACCCGTGAAAAGGGTAAGGACGCAATCAAGTTTTTATATTCCACTGACCTGTTTAAGGATATAAAACTTCAGGCTGAGAGGGAGGGAGGAGGAATCAAGGTCATTATAAACCTTGAAGAATACCCAATTGTTAAGGAGATTGTGTTTGCAGGCAACAAACATGTCAAGGAGAAAGACCTGAAGGAACTGATTGACTATGACCTTCCCTCTATTATTTCGGACAGGAAACTTTTCAGGCTCAAGGTGAAGATTAAAGAACTGTACAGAGAAAAGGGGTTCAGGGGAACAAAGGTGAGAATTCAGAGGGAAGAGATTGAAGGTGGAATGAAGATTACAATGGTTATCAATGAGGGGAAAAGGCTTAAACTTACAAGGATAGAATTCAGGGGAAATTCAAATGTGGGGGATAGAACACTCGGGAAAAAGGTGAAACACAGGGGTAAACACTGGTGGACATTCTGGAGGGACGGGGAAATAAAAGACTCATTAATCACAGAGGACATAAAAGGCATCCAGGATTATTACCACGAACTGGGATTTCTTGATGCAAAGGTGGATTCTTACAGGATTGAATCAGAGGACAGTAAAGCCACACTGGTTTATTTTATTACAGAGGGAGGGGTATATTATCTGGGGAATCTATCCTTTGAGGGCAATAAGACACTTGAAAACCCAGGGAAGTTCATAAAACTCATTGAAGGAGATAAGTTCAACCTGAAAAAATTTCAGGAAGGTATCCAGAAGATTTATGAGTACTATACAGACAGGGGGTATCTCTATGCTCAGGTCTCACCTGATATGAAGTACAGAAATGATACCATTGATGTGGTGATAAAGATACAGGAAAACAACAAGGTTTATGTTAAATACATAAACATTGAAGGGAATGAAAGAACCTATGACAAGGTAATCAGGAGGAATCTGACCATCTATCCAGGTGAACTCTTCAACAGGGAAGAAATTATAAACTCACAAAAAAATCTTTTCAGGCTTGGTTACTTTGAAGACCTCGGTCTTGAGATGATACCAGAAGAATCAAAGGACTCAATCACCCTTGTATTCAAGGTGAAGGAGAAGGAAACAGGGCAATTCAACGCAGGGATAGGGTATTCAGGTGATGTTGGGTTCACAGGGAATATATCCTTCAATATCCCAAACTTCATGGGCAGGGGACAGGCAGTAAGTTTCAATTATGAGAGGACACTTGTTTCTGGTGAAACCAATACCCCCATCCAGAATATCAGTTTTAGTTTCCGTGAACCGTGGCTCTTTGACACCCCCACCAGTGTCGGGGTAAGCATCTTTTCCAATTATAGAATCTGGGAATATTATACTGAGTACAGAAAGGGATTTGAGTTCAGTGGAGGAAGGTATATAGGTGAAAAGAGAAATATATTGATATCAGGTTCATACAGGTATGGGCTCACAAACATAAAGGTTGACACAACAAAGAATGTTCCCCAGACAATCATTGATGCAGCAGGTGAAAGGCATGAATCTGGAATAACACTTGGTCTTGTAAGGGACACAAGGGACAACTATATGGCAGCAAAATCAGGGAGTTACATATCCTTCTCGCCCAAACTATTTGGAACAGTCTTTGGTGGTGATGTATCATATCTGAAAGCCATACTTGAGGTGAGAAGGTTTGTTGAATTCCTCCCTGAGTTTTCCCTCATGTCCAGGGTACTTATAGGAAACATTATGCCTATTGGTGAGGACAATGTCCCTATCACAGAGAAGTTTATGCTTGGAGGAAGTGGAATCTGGGGAATAAGAGGATACAGGGACAGGTCAATAGGACCAGCAGAGAATGGATATGTTATCGGTGGCAACACAGCAGTACTGCTGAATTTTGAAATCAGGAGAAGTATAACCAAGCAGGCATATGCCCTTGCCTTCTTTGATATGGGAAATGCCTACAGGGATTTCAAACATGCAAATCTCGGAGAGTTATATTCTGGTGCTGGAATAGGCTTCAGGTTGGAAATTCCAATGATGGGTATACTTGGATTTGACTTTGGTTATGGGTTTGACAGAGAAAAAGGAGGAAAATGGGAACCCCACTTCCAGTTAGGATACTCGCTTTAATATTTATAATCACCTCTTTTTCATCCTGTTTGAAGGAGAAGGAGACCATCTTCTCTCCCAGAGATGTTTACACGGAGACTGTGAAAATAGACTCTTTCTATACGTATGTCCAGCACATCTACACAGGGAACAGCCATTATCTTTACACAGGAAAATCAGACAGTTTTGTATCCTACGCCATTCTTCAGTTCAATTATCCTGATACACTCTCAATTGATTCTGTTTTCCTGACCCTCAGGGGAGACAGCATAGCAGACACCCTCTACCTTTACTCTGTCCTCTCCACATGGACAGAGGGTCATGTCACCTATGATTCATTAACCTACCTTTTGGGACAGATGTTTTATAAGGGCTACTTCAACGACGATTCCCTCACAATAAAATTTGACACACTACCATCACATTTTGATTCAAATGGTGTGATAATATACTCAAATGCATTACATAGGTTCTCATCAAGCGAGGGGAGAAAACCTCCCATCCTGACCATATTCTCTGGTGATACCTCATACACATATCATCCATACAGGGATGCATTCCTGTGTGACCATCCACTTGTTGGAGACACTTTGAAGGATACACTTCTTCAGGGAAACGGGATTGGTTTTGTCAATATGTTGTTCATACCTTCTGACTCCCTGCCGTTGCATTCAAACTTTTCCAGACTTGAAGTTGGGCTATACTCTCCAACAACCTGCACTCTGCGGGTATACTATGAGGATATACTTTCAGATGAGGAGCATACTGGAGATACAACTGCCTTCCTTTCCCTTATACCTGTTATTGACGACATGCAGGCTGATTCAGTTGATACCCTTGAATATATACCTATAGAGGTTAAAATGAGACATCCATTCGCTGTTCCAGGGATATTCACACTTCCTGCTGATTCCCTTAAACTCTATATGATGTATATCAGGGAGGAAGAATGATACTGTTAATCTTTGCTTCTTCCTTTGCACAGTTAGGGCTTGGTGATATTCTCATTCCAGGAACAGGGAGAACTGCTATCATCAGGTCCCCACTCCTCAATGACCATTCTTTCAATCCTGCTTCCTTCTCTGATAAAATCTACACTGAATTCACCTCAAAGATTACCTTTTCATCAAGCAAACAGTTCACGCCAACCATATCCTCCATAGGTTTATCCATACCAGCCATGAAGAAGATAAATATAGGTATGGGTGTGGATATGCTTTACAATCAGAATTTCTCCTATACATTCCCAGAGGATACAAACGAGTGGGATATATACACCCAGAATATTACAAGGATTGGGAACATACTTAGATACTCCGGGTTTCTATCGTTCAAATCAGGAAAACTGAGGGTTGGAGCAATGTATGGGTATCTCCAGGGAAACTCTGAATATAGATGGACAATAGACTTCACCAGATACAGGGATATTCATGACACCACCTTCACTGAGTATAAGGGGCTCACCTACTCTGGTGGCTTTGCATACTCCTTTGACAGAATACAGATTGGTCTTTTTGGTGAAAAGGTTTACCTTGAGGGGCAGTATACACATTACAACATATACGCTGGCATATCTTACAAAACAGGGGATGTCGAAATTCTGGTGAGCCTTTTCAATTTGAACCCACAGATAGGCATAGTATGGAATAAATTAACCCTTGGTGGAGGATATACAAACTGGAAGGATGAACATGTTCTGGAAAAACATGCGGGAATATCTTATACACATAGGTTAAAAGATAACCCTTTCACGCTTTTCTTCATGGTAAGCCATCTTGAGGATACAGGCACAGGTTATGGATTGGAGGATACAGAATACAGTGCTGGTTTTTCCTTTGAGTTTAATGAATAAGGAGGTATTATGAGAAAAGTATCCGTAATATTAGTTCTTTTTTCCATGTTTCTTTTTGCTGGAGACAAAATCGGCTTCATAGATTCAAACAGAATCCTGCAGGAATATAAAGGGACAAAGGACCTCCAGAAGAAGTACAATGAGAAGATAAATGAATGGCAGCAGAAGGCAGAGAAGATGAAGAAGGAAATTGAGGAATTGCAGAGACAATTCCAGACACAGCAGGTAATTCTCTCTGAAACCGCAAAGGCTCGTAAACTCCAGGAAATTCAGGAGAAACAGAAAGAGTATGAAAACTTCCTCCAGTCTATCTGGGGTCCAGATGGGGAGGCAAAAAAACTTAATGACCAGTTGATGAAGCCCTTCCTTGCAAAGGTTGATTCCATTTTGAAAAAGATAGGGGAAGAGGAAGGTTACATCTACATACTTGACATATCCTCAGGTGTAGTGGTATACGCCGACCCTGGACTTGATATTACAGACAGGGTGATTGATGAACTGAACAGGGAGTTTGGTCCAGAGGTTGCTGGTGAAGAAAAGGTTTACTTCTATATTGCCAAATTTAAGGATATAGGTGGTGAAGCAGCAGGAAGCAATCTTGGAGAGAGGATAAAAAACACCATACTTGCAAGTATAAAGGATAAGGAAAACCTTGAGCAGACAGACCTGACTGCCATTTCATCTGCAATGAGCAGTGAAGGGGTTGTGAATGAAGAGGACATCACACAGGATAAGGCACTCAAGGTTGCTGAGAAAACAAACACAAGGATATTTGTTTTTGGAAATGTTGAGAAGACAGGAGAGGATGTAACAATAAACTACTTTATAGTAAATGGTGAAACTGCTTCCCTCTATTCAAAGGGAACAATCAAGACAAAGGATTCTGCAAAACTTTACGACGATATAAAGAATGTAATTGTACAAAAGATAGCCCAATTGTTAAAATGAAGGCATCTGAAATTGCCAGTCTCCTTGATGGAAGACTGATTGGTAGTGATGTAGAGGTTTTTCACATAAAGGAACCAGAAAAGGCCACAAGTAATGATGTGGCCTTTGTTTTTAAACCTGAAAAAAAAGATGTTTCTGGAATGAAGGCAGGACTTCTGATTCTGCCAGAAGGGGTTTCCCTCAACATTCCAACCCCGGTTATCCACGTTAAGGATATTGAAAGGGCATTTATTAAACTTCTCAAAAAATTTTACCCTGAACCTGTGAAACTACCAGACTCAATATCTACCCTTGCTTCAATAGGTGATGTTGTAATGGGAAATAATGTTGGGGTTGGCGAGTTCACGGTTGTAAAGGACGGAACAAAGATTGGTGATAATACGAGAATATTTTCCCATGTTTATGTTGGATACAACGTATTGATAGGGGAAAACTGCATTATCTATCCCGGAGTGAAAATATACGACAATGTGATAATTGGGAATAATTGTATCATCCATTCAAATTGTGTCATAGGTTCAGATGGATTTGGTTACTTTGAGATTGACGGAAAAAGGGAAAAGATTCCACAGGTTGGAAAGGTTATAATTGGAGACGATGTTGAGATTGGTGCTGGCACTACAATTGACAGATCAACACTGGGAGAGACAATCATCGGGAATGGGGTGAAGATAGACAACCTTGTCCAGATTGGGCACAATGTAGTTATAGGGGCTGGCTCTGTGATTGTTGCACAAACAGGTATTGCAGGAAGCGTAAAAATCGGGAAAAATGTGATCCTTGCTGGACAGGTGGGGGTTGCTGACCATTTAACAATAGGTGATGGTGCAATTGTGCTTGCAAAATCGGGGGTTTCTAAAAGTGTTCCTCCTGGTAAGGTCTTTTCTGGAACACCTGCAAGGGAAAGGAAGAGGTATCTCAAAGAAATAGCACTTGTTTCAAGGCTTCCAGAAATTATAGAAAAACTTGAGAAGTCTCTAAATAAATGATTCTGATTTTTCTTTCAATTACTTACAGTGCAGATTTAATAAAATTTTACCCTGATGAAAAAAGGGTTGTCCTGATGGGCAATGCAGAGGTCGTTGACAGAGACCTGAAGGTGAATGCTCAATTGATTGAATACCTGACAGAGGAGAAAAGAATGATTGCCAAAGGAAACCCGGTTCTTTACTCGGGAGAAAAAACCATATATGCAGAAAGAATGGAGTATAACCTGGATAAAAAGGTTGGGGTTATCTACAATGGAAAAACAAAGACTGAAAAGGGCTGGTTCTGGGGAAAAAAGGTTTATTATACAGATGACCATTCACTCTACATTATTGATGGCAGATTCACAACCTGTGATAAAGACCCACCTCACTATTTTTTCTATTCCCCAAGGATTAGGGTGGAGCCAGATAGGGACATCGTTGCCAGTAATGTATTTCTATTAATAATGAAAATCCCGGTATTCTACCTCCCCTTCTGGATGAGCCCTTCGGGGAAAAAGAGAAAGTCAGGCTTTCTCGCACCAAGTTTTGGTTCACAGAGTTATGGTGGAAGGTACATTAAAAATATTGGTTGGTACCAGACACTTGGAGAACATTCGGACATAACCTTCTGGATTGATTATTATACATCAAAGGGGGTGATGCCACACGTTGAATTCCGATGGCTCGGGATGGGAAAATCCTCTATAAATCTCTATGGGGATTACATCAGGGAATTGAGTGGCAGGGAGAGGTGGAAAATCAATGGAGATGGTTCCTTCCTCCTGCCAGTGGGAATAAAGGGAAGATACAGGATTGATTATGCAAGTGACAGAGAATTATATGCTGATTATGTGCCAGGTGAGGTTACCCCCATTATTCAGGACGCTGAGGCTTATGCTGAATTTACAAAAAGTGTCACAAACGGCAATTTAGACCTGCTTTTAAGAAGAAAGAAAAATCTCTCAACCGGTGAAGAGTCAGGGGTGATGCCTTCATTCACATACACTTTCTATAATATCAGGGTTGGGCCCATCAGTATTGGTGGTAAGATACCCTATCAGAGAAACATAGATGGTGAGTGTTTTTTGTACCCTGGTGTTTCTTTCTCTATGTCAAATTCCCTTTTCCCCCTCAATTTTTCTGGAAGTTTCCACATTGATGGATACCATGCCTCAAACACTGTGGATTCCCTTCCATATACAGGTTACCACTACAGTTATTCCTTCAGTGTTAACACAAGGATATATGCTCTCTCAACCTTTGGCCTTTTTATGTTTAAGAGATTCAGGTTTGTATATACTCCATCCATTGGTTATTCATTCTCACCACCTGGTGACTCTGTGGAACTTCTGCCAGGCACTCCATTCTCGATCCCTGGGGGGTCAAAAGGGCTTAACATCGGACTGGGGATACTCTGGCAGGCCAAGGTTAACAGTAAAAGAATGGACCTTGTCTCTATAAGAACTGGAACATCGTATGATTATGAAAATAATCAGTTCAGACCCATAACCATAAGTGCCTCCTCTAATCCCACAAAAGACCTGAACATAGGTTTCAGCACCACATACAACCTTTATGAAAAAATCTTTTCAAGCAGGAATGTAAACATCTCCTGCAATGGTAAATTCTCACTTGACGAGAAAAAATATAAATTTTCACTTAGATACTCACTCACATTTGATGATTCAACATTCAATCAGGCAGCAGACATTAGCGCTGACCTGCCCATCACGAAAAAATGGAGTGGTTCAATCAGTACACATTATGACTTCAGGCTGAGGGAATTCCAGAGTACAAAGATTTCTCTTGAAAGAGACCTTCACTGCTGGAAAATTGCCTTGTCTTACAACAAATTTGGAACTTCCTGGGACTATGGATTCACATTGAGTTTAAAGGGAATTCCAGAGGTAAAACTTGAAAAAAACACCCTCCGCTTCCTCTTCCCCTAACCCCCCCTCCGGGGACGGTGCATGTATTCGTGTATTTGTCAAAATTTATAAAAATACACATGTTTTTGAGTATAATAGACTTACAGTAACCTGAATGATTCAGATAAAACCCCACAAAGATTCGCCCTATTTTACTGGTTGCCAGTATACTGATTACAAATCCATTACAAAATGGAAAATGGGGGAAAGTTTGTATAGAATTATAAACATATAAATACATGCATCTTTTTCCATATATCTTTGTTAAAACGAACATCTTTTTGATTATGAATAGATTATATTGATATGGTTGGACTGGATAAGGTATTTCAGAAATTTCCATGTACATACTAACTTCTAACTGTTGATTGTATATCCCTTGAAACACAGTGTAATACATGGAAAATCAGGTTGAAATATAAATACACAAATACATGCACCGTCCCCCCTGGGGGGTAGATTTATAGATTTATCCTCCGTCCCTGTTAAAGCAGGTCAAGGGGGTCAATCTCAACTATCAACTTTATATTCTGGAATCTCTTCCCAATAAGTGGGGAAAGCGCCTCAATTATGTTCTTTCTATTATCACCTTTCAGTAATATATGGTATCTGTATCTTCCTGCCCTTTTTTTGACAGGGCAGATTGAAGGACCGAGCAACCTGACACTGTACCTTTTTAATTCCTCTGCAATGTGTGATGCCACATCCTGCACCCTTCTCAGGTCTTCTCCCTCAACAACAACCCTGCCCAGGTATGTGAATGGCGGGTATTTTGACTTTTTCCTGAACTCTATCTCCTTCTCATAGAACATCTTGAAATCGTGCTCCTTCGCCGCCTTGATAACATAATGTTCAGGGAAATAGGTCTGTATAATAACCCTGCCGCTCTCCTGTCTCCCTGCCCTTCCTGCAACCTGTGACAACAACTGGAATGTTCGCTCTCCTGCCCTGAAATCAGGAAAGTTCAGAATGCTGTCTGCCCTGAGAACAACCACAAGACCGACATCAGGAAGGTCAAGCCCCTTTGTAACCATCTGTGTTCCAACCAGTATCCTTATTGACCCATTTTTTAATCCACTGTAAATCTCCCTGTGCATCAACCTCTTTCTGAGTGCATCCCTGTCCATCCTTGGAATGCCTTCTCCAAAAATCTCCCTGAGTTTTTCCTCAACCCTTTCTGTGCCTATGCTGGAAAACTCCAGTTTCTCTCCACATACCGGGCATGTGTTATATGCCTTCTTTGTATAATTACAATGGTGACAGAGGAATATACCCTTCTCCTTGTGGTAAGTCAGAGGGATATCACAATCCGGGCACTTTTCAATATATCCACATTTTCTGCAAATCACAAACGGGGAATACCCCCTCCTGTTAAGGAAGATTATAACCCTTCCCTTCACCCCCTCTATTTCTTTAATCAACTCCTCTGAAATAAGTTGCCTTTTTCTCAGGTTCACTATCTCAACATCAGGGAGTTTCGCCTCACCAATCCTCTCCTTCAGTTCCAAAAGCTGGTAATCCCCTCTTTGAGCCTTATAGTAAGATTCTACTGAAGGCGTGGCACTACCAAGAATCACAGGTATATCAAGAAGTTTACCCCTGAAAACTGCTATATCCCTTGCAGAATAATATGGCCTCATGGCACTCTGTCTGTAAGAAGTATCGTGTTCTTCGTCAACCACAATAAGTCCCAGGTTCTGCATGGGAAGGAAGACTGCCATCCTTGCTCCAACAACAATATCAATATCGCCATCAAGTGTTCCAAACCACACCTTCATCCTCTCACCTGGCGTGAGTTTGCTGTGATACTCCTCTCCCCTTCCAAATCTTCTTCTCACCCTTTCAAGTGTCTGGGGAACCATTCCTATTTCAGGGACAAGGTATAGAACGGATTTGCCCTGTTTCAGGACTTCCTCCATAACATGAAAATAGACCTCTGTTTTCCCGCTCCCTGTAATCCCGTGAATAAGAAAAACCCCTTTCCCGACTTTGAGGATTTCATCAACTGCCCTCCTCTGTTCATGTGTAAGGATAAATGGACTTTCTTTACTTCCAGAAAAAATCTGGAATTTTGCCCTCTTCCTGAACGGCGGGAGGATAAACTGGAAGACCTCTCCTGGATATGCAAGGTAATTTTCTATTACAAATTCTGCGGTTTTGAAAACATCCTCAGGAAGGTCAAAAAGGTGCTCAAGCACATACCTTGATTTTTCAAATGGCTCTGCCCTTCCAATCACAACCCCTATAATCCTACCTTTTCTGAAGGGAACCCTGACAACACTCCCCTTTTTCAAAGACATTCCCTCAGGAACAAGGTATGTAAACTCTCTGTTAACTGCTATCGGGACAACCACCCTTACATACATCATTTTGAAATGGCTATTCCTATCTTTGCCTGAATTCCATCCCTCAGTGTAACACCCGTCCTCAAGTAAACCCCTGTGTTTTTTTCGCGCAGTAGCATGTAGAATCTGTAACCGTCACCATACAGAGGGATTATTGAATACTCACCAGGAAGATTGTTCTCATAGAAGTAGATTGCAGAATTAAAAGATGGTGTGGTGAAGATGCAGTACCTGAATTCAACTGATAAATCACCCCTTACACCAGCTGTGATATATCCACCGTATCCTCTCTCATTCCCGGAAGAAACACCCTGCAACCTTAATTTTATGAATTTATTCCTTCTTCTGAATACAATCTCACCCCTTAAGCCAGACCTTGTTCTGGAGCCATCCCACCGAATAATCAACCTTGTCCCTTTCAAAACAGGCCACACACCCATTATATTCCCTTCAAAAACATACTCACCTGAATCAGACCTGACAAAGTCAATAAATCCAGAGGCCTTTACCTCCAGAACCTTTCTCTCCATATAGAGATAAAGCCCCTCCTCAGGCGCAAGTGGAGATGTTCTCAATCCCTTAAAATCATCTGCAAAGTATCTGTAAAGCACCTGAAGACCTATCGGGGTTTTTATGAGAATACCACCAGTATATCCATTGGAATAGCCAATCTCCATAATACCTGTATAACCTCCTATCTGGCGGGAAAGGGATATTGAAACTATTGGCAGGTATGAACTGGTTGTCGGGCCTACTGGTGTATATACTGGAATCCCTCCAGCAAGTGTAAATCCTGAATACCTGAGTATTGCACCAACAAATGTTTCTCTCACAGCATTCTTTTTATCCATCTCAGTACCCGTTCTGTGGTATCCTGATGTGTAGTGGTTGAATGTGGAATCATTCAGAGTTGCATCAAGATAGGAATAGGATACAAAAGGTGTGAAAAAATAGTTCTGAAAAACTATGCCTGAAAAGTAACCTGATTCAAATGTAGAAAGGTGAGGGAGTATGCCCCTCCTTGTTTCGGGAAATCCAGCAGGTCTATAAAAATATCCAGGTCTTCCAAACACCAGCCCAAGCCCTTCGGATATATCAAAGTTACCGAACAAAAACCCCCTGAAAGACACATATCCACTGAAATAGTCAAAGTAATTCCTCTCATAGTAATCCTTCTCAATCACAATCCCTGCATCAATGTTCTTTCTTAGATTCACCCTGAGGTATAACTTCTCAGGACTCCAATCATAGGCTGTATCAGGAAATGGATAAATCCCTTTCACAAGATACGTGTATCCTGACGGGGGTGGCCCTTTTTTCCTCCTGACTCTGAAAAATGGCTTTAATCTGATAAACATAAGTGGAGTAACTTCATCTATGAGGAGTAACTGGTCAACGCTTGTGAATGGTTCTTCCCTTCGCAACTTTATAATCTCCCTGGCAATCTCCATACTCATAAAGGGAACATCCAGAAGTTCGTTCATTCCAGCAGTATTGATGTCAACTGGATGTTCAAGGTAGTAATTTATACGGTAGAGAAACTCCTCGTCTGCATCCTCAGGTATCACTGCATCTGGATAAACCGTACAGAGCAAGAGCAACAAGAGTTTTACCATCCTTTATATCACCCCTCTTTATTGCCTCAATTGCCTCTTCAAATGTCATGTATAAAACCTCAATGTTTTCTTCAGGGTCAAGTTCACCCTTTGCAGGTTCAAGTTCTGTTGCTATGTATATGTACATCCTTTCAGTTACAAACCCCGGGGTGGAGTAGTAGTTAATCACCTCTTCAAGTTTTCCAGCCCTATACCCTATTTCCTCAACAAGTTCCCTGTGCATGGTCTGAACAGGGTCTTCCCCCACCTCAATTGTTCCTGCTGGAATCTCTATTAAATATTCCTTCACAGGATACCTGTACTGTTTAACGAAGACAATCCTTCCATCTGGGAGCACAGGAATTGCTGCCACAGCGCCCCTGTGTTCAACATATTCCCTTGTTGACTCCCTGCCACTTTGAAGCCTGACCCTGTCCACATTCAGGTTGATTATTCTGCCTGTGTAAATCCTCACATGTTCAATGCACTCTTCCATACATTCCTCCTGATGGTTATACATTCAGTTATACCCAGTACGGGATGGGATTCAA
>Ga0180301_10003064_pt1 | contig 13102 bp, 10 predicted proteins | sample GuaBasSediGuay16_FD_121797 | JGI IMG/M metagenome (GOLD analysis project Ga0180301, IMG submission 121797) | Subseafloor sediment microbial communities from Guaymas Basin, Gulf of California, Mexico - Guay16, Core 4569-2, 12-15 cm | ecosystem: Environmental > Aquatic > Marine > Hydrothermal...
CGGCTTTAGCCGTGGATGAATGCGGTTAAGGGCGGGCGGGATGTCGTACCACTAAGTCCCGCCGATTGCGAAGCAATTCGGCGAGACTAAGTGGTGCCACGGGCTTGCCCGTGGGGCTCCACGCCCTTTATTTTGAAAGCCCGCGGGGCGTGCCTATATACCCGGACACTGTGAGAAAGTTCAAGCTGAATCTTCTAGGCAAACGCCTTGTAGAGACTAAGAAGTTAGGGAATAGTTGAGAAAATAAACTGTGATTGTCATTGTTGATGCACACGAGGGTGATAAACTAAAAAGAGTTCGCGAGCTAATCAAAGAATACGAATCGGGGCTTCAGATAAGCCTGGACTTTCAAGATTTTGACCAAGAGCTTGCGTCTCTTCCGGGAGAGTATGCCCCGCCGGAGGGATGTCTTCTTCTTGCTTCTTACAGAAGGGAAATAGCGGGGTGCGTGGCACTTAAGAAGTTGGAAGGGAGTATATGTGAAATGAAGAGGCTTTACACTCGTCCGCAATTTCGTGGCTTGAAGATAGGAAAAACATTGTCTGAAGTCGTAATAGAGCGAGCCCGTAAGATCGGCTACACTCGTATGCGCCTTGATACAATTCCCTCCATGAAACGTGCAAGAGCTCTTTACGCGGCACTCGGCTTCAAGGAAATTCCTCCCTACCGCTACAACCCCGTTGAAGGAGCCTCTTTTATGGAGCTGGAACTTTGATCTGTTTGCTCTCCGGTATGGTCCCCTGCATAGATCGGTGAAAGGTGGGCAGAGTGGAAAAACACAAAACCTTTGAATCAAACCAAGACCAGGTTCGAGCACGATATAATTTTCTGGCTAGATACCATGATGCCCTGGGCCGGCTTACTATGACCCACCGTCGGGAATCTATAGAGGCCCTTGACGTTCGGCCCGGACAAGTTGTGCTTGATCTTGCGTGCGGAGCAGGCGCAAATTTCGAACCAATCAGGAGGCGTCTGGGAAGCGGGGGGAAGCTTGTGGGGCTTGACTATACACCTGGGATGCTGCAACAGGCCAGAAAAAGGATAATGTGCAATGGGTGGAAAAATGTACATCTCCTCAGAGGTGACAGCGCAGTGTTGCCTTTCCGTAACTGCACATATGACAGGATAATTTGCACCTATGCTCTGAAAGTGATTCCTCCGTTTTACGAAACTCTTGACGAGATAAACAGGGTTTTAAAACCTGAGGGGATATTCGTGACCCTGGATGGTAAGCCCAGTGGAAGACCTGATCGTTTTATTAATAGGATCATTTTGTGGATGGCCAGAAAGGGGCCCATGAGCGATCTTTCAAGGCCGCTTATTGAAGAGATCAAAGCAAGGTTTGAAAGTCTAAAGACCCAGGAGTACGTCTTTGGGCATACTTTTATTGCAATTGCGCGCAAGCAATAACTTGCATAGTTTGACATAAACGCGTGTTTGCCTTACAGTGCGTCCCTCATAGACCTGGCATAAAGGTAATTTCCTGCCACCTGTTGTGAGCCCAAAAGGAGCATAGAATGCACTGGTTTTACCTATTGTCCGGAGTTGTTTTCTTCTTAGGAATCCTTGGGTTTTCCATTACGTCATTTCGGGAGCTTGAAAAACGAGCTGGACTGCTCAGCCTTTTGTGCGCTGTGGGTTTTGGCATAATATGGGCTGGGATCGGGATTGCCTTTCCTGAGGCTACTTTCTACTTGGCGGTGATTGCCTGGGCTCTTAGCGTCGCCGGGGCGATTTTTCTTTCTCTTCCAATAGGTAAGGCAGAACCGCTTAAGATCGATATTTCGAAGACTGAACGTTTCGATGAACGACATATCATGTTCGGTCGAATGGAGCTCAAAGAAGGAACCCCCCAGTACGATGAATATTACATGCACTTGAACCCGGAAATGAAAAAAGTAGATGATAACCTCCGCAGCATGCCGGACCTTGGCGAGCCGGGTGCAAAGTATTTTAATAAGCTTGATTCTCCCTATATGGTATCGATTTTTGAGTTCATTGAAAAAATCAGGCATCTGGCTGATCCGGGAGAGCCGGATCAGGGGCCGGTAAGTATCACCCCGGAAGAGGCTACCCGCAAGATAAAGGGGTTCGGCAAGTTTTTGGGCGCTCTGGATGTTCGGGTGACAAGGCTAAGAGACTATCATGTTTACTCCCATGCAGGCAGGCAACTCCATAACTGGGGGCAGAGGTTGACACTAGATCACAAGTATGCGGTTGTCTTTTCCTCAGAAATGAACTATCGCATGGTACATACCGCTCCCCTTTTGCCAACTTCAACAGAGAGCGCATTTGAGTACATGCGCCTGGCATGCATAGCCATATGCCTGGCAACCTACATTAAGAACCTCGGTTATAAGGCCAGGGCACACATAGACGGAAACTACCATGTTTTGACCACAGCTGTAGCTCATGATGCGGGCCTGGGAGAGCTGGGACGATTGGGCCTGCTTGTTACCCCGACTCATGGACCCAGGGTACGAACTGCGGTAGTTACAACAGATATGGTGTTTGTTGAAGATAAACCTATAAACATTGGTGTCCAGCATTTTTGTAGGATCTGCAAGAAATGTGCAGAAAACTGCCCCTCCCAGTCCATTGAGAAAGGTGAGAAGAAACAAATCAGGGGGGTCACGAAGTGGCAAACAAAGATGGAGACATGTTACCATCACTGGAGAACGCTGGGGACTGACTGCTCAATATGCTTGGCAGTGTGCCCTTACTCAAAACCAAACAGCTTTTACCATAACTTGCTGAGATTTTTTATTCACAGAAACTCTGTTGCCCGGAAGCTTGCTTTTCTAATGGATGACCTTTTCTATGGGCGAAGGCCGAGGCATACAGAAAAACCGGCTTGGTTTTCAGAAAAATAGCACTTTATGCCACATGAACGAAAGTAATGAGCATATGATCAAAAGGGTTTGTTGTTGACATAAAGGTAAGACTGCCTGTAGATTTCGACGGATAAGAGGTTTCAATTGATAACTTCCTGCAGACGGCTGCAAGGAGATTTATTGGAAATTGAAAGGTTGGAAGGAGAAATCATGAATAAGGAAACAATTCAGGCGGAACCCTTTAAGATCAAAATGGTGGAGCCTATAAGACTTATACCGCGCAGCGAAAGAGAAGCGAGGATTGAGGAAGCAGACTACAACGTCTTCGGTTTGAAGCCGGAGGATGTTTACATCGACCTACTCACGGACAGTGGTACCTCTGCGATGAGTGACAGGCAATGGGCCGGCCTGATGATGGGTGATGAGTCCTACGCAGGGTCACGAAATTTTGATCATTTACAACAGACCATAAAGGAACTCATGGGATTCAAATATGTGGTTCCGACACATCAGGGAAGGCCGGCCGAAAATATCTTGACTGCCGCGCTTATCAAGCCGGGGCAGAAGGTGCCGGGTAACACCCACTTCGACAGCACAATGGCCCATATCCTCCAGAAAAAAGGGGTGCCGGTTAATCTGCCAATCCCCGAAGCTATGAAAACGGATATCTATCACCCTTTCAAGGGGAATGTGGATATTAAGAAACTTGAGTCGTTCCTTGAAAAGGAAAAAGGAAATACCTCCTTTTTCTTGATGACAGTCACCAATAATACTGGAGGTGGCCAGCCGGTTTCAATGGGGAACATAAGGAAGGTTAGAGAAATAACTTCGAAATACGGAATACCCTTTTTCTTTGATGCGGCCAGGTTTGCCGAGAACGCTTACTTTATTAAGGAGAGAGAAGAAGGATACGCTGATAAGTCCATCAGGGAAATTGTGCGGGAAATGATGTCCTACGCGGATGGTTGTACAATGAGTGCAAAAAAAGACGGCCTTGTCAACATGGGTGGTTTCATATGTATGAATGACGAGGGGCTCTATGAGCAGTGCTGCGAAATGCTTATTCTTCTGGAAGGCTTTATCACCTATGGCGGGCTTTCGGGTAGAGACCTGGAGGCTTTAGCCATCGGCCTCCAGGAAGTAGTGGAGGAGGACTATTTGAGATATCGAATAGAACAGGTTCGTTACCTGGGCTCCAGGCTCATGGATGCCGGTATCCCTATAATCAACCCCACGGGAGGGCATGCCGTTTATGTTGATGCAAAAGCCTTTCTTCCCCATATCCCCCAGTCCCAGTTTCCAGGGCAGGTGACCGCTGTTGAGCTATACATTGAAGCCGGTGTTCGGTCCAGCGAAATTGGAGCGGTTGCTTTTGCAAGGAAAGACGAAGAGACCGGTGAAGTCGTTTATCCCGAGCTTGAACTAACACGCCTCGCTATTCCAAGAAGGGTTTACACCAACCGTCACATGGATGTGGTAGCCGAAGGGCTTGAGAGAGTGTCCAGGCGGAAAGAAAGCGTGCGGGGCCTTAAGATTACCTGGGAACCTGATGTTTTGAGACACTTTATGGCAAAGTTCGCCCGCCTCTGAAAAACGTGAGTATAAGCTCCACTCAAAAGATAGGAAATTCAAGAAGGCGTGAACTAAAACAATAACAAATACTGTGGCCGAAAAAAGTCGCCGCCTATGTCCGTACAGGTGGGAAGTGATGGAGGGGAAAATGGTAAGCTTTGGAATTCGTTTTCTGGATCATCTTGCGCCAGCAAAAACATTGGTCGAATGGGCTGCTCTTGCAGAAAAGAAGGGATTTGATTACTGCTGGTTTCCTCATGATATTTTTTGCAAAAATTCCTGGGCTATGACCGTGGCCGTTGCAATGGCAACAGAAAAGATTCTTATTGGGTCTGTTGGAACGAATCCATATTCAACCGATCCTTCTGAAATCGCTACATATGTTGCCACTCTGGACGAGCTTTCCGAAGGCCGGGCAGTACTCGGGCTCGGACTTCACACTGAAAAGATGGTGGAATGGCTCGGGCTCAAAGCAGATGACATGATAACGCGTACAAGAGAGTCCATCGAGATAATTCGTCGTCTTCTAAATTTCAAGACAAGGGGGTAGTCTCCTTTTGTATTCTTGTAGTTAGAGGAAAGCTAATCTTTATGGAGGGATGCTTGTTGCGCCACAGGGGTGAAAAGGGCTAAAGGTAGCTTTTCAGCACTTCCATTACCTTTCCAATGGCCCCCCTGTTCATTTCCACAAAGGCTTTTGCGTTTTCGCCCATACGCGAGAGCTTTTCTTGATTTGCCAGCAAATCCCTAAATACGTGAAAAAGTTCTTGGGCATTTCTTACCTTTTTCCCACCACCTGTTTCAATGAGCTGTTCAGACATGAGGAGGAAATTGTGTACGTGAGGTCCAAAAACAACAGGAATGCCAAAGCTTGCAGGTTCAAGGAGATTGTGCCCGCCTACCGGGACAAGGCTGCCCCCGACAAAGCTTAGCTTGGCGACTCCATAAAGCCTTGCCAGCTCGCCCATGGTATTGATGATGACAACATCATAGGTGCGATGGTTTGCCTGGAGTTCTGTTCTAAGAACGGAAGAGAGCCCTTTTTCCCGGCACCTTTTTAGCAAGTCAGGGGAGTGCTCCAGCTTTCTGGGCGCAAGGACCAACCGGAGCCTCGGGAAAAGACCTTGAAGTTTTTTGAAAATATCCAGGAGGATTTCCCCCTCCCCCTCGTGGATGCTCCCGGCAGCCAGCACCCAGTCCTCAGGGCTTATGTGCAGGAGCTCAAGTAAGTGATTGCGCTCCTGCTGATCCATGGGCACCCAATCCCTGTCAAACTTAATATTTCCCACTGTTCGCACCTTGGAAGAATCTATCCCAACCTCTCGTAATCTGTGGGTGTCGATCTGTGTTTGCATCAAGCATTTATCAATGTGTTTGAATATCTCTCTTGTGAAAAGGTTGTACTTCTTATATGAGGTGAAAGTCCTTGGAGAGATTCTGCCGTTTACAAGAACAGTCTTGATACCTTTCTTATTCAGGTAATGAATGATTCCCGGCCACAGATCGGTTTCGATTATAACAAAAACCCTGGGTCTAATATGGTTGCTTATTCTCGCGGTAAACAACCAGAAATCCAAGGGCATGACTAGCAGCTCCTTGACTTCTGCTTGGAGCTCTTTTTCAGCAATTTCAAGCCCCTGTCGTGTTGTTACGGTTAGCACTACTTCCAGGTCTGGCCGTCGCTCCCTAATTTCCCTTATCAGCGGGATAGCAGATATAACTTCTCCTACCGAAAGGGCATGTATCCATACAGGGCGACCCTCACACGCAGTTGGAGGAATACCGGATGCGAGTCTTTTGCCCAGGTGGCGATGTTTTACTAAGGGGGCGAAAGGAAGCAGGGGCAGCAGGGCGGAAGTCCATAAAAAATGATACACCGGAAAGAACACTTGCTAAACCTTTACAGGGAGCTCGATAATAAAACTTGTTCCCCTTGGATGCCTGTCTTTGACTCTTATCGTTCCATTATGCTCGCTAATAATGGAACTGGCTATTGCAAGCCCAAGGCCCGTACCATGCTTCTTGGTTGAAAAGTAGGGCTCAAAGAGGCGATTTTTGTGCTCAGGAGGGATTCCCTTTCCATCATCTGCAACTTCGATTGTCACCGCTTGCCCAACCTTGTCATAAGAAAGGCCGACTAGGATTTCCCCCTTTTCGTCTATAGCATCTATAGCATTGTCCAAGAGGTTAATCATCACCCTCTTAATCTGTTCTTTGTCCACTTTGAACTCTGGAACTTCATCCTTGTCACGGAAGACGAATTTTATGTCTTTTTGTGTTTCCGTAAAAAGGCTCATGGATTCCTTTATTATCTGTTTGATATTGTTGGGTTTAGGGTTGGAGGCAGGCATGCGTGCATAGCTTGAGAACTCGTTTACCAGTCGTTTTAACCCTTCCACCTGGTCAATTATCATATTAGTGCATTCTTCAAAGACCTTGCCATCGTCACGCCCGATCTTGGGGCCATACTTCTTCTTGAGCCTCTGCGCGGAGAGCTGAATAGGGGTCAGGGGGTTTTTCACTTCATGGGCAATCCGACGTGCGACCTCACGCCAAGCAGCCATCCTCTGCGCCCTTTCAATCTGGGTTAGATCTTCAAACACTGCCACCAGACCAAGGTATTTTCCGCGGTAGTCTCGCAGAACATTGAGGGAAACAAGCAAGGTGAGTGTTTTGTCCCCGACTGATACCCTGACCTGTTTTTCCATGAAACCTTTCTTAAAAAGGGCTTCGTCGCGGATAAAGTTACTTATAACCTTCATGTGCTCTTTGGACAGGATTTCCCTGTAGTGTTTTCCAATGAAGCGTTCAGCCTTTATGTTGAGCATTTTTTCTGCCGATTTGTTTATGGTGAGAATTCTTCCATCCGCACCTGCAGATACAACTCCCGCAGCCACGCTGGCCAGCACTATTTCCATGTACAGCCTTCTTTGCTCAAGCTCTATGTTACTTCTCATAAGCTGGCGGTTTGCTTTTTCAAGCTGCATCTTGCTGTTTCTCAGGTCCATGGTCATCCTGTTGAAGGAGTTAACAAGGATACCTATTTCGTCTTTTGACTCAAGATCGATAAAGAAATCATAGTCACCCGAGGCAATGCGATTGGTTCCTTCGGCAAGTTCCTGTATAGGCACAGTGATACCTTTGGAAAGATAGAAACCGAACCAAACAGAGGAGAAGATAATCAGTAGAGTTACTATGGAAAGGGTGATTAGGTGGATGATCTTGATTGGTTTCTTGAGCAGCTTGAACTGCTTGAATTCTTCAAGGCCCCTGGACACCGCATTCAGCCGGTTTACAAACGCCCCCGGGACAAATTTTTGCAACACCACCAATCCAACGACAGCTTTCGACTCTGTCCTTGAAAATATTGGAACAATCCCGCTCAAAAGCTGCCCGTGAGGAGAACTCTGGATCAGCTGGGCATCGGAACCTTTTTCAAAGCTTTTTCTCAGGGCGTCTACGCTTATTTCCTTGAAAGGACTTAGGTCCAGTTTTTCGTCTTTGGACGCAGCCCTTAGCTGCATACTTTTGGAGAAAACCTTAATAGCTGCTAGGCGGTACTCCACTCGTTTTTCTTCAATAAGCTTCTCGACTTCCTCTGTCTTTGAAAGCAGGGTGTAGCCGTGGTAAGTTATCAGGCGACTCAGGCTGTTCCCATATGTCAGGAGATCGTCTGTAATTCGGTCATAGTAACCCTGGCCCACTTCCAAGGAATTCTTGAGAGATCTTTCCACCGGAAGGTTGAACCAGTATTCAATGGAGGTGGAAATAAATTGCACGGACACAAAGAAAAGTATGGCCGTGGGTAAAAGGGACAGGGTTACAAATGCAACGACGAGTTTCGTCCTCAGCCTTGAACCCATAATTCCCTTTCTTCGTTCGAAAAGAAGCTTCACAAGATTTCGAACTGTGAGGAACAGTAGCAGCAAAAGCAGCATCACGTTGATGTCGATAAGTGCAAAGATGAGGATGCTGTTCGCGATGGGGAGATCCAGGCCGAGATCAAAGACTTTTATACCAAGGTAGGTTGTCAGGATAGATATGACCAGGATGAGAGAACCGATAATATACCTCTCTCTGCGGCGTCTTTTCTTATCCTGTCTTTCGGCTTCCAGATAGTCTTTCATAATGTTTAGCTCTACTAGGAGGAATGTTTTCCGGAACCGGATATATAGTTTAACAGAATTTGACCTTGTGTTGAATAGGGGGTCAGCACAGGTCGAAAAAGGCTCCTGAGTCCGCTTCTGATAAACCTGGCTAAACTTGGTTAGTACCTGAAATCAACAGAATACCAATCTGTTTCAAAGTTCCACAAAGACAAAAAGAAGAAGACATAGTGTAGGTAAAAGGGAAGTCTTATCTTATCCAGTTCTGCCATCATGCGAATTCTGTAATGTTCTCCCTTCTTAAGATTTCGAAGCGGGGTTACCTTCAGGGCCACAACATCAGCCATCAATTTCTTGGCCTTCTCAAAGCTCCTGACAGTTACAATCTTATTATTCTTCTCAGAAAGCGTGATTTGGTAAGTCTGCCTCAGACTGTCATATTTAATGGTGTGATTAATCTTTATATCCTTGATCTTCCTGTCCCACCAATACTCCCTTTTCTCATATAACCTCACAAAAAAGGTGAAAGTCGTATTGAGGCCGCTTTCAATAGCCTTGTTCATCTCCGCAGTAAAACACTTATTCACCGTGAAATAAAGCAAGAGATCGTCCCTGGTGTTTGTAACAACTATGTCGGAGAGGTATGCCTTTGCCGCTAGGGCCGAAGTCGCGGTCTGAACAATAAGGATAAATATCATCGTACCTATTAGGAGGCTGGTCTTGGCTTTTTTCATATAAAGAAGCAATAAGAACAGTTTATTTTCTGCAAAAAGAAAAAGAATTCTGACTAGATATCATAGTATCGAAGAGCAACTGGAAATGCAATACCTATCCTAGATGAGAGCGCTTACTGAAAAGAAGGGAGGCTCGGATAATTATCAGGCAGGGAGTGGATCGAGGGAGCCGAAAGTGGGTATTTTGAGTATTTTCTCGGGGCACTCCTGAGGATTTTCCAGGGAAACACTCTCCCACAGTTTACAATTGTCCATAAGTTTTTTGAGCATGCACTGGTTCAGAAAGTGGCCAGATCTTTTCACTACAAAATGACCAATAATGGGACACCCGACAATAGCGAGGTCTCCAAGGAAGTCCAAAATTTTGTGCCTAACAAACTCGTCGCTGTACCTCAGGCCGTCTTCATTGAGTATCCGAAACTCATCTACCACGATCGCATTGTCTAATGAACCGCCCAAGGCGAGCCCGCTTTCCCATAACTTATTGATATCTTTTAGAAAACCGAATGTTCTAGCCCTGCTTATCTCACGGACAAAGTTATCGCCTGAAAAGCACAACTCATAACTCTGGTCTCTTAAGAGAGGATGGTGAAAATCTATGGTGTAGGAGATTTTCAGTTCGTTTGAGGGGAACAGACACACCTCCCTGTTGCCTTCACGATATTCGAATGGCTTTCTGGCAACGATGAAACGTTTAGGCTTATCCTGGACTCTGATCCCCGCGCTTTTCAAAAGAAAAACAAAGGGGCCAGAGCTGCCGTCCATGATCGGCACCTCTGCTCCATCCAGTTCCACTCTCGCATTATCAATACCCAGACCAAAAAAAGCTGCCATCAGGTGCTCAATGGTCGAGACCTTGTGCCCGTTGTTCCCGATGGTGGTTGAGAGATAAGTATCAACCACGTTCTCAGAATGTGCTCTTATTGAAGGGTGGCCGGGCAGGTCTTTTCGAATAAAATTGATCCCCATATCTGCGGGTGCCGGTTTTATGACCAGGGTGACTCTTTGCCCGGAATGGAGCCCTATGCCTGTGCAACTTACTTCCCGTTTCAATGTTCGCTGTTTGTGGTTCACGCCAAACTCCTCTACCATTCAAAATGCCACAAAAAATCAACACCAAGCGCAGCAAAGTCTATGCCAAAGTGCTTTTCGAAGCAAAGTTTTTCTTGGGCGGATGTAACTGTTAGATATTACTTTGTAATTTTGGCTTGCGCTTATCGGCAGGTAAAGCACCTCCACGCCGCTTTCTTTAAAGTGTGGTAACATTACCACACAAGTGCTGCAGAAAAACAACATAAACACATGTATGGGGCAAAGAGGTTGAATCACCAACAGGAGCAGGATGTAAGGACCAGGGATTGCTCTTGTTCTGAAAACTAATAGCGAGTATCATATGTTCGCAGCCAAGGCACAAACGAAAAAAGAAAGAGTTGACAATATGAGAAGGCAGCGAGTGAGTAAAGCTCTTATAAGCGGCAGGCAAGTCAATCTGGCAAGAAGGATAAATACCAGGCGTCTTGGAATCAAATCTAGCTGGTTTTTCCTGCTGCTTGCAGTGCTGGCTATTTACGGTTGTTACCCTTCTTTGAGGAAAACGGCTGAGACCCCACCGGAGGCCCTTAGGAAAGTGAGGTTTTTCCTGCCCACTTTTGAAGATGACCTAGATTTCGCGTTTCTCAAACAAGCGATAGAGCGAAACTTAGAATACTTGGAAAGACTTGATAAAGAAAAAATATTCATTTACGGGGAGGACAGGTATACATGTGGGCAGGTAATAGAAACGCATAAAGCTCTGCTGGACATCATTTCAAAACACCCGTCCAAAAAACAGCTTAACAGGGAGATAAGAAAACACTTCCTCGTGTACAGAGCTACAGGGAGGGTGGGAAACAGGCATGTTCTTTTCACCGGCTACTTTTTGCCTGTGTTCGAAGCCAGGCTCAAGCCGGACGATACTTTCAAGTACCCCATATATAGAAAACCTAATGATTTGGTAAGGATCGATCTTTCTCCTTTTGGAGAAGAATTCCGGGGAAAGAGCATCATTGCAAGGGTGAATGGCAAGAAGGTGGTTCCTTATTACTCGCGCGAAGAAATTGATATTCGCAAAGCCTTGGCAGGCAGAGGTCTGGAGATAGCGTGGCTAAAGGATCCGGTTGACGTGGACTTTCTTCAAATCCAGGGCTCAGGGCTACTGAAGCTGGAGGACGGAAGCAGCATCAGGGTAGGATATGCAGCGAAAAATGGCCGCCCGTATTATTCGATTGGAAAGTACCTGATTGAAAAGGGCTACGTGAAAAAAGAGGAAATGTCAATGCAAAGAATTCGCAAATGTCTCAAGGAGCATCCTGAAATTGTGCAAGAGGTGCTCAACAAGGACGCCTCATATGTCTTCTTCAGGATTTTAGGGAAAGGCCATATTGTAGGGCACATAAATGTGCCGCTCACTCCCGGCAGGAGCCTTGCTCTGGATTCAAGGCTGTTTCCCGAGGGGGCGCTTGCTTTTGTATCGAGCAAAAAACCTGTCTTGGACAACTCAGGAAACATCTCCAGATGGACGGATTTTTCTCGCTTTATGGTATTTCAGGATACGGGCGGTGCCATTAGAGGAGCTGGAAGGGCAGATCTATTTTGGGGAAGCGGGACGTATGCTGAGCTGGCAGCAGGGTACATGCGTCATGATGGTGACCTGTACCTGCTTATCAAAAAACGTTGAAGGATTTGCGAGAAGTGGGTCTGCCAGACTTAGAGTTGGCGGCAAGTACCACTTATTCGGTGTCAGACGGAAAATTTTGAAAAGTCTGCAAAGCTCAGAAAAAGTGTTGCAAGGTTTTGAAGTAGGCCAAGCCTGTTTTTCCTCAAGGAAGGGCTTTCCTTGGTAAGGATTTCCACTCCGTCAAAGAATTCATTGACCGGGTCTTTCAATCGTGAGAGAAGTTTCAAGACAGAGAGGAACTCCCCCTGCACCATTAGATGATGTATATCATCTTTGAGTTCTAAAAATGTTCTCCATAGCTTCGCCTCGCAAGGTTCCTTGAAGAGAGCAGGATCAACCTTGGAGTGTTCTTCCTGATTCTTTAGAATATTGATTACCCTTTTGAACGCAAGGAGAAGGAGCTCGGATTCCTCAGAGCGAGCGATGAATTGCTCAAGCTGCTCAACGCGCGAGCGAAGGCTGGCAATGTGATCGAATGCAACGGATACCACTGCCTCAACAGGATCGGATTTGTAGCCGGACCTGAGCATCATCTGCTTGTATCTTTCCCTGAAAAAATCCAAGACCTTTTCAAAAAGCGGACTTTCCTCAAGAGGTATTTCATCGGCGAGGATGGAGATGGACTTTGAGATAAGGCCCTGGAGTGAGATGTCCCATCCAAAACTCTCTATTATCCTTATTATGGCAATCGCATGCCTTCTGAGGGCAAAAGGATCCGCGCTTCCAGTGGGCATTAGCCCCACTGCAAAGCAACCGGTAATGGTATCCATCCGGTCTGCGATGCCCACCACTGCTCCGGTTACAGATGAAGGCAATTCACCCTCGGCTTTATCAGGAAGGTAGTGCTCCCTGACAGCCCGGCAGACTTCCTCAGGGTGGCCGTCCAGGCGGGCATATATCTCTCCCATGATCCCCTGAAGTTCCGGAAACTCCGTGACCATCTGGGTCACCAGATCGCATTTACTAAGTCTTGCCGCCAGTTTTACGAGTGATGTTTTCCCGGGTTCAACCTGTTCAGATATATACTCTGCAAGTCTGGCGAAACGCTGTACCTTGGCAAATGAAGTGCCAAGGTCTGCTTGGTAGATAACTGCTTTGAGATCATCGAGCCTCTGCAGGAGCGGTTTCTTTCTATCCTCA
>Ga0180301_10003066_pt1 | contig 13099 bp, 17 predicted proteins | sample GuaBasSediGuay16_FD_121797 | JGI IMG/M metagenome (GOLD analysis project Ga0180301, IMG submission 121797) | Subseafloor sediment microbial communities from Guaymas Basin, Gulf of California, Mexico - Guay16, Core 4569-2, 12-15 cm | ecosystem: Environmental > Aquatic > Marine > Hydrothermal...
CTTTCAATTCCCTTTATAGGGTTCCGATAGGAAATAATTCTTTTTTAGCTTAAAAAAGCTTTCTGGGAACTTCTTTTCAGCGGAATCATGGGAACTAGGTGAACTTGTAAGAAATTGATGGTGAAAGTTCCAGTTTGATATTCTATTTTGTTGATGTTGGGATTAATGGTATAAACATGGCTTTATCATCTTCAAGTTTTGTAGTTTCAACTTGTTTTAATAACAAGCGATGGAGGTAGTTTTAAGTTTTTGGCTGGTGCTATAGGGGGTATTATATAATGTTGTTTCTGTTGATGGCTATTTTAAATTTGTTTACCAGGTATTCCTGTTGGCTTCTAACCTTGAAGAGTAGATGTTTCATGAAATTTTAAGCTACTTTGATGCGTATTCAAATAAACAGTTTAGCCATTTCTGTAGCTGTGCATATTAAACTTTTGCCCCTATATTCTGCTTTAATCAAATTTAAATTGATTAAATGCTTAATTCTTGTGTGAATAGTACTTTTAGCCACTCCAAGTCTTCTAGCCAAATCACTCAAATTCATCTCACCAACCTCAAGTAAAGTACGCAAAATCACTCTATACTCTTCCTTCAAAGGTGAACTCAGCTTTATAACCCTCAGTGGAAAACTAATTACACCAGCAAAATTCTCCAGCTCAACTTCAACCATCCCATCAATACCAAGGGCAACAGCAGCAACCAAAGTCTCTAAAATCAAACTCCTCATACCACCACTAAAATTAAAAATAACTTCAACATTCTCCTCTTTTAAAACCTCTTCCTTCAAAACAGAACCAACACTCAAAACAGCCCCATAAAAATCTTGAACATCAACATCAACAACCCTAAACTTAACACCATCATAATACCTAGAAATAAACTCACGCAAAACACCCAAAGCCCTCTCAACACGCTCATCAACCGGCCTAGCAGTAAAAACCAAAACACAATCACCAAAACCCAAACCAACCCTCAACAAACCCCTAATAGCAAACTTCTCATCAAAACCCAAAGTAACAACAACAACCCTAACCATCCAAAACACCACGAACATATTTATGAAAAGTCCTATTTAAATTGAACGATTCAAATAAGATGATATTGTTCAAAAAAAGGAAAAAGTTATAAGTGGTCTTCTATATATTTTTTAAGGGTTTTTATAGGAGTGGTAAATATGAGTGAATTCACAGAAATTGGAAAGATTTTAGCTGTCTTAGTGGCAGAACAAGACAGCTACACTTATGTAGACAAAATAGGTTACGCTCCATCTAGAGATTTAGCAATTTTCTATTTAAAAGAAGCTATCAGAGATTTTCATTCACTTTTGCGTAGGGGCGAATTTGAAAATAAAAGCGCTAAGAAGGAAGCCGAAAAGATAAATTACAATAGGGTTGAGTATGAGATAAGAAAAATGAGTAATATTAGCGACAGAAAAGAGTTAAGAGAAAAATTATCTCTAATTGCAGCTCTAGCCTTAACGATCTCTGCAAGATTAAAAGGAGAGGTGTGAAAGATGAGTAATTTGTTTATGTCAATTAGAGGTAGGGTACTGATTAATGTTGAAGCGTTAAATATGACAGAGTCAGTTGGAAACTATGTTAAGCACAGACGCGTCCCTGTGATGATACGCGAAAAAGAAGATTATACTGTCTACTTAGTTCCAGCAATTTCTGGAGAAAGTATCGCTCATGGATATCAAGAGGTTTTAGGTCAAATAGGAGTAGCTTATAATATAAACGTTTGTAATTTATGTAAACAAGGGATTTTTCTAAAAAGTACCAATAGTCAAGTTTACAAAGGAGCATTTGGCAGAGCTCCTCCTTCTGATGCATTTGAATTAGAGAAAAGCATAATAGAGGGTTGCCTAGTTGAAGATGTAGGCGGTTTCTTATATGCTGAGAAACTTAATGTAAAACGTACTTCTAATTTCTATTCAGGATATATGATTCCAGTAAAAGAGGCATTAGGAAACACTGTAATTGAACCACAACTTCATTCTCGTTACGCTTTAGGTACACCATTTGTAAAACGAGAAGAAAGAGAAGCAAGGGGTCAGATGATTTACTATGTAGAATTATCCTCATCAACTTATACCTTCAGTTTTGATCTAGATACTAAATATATTGGAAAAACAACATTTCAATATGGCAAAGTGGGTAAACTTGTAGTGAACGATAGAGAAGCTAGACTTAATGCTACTTTGGAGGCATTAAAAAAGTTTTTAATAGAACTACTTTTCGGAGCTAAAAAGACAAGGTTCTTACCTGTAATAGAGTGGGAATCATTAGTCATAGGTGTTTCAAATGATGTATGGACTGTACCTAGTCCCTCATCAGTCAATTATATTGAAAAAGCAAAAAAGAAACTTAAACATGTAAACTATGAAACAAAACTGTACATCTATAAGAGTGATGGAAGTAAAAAGCTTGAAGATAGTATAGAGTTTACTGATAGCTTTGAGGAAGCAGTAGTTAATGCAATCAATGATGCAAAGAAGAGATTAAAAGTTATTGAGGGATGAACTAGTGCCCATCGGTTTCATTATTGACACTGAATTTGTTTGGGGTTTTACAGCTCGAGTAGTAGGATTATCAAAGACAGCACCCTCTTTCCTTTATCCTCCACCATCTACCTTCCTAGGTAGTTTAGCAGAAGTAATAGCGAAAAAACATGCATTAGGGGAAAAAGTAGGATTAAATGTGATATCTAGTTTAAGTAAAAATTTACTAGCAATTGGAGTTAGACCAATCAATTGTATAGCTATAAAATATACAGATTTGAATCGAATAATAACTATTAGAAAAAGAAGTGGAAAATTATATCCAAGAGCGGATGATGTTACTGCTTCTTTTGACTCACCAGCAAGAGGCAAAACAGCACTCACTTCTATTGATAGCAATGCTCCAATTTTAAGATGGCTTTTAGTCTTTTCAAACAGGAAAATTAAAGTTTATGAAATAGAAATTGAACTAAATAAAGACTATTTCTGGAAGATACATAGAGTAGGATCTAAGGAAAGTAGAGTCGCTGTTTTAGATGTAAAAGAATCAAGTAATTTAAAAATAATAAGACAGAAGATCGTTGAAACAAAATACAGTTTCCCATTATTTAAGAAGTTAAAAATAATAAAAATGCAGGGAACTTGGGAAGATGAGACGTATATAAACCCGTTTCAAATCGAAGAATATAGTGAAAAAGAAAACCCTGTTTTAAACTATATTATGGGTAAAAAGTTGTTAAGATTTAAGGTTCCTACGTTACTTTTCAAAAAACCTTTATCCAGAATAGATATCGGAGAAAGCTATTCTGCATATTCAATAGGTGGAGAGGTGGTAATTGGAAGATGATCAATCTTGAATATTCACTTCCAGTAGATTCTACTTTTCTTAGTAATATACTATACGAAGGTGTTTTAAGATATCTTTCAATTGGTTCAATGGATAAGGCATTTAAAATAATGCTTCAAAGAATCCCTGACAATGAAAGGATTTACATAATTTCAAAGAATGACCGAAAAATACCCAGATATATAATAAATGCTTTATATGGTGAGGAGTTCTTAGAGCAGAATGTTGAAGACGTCAGGAATCTTCTTGATAAGAATTTCATAGAATTAATAGCAAATAGTGAAACGGTAAAAAACTTTGTTTTTTCCTCCGATTTATTTAAAATTAAAATACAGGGCAACTCTTTTGTAATTGGTAATGGAAAGATCACAGGTTTTCAATTATTAAAGGTGGATAGATATACTGGAATTAGTAGCTTAGAAACAAACTTTACAACAAAGCAGTATACACTTAGATTGTCGATAGAGTCATATCTACTTGCTTTACTAGGGATTTATTCGTCATTTGTTACTTATGCAAATGGATACTATTTCTTTCTATTTTTATCACCCGACAGAGTTATTGATTTTTACTTTAACAGACCACTTCAAAAGATAATAAATTTCTTCAGGATAAAAGATAAAATAATTGACGAAGTAAGAGAAATATTAAAGAAAACAATTGTAATGGAACTTATGATTATTGAATTAATTGCGAATACTACAATAATGAAGCTGATGAAAGAGGTTAATCTTGATAGCGCATCTCTATTTCTCTTTAGAATAGCTCCTGAAGGACAAACATATAAGATCTACGAAAGCACCCCAATAACAATATACAGTAAACCAGTTTTCCATGATTTATGTAAAAAATACTTTAGGAGTGAAGAGAGGTTCATAGAAAGAATACACAGTATGTTAAGACCCGATGAAGTAATCCTTACAAGATTAGCGAAAGCTAATTCAATTGAATATAACAATCTTATAAAAGCAATTTATGGACTTTATAGATTTATAGTATTGAGCAATGTAAATGGATTGCATGAGTTTATTAGAGAAATTCTTAATGCATATGAAAAAACAAAAAATGAATATCCCCGCATTGCGAGAGAATATCAACGTATCTTAAAAACATTTTCATATATCTTTTAATAACTTAAAATGAAAGATATGACGAACATGAAAAAATACTTGGAAATAGTTACAAATAAATGGTATAAGGGCTCCACTAGACCATTTATAGAGTTTGTTATAGATAAGATTGAAACATTCTGGGATCAGAAAAACATCTTTATAGTTGAGGCACCCACAGGTTACGGTAAATCTACAATATCCGCAACTATAGCACTATATTCGTTAGAAAATGAACTAAAAACAATTATTGTATTTCCAACACGCTCCTTACTAGAAGATCAATATAGTAAGTTTAGAAGATTAATACCTAGAAACATTCTTGGTAAACGTTATATGCTCAATCCCGATTCACCTTACCTTTTGAAACCTGTAACATTAACCACAATTGATACATTGTCTCTTCAAATTTTTGGTATACCCCCAGAAGACCTAGATAAAGTTATTAAAGCTGGTTTTTGGGATGGAACACTTACTAGATCCATTGGACATTATATGTTTTCATGGGGAATATATGCATTATCGAATTTAATATTAGATGAGGTACATTTGTTAGCAGACTCTACAAAGTCATTGAACTTTCTATTTGTATTGATTGAAAATGTAATTAATAACAATCAAAAAATGATTTTAATGTCTGCAACAATCCCTAATGCTTTACAAGAAATATTTGTTAATAATTTAAGTGATTATTATCTGAATAAAATGATCTTTTTAAATTTTTCAAAAAACAAATTAATCAATAAGGTTTCAACTTTCAATTATTATGATAGAATGTTTATTCTGCAAAGATTAAAGAAACGCTATAACATCGAAGTCATGAGTGTTCAAAAATATGATAAGAATGATTTAATAATGAATTATATTCTATCAAATATTGAAAAGTTTTCAAAAATAGCTGTAATTTTTAATACTGTTTTAGATGCAATTAGCTTTTATTTATATTTAAGTGATCATAACGTATTTCGAAAATTTGATGGCATATTATTGTTACATTCTCGATATAATGAAGAGGATAGAGAACTATTAGCTAAAAAACTAAGTGATATTAGGCACAAAGAATCATACTTAGTAATATCAACACAAGTAATTGAAGCAGGAGTAGACATTTCATCCAATTTATTCATTACGGAAATTGCCCCAGCTAATTCGTTAATTCAGCGATTAGGAAGATTTTTGCGATATGATGAAAATGAGGGAAGTATATGCATTTGGTATGAAGTTGATGATGAAGGAAATTTATTAAATTGGAAAGGAAAGTATAAAGTCTATGATTGGCTTGTTACACAGAAAACTTTAGAAATCTTGTTGTCAATTAAAAATGAGTTAAATATACATGTTCCTGATTCCTATTCAAGCGAAAGTGGATATAGATATTTATTAGATCAAGTATACTCACCAGATGATTACAACATCAATTTGAAGGAAATCAATGAGTTATCCTGTATATTATTAAATTTAGAAAAATCACCCCTATTAGCTATAAGAAAATTTTTTGAACTCGAAGCTAGTTTTATTAGGGAAGGAATTATCATACCAGTAATTCCAGAGAGTAAGGTAAATTTAGAAAAAATTTCTGAAAGAGAAATTTTCAAAAAGATTGTCCCTCTCGCATATAGTACATTTAAAAACATGGTTAATAAGGAAAAAATTAAAGGATATATTAAGACTGTTAATGGAAAAATATTTTTTGAAGAAACAAATTTGAAAAAAGAACTATTCTCCACTCGAAGATTCATTGAATATATATTCAGAAACAATATTATTGCATTTGTTACGGATACCGAGTATAACAAGTTATTAGGATTAATTTTTGGTGGATAACTATGAGCAGTATACTCAGCTATTATGAAAAAATGGGAGGTATTGAAATAAAGGAGTTTTTACATGAGCATATATACAGAGGATTATATTTAATTGAAAATTTGAAAAAATCAAAATTATTTAAATATACTAACTCTTTTTTAAAGAATTTTGGAGAAAGCCTCACTCTTTACGATTTAAGTAGACTTTCGATAATCTTTCATGATGTTGGAAAATTTGCTTATCAGGAAAATAAACGAAAGGATAAATTTGGGCGAGAGTATATCTCCTTTATTGGACATGAAATCTTGTCTGCATATATTTTCAATCTATTTAACGATTTTCTTTATCATGATAAGATAGGCACTATTAATGAAGCAGTTTTCTTCGCTATATACTTTCATCACCATGCAATGAACGTAAATTTAAGGAGAAAAAATCTTCAGAAATTAAGACTTTTCGAAAGAATAAACTTTAATAATTTACATGAACTTACTTTTATTAAACAATTTCTTAATAAAAAAGAAAGCTTAGCTTTTGATGAAGTTATAGCAACAATTAAAATGAACATTGGGAAAAACCTTTTGGATGATATCCTTTATGAGACCAATCATCATCTAAAGAGAAATGTTTGGGAAATGTTCGTTAGTGATCCTTTATTCAAAAGACTTTGTTTTGCAACACTATTGGTGTTAATTACTGTAGACTATCTATCTTCTCAGAATCGCTCAGGTGAAAGAACTCGCTTCTTTAATGTTCTTAAGGAATTTTACAATTTTTATCTTTCATGAGAAATCTTTTCTATATACCATTTATTATCTTAAATGTTCCTAGTCCTGCTGTTCTCATTATTCCTGTTCCTGTTTGTTCTCCTAGTTGTAGGAGTGCTGCTATTGCTTTTTTGATTTGTGGGTTTACTTGTTCTTTTATTCCGTAGGTTACTGTTCCTGTGAAGCCTTGTTGGTTTTTTCTGCTTCCTTCTCTTGCCCATTTGGTTTTTATTCCGTTTGGGTATTCGTATATGTAGATTTGGTCTTCTGCTATGGTTGTTTCTATTTCGTTGTAGGGTAGGGGTGTTTTTGAGTGTTTTTTCCATATTCTTAGTAGGTTTCTTATCATTAGTTGTGGGTCTGGTAGTGGGTAGTAGGCTGTTGATTTCTTTCTTCTTACTTCGTATTGGCTTTTTTCTGCTGTTCCACTTATTCTTTTTACGTATACTGTTGGTGTTTTGAAGCATGTTGGTGTTAGGAATTTTATTGTGAATTTGTCGTTTAACGTTTTTTCTAGTAGTTTTTGGTATGGTGTTATTTTTATGTTGCATGATATTGTTGTGAATTTGTTTATATCTAACTCTACTTCATTGCTTATTTGTTCGATCAATTTTAGTGTTAAGTTTGAGTAGGCTTCGTCTAGTAGGGTTATTCTAAACCAGTATGGTTGACCGGCCTTGGTAGTTGTGTAGATTGGTTTTTCACCTTGGAATAGGGTTGTTATTGAGTATGGTTTTATTCCTGGTTGGTTGTGAAGTTTTTTTGCTAGGTTTCTGTCTATTTTTGCTATTGTTTTGAAGAAGAAGTTTTGGGTTGCAAAGCCTAGATACCTCATAAACTTATAATTGTCTCTGCTTATGACTTGAATGGTTATGGTTGTGAAGGTTTCTGACGACATGATTTCACTAAATAAATATTCTCTTAAAATTAATTAAAATTAGGGGTGGCTGGATTTGAGTGTTGATTGGATATGTGTGCAGTTTTAGGGAGTGTTATGGCTTAGAAAACTTATTATAAGATTTTTCTTATAATAAGAATGGAGACTAATATGGGTAATTTTGAACATCATTTAAGGTTAGCTAGAGAGAAAAGAAGTGCAGCTTTAGATGAATTTGAAAAGAGGAGATATACGGTAGTTGGTGATCTTGTCTTAAAAGCTATAGAGCAAATCATTGAAGCAATTGCTTCAAAGGAAGGATTGCATTTTCATTTAAATCCGAGAACTGCACATGCTAGAAGAACTAGGTGGGCAAAAGAAAAATTTCCAAGCATTGCTGGAGATTTAGATATTATTTGGGGCGCCTATGGAGATTTGGGTTATGATGGATTAAATGGTAAAAGAGCTAAAGAAGCGATTGAAGCTATGGAGAGGATTATTAATGAAATTGAGAAAGAAATTGGAATTAGACTTAGATAGAATTGTTGATGCATTGAGTAGTGTTGAAGGAGTAGTAGCTGTTATTCTTTTTGGGAGTAGAGCTAAGGGAGATTATGATGAGTATTCAGATTATGATTTACTTGTAATATTTAAAGATGATGAAGTTATGTGGAGGAATCGGAGGAAACTCTATGAGAATATTGGGCGACTGGGACTTTTTACTCAGGTTTTAACGAGAAGTTTGAGAGAGTTGTGGGAGGAAACTGAGCCAACATTTCGTGAGAATATATTTGAGCATGGATTGGTATTGTACATGAAGTATCCATTAACAGTTCCTGCATTTTATCAGAGACTTAAGCCTATGGCAATAGTAAGATATGATTTGAAGAATTTGAGTCAGAGGGATAAGATGAGAGTTATTTATCGCTTATATGGGAAGCAGAAGGTAAAAGGAATGATTCAGAAGAGTGGAGGTTTAAAGCTTGGTGATGGATGTTTTTTGATTCCAATGGAGAAATTAGAGGATGTTATTAAAGTTTTAAAGTATTATAATGTTAATTTTAGTTTATTGAAGGTTTATACTCAGGTAAATGGAAAAATACTTTGTGGCTGAATATGACATTCAGAAAACCTTCCATTCTTTATGATATTTGTTAGCAGCATAGTTTATCAGCCAATCTCTCCATCTTCAAGACTAGTCACTCCATCAAGCATTACAGTTTAATCTGGACGAGATGGATGCTTAATTAAATATGAAGTTGAAAAGAGGATAATTGTGATTATGAGAGCTAAAATCCCTATACAGAAAAATATTATAAACCACTTCCTGGCTATCTCCTCCCTCATAAATCCACTGTAAACTAGTATTGAAGCTAGAAGTGAAAGAAGAAAGGATATATCTGCAATTGTAATGGTGATTAATTGAATGGATCGAATCATCCAATTCATGGTGAAGGGAAGTATTGTAGCAAGAGTCCAGCAACCACTAATGAATATCATAAAGAGATTAATTAAAATCATACGAGGTAAAGTTCTTTCCTCAAACATGGCGATTACCATTAATAATATTACTAGAAGAAGATTGAAATATCTTTAGAAAACCATAATGAAATTTAATGCCAGTATTGTGGCTTTACACTTTCATGTATAGTTCCATGGGGTTCACTTTTAAGTCTCCAATAACCAATTCTTGGATTCTCAATTATGATTTCTAAGCTTCCTGCTAGATAATCGCTTATTAATACTTCATGTTCAATTGGTGAAATGAGAATATCGCATAAAACCTCTTTACTTTCTATATTATTTACTATTTTAACGTATGCTACATCATTGTATAACCATAGTTTTGTTGGACCTCCAGCAGTATCATATGTGACCTCTACAGCGTCAATAGGTGGCCATAAATTCAATTCTTTTGCTAATGCTACTGGAATTAATAGTTGTGGTCTATCAGTTTCAAAGCCCGTATTTACTAATGCATTAGCCTTCATTTCTTTTCCTTTAACTGTTTTTATTTTTAATTTCACTCTTACAGCCAAATTTAACACCACTAGCTATTATTCTTCCTATTCTTGGTTTTTTCCTCTGCTTTATATGTCCAATTCTAGGTTTCATGATTATTACCATGATACTAATTATCTGGAGCTATTATATTTCTTATGTCATTTACGTTGTTGAGGGATGGCATATTCTTTTGTACCAGCAACTCTTACATTTTAATTTCCATTTTGGAATTGGAATTTCTTCTCCATCTAGTATTCTCCTTGTTTTTTCAATTATTTTTAGGGTGTGGGCTTTTAGTTGTCTTGTGAATCTTCTTTCATGCCAGAGTTTTGAGTATTTATAGTATAGGATTATTCTGTATACTGGTTGTTTGAATTCTTCTTCAGCCATTATGGCGTAGGTGGCTGTTTGATAGATATGATCTGGAAAGGGCTTCTTAGTTTTAGTATACTTTATTTCTAATACGTGTAGTTTATTGTCTTTCCAATATATACAGTCAACTACTCCTGCTAGCCTATATTTTTCACTTTTCAATGGCTTTGAGAATAACACCTTATCAGCCTTTATTCTCCTGTCGCCTAGAATTGTTTTTCTTCTCTTTAATCCAGCTTTATCCCTCTCATATTCTTCTCTACCCTTAGCCATCATTTCAGTTTCAGGTTCAACTATTCTTCTAACATACTTATTATACAATATTGAAGGACAGAACAGATAATCTCTCACATGAATTGGGGTTATATATTGAAGTTCATTCGACATTTCAACATATGATTATGGTAGAAGTTTCTCTTAAATTCTCTATAGGGAGAAATATTTTGAAAATTTTCTCTTAATGGAGGGGAAATTACAATATTAATATTTCCTCTTCTTCATATTCAATTATTTCTCCAATAATTTCTCTTAGCTTTATGTCTGCATCGCATATTATAAATATCTGTATGTTTCCCTTATTTTTTCCTAAAATTCTCTTAAGTCTGTTTTTAAGATTTTTTCTCTGTTGTGAATTCAGCTTTCCTAGGAAAGCGCTTTTCTGTATTCTTGTCAAACCTGCTTCTTTGCATGCAGTGGCTATTCTATCACGTATTTTGTCGTCGGTTATGTCATAGATTACTAGGGTGTGCATTGATTTCACCTAGATTACATTATATGGCTGATAGCTTTGCATATAGCCTACAATGTATTTGGCTAGTCTTAATGGCTGTAATTGTATATGCGCCTTTATAGGCAATGTTCTATTTTGAAATGTAACTTTTCTGTCAAGTGCCTTATAGTATAATTCAAGTAGTTTTCTACGTCCCTTCTCTGTGAGTCTTCCTTCCTGGTTCAAAATGTTCTTCCAATCTTTACCCACAGTGAAGAAGTGTATTAGGATTTTGTCTACTATTGGTTGTCTGAATTCTTCCATTAAATCCATAACTAGGCTCGGTCTTCTACTGCTATCTTCATGTAGATATCCGAGGTATGGGTCTAGTCCAGACAATTCAACTGCAAACCATACTTCACTGGCGAGAATGGAGTATAGATAGTTTAATGCAATGTTGAAGGGATCTGAGGGGCGGTCAAATCGCTTCTTTCTTCTACCCTCAAATCCAACTTCACTTGGAAGAAGCTTGTTTACTGTTTCCCAATAAATTCTACTGGCTTCAGCTTCCTTTGAAATATACCATGGCTTATAATCTCCAGCACCCTTACTTTCAACCTCCTTCTTGACATAGTCTATTCTTTCAATGTCCATTCTTAATTCTTCAGCAAGTTTAGCATCTCTCCTCATTCTAACTTTTCGTATACGTTTTAGAAGATTAATTTGATTTGAAATTTTATTTAAGACAATTCTCCATGCAATATTTAATCCCCTATCATCCATTTGAGCTTTAAACTGCTCCTTCTTTAATTTAATTGATCCACCTCTCCTCATGGGCTGAAGTTTTCCTATAGGCCTGTTTTTTGATAGGAATACTATTTGCACTCCGTGTCGAAGTAATAGTTTGAGGGCATCGCCACTAATACTGAATCCACGTGCATTAACGATTATATGTGATAGATTTCCAACACTAACTGTTCTCTTCCCTCCACCAGCCTTTTTGATGAGAAGCATACCCTTCTTAGCGCCTAAATAGTAGCCATATCCAGTTAAAATTAACCTCTTACCTATACTTATCCACCCCTACAAACAGAATAATATATGCAATATTCAGGGCATGAAGCAGGCTTGCCTGGATCTTGACCTGAACTAAAAATGTTGAAGGCTTCATCCCTAATCTCAATAAACTCCCTTCTCAATTCATCGCCGATAAAATACATTTTATTACTAATTTTAACACGTCCATTTACAACTGAGAGATAAGTTATAAGTCCATAATCAATAGGTATTTCCAAGTCGCTTTCAATAGCCAATGCATATCCAGCTAAAGCATATTTATGAAAATCTCTAACATCACCAGTCTTAATATCAATTATAACTCGATTATCAAGCATAACATCAATTCTCAACTCCTTAGACAAGCCTAGCAATCTACCATCAACAAGCTTCTCAGAAACTTGAGGCGCAACCCTATTAATAATGCTCTCAAGCTTAGCATATCTAACTTCAGACAAAACAACATCTAATCTAGAAGCAGCTTGCACAACAAAGTAATCAAAAAGTACATGTAAATCATTCCTTAACAAATCAACTTCTTCTGAACTTAAATATCGATTAACATTATACTCTTCAATTAGAGAGTCAACAATACTGCTTCGCTCTTTCTCCAACCATTTTAATTAACTCGATACCTCTGACTAAGCCATGAGAATAGAGGGTAGATTTAAGGATAGAAGCACTCCTACTGGATAATGCATGATAAAGCCATCCACGAACAGTCTTAAAGGTTATTGGAGCAAAAACACCTGCCACCCTACGGAGATAAATATCCCTAAAAGTGGAACAATACCTATTAGCAAGCTCAGAAACACCAAAATAAACATTCTCAACTGGAGGAGAAAGCAAATCATTACTCCAATTCCAACCCCTAAGCTCACTTGAAACCTCAACAGAAGAGTAAAGTTGCCTTAACTGCATCAAAAGTCTATCTAACTCGCGATAATATAGCCAAGACACCTAAAACCCCAATAACTATAATTAAAACGAAATTTTAAAAATAACGCATAAAATGGAAATATAGAAATAAAATAAATAGAGTTAAACTATAA
>Ga0180301_10003067_pt1 | contig 13099 bp, 16 predicted proteins | sample GuaBasSediGuay16_FD_121797 | JGI IMG/M metagenome (GOLD analysis project Ga0180301, IMG submission 121797) | Subseafloor sediment microbial communities from Guaymas Basin, Gulf of California, Mexico - Guay16, Core 4569-2, 12-15 cm | ecosystem: Environmental > Aquatic > Marine > Hydrothermal...
GTGGTAAAGATTTAGTTATTATCGAGAGCTATGATTATCCAGAAACTTTATTAAGTATTGGTTATTCAGTTCCTGAATTAGTTAAGACATTCAATTCAAAAATAATTTTAGTAACTACATGTAAAGATGGAACTATTGATAGAGTTGTTGATAAGATACTACTGTACAAGTATTTTGTTGAAAAATATGGATGTAAATTAGATGGAGTTATTCTAAATGTAATACCATTACCACATCTTGAAAGAGTAAAAGGTTACATAGTACCTCTACTTGAAAATTCAGGTATTAAGGTTTTAGGTTTAATCACTAAAAAGCCTAAGTTAATAGCACCAACTGTTAGAGATATTGTCGAAGCATTAAATGGTGAAGTTTTAGAAGGTGAGAAATATCTTGATAATATTGTTGAAGATATATTAATTGGTGCTATGAGCCCTGAGGCTGCCATTAGATGGTTTAGAAGAGTTAGTAATGCAGCTATAGTCACTGGTGGTGATAGAACCGACTTAATTATTCAGGCAATTGAAACAAAACCTAGCGTAATAATACTAACTGGCAATTTATATCCGACTATAGGTGTTCTTATAAGAGCTAGAGAAAAAGGAATACCAGTAGTTCTAGTACCATACGATACCTATACCACAGTAGAAAAGTTAAGAGAGGTACAAAGAATAGTAACACCGGAATCACTAAGAACGAAAGAAAAAGAAATCTTAGAAACAATAGAGAAAGATATAAAATGGAAAGAAATTCTAGAAATAATAAAAAGCTAAACGAAATTTAAATAATAGATAATTGATAAATAAACTAATTCAATATTTTTTCAATTCCACACCAAGGTTTGGTATATAATGTATCATTTAATCAATGATTTAGCGCTCATGATGAATTGTTACTATTGATCATGTTTCGATATTGATAGCATATTCATATGTCTATTGTTTCTATACAAGAGCTCTTCAGAACATACTGTTCATCAAGTTTATTAGTAGTTGAACGGGTATAGGTTAGGGTTTGTTATGTGTGAATCAAGTGTATATGTGAAGGAAGATGGTGAGGAGAAGCTTATAGCTAAGGAGGTCGTATCACTTATACCAAGAGAAAATGGCTTCATCTTTATAATATATCTGGTAAAAAGTATGAAATATACAATGTCGCTATAGAGTACATAGATTTTATTAATCATAAAGTCGTTCTTAGAAAAATAAAGTAAGTCATTACTTATGGAGTAGCATTAGGGTTTCATAAATGAAGATAGCTATCGTAGGAAAAGGAGGTGTGGGTAAAACAACTATAGCAGCATGTCTTGCTAGGTTACTCAGTAGAGACAAGTATAATGTTATAGCTGTTGATGCTGATCCAAGCTTAAATTTAGCAATAGCTCTAGGAATTTCTAGAGATATAGCCTATAAAGCTCCTGCCTTATTTGATGATGAAGAATTTATAAGATCAAGAACTCTTTTACCTAATGGCCTATATATCATGAACCCAAAGGTAGATGATGTTATAGAGAGGTTTGGTATTAAAGTACCTGACAATGTTACACTTATAAAATTCGGTGAAGTGAAAAGAGGTGGTACCAGGTGTCTATGTCCAGAATATGCATTTCTACGAGCACTACTCTCCCATTTAATTCTTGGTAGAAAAGATGTCGTTATTCTTGATATGGTTGCAGGTCTAGAACATATGAGTAGAGGTGCTGCTAAAGGTATAGATCTTATGCTGTGTGTTGTTGAACCAACTATAAAAGCTATTGATGTTGTTCTACAAATGTATAGATTATCTAAGGATATAAATATTAAGCGATTTGAATTCATAGCTAATAAAATTAGGAAAGAAAGTGATAACGAATTCATAAAGAAACACATAAAGACAAGTATATTTGAAGTTATTCCGTATGATGAGGCTGTAATAGAAGCTGATGAACTAGGTATTTCTCTATTAGACTATGCACCTAATTCTCCAGCTGTAAAAGCCATTGAAAGATTGAAAAGCAAATTGCTTAGCATAATTAAATAGAGGAATTATGAAGATATATTAATAACGATACAATCAAAATTCATGCTTCATAACAAAAACTTATATTTCATCAACTATACTACGTAGGCAGGGAACACCCTTGAGTATTCCTTATAGGAACTTTAGATTAAGAGTTGATGAACTTAGATCTACATTTGGTGAAGTTAAGGGTCTTGATATAAGTGTTGGCTACATTGTTGAGGAATAGGAAGAACCTCCAGGTCCTACACTATTTCCATCTATAGCTACATTGAGAGCATGGGACCATATTCTTTTGAATAGATATAAGCCATTATATTTACCTTACTGTGATTTATGTTGTCTATGTACTTATGGTAGATGTGATCTTTCAGGGGTAAAAGAGGCACTTGTGGAATCAGTTTATCTGAGCAACAATCTCGTTTAGTTACATTAGTATGTGCTATTGGAGCATCTACACATACAAGTCATGCTCGTGAACTCCTTGAGAAGCTTAAAGCTAAGCTTGGAGAAGACACACCTATAGATCTTGGTGGTGAAGTATATGTTGAAATGCCTATAACAAGACTTGTTACAGGCGTTAAACCCAGAACCCTTAGAGACTTAGAGATTGTACTCGATTATGTTGAGGAGCAAATTGTACAAACACTAGCTAGTGTACATACGGGACAGGAAGGTAATTGGATTGACTATGAATCTAAGGTTTTTCATCTAGGCATGCTTGACCATGTAGCTATGGAAATTGCAGATGTAGTCCAAATAGTCTCTCTTGGCATGCCCAAAGCTGATTCAGAGGCTCCTTTAGTGCATCTAGGTATAGGTGCCATAGATGTTACAAAACCTGTTATTTTAATCATAGGACATAATGTTCTTCCATCAGCAGCTATTGTAGACTATCTGGAGGAATTAGGTATTAGAGATAAAGTTGAGGTGTGTGGTCTTTGTTGTACAGCACATGATATAACTAGATATGAGAAGAAACGTGCCAAGATTGTTGGCCCTATATCTTGGCAACTGAGATTCATCAGAACAGGTATCCCAGATGTAGTTGTAATAGATGAGCAATGTATTTATACGAATCTCCTCGAAGAAATTAAGAAAATCAATGCTATTCTTATAGCTACAACAGATAAGGCTATGCATGGTCTTCCAGATAGAACCTATGCAGATCCCGATACAGTAGTCGAGGAGCTTGTGAATGGAAAAATACTCGGTGTGGTTATTCTTGATGAAGAGCGAGCTACAGAAGTAGCTGTAAAAACAGCACTTAAAATAGCTCCTATGAGAATGAAATACAAATGGAGTTTATTGAGTAAAGATCAGATAATTGAATATGCTAAAAAATGCTCTAGATGTAGAAATTGTGAAAGAAATTGTCCACAGAACCTCCCAATATCTACGGCTATGACGGTTGCTATGAAGGGGAATATATCAGCATTAACAATGCTATATAGAAGGTGCTTTGCTTGTAGAAGATGTGAATATGATTGTCCAAGAGATATACCTATTCTCTCGCTAATCTTGGCATCTGCAAAAGAGACTATGAGTGAAGAGATCTATAGATGTAGAGTTGGTAGAGGAGCTATACAAGATACAGAGATTAGAGCTGTTGACAGAGACATCGTATTAGGTACCATACCAGGTGTTGTAGCTTTTGTCGGATGTGCTAATTGGCCTGATGAAGCACAAGACGTAGCTAAAATGGCTAGAGAATTTGCATCTAGGAGATACATTGTAGTTACATCAGGTTGTTCTGCTATGGCCCTAGCGATGTATAAGAATGAAGAAGGCAAAACACCTTATGAAGAATTCTCTGGAATATTTGAGGCTGGAGGTATAGTTAATGTAGGTTCATGTGTTGCTAATTCACATATAGCTGGAGCTGTGATAAAGATTGCAAACATTTTTGCAAAACTATCTCTTAGAGCAAATTATGCTGAGATAGCAGATTATATTCTCAATAAAGTTGGGGCTGTAGGCGTTGCATGGGGTGCCATGAGTCAAAAGGCTGCTGCAATAGCCGCTGGATTCTGGCGACTTGGCATATCTGTTATTGCCGGTCCACATGGGCTTAAATACAGAAGAATGCTTCTCGGAGACAAAGATAGGGATGAGAACTGGTATGTTTATGATGCTATGACAGGAGAGAGAATTTATGGCGGTCCAGCACCGGAGCATTTATTCTATGCAGCTGAATCTCTTGAGGAAACTATGATAATGATACCGAAATTATGTATAAGACCAGCTGATACACCTCAAGGTAGAGCAATTAAGTTGACAAACTATATTTCACCATATAAGATGTTCTATGGTGATGATAAGCTACCTCCAGATATTCACTTCTTCATCAGGACGGAAGCTGATGTGCCAATAACATAATGAAATTATAGCATATCTCAAAGAAGTTGGATGGAAAGAAAAATCCGTTACATCAAACCCAACGTTACTTGAAGAAGTTATAGAGAAATACAAAATGAGGAGGAGAGGAATTAAAATATAGGTGATATCAATGGCTTTAGAGTATTGGCTACGAGGAGATATACCTCCGGGTCCTCTAAAAGCCATCGTATTAACAGATATCAAGAAAGTCGCAGAGATATTAAGGAGAAATAAAAACTCCTCAATTATCTTACTTAGCTCACAAATAACGAAACTCGAAGAGATCATCAATGAGAAGGTAGTTGAAAAATTTGTAGTGATAGCTAATGCGATCAACAGTGATATAATCACATCTGATTCAAAAACTATTAGAATATTGGATTCATTAGGATTCAGAAGATATAAGATAATCTTTCCACTTGAAATGATTCAAAAATTATTGAGAAACCCGCCAAAGTGTGAATCACTGGTAATTCTAGCTGGATTTAGATATGCATATGGATGGTTACTCTTAAACAGTTTAAAACATTATAGATCGACTATACGTACGTTGTCATTAGATCCATATGCACAACCTAATGCCACATGGACACTGGCATCATCACCTCTTCAAATATGGATTAAAAACATTTCGCCTAATAGAAATACTTAAAGCTCCTAGTTAATACTTACAACAGGATGGGTTGTAACAGAATGACTAAAAGACTTACATTAAATATTCTTGCTCCAGTAGAAATTCCTGAGAATGTTAGTGTAAAGATATTCAAAGCTCCTCCAACACCGCCCAAAGGTGCTTTTAGTGATATACCTGTTGATGTTGGACCACAGTATGAAGGTCAAAGAGTTAGAGCAAAGGAGATGTACGTAGAGCTTGGAGGGCCTAAAGTTAAATACAAATACGAACTTTTTAGATTTAAAATTAGAGAAAATTGAAGATGGAGAAATAATTGTTGTAGGTCCGGATCTTAATGAACTTAAAGAAGGTGAGCACCGTCCCTACGCAGTTATCATAGAAGCTGCTGGTAAAGGTCTTGAGCCTGAAGCTGAAGGAGTTCTAGAGAGACGTATTCATGAATTTAGCAATTATATTCAAGGCTATATGCACCTAAATCAGAGGTATGATATATGGCTGAGAGTAAGTAAGAGATCTTTTCAAAAAGGATTAAACTCCTTTAAGCTTATCGGTACAGCTCTCTATAGATTACTCAAATCTGCATTTCCTATAATAGAGAAAATGAGAATTATATTTATAACAGAGCCTAAAGTTGTCGAGATGCTTCATGAGCAGGCATTGAAAGTTTATGAAGAAAGGGATAGAAGAGCATTAGGATTAAGAGATGAAGATGTTGAAGTATTTTATGCATGTAAGTTATGTCAATCATTTGCACCTACACATGTATGTATAATAACACCAGAGAGACCATCTGCTTGTGGTGCTATATCATGGCTAGATGCTAGAGTAGCTGCACAAATAGATCCCAAAGGACCTATACAGCCAGTACCTAAGGGCAAAGTTATTGACCCAGTAGCAGGTGAATATGAGACTGTTAATGAAGTTATTAAAAAAGCTCTCTAGTGGTACCATACAAAGAGTACGTCTATATGCATTATTTGAAGCTCCACCAACAATTTGTGGATGTTTTGAAATAGCTACATTCTATATACCTGAGCTAGATGCTATAGGGCTTGTTCATAGAGGTTATACAGAGAATACACCAATAGGCTTAAGGTTTAGTCAAATAGCAGATGCTGTTGGCGGAGGTAAACAAGTACCTGGCTTTCAAGGCATAGGTATACTTTATTTAAGAAGTCGCAAACTCTTTCAAGCCGATGGTGATTGGACACGTATAGTATGGATGCCATCAGAACTCAAAGAAAGAATCCTAGATGCAATACCACCAGATCTAAGAGATAAAATTGCAACAGAGAAAGATGTTTCAAATGTAGAAGAGCTCAAGAAGTTTTTAATAGAAAAAGGTCATCCAATAGCTAAGAAGATCATAGAGATGGAGAAGAAAGTTAAAGAGGTACCTAAAAAAGTAGAAAAAGCTAAACCTGCAGAAGCTATGCCACAACCTACCCAAATACCAATATCTCCAGCACCTCAAATGCAGCCTAAGGTGGTAACCTCTGGGAGCAGCAGTTCAAACATTCACAGTTCCGGGCCTTGGAGGTATTACTGTTACAGTCTCTATTCCTACACCTACTCAGAGAAAAGAACCAAGTATTACTATATTACTTAAGGGTGTAAAAATCAGAATAGAGAAGATGGTTCTTAGGAAATCTGAAGGTGAGAGTAGGTGAGTGAAAGAATAAGAAAGGATGAAAAGCAGGAAGAAGAGTCTAAAGAGTAAGCAATTATACTTGGATTATTAGCTAGGATAGCTGAAGTTCTTGATAAGGGTATTGTTGAACTTTATAATGTTGAACTTGAGTTAGATGAAGTTGCTCTTCAAATTCCACAAACAGCTCTTGAAACTCTTCCAATTCCAATGGCAATAGTTCCACAGAAGCAGATTGAAACTGCTAAACCTGAAGTACAAGTGGCTGCAGGAGTTACTAAAGCTATTGAGGTTATAGGTAGAAAGATTGTGGAACTAGCTAAAATTGCCTTTGAAGAACCTAAGCCTAAATTTATTGGTAGAGTTGTTGAGGACAAAATGGAAGCTACTAAAAGCGAAGGAGGATCTAGAGATAGGATCATAGTTCTAGGAGGCCATACATATTCTCCATATCACTATTTAGCCGGATACAAACCTCCTCATTCACCAGCGTTCGGTGGTGATACATTCGATATGAGGATAGGATTACCAAGAGCTGTTAAGCGAGTATTCGGTGATGCTCTTGGTAATCCTGTTGAATGGGCTAAAATATGGGAAAATAAATTTGGAGCTGAAGCGATAGATATACACCTTGTAAGTACTGATCCATCAATAAAAGATGCTCCTCCTGAAGAAGCTGTAAGAGTTATTGATGATCTTCTTCAAGCTGTAAAAGTACCCATAGTTGCTGGTGATAGTGAAAATCCTGAAAAAGATGTACTCGTATTTCGTAAAATAGTTGAAGCATTTCCTAATGAAGGACTTGTGATAAATAGTCTTAACTTAGATATGAAGCTTGAAGATGTATGTCCATATATTGCTAAAACAAATGCCACTGTGATAAACTTCTCACCTATGGACATAGATAAAGCTGAGGAGATAAATAGAAAGACATATGATTGGATTCCTAGAGAGAGGATAATGCTTGATTTAAATATAGGCGGCATAGGTTATGGTACAGAATACGGCTTTACAACAATGGAGAGAGCAAGGCTATCAGCATTAATAGGTAATGAACTTTTACAACATCCATTCAATGTTAGTGCTGCAAATGCATGGGGTGCTAGAGAAGCTTGGATAGCTATGGATCCTTACTGGGATCCGAAAGAAATCAGAGGCCCTCTATGGGAGACATTAGCATGTGTAATATGTCTGCTAGCAGGAGCAGATTACTTTATGATCCTACATCCATTGACCATGAAAGTACTGAAAGCGTTAAGAGAATATTTATTCTCTGAACCGAAGCCAAAAGATCCTGAAAAAGCACTTAACTGGTTATCTGCAAAAATACCGGTGATGTAAATGCCATGGCAACCGCCTAATCCCATACAGGTATATCAGTTACCTCCTAAAACAAATTGTGGTAAATGAGGAGAAACAAACTGTATGGCATTTGCTGTTAGAATTGTGAATTTTGAGGGACAAATAGAGCAGTGTACGTCATTAGTTGAAGATCCAAGCTATAGAGAGAATTATGAGAAACTGAAATCCTTGATAACTCCACCAGTGAGAGAAATAGTATTGAAGAGCTCTAAGAAAACTGTGAAGATTGGTGGTGAATATGTTCTAATATAGGCACGAACTAAGATATATGAATCCAACTGCAATTGCTATCGATGTTGATGATTCTATGGACAAAGATACAATAGTTAAACGTTTACAGATGATAGAGAGATTTGAATATGACTATGTTGGTCAAAAACTTAAACTTGATTTAGTTGCTGTTAGATCTACAACAGATGATCCTAAACAGTTTGCCAAAACAGTTCAAACTGTCATAGAGAATACTCATTATCCACTAATCTTATGCTCCTTAAAATCAACTGTAATAGAGGCTGGACTGAATGTTCTATCTCTAGAGTACAGGTCCTTGATCTATGCAGCAACAAAGGAGAACTGGAGAGATGGCTGAGCTTGCGAAGAGATATGAGGCTCCATTAGTTATTACAAGTCCTGGGGATCTTGATACATTAGTATCTTTGGTCAAAACTCTTGAAGAGGACATAGGTATAACTGATTTAGCTTTGGATCCTGGGACTTTTACAGGTCCAGGAGGACTAGCATATACTGTCAAAGCATATACATGGTTAAGATACAAAGCAACTTATGATCTATGGAAGTATGCTGGATACCCACTTATAGGAACACCTATATCAGCTTGGTCTTCAGTCGAAGGAGAAATCATGGATAAGATGTGGTGGGAAGCTATTCTAGCAACAATTCTATGACAAGATATGCTGATTTATTAATTATGCACTCCATTGATGGATGGGTTTTATTACCATTAGTTATGTGGAGATTCCAACTATACACAGATCCAAGGAAGCCTGTAGCTGTACCTCCTGGTGTTAGAGAAATTGGTACCCCGGACGAAATGTCACCAGTGTTAGTTTCATCAAACTATGCTCTTACATATAGCATTGTTTTAAGTGATGCTGAGAAATCCAAAGTAAATGCATGGTTAGTTGTCATAGATACAGAGGGTTTAACTATAGATGTATCAGTAGCAGCTAGAAAGTTTACTGGAGATAAAATTGCTGAGATCATCAAGTCGCATAACCTCGATAAAAAGATTAAACATAGAATACTCATTATACCTAGTAAAGCAGCACGAGTATCTGGAGACGTAGAGGATTCTACAGGATGGAGAGTTATAGTAGGACCTATGGACTCAAGTGAAATAGGTAAATTCCTTGAGAAAATATGGACCCCCGATAAAATTAAAGAGATTATGAGTCAGTAATTTATCAATGTAATTAACATTTTCCATTTAAACAATGATGAGAAAGATGAAGAGTAAGGACATGGTTAAAGTTGTTTTTTCTCAGTACAACGTAGAGATAGAGGTTCCAAAAGGCATTTCTATTCTAGAAGCTGCTCAAAGAGCTGGAATCGGTATTAGAAGTGTTTGCGGCGGTAAAGGTTATTGTGGTAAATGCAAGGTTCTTGTACGTGGAGCTGTAAAACATAAACTGGTAGATAAATCACTCTTAACGAAAGAAGATATTGCAAGGGGATACGTATTAGCATGTTTAGCTAAGATCTTAGGTGATGTAGAGGTCTTTATACCACCGGAAACTGCTTTAGGTAAAGCAAAGCTATTAACTCATGTTTTATTATCCAAAATCACACCTGAACCTTATATAACAAAAATTTACATAAATGATTACCTAGATCTCGTCAAGATTTTAACTTTCTATAAAGTTAATGACTCTTTGAAGCATAAAATAGAATATAACATCGAGAAAAAGAAGAGAAGCATAGCTATAGTGAATTCATTAAGTAATAGAGTTATTGATGTTAGAGAAGATGAGAATCTCTATGATATTGCTGTAGATATAGGTACGACAAAGATCGTTGTTTCTTTGGTCAATATTGCTACAGGTGAGATAATTGATGTAGAATCTGAATTCAATAAGCAAATTATGTATGGAGAATATCTGGTCTCCAGGATCTCATATACTATAGATAAAAAAGAAGGTTAAGAGAGTTACAAAAAGTTGCTGTAGACATAATTAACGATCTAGTTACTAAACTATGTAAAAAGCACGGTATAAATAATTACGAAATATATGAAGCTAGCGTTGCTGGCAACACAGTTATGACATATCTTTTCGTTGGTCTAGATCCATATCCATTAATACGTTCATTTAAAATTCCAGTTAAGGTTCAGCCTACGCCATACGTATTAAATGCCAAGGATATTGAATTGAATATAAATAAGTACGCAAATATATACGTTCTTCCTTGTAGTGGCAGATTCTTAGGCGGTGATGTAATAGGAGATGTACTTACAGCTGGGATCAATTTCTCAGAAGATCCAGCACTCTTAATCGATATAGGTACAAATACTGAGGTCGTTATAGGATGTAAACATTGGTTTATGGGGACAACAGCTCCGGCTGGACCAGCTTTTGAGGGTTGGGGCTTGAAATGTGGTGTAAGAGCTATTGTTGGGGCTATAGAGAGTATAAAAATAGATCCCAAGACTCTTAAAGCTTACTATAGCACTATAGGTAATGCAAAACCGATAGGAATATGTGGTTCAGGATACATAGACTTACTTGCACAGTTATTTATCAATGGTGTTATAGATAGACAAGGTAAGTTCTATAGACATATCAAATCACCTTACATTAGAGAGGGATCTGAAGGATATGAATACGTAGTAGTTCCAGCTGGAGAATCTGGTACAGGTAAAGATATCGTAATTACAGAGAAAGATATCTATAACTTGATAGATGCTAAGTCATCCGTATGTGCTGCTATATCCATCATATTGAAGAAAATGTACTTAAGTGTCAAAGATATTAAAAAGGTCTTCATATGTGGTGCATTTGGGAGATATCTAAATATAAACAGTGCTATAGCCATAGGTATGATACCCGAGTTTCCAAATGCTGAGATAATATACATAGGTAATGGCTCTCTAGGTGGTGCCTATCTAACATTAATATCCAAAACCTATAGACAAGAGGCTGAAAGAGTTGCAAGAAATATGGCTATAGTAGAACTTATGTTAGACTCAAATTTCATGGAAGAATACGAAGCAGGATTCCTACTGCCTGGTAAACCTGAGCTATTTCCATCATGGTCGAAAGCAAGTAGAGAAATAAAACCCTGGAGATCATTATAACTAGCTAAAGTAAGTATAGATTGCTTATTAAGTTTCATAGATAGTTTATTAGTGGTTACTTTGAGGAGTCCATTCATAGCATCAATCTCCGGAAAGGGAGGTGTTGGTAAAACTACTCTAGCAGCTCTTTTACTCAAGGTACTGCTTGAAAATTCATCGGAGGACTCCATACTTATTGTTGATGCTGATCCAGCTACGAATCTCCCAGAGGTTTTAGGGATTACACTACCTAGAACTATTGGTGATGTTGTTGAAGGATTCAAAAGAAGGATGAGTAGTATAGATAATTTAGGCTTCGAGAAATCAGCACTGTTACAATATTGGATTATGCGTGATTGTCTCATTGAAACACCTCGCTTTGATTTCCTAGCTATGGGACGTGGAGAGGGAGAAGGATGTTATTGTTACGTAAATTCAATCTTAACAAAAATTCTAGTGGATCTAATAAAGAACTATAATGTTGTATTAATGGATATGGAAGCAGGGCTTGAACATTTAAGTAGACGTGTAGATAGACATGTAAATACAATGATAATTGTTGTAGATCCATCAATTATGAGCCTCAAAACAGCTGAGAGAATAAAGACTATAACTGAAGAAGTAAAGATCAATCCAGAAAAGAAATACAAAGAAATACATAGTAGGTAATAGGATACCTCAATCAATGTATAAAACCCTTAATGAATGGGCCAAAAGAATAGGATATGAATTAGCTGGTATAATTCCTGAAGATGAACTCATCATGAAATATAACTTAGCTGGTAAATCACTTCTCACTTTACCTCCAAATAGTGCAGCTGTTGAAGCTGTAAAAAATATAGTTAAAAACATAGGTCTCATTGACTAAATCCTTATAAAGCCAAAGCTAAATTGTGAATGATATAGAATTTGTTAATTTACTACTCCATTAGTATAAAGTATTAGCTTTAAAGAGAAGGAATGTTATCCAAAGAAAACACTAGTAGTTGTTATAATGGAGTTAAAGCTAAACTGGCTATGTCATAGATATATGCAGTTATGGTTTCATAAACTGCATATACCTCAGCCAGTGAATATAGTGAAGTTGAGAATCTTTCATGTATAGCGCTTTTTCTTTTCGAAAGCTTATCAAGTAGTTCATTACATTGAACCATAATTTCATAGAGCTCTACAACATCAAAACCTGTACTTAGGGCTTTTCTTATTACCTCTTGGTATAATATGTCAAGATTTCTCACACAGTCCTTTAGATGATTTAAATCCTCTTTACCTATTTTCAATTCTCTATGAAGAATTTCAAGTATTACATTTGCTCCATGTTTAGCTTCATCACCTATTTCTTCAATAACTTTAGCTACTATTCTGAAATCAGTAAGTTTTAGTATGTTTTCCTTCAGAGCACTTGAAGTCAATTGTTTTCGGATGGTTCTAACTGTGTAGAAATATAGTCTATTTAGATTATCATCTCGAAAATGAATTGAGTTTGCCAGAGATATATCCCAGGATAAGAGTGCTTCAGCAACATCAAGATACATAGATCTAGCAATTTTACTCATGTTCCTAATTAATTCCTTAACATCGCCATAACTTGAGGAAAGCACTTGCAGTGTAATTGCATTTTCTTCTTCACTCATAACTTCAAGTCCTAATAATGTATTACGAGCTTTTTCTATGGATTCTCTAATGGTTCTCTCCATAGCTTTATTAAATCTAAGCTCAATAATATCAATACCCTGGAGATAAGCTGCTATAAGTGTATTGTAAATACCTCGAGGATCACTTACTGTGA
>Ga0180301_10003068_pt1 | contig 13099 bp, 10 predicted proteins | sample GuaBasSediGuay16_FD_121797 | JGI IMG/M metagenome (GOLD analysis project Ga0180301, IMG submission 121797) | Subseafloor sediment microbial communities from Guaymas Basin, Gulf of California, Mexico - Guay16, Core 4569-2, 12-15 cm | ecosystem: Environmental > Aquatic > Marine > Hydrothermal...
CTACCTTTAGCTAACCACCAGTATTCTACTTTACCATCAACTTTGACTTTCACTTTAACATAATCGAAATCTGGATGTGCTAACACTGCGACGTTTGCTGGTAATGTCCATGGAGTAGTAGTCCAAATCAATAAGTACTCATTCTCTTTATCAACAATTGGAAATTTAACGTAAATTGATGGATCCTCCAAATCCTTATACTCAATCTCATGCTCAGCAAGTGCTGTTTGACACCTCGGACACCAATGAACGACCCTTAAGTCCTTATCAATTAGACCTTTTTCCCAGGCTTTCTTGAACGTCCACCACTCAGATTCAATCCATTCTTGAGTTATCGTCATATATGGTTTATCCCAATCCATCCAAACTCCTAATCTCTGAAACTGTTTCGTCATAATCTCTTTATTAGTTAATGCGAATTTTTTACACTCTTCAATGAATTTTTCGATTCCAAGCTTCTCAATCTCCCTCTTGTTCTTGATGCCAAGCTTTTTCTCAACTAAAACTTCAATAGGAAGACCATGCATGTCCCATCCAGGCTGTCTCCATACATCGTATCCTTTAGCTGTATAGAATCTGATAACAACATCCTTGAGAACTTTATTCCATGCTGTTCCTAAATGAATGTAACCGCTTGTATAAGGAGGACCATCGAGGAAGTAGAATTTCTTTTTGCCTTTATTCTTTTTCTTAACAAGCTCATAAACATTATTTTTAATCCAGAAGTATTCGACTCTTTCTTCAACTTCTTTAGGATTATAAACTTTAGGAGGCACTAAGGAGTATTTCTCTGCCACCGTCCACACTCCTTCACCAATATTATTATCCTTTTTTATGAAAAATGATTTTCAAGGTTAATGATGATTTTAAGAAAAATCTTTTGTTTTAAAAAGATTACTAATCATAACTTCCAGTTTGCTTAATATGGTGTTAAGTGTTGCAAAGAATAAAAGACGAGAAAAAATTTCTACTGGAATCGCTTAAAACGTTAATTAGCATAGAGACACCCTCATCTAAAGAAGGGCCAGCAATAAGATTTATCATGAATTTACTTGACAATTACTCGATACCATATGAGCTTCAGCATATTGAAGGAGATTCCTATAATTTGATAATTAATCCAGTAAAGAGGCCGAAGTTAATAATCGCATCACATGTGGATACGGTACAACCGTATGTGCCATTAAGGGTTAAGGATGAATTCATAGTCGGGAGAGGGGCTTGCGATGTTAAAAGTGGTGTTGCCATAATTCTCACCCTTAGCATAAGCTCTAGAATTCCTGATGATTTATCCCTGGTGATATTATCGCAGGAGGAAACAAGTGGAGCTGGTTCTGTTAAATATTTAAAGGATTTCTATCCTGAGTTTGCTATTGTGATAGAGCCAACTGAGCTTAAAATAGCTACCGCGGGATACGGCTATATAGAGGCTCGGATTCTTATTGAAGGAGAAGCTCATCATCCTAATTCTATCGCCGCAAGAAATCCGTTGAAAAATCCAATTTTAAGGCTTGGAGAGTTGCATAACGTATTATCATCCCTACTTAAAGACCTAGAATTTACGTACACAAGAATTCATTCTTCAGGTTTTGAATATTCCACACCAGAGAGCGTAGAATTATCCTTAGAGATTATGGTTCCTCCCGATAAGGATGCGTATAAGGTAATGACTCACTTAATAAATGAAATTAAGATTGGTAAGGTGATCATAGAGGATATTTCTAGCGGATTCAGAACGAAAAACGATAAATTTGTTCGCTTAATTTCTGAGGCATTTAAGAAAGCTTTAAATGAAGATGCAGAGCTCGCTGCCATGATGGCCTGGACTGATGCTAATAATTTTGCAATTAATGGGGTAGATTCTATAGTATTTGGTCCAGGAAGCTTAGAGCATGCCCATTCTATGGATGAGAAAGTAAAGATCGAGGATGTATGGAAAGCTTATAAAGTTTTGAGAGAAGTCATAAACTTATACTCTCAATTTCTCTAAAACACTCTTTACAGCGTTCTCTCCTATTCTAGCCAACCATTTAGCTTTTTCAGAACTCAATGACTCAGCAAATACTCTGAATACTGGTTCCGTCCCTGACGGTCTCAATAGGATCCAGGAATAATCTTTAAGCATTATTTTATAACCATCGAAGGTATATATTTCTCTTATCTCCTCCTTTGGAATTTCCTTAATAACAAGACTATATGCTTCTTCTAGAACTTTCTGCTTAAGCTCATCTGGACAAGGTATATTCTTTTTTATCATAAGGGATTGAGGGAGTTCTTTTACTAATTCCGATAGAGATTTCCCTTCTTCCTCTAAAATCTCGAGAAGTCTTAATGTAGCTAAAGCTGCGTCGCCATAGTATATCGCGTCACTCCATACAAATTTTCCGCTTTCCTCAAAACCGAATGGGGCATTATTCTTTTTCATCATATATGCAATCGAAGGAGGACCAACTTTTGAAAAGAAAACTTTTCCTCCAGCCCTCTCTATCATGATTAGAGGAATAGAGCTGGTATTTATTGTCATCACAAATTTCTTCACTCCTTCTCTCAGTAATTTTTTGACGAATATCGTTCCAGTAACATCTCCCCAATAGATATTTCCAAGCTCATCACCAAAAATTGCTCTATCCCCATCTCCATCAACTCCAACACTAATATCAGCTCTAATGGCTTTAGCTACTTTCCCCATTTTCTGAAGATTCTCAATTGTTGGTTGGGGATCCCTCCCTCTGAATTCAGGGTCCATATAGTCATTAATTGCAACAACATCGATATTGGCACTTTGAAAAATCATTTTAAGAATTCCTGATGCTACGCTATTGCCAGAATCTACTACGATTTTTCTTCCCTCTACCTTGTTTAGCTTTATAAGCTTCAGAACGCTTTCTTGATAGATAAGAGAAGCATCCTCAATATATTCTATTGTTCCTAAGTTTTTCCAGTTTGCTCTGTTAAAGTTCTCTTTCAAATATATTTTCTCAATTTCTCTCTCCTCCTCGTGAGAAAGCTCAGAAGTATCATACTTGAATACTAGGATACCATCTATATCAGGTGGTGTATGGCTTCCAGTAACAACTACAGCCCCATCAGCACCTATATATTTGAGAACATGAAGAACCCCAGGAGTAGGCATTAAACCGACATCTATTACATCAACTCCTCCTGCTAAAAGACCGGATTCTAGGGCTAATTTTATTGGTATCGATTGATATCTATGATCATATCCAACAAGAATTAGGGAATTCTCCCCAAAAAACTTAGCTATAGCTAATCCTATTTTAGCAACATTTTCTGGTCTGAGCTTCTCGTCAATATATCCCCTTATACCAGATGTTCCAAATAGTTTCATATTTATCCCTCAATCCATGATAGCGGTTATAGCCTTCTTAATTACATCGGAGAGATTCTGAAGAAATTCAACACCTTTATCAGAATCAACTCCTCGATACTCAATTAATACCTTTAATCTTCTGCCCCTTCTTCCAGCATTTGGGTCAGGGATTGGAACAAAATTCATAATGATCCATTCGTTAGGAGCCACGGGTTCTCCTATCGAGATTCCCGCTGAAAAGGGGTTTAGATCTTGCCTATTAAAAGCGTTTCTTAGCTTTTTTACGTAAGTTGAATTAATTAGTTTTCCAACCAGTTCAAAAGTATCAGCGGAAACCAAAACAGTTGCGTCAAATAGTCCAATTATATCTACAAGGGTATAACTGATAGCATCACCAAGAATACTTTCATAAACTTCATAGGCCAAATTTGTTAAGTCTAAAGCATTTGTAAAGCTCCAGGAATCAACAACAAATCCTTTTACAGATACCACGATTAAATCCCTCAGACTTCTCGGATCTCTAAGAAGATATTCTTTAAGCGGACCAGTAGGTGTAGGAATTACCCTTTCCTCTTTCTTAAATCCTTTACTCTCAAGAACAGCTCTAAACTTCTCAGCATCAAGTTCTTTACCCATTTTTATCAAATTCTTATAGATAATATGTATCCTCTCTATGTCAAATTTCATATTTCCTTACCTAAACATACCCGTACTTAAACTCCTCATAACTAATAAAGCCACCTACATTTTTAATCTCTTTCACAAGAAGTTCAAAGTATTCCTCCTCACGGAAAAGGTCAAATGGCCATAAGACTCCTGGCTTATATTTCTCAACATCTATTGCCTTTAACAAAATCTTAATTAGGGCTAATGTTGCTCTATCAATTGCCCTTTCATTTTTTGAATAATCGTATTCCATTTCAACCTTCCAAACCTCAAGGCTCTTCATGAAGCGATTTATTATCGATATTTGAAATAAAAATAAGTCCTCATCTTCATACTCATTTAAAGAAGAATATAATTCATCGCATTCTATCAGGTTAAATTTCAAAAGCGCTGAAAGATCACTTATGAAACCTTTCCTGCCCAGTAGGAAGAAATAAAGTTTATGAAACTTTTTTCCAATTTTATAAAGGAGAAATCTATCTAATGCACCAAATATAACGGCTTCTAGCTGATAGAAGTCTCCAATTTTTATCTCCACATCCCTTCTTAAAGAAAGCACATTAAAACTCTCAACCTTTCCTTTATAAACTCCAAATGCTTCCTCTTGAAAAATTTTCATAAAATCTTTCGCCGGTTTTAAAGGCAATATCCTAAATGGATGCGAGTCATGTATTGGAAGGACGCCAGCAAATATGCTTACATTAACATTTCTTTTGAAATGAGAAGAAAAAACCTGCCATAGAGTGAATAAAGCATTTACTTTCGGAATTATCACTTTACCATACTTCTTCCCGAGAATATCTAAATCATTGTCCGAACTTCTAAAGTTTAAATCTACTATCACTTTTGAAGGATTCTTTTCTATATCCTCCTCATCCCTTATCCAGGCAATCGAAATTTCAGCGTCCTCCGTCACTCTAAAGCTTTTTGAAAGAAGCTTAGAGATTCCTTCACCTAGGCCTTTTATGGATACCTCAATCATTGCTCCATACACCTGCTAAGTAAATCTGTCCGAGAGCTATACCTCCGTCACCTGGAGGAACCTTTCTATTCCTATAAAGCTTGTAACCATTAATACCTCTTCTAACACCTTTAATAATATAATCGTTAACAGCTGAACCACCACTAATAACAATAATCTCTGCACCAATCATTTCAGCTACTTTAGCTGCAACTGTTCCTAAAGACTCTCCAAGCTTAAACTGTACCGTAGCGCCTATAGACTTTTCACCAATTTCGTCCATTTTGTCTATTACTTCCTCTAGGAATTTCGATGTCCTAATTATATATTTGCCATCCAATTTAGTAACTTTAAATGATAGGTCCTCAACTATCTTTCCACCATATGAGAATTCCTCAAGCTTTATAGCTGGCTCTCCCTCATAATCCCTCTCAAAACATATACCGAGTAAAGCAGAGATGGAATCCAAGAACCTACCAGTGCTTGAATGCAGTATTGCATTTTTAGACTGGTTGATTGCAACTCTTGCCTCTTTTTCTCCAAGCGGCAATCCTCTTATTAAATTACGCTCTCTTAGGAAATCAATTATTTCATCTTCAACCATAAAAGTTGAGAGAAATCCTATTAGCGAACGAACTGGATATCTAACAGCTCTATCGCCGCCTGGAAGAGGAATGTACTCGAGATGACCAACTCTTTCATACCTCCCATCTTCTTTAAGAACTATAATTTCTCCTCCCCATATATTTCCATCGTCTCCATAACCAACGCCATCGATTGCTATGCCTACAACCGTATCTTTTATCCTATTTTCTGCTACCACAGATGCGATATGAGCTAAATGATGCTGGACAAATAAAATTGGACTTCCGTACTCTTCAGCCCATTTCTCTGCAAGTTTTCTTGACGAATATAATGGATGCTTATCAGCTACTATCAGAGAATTAGATGGGTTTATGTCATACATTCTTATAAAGAAGTTCAAATATTTTTCAAGTTCAACTAAGTTCTCGAATTTATCAGTATCTCCTATGAATTGTGTAAGAATAACTTTATCGTCAAAACCTATTCCTCCTGCATTTTGGAGTTCTGCTCCAAAAGCTATTATCTCTCTCTTAAGTTTAATAGGAATTCTAATCCATTCCGGAGCATAACCTCTCCCGCGTCTTAATAACGTAGGCTCTCCATCAGTAAATCTCACAACGCTATCATCAACTCTATTTACAATTCTTCTGTTATGCAAAAGAAAGAAATCAGCTATGTTTCCTAAAATTTTGAATGCTGCCTCATTATCAATGACCATAGGCTTTTCATGGATATTCCCACTAGTCATGATTAGAAATTTATCCAACGTCTCCCTCAGGAGAAGATAATGTAGAGGTGTGTAAGCTAACATAATTCCCTGCTTCCTTAAACCTGGGGCTACGTATCTGGATACTGGAGAACCCTCTTTTTCTGGTAGAAGAAGAATAGGGCTTTCCGGTGATCTTAATATCATAAGTGCTTTTTCATCAATAACAACAATGCTAGATGCAACGTTTTCATCAAGGGCCATGATTGCAAAGGGCTTTGCTTTTCTCCTTTTCCTCCTCCTAAGTTTTAGAACAACATCATCATCAGTAGCTAAAGCAGCTATATGAAATCCTCCAATTCCTTTAACAGCTATAATAAAGCCTTCATCTATTAATCTTGCAGCTTCTTTTATAGGATTGGAGCATTCGATAACATTCCCATCCCTATCAGAAAGCCAGACTTTAGGTCCGCATCTAGGGCAACTTATGCCTTGGATGTGGTATCTCCTTATATTCCTAATATCATTATATTCTCTCAAACATTCATCGCATAAAGGGAAATCCCTCATAGATGTATTTTCTCTATCATATGGTATCCTCTCAATCATGGAGAATCTAGGTCCACACCAAGCACAAGAATGGAAAGGATATCCATAAAATCTGCTCCTAGGGTCAAGTATCTCTCTTTTACAAAAATCGCACATTGCGAAATCTGGAGGAATCATTGAGCGCTTTGAGAACTTAAAACCGCTTTTCTTTATTACGAAGTCTTTAAAGCCTTTAGGCTCAGCTTCTATAACGCTTATTTCTTCTATTTTAGCTACTCTTGGTTTTTTCTTAATCAAATCTTCGAGGAAATTTTTAATTCTCTCTTCGGATCCTTCTACAAATATTTCTACTTCGGAACCTCCTAAATTCCTTACATACCCAGTTAAACCGTTTTTAATAGCTATTCGCTGTATGAATGGTCTAAAACCAACACCTTGAACGATTCCAACTACCAATATTTTTTTAGCTTGCATTGACCTCTTCTTTACAAGCCTTATAGATTTCCCTTAATGTGAGACTATATTTATAATTTTGAGGAAACTAATTAATGAAGAAAGAGTAAGAGCATCTCTAATAAACAGCTCTAACCTACTCCCATGAGCAAGAAAATATGGTTCTATTTTAATTACCTCTTCAATTACTTTTTTCAAGTCAATTACGTTGGATTGAAGAGGAGTTTCTTCACCTTTAGCTAAGCTGATTTCATCTAAAATTCTTCTCTTTGCCGATTCTAGCACCACACTCATGTATTCGTATAACCTTTTGATCACTTCATTAAAAGGGATTTCAAGCGTCTTAAGATAAGGCGAGTTAAGCTGAATTAAGAATGTTGCTCCTCTAAGGCCTAAAAGTCTTTCATTAATAATTCTTACATCGTTTTTATCAACTTCAGCAAAAACAAGTTTTTTCCCTTCTCTAGCTAGAACAAAGATTCTCTCTGCATAAAACGCGCCTATTGCTGGAAACTTTTGCCCTTTAATATTTCCCTTAGCTATCCTAGTAGATAAATCATCCATATTCCTAATTCCCTTCTCTAAAATCGCCACAGTAGAAATACTATCTTGGTCAAAGAACTCATTAGTTACAAGAATATTAGAAATGACTAATCCAAGACTTGGGCTCTGATAACTTATTATCTTAAGAGCTTCTTCTAAACAGTTACTTTCTACGATTAGTTCTATGCTCTTTTCAATGATTTTTTTATCAATATAGCCTCTTATATCGAAAACACCAGCTCTTTGCGCGATTTCATCTTCTGCAAAACCTCTTATTTTGATTAGAGTTTCTTTGTCACATTTACGCACTGAATAAGTAATAACCAATTATACCCACCTTAGATAATTCTTCTATTAAAGTTAATAATGCTCTACCATATTCTGATTCATTAACTGCAGCTCCAGAAGCTTTTGGATGGCCTCCTCCACCTATTTTTTCAGCTAGCTCTCGAATATTAAAATCAAAATTTTTTGCTACTCTCATTGAAAATCTAACCAAATTTCCATTTCTTTTAAGACTAGGACAGAATTTATCAATATCCCTCATTCTGTTGATAACGATTATTATCTTCCCTCCCCTATCTAAGAAATCATGTTGAAGATCCGCTATAGCTACTTTTGGAAATCCCTTGACAAGGTCAACAATTAATATTTCTACGCCTTTATTTAATGCTTCATTTATTATCCTCCTTGAATATTCTTTACCTAGTTCTACTCCTTTCTTTATCCTCTCCCATTCCAATCTCATGAATTCATCATTTAGAAAATCTTTACCATGCTCAATCAGAGCCCAAGCTATTTTCATAAGCTTGTCTGGTTCGTTTGAATTGCATTTTATTATCCTATCAAGGATGTACGTCTCTTTAGAATAGCCTCCTGTATCGGCTATATCAGCCATCTCAACTAATTCTTTAGCTCTTGGATTATCCTTCAACTTTAAATATTTTATTAGGAGATGCGCAGCAGATGGTGCCGTTGGATCTATTAAGTCATCTTCACTTAACCTTCCTTCTGATAATAGCCTCTGATAATTTGAGATGTGATGATCGATGTTTACTTTCGCATTCTTAGTTTTTGGAAGGTCAACAACTAAATCGTATTCCTCCTCAGTCTTGAGAGCTTCACCTACTGTAAGAAAATCAAGCTTAGAGTTAGGATACTTCATCAATATTAATGCTGCACAGACTATTCCATCCACATCAGATGCATGAACAGCTGCTCTCATTTTAAACACTTCATTCAATTGCGAGGTTACATATTGACTCTTCTGATATCTTCTCAACAACAAAACCATAGATTATCTCAAGCGAATTATCTTCCTCACTAATCCTTCCAAGAGGCTCATTTAAAATTTCGCCAAATTTTCCTGATTCTTTAAAATCCTTATCTTTAATTACGAGGTTATAGATTTCTTCCGGCAAATATGAAAATATTCCTCCAAGAACTTCCTTTATATGGAACGTGAATCCAAGGGATGGGATTATCTCATTAGAGTAGTTCCCGTAGTCTTTTATCACTTCTTCAAGTCTCATTAACTCATCTATTAACTCTTCACTGTATTTTTTCTTAAGTTTATCTACTAGTTTTGAGAACAAGTTATTAGCATATTTGCTGAGAGCATAATCCAGAACTTCTTCCACTTTCTCTGTCAGAATTTCAGGGGGATATCCCTTTAGAGGAGCATATTCAGACCAGAATTTCGCAACATCTACAACATATATTCTCCAAATTTTTATCAAGAAACAAGACATATAATGCACCAATTGAATGAAATCTTAGATTCCAAAAAAATTTGAAATGTTAGAGAATAATATATAATGTTAAAGCACTTACGAGCGGAAAGACCAAATTATCATTTAATTTATTCGCAATTATGATGTCTGTTATACCAATAATAATTCCAACAATAACAGATGGCAACAATGGAACAAATGGAATTGCAGAAAGAATTCCCGCAATTATACCAGCTATTGTTCCTTCAACGCTTCTTCCCTCTACAATTTTATGCCTTCCAAATGCTCTGCCTATTATTGCTGAGGCTGTATCAGAGATAAACGCTACAGCGGCTGATGCTAAGAATATTCTTTCCGGAAACGCCATCGCTACAATTAATAAGCCCAGCGTTATGTAAACATGTCCTCCAAATGTATTTATTTCATGCTTTCTCAGTAGTTTTTCTGGAACAATTGAAATGCTAAAATCAAGCCTAAGAATATCCAAAACTATGAAAATTGGAAGAATGCTTCCTATTAATATAATCGCTCCAAGAGTAATCGGGGAGATTCCCTCCACAATTGTTATCTTAAGATCCATGAAGAATGAAGTAGCACTGTTGATTGACTTTAAACCATACTCAAATAGCTGGTACAACAATGGAAGAGGTAAGAAGACAAACAATACAACTGAATGCATTAGTTTTCTTCTAATTTCACTTGAAATGTTTGAGGGAATTGACAATATCGCTTTCACATACTCCTCAAATGATTTCTTGACCCTATCGCATCTATTGAGATAAATCATGAACCCAAAAGATGCTATAAAGTCAAACAAAACGTACTCTAGATATCTATTACTAAGGATAAAGGCAACGATTATTGGAAGACCAAGAAGGCTAAATAAAATATTCTCAAAATCGTTTTTTGTGTAATTATCTCCTAGGAAGTATGTCATGACTATTATAGGCATTGAAAGCAAAGTCAGACCAAGGGAATATATCAAATCTATTGTATGAAGATAAGCTATAAGTAGTGAGATTATACCAGCAATGAGAAGACTAATGAATAAGTTTTTGCCTTCTTTTAGAACTAATGAAAGAGAGATTACTATTGGGAAGAAGAATAAAAATGGTATGACTACTGCATAATTATATTCAACCGGCATAGCCATAAAAAGAAAAGCCACCACTAATAATAATACTAACATCAAATGTTCTGTGAAATCTCCTTTTTTCCTTCCTTTAAATGTTAGCAAATGTAGGAAAACCATTATACTGATTACAAAGTAAAGTGCAAAGGCTATGTAAAACATAGGCTATTAAACCCTTTTATGCCCATTGAAAAAACTTGAAAAGCTCTTAAAGGTTGAAACAAAAATTATTTTAATCGGAACCTTAGATTATTTATAAAGATTTAACTTTCTGAATCTTTCTGAATTCTTCATAAATACATTAAATCAAATATTAAGAAGAATTCGAAAATGCGACTTTTTAATCAATTTATAAAGCAAATTTTCGATTCCAAAAAATTTCGTCATACGCTTTGATTCTAAATTTCTCTCTAATGATGCCCTCAAGACCTCTTACAAGATTTCTTGCTTGTCTGGATTTGCTTATGGATTCCTCAATAGTACCTTTAGTTACAATTTCATAAACCCATGCTAACTTATCTTTTCCCCCTCTAAGAACCCTACCTACTCTCTGGATAAATTCCCTTTCTTGTTTTGAACCACCAGCAATTATTGCAATTGATGCATCGCCGACATCTACTCCTTCCTCTCCTTTCTTAACAAGAATTAAAGCCCTTAAAATACCTTTTTTAAAGGCTTCCTGTATTCTCCTTTCTTTTGCTGTCTCAGTCTTTGATGTGAGTGCTGCGGTTGGTATAATTTGTTTAATGGCTTTTTCTATTTTCTCAGCAAAATCTATACTACCAGCGAAAATGAATATCTTTTCGTCTCTATTCCTCTTAATGATTTCTTTTATGACCTCTATCTTGACAGGATTATCTCTCGCTATAGCAATTAATTTGTTCACGATTTTCTTCTTTTCTATAGGATCCCTAGCTCTATAAAGCTCTCTTTGGACTGCATTATATTGGATGAGAAGATCTGCCGGAAGTGGAACAAGAATTCTCCTAACGACGAGAGGCGCTACAATTCCTCTTAAAACTAAATCACGATATTCTATTTTATAAACCACATCGCCAACTAATTTAAAGAGGAGAATCTCATTCTTATCCCTCCTCTTAGGTGTTGCTGAGAGTGCTAATCTATAAGGTGCTGGAAGATATAAAGCTACACGTTTAAAAGTTTGCGCTGGTATGTGATGTGCTTCATCAAAGACTGCAAATGAAAACTTATCCCATAAAATCTCAACATTTTTGTACCCTGATTGATAAGTAGCCACTGTTATATCTCTAATTTTCTTCTCGCCTTTCCCCAAAACGCCTATTAATCCTTTAGGTACGCCCAAAAATTTCGAAATTTTTTCGATCCATTGAGTAAGCAACATTGTATTCGGCACAAAAATTATTGTTGGTATTTTCAAATCATAGATTGCTTGAAGGGCTATATGTGTTTTCCCACCACCAGTCGGAATGACTATCGTTCCTTTACCCCCATAACTTAACCATCGAGAATATGCTTCTTTTTGATGTTCATATAGTTCGAAATTTTTTTCAAGATGTATGCTAATCAAATCTTTTATCTTAGCGTCAAGTTCTACATCATAGCCGTACTTCTTAATGGCACCTAAAGCAAAGGAGAAGGCATACGAGGGTAAATAAATTGTATATTGATTATCCCCAACTTTTTCTTTGTAATATAACTGCTCTCTTAAGAGAGTTGTTCCTTCAACATCTTCATAGTAGTATCTAATTATTCCCAGATTCTTTAGCTGGTGAATTAAACCTATAGGAGGTATTTCCTTAAATTTGATCACCATTCTCTTAGCTGAAATAATGCTTAGCTTTACTTTCTTACTCTGCTTCCTAATGAAATCTTCTATAACCAGTTTCAATGACTCTGGAAGATTTCTAACCACATTGTCATTTATCAGTATGTAAGGTGTTTCGAACTCTCCAAAGCTGTACTTTCTTTTAACAAATCTAATTTTACCCCCAAACTTTTTTACAAAATTATAAGGGTCCAGGTTCTTTGCAAGAATTGCGATTTTGCCGTTAATGAATTTTACACTCTCAACAGAATTGATTTCTTCAATTATATTCTCTATCTCCTTCACATAATTCTTATCAAGATTTTCAACATTCCTCAATAAACTTTTGACCTCATCTATTTTTGAGAAAATTCTCCATGTAGCTGTCCAAATTTTATCTTCCGGATTCCATTTAGCGAATTTTCTTAGAATTGCAGACATCTTTTTAATTTGTTCCCAGCTTAATTCTTCCGAAGAGATTATCAAATCACCAAACTTTATCCTCTGTATTGGCATTATAACACCAAGACGGTCATTATAAGACGGTTAGACTTGGTAATTATTAGCATGTATTGAGCATTTAATTTTAGAAGTTTAAGATATTTAAAGAGGGATGATTAAAAATTACTTTAATAAATTGAAAATAAACGCCTC